>Ga0307373_10005725_pt1 | contig 20159 bp, 18 predicted proteins | sample OX2MG_FD_202534 | JGI IMG/M metagenome (GOLD analysis project Ga0307373, IMG submission 202534) | Soil microbial communities from Risofladan, Vaasa, Finland - OX-2 | ecosystem: Environmental > Terrestrial > Soil > Coastal area > Acid sulfate soil | place: Finland: Risofladan, Vaasa | collected...
GGAAATCGTCGCTTCGCGGGTCCAGTTCCTCGGACCGCCGACTGCGGAGACAATTGTCGCGAGTGCGGATGATCCGGCCGCGACCCGGGACCCCGAAGTTTCAGTCTGAACGGTGTTTTCATCCGGGCGCTTGCGCCACGGCGGATGCGAGAGCCCTTCACTTGCTGCGATTGACAACCGACAAGCGACACGCTACAGATTTACGAAGTGATCCGGTCGTTCAAACATCGCGGTCTTAAGGCGCTGTACGATGGGCGAACACCTAAACGCGTGGCGCCCGAACATGCCGAGAAGCTGCGCGACATTCTTGCGGCTTTGGATCGGAGCCGGACGGCTCAGGATATGGACCTGCCGGGCTTTCGACTCCACGCATTGAAAGGTGCGCTGAAAGGCCATTATGCCGTTTCAGTATCGGGGAATTGGCAGGTAACGTTCCGCATCGATGACGGGCATGCCGTCGATCTCGATTATGCGGACTATCATTAAGAAGGCGAATTCTATGGCTATGCACAATCCACCGCATCCGGGCGGCATCATCCGCCGGCAGTGTCTCGAACCTCTGGATCTGTCGGTGACGGACGCCGCCAAAGCTTTGGGTGTCACAAGGCAGGCGCTGTCCGACCTTGTGAACGAAAGGGCTGGGGTATCGGTCGAGATGGCAATCCGGCTCTCGAAGGCGTTTGGCTCCAGTCCGGAGACGTGGCTTGGAATGCAGATGGCCTACGATCTCTGGCAGGCTCGCAGCCGCGCCGACGAAATCCGCGTGCGCTCATTCAAGGCCGCTTAACCGGTTTTGCAGTTCCGAATGCGACCAGCCAGAGGCGGGAATTTGTGTCTGGGTCTGTGGGTGAGGAGTCCCGCCAAAGGGCGGAGATCGCCACGTGGTGCCGGCGTCTAATGGTATTTGCGGGGAATCCGTCTGACGACGGCACCGGCTTGCCTCTCATGAATGCTCGCTTTGTAGCGTTCGTGCGCCTGGTCAGCTCGTTCGCGTCCGTGCCTCTCCCGATACCGTCGGCTGGCTGTCCGATTGGCGCACGTGTGATCGCAGTAAGTTTGGTCGGGTCGTTCCGCGAAGAAAATCTGCCGACATTGTGAATCCGCGCAGCGCTTGATTCTTAGCGCGCGCTGGGCATTCTCATAAATGTCATCGAGCGCCACGCGGAGCACGGCGTCTCTCAGGGTGGCATCTCTGTAACTCAAAGCGCGTCCGCCTTCCGTGCCAAGCTTCGAGGAATCCAGAATCACGCCACCTTGTCTGTAGCGGACCTCAAACCGAGTTCGATCAGCGACCGTTTGAAGTAGCCCGCGCATGGCGGCGATTAATCTCCCGATTTGAGAAACGTTCCCTTCCAACTTTTGCACTTCGGCGCTAAGTGGCTCATCTGGTTCTAAATCGAGCCAGCTGCGCAGTCTGTACACCAAATTCGGGATATCGCCGGGAGGCCCTGCTGCCAGTTCTCTCACATCTGTGCGGGCGAACTGCACGAGCCATGGCAAAATATCCTTCTTTGCCATCGACTTGGGGCGAATGGAGAGAGCCTGGTCGCGCTTGCCTCCGCCCCTCAACAGTTTATGCGCCACAGACGGGTCTGCATCCATTCTCATCGCAAATTAACAAAGGCTCTTACCACATGCAAATGCTATTAGGAGATGGATAAACCTTCGTCAGAGGATTCTTATTAAACTCCCTTGTCAGAGAATACGGCTGCGCTAAGATTGCCTGCAGGAGCGAACGAGACGATGAACGCAATTCGCAGCGATGCATTCCGTGGCGCGGAGATGGAGGTTGCTTCGGCAATTTCGATGCTCGCACATTGCCGGAGACGAGCAGGGCGAGAAGCGAACCGGCTTCCCGATACGTTTCGGCTTTGTGCCAGATGTCGGCAGGGGCGCGCGCGATTCGTATACCAGGGGCAGGTTCGAGCAGATCGAGAACACGACCTGTGCATGCGCTGTTATAGATCGGCGCTGACGGCCTTGCGTTCATCCATGATCACAACGATTGGCGGCATGCGCAGGAAAAAGGTCTAGGTGAAGCGGCTAGCGTTTAGCATGCTGACGGCGGTTGCCCTGTCGTCATGGTCGATCAATGCCCCGATCACTAAGACAACATTCGTTGGCGAGTCCACAACGGAGCCCTTCTTGAAAACCGCACGAGCCGAACCATCCGCCAAATTCCGCTCACTTCCGGAAGACATCATGATTCGCGTCAAGCTGATCCCGCAGCAAGCGCAACGTTACGACACCGAAGGGGACTGGCAGTGGCATGGTGACACTTTGGAGATCCGTCTAAGCAAAGAAGTTATCGAAGACGATCCGCGCTATGGAATCGTTCTCCTGACGCATGAACTTGTAGAGGCAATCCTGTGCCGAAGTCGCGGGATTACGGATCGCCAGGTGGATGCGTTCGACATGGCTTTCAAGGGTGAAGGTGAACCCGGCGACGACCCCGCTGCGCCCTATCACAGTGAACATGAAGCGGCTCAGGCTGCGGAGCGAGCCCTGGCCGTCGCATTGAACGTCGATTGGCGGTCCTATTTGGGTGAGTAAGTGCTAAATATCGCTGTAAATGATGCTATAAAAAGCATGACGATGGGGGAGCATTTGTCGGGAGAAAATATAACACCGGAACAGGCGGCGCGAGAGGCGATCGACCGGCAATTGAGCCAGGCTGGCTGGATCGTTCAGAATCGCGACGAGATTAACTTGTCCGCCGGTCGCGGTGTCGCCATCCGCGAGTTCCCGATGGCCGAGGGCCACGGCTTCGCCGACTATCTTCTGTATGTCGATAAACAAGCTGTCGGCGCGCTGGAGGCGAAGCCCGAGGGCCATACGCTCAGCGGCGTCAAGCCGCAGGTCGATAAGTATTCGACCGGCTTGCCGGCCAACCTTCCCGCACCCATTCGGCCGTTGCCGTTCCTGTACGTGAGCACTGGCGTCGAGACCAACTTCACCAACCTGCTTGATCCCGCGCCGCGCAGCCGCCGCGTCTTCAGGTTTCATCGGCCCGAGACAATCGCCGAATGGATGCAAGCGCATAATCTGCCTGACTGGATCCGCGGATGGGGCGGCGAACCGCCGACGCTCGACGCGGCGCGGGCTGTCCTTCCTTCATCATTGCGTGCAAGGCTGCGCGCGATGCCGCCGGTGGCGATTGCGAATCTCTGGGAGAACAAGCAGCGCGCACTCGAAAACCTGGAAAAATCCTTCCACGACGACCGCCCGCGCGCGCTCATCCAGATGGCGACCGGCAGCGGCAAGACGATGCTCGCGATCACGTCGATCTATCGGCTGATCAAGTTCGGGGGTGCGCGCCGCGTTCTCTTTCTGGTCGATCGAAGCAATCTCGGCAAGCAGGCGGAGAAGGAGTTCGAGGGCTACCGCACTCCCGATGACCATCGCAAGTTCACCGAGCTCTACAAAGTCCAGCACCTCAAGGGAAACACCGTCGGCTCTTCGACCAAGGTTGTGATCACTACCATCCAGCGCCTCTATTCGATGCTCAAAGGGGAGCCCGGCCTCGATCCCGCCGCCGAAGAGGAGTCGCAGCTCGCAAAGGGCGCAGGCGCATTCGCGGAGCCGGTTTCCGTCGCTTACAACAATGCGCTTCCGCCCGAATTTTTCGATATCATTTTCATCGACGAATGCCATCGCAGCATCTACACCCTCTGGCGCCAGGTGCTCGAATACTTCGACGCCTATCTGATCGGCCTCACCGCCACGCCGTCTAAACAAACACTCGGCTTCTTTCAGCAGAATCTCGTGATGGAGTATGGCCATGAGCAGGCGGTCGCCGACCAAGTGAACGTCCCTTTCGACGTTTACCGAATCCGCACCGAGATCACGGCGAAAGGCGCGAAGATCGAAGCCGGTCCCGAGGTGGTCGTCGGCAAACGCGAGCGGCGTACGCGCTCGATGCGTTGGGACCAGGTTGATGAAGACATCAATTACAGGGCCAAGGATCTCGATCGCTCCGTCGTCGCCCAGGATCAGATTCGCCTGATCGCCAAGACGTTCAAGGAACGGCTGTTTACTGAAATTTTTCCCGGCCGCACCGAAGTTCCCAAGACGCTGATTTTCGCCAAAGACGACAGCCACGCCGAAGACATCGTCGGCATCTTTCGCCAGGAATTCGGCAAAGGCGACGACTTCTGCCAGAAAATCACCTACCTGAGCACGGGCCGCGACCCGCACGATCTGATCCAGGATTTTCGCAACAGCTACAATCCGCGCATCGCCGTCACGGTCGATATGATCGCGACCGGAACCGACATCAAGCCGGTCGAAATCGTGATGTTCATGCGGACCGTGAAGAGCCGCTTGCTCTTCGAGCAGATGAAAGGCCGCGGCGTCCGCGTAATCAACCCGACCGAATTGCAGGCCGTCACGCCCGACGCTATCGCGAAGACCCATTTCATTATCGTCGATTGCGTTGGCGCTACCGAAGCTACGCTCTCTGACACCCAGCCGATGGAGCGCAAGAAAACTGTTCCATTCAAGGCGCTGCTCGAACACGTCGCCCTTGGCGGTACCGATCCCGATTACTATTCGTCGCTCGCGGGGCGGCTGGCGCGGCTGAATCTCGAATGCGGCCCGAAAGAGAACCATCGAATCGAAGAAGCCTCCGGCGGCGCGTCGCTCTCGGACATCACCAAGGCAATCGTCACCGCCCTCGATGCCGACGAGCAGGTCACCGAGGCCCGTAAACAGTTCAATGTGCCGGCCGATCAAGAGCCGACTGAGGAACAACTCGATAAAGCGAGCGCCGCGATGCTGACGCGCGCTGGCGAGCCGCTTGCGACCAAACCCGCGCTCCGCCAGGTCCTTCAGGAGGTAAAGCAGCGGGTCGAGCAGGTCATCGACGAAATCAGCAAAGATGTTTTGCTCGAGGCGGGACATTCCGCCGACGCGAAGGAAAAGGCGCGCGCGCTGGTGCGGGACTTCGAGAAATTCATCGCCGACAACAAGGACGAGATCACCGCGCTCCATTTCTTCTATTCGCAGCCGTACAAGGAGCGGCTGAAGTATGGAGACATCCGCAAGCTCGCCGATACGATCGAGTCTCCTCCGCGCTCGTGGACTCCCGAGCGGCTGTGGAATGCATACGCTGCTCTAGAAAGAGACAAAGTGCGCGGCGCATCGGCGGCGCGCCAGTTGACCGATATTGTGTCGCTGGTCCGCTTCGCGCTCCATCAGGAAGACGAGTTGGTGCCGTTTCCCGACAAGGTGAAGGCGCGCTTCGCGAGCTGGATCGCGCAGCAGGAAAATAGCGGGAGGAAGTTCACGCCCGAGCAGATGCGATGGATGGAAATGATCCGCGACCACGTCGCCACAAGCGTCGAAATCACGCCGGAGGTATTCGGCTACACCCCCTTCGCCGAGCAAGGCGGATTGGGCAAGGCATCGCAATTATTCGGCAAGGAACTGCACCCGCTGCTGGATGAACTAAACGAGGCGCTAGCGGCATGAATTCTCCAACCCACCCGTCACTTCCCAAGGGCTGGATTGTTGCCGCCCTTGATGATTGTGCCGAAGCTCAGCTTGGCAAGATGCTGGACAAGCTAAAGCGCATCAAGGGGTGGCGGCTACAATATCTGAGAAATGCGAATGTTCGATGGGGACACTTCGACCTCTCAGATCTTCTGGAAATGCCTTTCGAGGAACACGAACTTGAGCGGTACGCACTTCGACAGGGTGATGTGCTCGTTTGCGAAGGAGGTGAGCCAGGTCGCGCAGCGATCTGGACTCTGGAAAATTCAGACATCAAGTTTCAGAAGGCCCTGCATAGGGTCCGAATGCACGGGGGTATAAATCCGAATTGGCTCGTACAACGCCTTTATTTTGATTCAATACGGGGAACGCTAGGCTCCGCGTTCACAGGTACAACAATTAACCACCTTCCGCTGGTCGCCCTCAAGCAGTACCGGCTGCCAATTCCGCCATTGACCGAACAAAAGAGAATTCTCGCAGTCGTTGACGCCACCCTCTCAAAGCTCGATGCGGCGGTGGCGGCGCTGGAGCGGGTGCGGGCGAATCTCAAGCGATATTGGGCATCGGTGCTGAAGGCTGCCGTCGAGGGCCGTCTCGTTCCGATCGAGGCTGACCTTGCGCTCAAAGAGGGACGCGATTTCGAGCCCGCATCGATGCTGCTCGAGCGTATCCTCGCCGAGCGGCGCCGCCGATGGGAGGAATCCGAGGTCGCCCGCCTAAAGGCCGCCGGCAAGCCTCCGAAAGACGACCGCTGGAAATCGAAATACAAGGAGCCCGTCGCCCCCGACACGAGCACGCTCCCGCAACTCCCTGATGGGTGGTGTTGGGCGACGGTCGGGCAGCTTGGATCGATCGAGAGCGGTCAAACGCCTGACGGAATCGCCGAAAGGGCGGCTTCGTCAGGCGACGTGCCCTGGTACCGCGTCGCCGACATGAACTCCGTTGGTAACGAAGTGACCATGAGCGTCTCTGGGCAGTGGCTGTCCTGGCACTCTGCTGCCAAACTGGGCCTCCACATCAGGCCCTCCGGGACGATCATCTTTCCGAAAAGAGGAGGCGCGATCGCCACCAATAAGAAGCGTCGCCTCGGTCAGCCAAGCGCCTACGACCTGAACACGATGGGAGTCATACCAAGAGGCCAAATCGGAGACTACTTGTGGGCCTGGTTCAACCAACTGGATTTGGCAGCTCTTTCGGACGGATCGAATGTGCCCCAGATCAACCACGGCGATATTCAGCCGCTGCCTGTGTCACTCCCGCCAATGGCTGAACAGCGGCGCATAGTTTTCGCGGCCGAAAACCTAAATTCTGTTGCGGAAAAATCTCAGCGAATCGTCGAAGACAATCTTCTACGCTGCACGCGGCTGCGCCAGTCCATCCTGAAATGGGCGTTTGAGGGGAGGCTCGTCGATCAAGACCCGAATGACGAACCTGCGTCCGTTCTACTCGAACGAATCCGCGCCGAGCGTGCTGCAATGCCGTCGCGGAAATCCCGCAAGTCCAGCGATCACCAGACCGAGGCCGCGAAATGAGCAACGGAAATGGTAGCAGCCAAATCGTCTCGAAACTCTGGAACTTCTGCCAGGTTCTCCGCGATGACGGCCTTTCATACCAGGACTATCTCGAACAACTCGTCACCTTGCTGTTCCTCAAGATGGCTGATGAACGCGCCGAACTGACGGGCGCCGAAAATCCGGTTCCTGCCGGCTACCGATGGTCCGATCTCGCCGCTCCCGCGATGGAAGGTGCGCTGCTTGAAGAGCATTACCGCAAGACCCTTATCGAACTCGGCGCCAGCGGCGGGATGCTCGGCATTATCTTTAGAAAATCGCAGAACAAGATTCAGGATCCCGCCAAGCTGAGGCAGCTAATCGTCGAGTTGATCGGCAAGGAAACCTGGTCCGCGATGTCGTCGGACGTGAAGGGCGATGCTTACGAGGGCTTGCTCGAAAAGAATGCCGAAGACACCAAGAGCGGAGCGGGACAATACTTCACGCCGCGCGCGCTCATCGACGCGCTCGTTGATTGCATCGTGCCGCGTCCGGACGAAGTGATCTGCGATCCGGCCTGCGGAACAGGAGGCTTCCTGCTCTCGGCGTATCACTATCTGGCGACGCATTACGATCTCGACCTCGACCAGAAGCGCCATCTGCGCTACGACGCCCTGCGCGGCGTCGAGCTGGTCGATGGAGTCACGCGGCTGTGCGCGATGAACATGCTGCTGCACGGAATCGGCCCCGACGATGACGAGCACGAGCCGCCGATCAAGACCGACGACGCGTTGCGCAACGAGCCGAACGAGCATTTCGAGGTCGTGATCACCAATCCGCCCTTCGGCAAGAAATCCAGTATCACGGTCGTCAACGAAGAAGGCGAGACCGACAAGCAATCCGTCTCGTACAGCAGGCCGGACTTCTGGACCACGACCAGCAACAAGCAACTCAACTTCCTCCAGCATGTAAAGAGCCTGCTCAAGATCAACGGGCGCGCGGCAGTCGTCGTTCCCGACAACGTGCTGTTCGAAGGCGGCGCGGGCGAAACGGTCCGCCGCAAGCTGATGAACGAATGCGAGCTGCATACGGTGATCCGGCTGCCGACGGGAATCTTCTATGCGCAAGGCGTCAAAGCGAACGTGCTGTTCTTCGACCGTCGGCCGGCCAGCGAAACGCCGTGGACCAAGGCCGTCTGGTTCTACGACTTCCGGACCAATATCCATTTCACGCTGAAGCAGAACCGGCTCGCGCGCTCTGACCTTGACGAATTCGTCGCGTGCTTCAATCCCGCCAATCGCCACGAGCGCAAGCCCACCTGGTCAGAGAAAAACCCCGATGCCCGATGGCGGCCATTCTCTTATGACGAGATAATCGCGCGCGACAAGGCGAGCCTCGATATCTTCTGGCTTCGCGACGAAAGCCTCGAAGACTCGGCCAGCCTTCCTGATCCGCATATCCTGGCCGCCGAAATCGCCGAAGACCTCCGCTCCGCGCTGAGTGAGATTGACGAGGTTCTCGCTGAGCTGAGTAACAGAGTAGGCAGAAACAATTTACCGATATAAGGAAAAGGGGTGAATTATCGTGGACGAAAGCAGCAAGCTCCTTACGAAAGAAGAGACCGATTCTCAGCGCGGAGCTCCCGATGGCGACATGGCAGCGTCAAAGAAGTCCAGGAAGAAAAGGAAACGCGCCAAATCTCGAAAAGTAACGGCAACCGGAGGGAGCGGACCTACGCCGTCCGCTCAAGCGAAGTATCCTCGCCACTCTCTCGGGAAGGTCTTACGGATTCCGAAAGCCGTCCTCGATCAAAATGCTGGCCAACCCTGCTCGGAAAAGGAAGTCGCTGAATTCATCGGGGTGGGATATGCCGGCCCGTTTCGCGTCGAAGTTAGTTCGGCGCTCAAGTACGGCCTCATCGAGAGACCCTCTGCCGGACTCGTCGCCATAACCGATAGAGCTCGGCAAATACTGCGGCCCCAGCAACCTGACGACGAATTTAGGGCCTTAAGAGAAGCGGCCCTTAAGGCTCCTGACATAGGAGAAGTCTATCGGCACTATCGTGGCGAAAACCTACCGGATCCCCAATTCTTCAGGAACGCGCTGATCGACAAATTCAAGATTCCCGAAGATAAAGTCGAAGAGTTTCAGAATATTTTTCTTGAATCTATGCAAGCTGCCAAGTTGCTTGAAGAGCACGATGGCAAAAAGCGATTACTCGACATTGCACAGGATTCGGGGGGCGCGACAGGGGAAGACAGAGTGCGCCGCCTGGGCAAAGAAGTCGAGGTCAAGAGCACTGACACCTGTTTCGTCATGATGCCCTTCTTGCCTCCAGTCGGAACTTACTATTCGGGGGTATATGAGCCTGCGATTCAAAAGGCCGGGCTCCGGGCCGTACGCGCAGATGCCGATATTTTTGGCACCGGCAAGATCATCGATCAGATTTGGCGTGGCATCAATTCGGCGCGGATATTAGTCGCAGAGCTAACAGAGCGGAATCCAAATGTCTTCTACGAGCTCGGACTCGCACATGCACTAGACAAACCAGTTGTACTTGTCTGTTCTCGAACCAGTGAAAAGGACGTTCCGTTTGATCTCCAGCACATCCGGGTCATCTACTACGATATGGCAGACCCCTTCTGGGGCAATAAGCTTATTGAAAAACTCGCAGAGAATATTCTTTCCGCGATCAAGAATCCCGAGGAAGCGCGATTCAAAGCAGCGTTGGAACTGAAGGACGCTACATTTCGATAAAGATATAGCCTTTCGTCGATCGGCAGAGGGATCGGCGGTCCTTAACAAAAAGGCGTTCGCGGAGCGGCGTGATTAATTCCTGAACGCTTCGTGATTGTGCATATGATGAGCCGCGCGAATAAGAGTAAATCGTGGATGATGTCCACAGTGATTACACAGAGGGAAGTGCTCGCCAACTTCACCGCAGTCACTTCATGTAGCTCGCCGTGCCTCGGGTCGTGAGCCACGCGATAATGCCCGACGCCGGCACCTCATTACCGGGCTTATATTCAACTGCCATCCCTTCGACTATCTCCCGCTTGAGTTATCTCCATGTGTCAGCGACAAAAGTCTGCCGCTCTACCTGAAGGAGTTTCAATACGACGCCGACGAGCCCCTACAACTGGAACTGTCATTACTACTCCGAGCGAAGGGGCGCCTTTCGGAAGTTCGGCATCAATAGTGCGAGTAAACACTTAGGGCACACCAGATAATTGCGCTTGCAACCAGATACAGAGCCAACATGCGCCAGAAAGAAGGCCGACGTAACCATTCACTCTGGATAGAAGGATGCTCTGTTAGACCATTGACCCAGGCAGCCATAACTCCAATCTTAGTTCCACTTATCCAGTAAGACGGACTGTCCTCTCGAAATGGCGCGTTGAGCAGTTTCCCGGCAATTCCCGTATCAAGCCATCCGACCTTGATGGCTTCTCTATATGCCTCAGTTAATCGTTTCTCGTACCGGCTTGCAAATTCCGCACTAATCCATTTGTCATACTCGGGTATTTTCGACTCAAGGCCCTTGCGAGCATCCAACTCGGCCGCACGTGCGACAATTTCGCGAGTGAAATCTTTTAGCGAAGAGTGCAGTTCCCGCAGGCGCATCCTTAGGTCGCGGTCCCTTAGGAATTCCAGTCCCCCAGCAATCACTGCGCTAGCGACTGAGACCACCGGAGCATAAACGATCAATCTTGGAGGCTGGATCGCGTGCGGAATAAGGAGGACAAGCAGCCCCACCATCCCAAGAATAGTAAGGGTGGCGCCTATCAAACGACCCGTGGGGAACATTAGATACAAGCCCACACCAAGGATCGCGCTGAAAATTAGCGCCCAGACCCAGAAGACGACCCCTTCAGCCATGGAACACAATACCGTCCTTTTCGGGACGCCGCCAACGTGGTACGTTGGCGCTATCCTTAGTCCATGCGCTCAGGAACACGTTCGCTCTGGCAGCCACGGTGTGCCGCGATGACGAGCTGAAGACGAGCCCACAATACCGGGCCCAGAATCAGCGGCGCACTCGTCGCCGAAAAGCACGGGAGCCGAAGCCAAAGACTGAAGCGCCCAAAGACGCCAAGCTTGAAACACCGGCTCGGCGACGCCGACAATACACGTCCGCAGGCTGGTAGTTTATTCCCGCATACGCCGCGCTTCTGATGGTTCGTCGCTGAGTTTCTGTAATACTGCTCGCGACATAAACTCTGCGAAGTGCTTATGGGCGGCTCTCGAGAGCCGCTTTGGGGCAGCGTTTCGAGTATCTGCGCACAGTTCCATATATCATTTAGCACTAAGCGGTCCTGACGCCTACCTTTGCGATCGCGAGTCAGAGGCCGATATTCCGGGCGTCCTCAGAATTTCGAAGCAGCTCGGGTTTGATAATTCTCGCCGCGAAACAGTCTTGCCGAGCCGAAGGTGCATGAGAAACCGCCGCTACGCGATTGCGGAAGACTGCGCCGCGCTGACCTTTGCGACAGCTCAGACCCGTCTGCGAGAAACGAAACTCTCAGCCTCTTATTCCTTCAGCTCCGCTTTCATTCTGTCGGCCAGGAACATCTTGAGCACCGACTGATAGGGTTCGTCGCGCTTGTGGGCGAGCAGCTTCAGGCGATCGAGCATCGGTTTCGCCAGCCGCAGCGATATCGTCTGAGAAGACGGCTTGAGGTTCGGCAGGGTAACGTGCTTGCCCTTGCGCCAGTCGATAAAGCCCACCGAATCGTGGCTCGCCCAGAACTTGCGCTCGGCATCTTCGCTTTTGAATTTGGGCAGTGTCTTCTCCATGACGATTTGACGGTCCTTTGCCCTGTGTGGGGTCGTGCCACGAGCCGACCTGTTCGGACCGTACGACTCTAATTCTGATTACCACGAAAAGCAGTTTTTTCGCTTTAGCCCCGGTCAGCGTGTAGAGCCGCTCCCCCCGGCCGACCCCGCCCTGCGCGGCTCCGCTCAAGACCGCCGCGCCATCCCTGATCGGGACCGCTGACGCTTGTCACGGCGGCCTTGAATTGCTCCGCCGCGCTCATTTGTCGCTCCGCTGCGCTCCGCATCGGTCCCGTTCCGCCTCTCACTCTCAGCTTTGGGTGAAGAGCGAGGGGCGGAAAGAAAGGTTCGGGTTTTTACGAACCAAACCGCGCTCTGCCCTTCGGGAAGCGAGCGCAAAAAGGAGCGATGCAAATGGACGTGTACGCGATTGTTACCGAGAAGATCATCAACATGTTGGAAAGCGGAGTGGTGCCGTGGCGCAGGCCGTGGACCTCGACTGGATTGCCGCGCAATCTGGTATCGAAGAAGCCATACAGAGGCATCAACTATTTTCTGCTCTCCGCGTCAAAGTATGTTTCGCCGTTCTGGTTGACCTACCGCCAGGCAACCGAGCTCGGCGGCCACGTACGCAAAGGCGAGGAGAGCACGATCGTCGTTTTCTGGAAAGCGGAAGACGTGAAGCAGAGCAGTGAAGCTCTCGAAGCCGAGGAGACCGACGACAGGAATAGACGCCGATTCCTTCTGCGATACTATCGCCTTTTTAATCTCGAACAATGCGAACTGCCGCAAGCCGTGCTCGACAAGCTTCCGAAGATCGACACGCACGAGCACGATCCGATCGAAGCGGCCGAACGGGTTATCGCTGGAATACCGAACCCACCCGAGATTCAGTACGCGGGCTCAAAAGCCTTTTACAGTCCGATTACCGATCGGATCACTCTACCGCCTCGCGAGCTTTTCAGCAGCGCCGAAGAATTTTATGCCAGTCTTTTTCATGAGGAATCACACGCAGTGGGGCATCCGAAGCGGCTGAACCGCAAGTCGATCACCGAAGCCGCGCCGTTCGGCTCGCCCACATATAGTCTTGAGGAGATCGTTGCGGAGATGTCAGCCGCGTTTCTGTGTGCGGAAGCTGGAATCTCGCCGGCGGTCATCGATAACGAAGCGGCCTACATTCAGGGATGGTTGGCGAAACTCCGCAGTGAGAAACGGCTTGTTGTGATCGCCTCCGCTCAAGCTCAGAAGGCGGCAGATTACATTCTTAACCGCACGCCGGAAAACTAGCTTGGCGCGGCGCCCGCTCGATGCGCGGGCGCCGCTTTTGGTACGCAGTCGGAGATCACGAGATCGGCGCGAATCACAATTGAGCGTGATCTACTGGCATCCATTTCGGTGGTGTTGAGCGTGGCGTCAGCCCTGTCGTTCACCAGCAATTGGGTGGTGGTTCGCAAGCACGGCTCCGCAGCTTTCGATCGCGGCAAGAAGTCCGCTGGCGACCGGTCGCGTTTTCATCGCTGCCACGAACTCCTTAACGATCCTGTCCCAGGTCTCCTCCGGGACCAACGAGTGAGTTTTGCGATCGGCGATGATTTCGACGTAGCGCTCGCCGGTCGATACGAAGAGCAGAATTCGAGCGCGGTTATCGGCGGCGGCTAGGCACTGAGCTGCGAATTCGCGCTGCGCAAGCTGTCTCGCGTGACTTCGCTTGACGCTTGTGGGGACGAGTGCGAGGTGGATCGGCAGCCAATTGAAAACCAGCGTCAGCAGGATAACCAGCGCCAGTTGGACCGCGATCGCGGCACGAACCTCCATTTCCGGTCGTGACAGCGATACGATACCGGCGATCAACAGGCCGCCGAAGCTCGCCCATACGATCGGATAGAGCGAATAGCGATCGCTGACGCGAGTGACCACAATATCGAGGTCTGCCGTGGTGCGTTGCTCGATATCCGCAATCGCATCGTGAATGCGTTCGCGCTCTTCGTGCGAAATGGAGGGTCTCATCTTCTGCAATTTCACCAGCTACCGGAAGCACCGCCGCCACCGAATGAGCCCCCACCACCCGAGAATCCGCCGCCGCCTCCGCCAGAGCCGAATCCGCCGCCGCCGAAGCCTCCCGCGTAAAAACTTCTGGGCAAGCCAAGCAGATCACTGTGCCGCCGCCCTGTCCGATGTAGCAGGTACGCTTTCTTTCCGGGATGGTGGTACCGAGTTCCAACCAGGTAGAGCATCAGGAACATCAGTCCCCAGCCACCCAGCAGCACCAGCCCCACCCAGAGCATGGGATTCTGGAAGCTTGCCCCCGATTGGGTGTTCCACCGGGCCTCGGATTGCGCGGCCGGGTTGCTTCCGCCTAGAACCTTGAGGATCGACTTGGTTCCGGCGAGGACCCCCGCATCGAAGTCGCCGCGGCGAAATGGCGGCAGGATGTCGCGCTCGATAATGATGCGGCTCGTGGCGTCGGTGAGTTCGCCCTCCAGTCCGTAGCCGACCTCGATCCGCACCTTGTGCTCGTTCGGCGCCACGATCAGGAGCACGCCATTATTCTTCGCCTTCTGTCCGATTCCCCAATAACGCCCAAGCTGATATCCAAAGTCCTCGATCGAATGACCCTGCAGCGACTTGAGCGTGACGACCACCAGTTGATCGCCGTTCGCCTTCTCCAGTCGTGCGAGCATATCGCTGAGCTTGGTATCTGTCGTCGGGCTGAGGATACCCGCGTCATCCACGACGCGGGCAGTGAGCGGCGAGAATGACAGTCCATCCGCGCGCGCTGTGAGCGCGAGCGCCACCACAAGCGCGAGAGTCTGGCAGATAGTCGCGATCGTCGCACCCAAGCGCACGGGTCGAATTACCATCAGAATTTGACCTGCGGCACTTCCTCGGCCTGCGCCGAGATCGTGAACGTTTGTCGAACCTTCAGCTTCGGATACAGCAACTCCGCGGTCCAGCGCGACGGAAATGTCCTCAGCGCGACGTTGTAATTCTGCACCGCGATTATGTAGTCACGGCGCGCTACCGCGATGCGGTTCTCTGTCCCCTCGAGTTGCGACTGAAGGGCCAGGAAATTCTGATCGGATTTGAGAGCCGGATAGCTCTCACTCAATGCCAGCAGGCGGCCAAGGGAAGTGCCGAGTGCGGCCTGCCGCTGCTCGAACTCATGGAAGACTTGGGGGTTAGACAGGACGTTTTGAGGGAGCTGCAATTGGGTCGCCTTCGCGCGCGCCTCCGTTACCTGAGTGAGCACGGTTTGCTCCTGGTGCGCGTAACCCGCGACTACTTTCACGAGGTTCGGAATGAGGTCGGCGCGGCGCTGGTAATCGTTCAGAACTTGGCTCCATGCCGCCTTGACCTGCTCATCGAGCGTCGGGATATTGTTCACTCCGCAGCCGGATAGCATAAGCAGCGCCGGGGCGAGAAGCGTGACCAACATTACAAACGAAGAGCGTCTTGCGCGCATGAAACATGACCCTCCACGGAGATGGATTCGGCAGGAACCGACACTAAGCCTCGTCGAGCAGCGTCCAACCTTTTTTGTTCGCCTTCTCGACTGCCGAATCGTAAAGCTTCCAGAAGCGCTTGTTCTGTGAGAGTGCGACGATCATTGGGTCGGTCTTTGGTGATCGGCATCGGCGCCGCGCAGGGCCGAGCATCCTCCCCCCGTGTTTTCTAAAGTCGCGGATCTACCGGTTCGCTTTCCATCGCTAGAACGCCGAAGACGCATTCATGTATGCGTCTCAGCGGCTCCTTACGGAGAAATCGTTCCAAGCCCTCGATTCCGAGCGCAAACTCGCGCAGCGCCAACGATCGCTTCACCGAAAGCCCGCGCGAGCGCAGCCGGCTCAGATTCTCAGACATTGTATATTCCGGGCCGTAGATGATCCTCAAATATTCCCGGCCGCGGCATTTGAGCGCTGGCTGAACCAGTCCGCGCCGTCCGTGCGCGAGGAAGTCGAGCGGCTTCACCACCATGCCTTCGCCCCCGCGCCCGGTCAGTTCTTCCCACCAGCGCACGCCATCTGCCTCTGAGTTCGGATCTGTGAGATCGACAACCAGATGCGGCGTTGCGAGGAGGATCGTATCGCCGCCGTCACACAGCTTCGCAAGCATCGAGAGATGCCATCCATGATCCTTGTCGACATGCACGCCACGCTCACTGGCGAGCAAGTGGAAAGGCGCCAGTTTCAGGTCGTCCACCGAAGCAACGGGCCAGCAGTAGTACCGGTATGAGTCGACATACAGTTTTGCCAATTTCGCACGCTCCTGCGTGCGCTCGAGAAGGTTGGCCACATCGGCTCCAACCCGCTCAGCTCGTTCGAGAGCGGCGATGGCCTCTGGCAGAGCGATGCCGGCGGCGGCGCCAACGGCCGCATACTGCGAAGTGATGAGTTCTTGCGCCTTGGCCGACCAGGGCATCAGCTCACAATCGAGGCACAACCAGTCGGTATCTAGTTCTTCGAACAGACCGGCATGCTCAATCGCCGCACGGACGCGGGAGAGGAACTCGCGCTCGATTTGCGCAGAATCGAAGAAGCGGCGGCCGGTGCGCGTATAACAGATGCCGAAATTACCGTCGAGGACGCCGAATCGGCGCCGCGCGGCGTCTTCGTCCCTGCACATGATCAGCACTGCGCGAGAGCCCATGTGCTTCGCTTCGCAGATAACACGCGGCACTCCTTCATGGCGGTAATACGCGAACGCTTGGGCCGGATGCTCTAACAAGCCTGGCGCGTCGGACGTGTCCGCTGGCGCCATCGTGGGTGGCAGGTAGATCAACCACTTTGGATCGGCCGCATAGCGGCTCATCACTTCGAGCGCCGCAGCCGCATTCTCTTCCCGGATCGTGACGTTGCGATAGAGCCGCGTGCCGACGATCCGTTTTCCGCTGACATTCTCCATATCGAGGACATCGTCATGCAGCTGTTGCGCATTAAGTGTGGGCGCCGCAGCGCCTGGTTCAAGGAATGGCCGCGCCGGCTCGCACCAAGTGCGTTCCGCCGGTGTCGACACGAGCTCCTTCTCGGGATAGCGCAACGCAGTGAGCTTTCCACCGAAGACGCAACCTGTATCGATGTTAATCGTGCCGTTGAGCCAATCCGGTTCCGGCACCGGCGTGTGCCCATAGACAACGAGCGCGTTGCCGCGATATTCGGCCGCCCAGTTGTATCGAATCGGCAATCCGAATTCGTCGGTCTCGCCAGTGGTCTCGCCAAACAGCGCGAACTCGCGGACCTTGCCCGAGCCCCGTCCCTGCATCGACGCCTTCATACCAGCGTGCGCGACCACCAGCTGCCCGCCGTCCAGAACGTAGTGCGAAACCAGGCCGTCGATGAATTTCGCCGCGGCCTCGACAAACTCCTCAGGTTCTCGCTTCAATTGCTCAAGTGACTCGGCAAGGCCGTGGGTGATTTGCACATCGCGCCCGCGCAGTTTGCGCAGCAGCTTCATCTCATGATTGCCCGGGACACAGATCGCGTTCCCTGCCTCGACCATCTCCATCGCTATCCGCAACACCCCCGGAATGTCGGGACCGCGATCAACCAAGTCGCCGAGAAAGACCGCCTTGCGCCCGTCTGGATGGCGCCGTGTCGCCGGATCGTACCCCAGCTTTTGCAGCAGTGTCTCCAGTTCGATCCGACAGCCGTGAATGTCCCCAATGATGTCGAAGGGACCGCGGTCGCCCCTGCGATCGCACCAAAGCGGTTGACGTTCGACCGTTGCCGCTTCGATCGCGTCCGGTGAATCCAGAATGTGGACGTGACGGAAGCCCTCGCGGTCGAGCCGTCGAATCGAGCGGCGCATCTCCTGAACGTGCTGGCGAATCACGTGATTCGAAAAATTGCGATCGGGCCGCGACGCGTTACGCTCGGCGCAGATTCTCTCCGGTAAGTTGAGCACGATCGCCACCGGAAGGCAGTGATACTGGCGCGCGAGCGCGACCAGCGGCTTGCGCGACTCGGGCTTCACGTTGGTCGCGTCAACTACGGTCAGCCGTCCTGCCTGTAGCCGCTTGGCCGCGACGAAGTGCAGCACCTCGAATGCCCCAACCGTCGCCGATTGATCGTTCTCGTCGTCGCTTATGAGTCCGCGGCAGAAGTCCGACGAAAGGACTTCGGTAGGCCGGAAGACCCGGCGCGCGAAGGTCGACTTGCCAGAGCCGGATGGTCCAATCAACACCACCAGCGAGAGCTCAGGGATCGTGATGTTCACCGGCCGAAGACCGCCATCTGGGTTGGCGCACCCACCGCCGCATCCTCATTTCCAACCGGCAGGAATCGCAGTTCGTAGCCGAAGCGTTCGCCGATATCGCGAGCCCATTGCTCGAATTCGGCGCGCGTCCATTCGAAGCGATGGTCACGATGCCGAAAGCGATCCGCGGGCAGCCCCTCGAAGCGTACGTTGTACTCACGGTTGGGTGTCGTTACGACTACGGTTCGAGGTCGCGCGAACTCGAACAAGTTGCGCTCCATCGCGCGCAGACGCGGCGCATCAAGATGTTCGATCACTTCGACCAGCGCGGCGGCGTCGTAACCTTCCAAGCGGCGGTCGCGATACATCAAAGACCCGTGAAGCAGGCGTACCCGCTCGCGCTGCCGTTCCGGCATCCGTTCAACTCGCAGTCTGTCCGAAGCCCGTTCAAGCGATCTATGGGAAACGTCCATCCCCACGATTTCGGCAAAGGTTTTTTCTTTCAAGAGCGCTGCCAACAGATGCCCCTCGCCACACCCGAGATCGAGGACTCGATGAGCGCCCGACTGTTTGAGTACCGCCAGCACGGCGCCGATCCGTTGCTCGCCGAGCCGCAACTGTCCCTCCAATAGCTGCTCTTCGACCGCATGCTCTACCGCGAGCGCGTCGGCCTCCGGTTCCTCCTCGGCCGTTAATCGTTCGAGCGCGGCACGAGCGAGGCTTCGCTGATGGCGCAGGTAGCGGCGCACAATCAGATCGCGTTCCGGATGCGAGTCGAGCCATCCGGCCCCGCGACGAAGCAGCTTTTCGACCTCGTCATCGCCGACCCAGTAGTGTTTGTCGTCGTCCAGCACCGGAACCAGAACGTAGAGATGAGTCAGGAGGTCAGCGAGACGTCGCTTTGCGCGAAGTGTGACGCTGAAGTAGGGACTCATGCCCCATTCCGGATGTGATTGATCGAGTGGTGCTTGCGTCGCGTCAAGCAGATAGCCGAGCGGCTCGAAAAGCCGTCTCAACAATCCTTCCCCGCCATGGCAAGGCAGCGCCGCTAGGTGCACCTCGAGCGGCAGTTCCTGTGCCGCCAGCTCGGGGCGTTCTTTACTGGTTCCCGCCATCGCTGACGCGAACACGCGTGCGATCGCGACGCTCAAAAAAGACGACGCCGCGTAGGGTCGATCGTTCACGTACTCTTCGAGCTTGCGATCCGCGCCAGCAGGGCCGTTGCGTCGTCGTACGAGTCCAATCGGATCGACTTCGAGTAGCAGCGCAACGGTGCACCGTTCCGGGTTGACCTCCGGATAGAACACGTGTGCCTTGCCGAACCCGAGATCGGTCGATTGCGCGCGGGACGGATTCTTGTGCAGCAAATATCCAAGATCAGTCGCCGGCGAGAAACTGGCTGTTATCGTCAGAAGCATCGCGGTTTCGGATAATCTAAGAAGCCTACCGGCCTCGAGGGTGGATTGCGATATGCTTTGGGTGCTGTTTTAACGCCAATGCCTACCGGCGAAAGTCCTGACGGAAGGGCAGGATCGCGCTATTCTTTGGGAAGAGAAGGAGGAGGGCGGAGATGGTGGAAGGCGCTGACTCGATGGCATGAAGACATTTGGCCAGATAATTACCGAGGCTCGCAAAAAAGCAGGCCTTACACAAAAGGAGGTTGCCGGACGCCTGAAGCGCGAGGATGGCCGCGTGGTTGATGCCCCATACCTAAACGCGATGGAGCACGACCGCCGCTATCCACCGTCGAATCATTTGATCGACCAGCTCGCCGAGATCCTCGGAGTGCCCGCCGACTTGCTCTACTTCCACGCGAAGCGATTGCCAGGCGATATCAAACGCGACGTGGACAATCAGCAGGTTGAGGCGGCGTACCAGGCTTTCCGCAAGGCGCTGAAAGGCTCTAAGACCGGCAGCAAAAGAAAATGAAACCGCTTCGCGATCCGCTTGGGCGACCGATTCCACGTCTCTACTTCAAGACAGAGGAGCTGGACGCCCGGTGCGAAGGGATCATCAGAGATTTCATGGACCGCCGATCCGGCGGCTTCCGGTTGCCGATCCCCACGGACGAGTTGACGCGGTTGATCGAAGAGCAAGCAGACGACCTCGATATGTACGCGGACCTGCCCGAAGGAATTCAGGGCCAGACGCTGTTCTTCCTCGATCGGCGGCCCAAGGTGCAGATCTCGGAAGCGATCCACAGAACGA
>Ga0307373_10005727_pt1 | contig 20153 bp, 21 predicted proteins | sample OX2MG_FD_202534 | JGI IMG/M metagenome (GOLD analysis project Ga0307373, IMG submission 202534) | Soil microbial communities from Risofladan, Vaasa, Finland - OX-2 | ecosystem: Environmental > Terrestrial > Soil > Coastal area > Acid sulfate soil | place: Finland: Risofladan, Vaasa | collected...
TTGATGTTGTAGGCGTTGCCGTCGTAGCCGAGCCCGATCGAGGCGATGACGGGGATGTAGCCCCGCCCAAGCAGCGCGTCGATCGGCTCCGGGTTGACCTGGGTCACCCGGCCGACGAAGCCGAGGTCGGGGCTCTCCGGCTCGGCGATGATGCTCGGCCCGTCCTCGCCGCTCATCCCCACCGCCTGGCCGCCGAGGCGGTTGATGGTCGCAACCAGGTCGGGGCTGATCTTGCCGGTCAGCACCATCTTCACGACCTCCATTGTCCCGGCGTCGGTGATCCGGAGGCCGTCCTTGAACTCCGACTTCATACCCAGCCGGTCGCTCATGGCCGTGATCTCGGGCCCACCGCCATGGACCAGCACCGGGAGCAGGCCGACGTAGCGGAGGAGGACGATGTCGAGCAGCGTCTCGTCCTTCCGCTCCATGGCGTGACCGCCCAGCTTGATGACGATCTTCTGGCCGTGGAAACGCTTGATGTAGGGCAGCGCCTCGACCAGCACCCGGGCCCTCTCCGCCGCATCGATCGTCATCGGGTCGTCACCTCCTCAAGTCGTGTAGTCGGCATTGATGCGCACGTACTCCTCGGACAGGTCGCAGCCCCAGGCCTCGGCGCTCCCCTCGCCGAGGCCGAGCTCGGCGTGGATCAGGATCTCCGGCTGCTCGAAGGCGGCGCGGACGGCGTCGAGGTCGACCGGCTGGCCGGCGCCGCGGCTGAACACTGTAAGGCCGGCGATGCTCAGCTCGAGGCGGTCGATGGCCAGCTCGGCGCCGCTGTAGCCAAGCGCGCAGACGATCCTCCCCCAGTTGGGGTCGCCACCGTGGATGGCGGTCTTTACAAGGCTGGAGGAGGCCACGGCCCGGGCGGCCATCCGCGCCTCCTCGCTGCTGGCGCCGCCGCTGACGCCGACGGTGATGAGGCGGGTGGCGCCTTCGCCGTCGCGGGCGATCTGGCGCGCCAGGTCGCGGGCGACGGCCAGCAGCGCAGCCTCCAACGCCTCGGCCTCAGGGGTGCCAGCCGCCACCGGCGGGTTGCCGGCCGCGCCGTTGGCGAGGACCAGGAAGCTGTCGTTGGTCGAGCTGTCCCCGTCGACGGTCACCTGGTTGAAGGAGCCGTCGGCGACCCGCTTGACGATCTGGCTCAGAAAGCCCGGTTCTACGGCCGCGTCACTGGTGACGTAGGCGAGCATGGTGGCCATGTTGGGATGGATCATCCCGGACCCCTTGCACATCCCCCCGACCCGGACCTCGACCCCGCCGATCTGGACCACCCCGGTGGACTGCTTGGGCACTGTGTCGGTGGTCATGATCGCCTTTGCCGCGCCTTCCCCGCCCGCCTCGGTGAGGCTCGCGCAGGCAGCGGCGATGCCGGTCTTGACGGCGTCCATTGGCAGGTAGCGGCCGATCACGCCGGTCGAGCTGACGACCACCTGGGGGGGGTCGAGGTCGAGCCGGTCGGCCGTCAGCTTCGCCATCTGGAGCGCATCCTTGTAGCCCTGGGCGCCGGTGCAGGCATTGGCGTTGCCGGAGTTGATCACGACCGCCTGGACCCGGTTCTGGCGGAGGTGGAGCTGGTCGATCACGATCGTCGCCGACTTCACCTTGTTGGTCGTGAAGACCCCGGCCGCGTCGCAGGGCCGGTCGCTGAAGACGACGGCGAGGTCGTCCTTCTGGCCGCTCGGGATCGCGCTCGCGCCGGCGGTGAAGGCCTTGATCCCGCAAGCGGCGCTGCCCGCCCTCCAGCCGCGAGGGAAAGTCACGGCCACTGGATCGCCTCCTCCAGTCCGGCGCGGCGGTCGAAGCCGAAGGCCAGGTTGAAGGCTTCGACGCCCTGCCCGCTGGCTCCCTTGACGAGGTTGTCGAGGGCGCTGGTGACGATCGCCTTGCCGTTCTGCTCGGACACGTTGATAAGGCACAGGTTGGTGTGCGTCGCGAGCTTGGTGGTCGGGCTCGTGGCCAGCACCCGAGTGAAGGGCTGGCCGGAATAGAACTCGGCGTAGACATCTTGCAGCTCCGATAACGAACCCGTGAGGTCGAAGTAGCAGGTCGCCAGGATCCCCCGCGTCATGGGCACCAGGTGGGGAACGAAGGTGATCCGCGGCGCCTCGCCGCCGGGGGCGACCCCGGCCAGCTCTTGGACCAGCTCCGGGAAGTGGCGGTGGCCGCCGATGGCGTAGGCGCCCAGCGACTCGTTGACCTCGCTGAAGTGGACGCCAACCCCCGGTGAGCGGCCGGCGCCGCTGACGCCGGACTTGGCGTCGACCACGACGTCGCCTCCGACCAGGCCGGAGGCGACGGCCGGCGCCAGGCCGAGGATGGAGGCGGTCGAGTAGCAGCCGGGGACGGCGACCAACGCAGCTCCCGGCAGCTCGCCGGCATGGAGCTCGGGCAGGCCCAGCACCGCCTGCGCAAGCAGGTCCGGCGCCGGGTGCTCCTGCTTATACCAGCGCGGGTAAAGGTTGACGTCCCGGAGCCGGAAGTCGGCGCTCATGTCCACCACCCGAGCCCCGGCGGCCAGCCAGCCGGCGGCCTTGCCGGCACCCACGTTGTGGGGCAGGCAGGAGAAGACCACGTCGACGGCGGCGGCATCGGGCTCCTCCGCGAACTCGCCCTCCAGGTCGTGGAGCGGGAAGACCTCGGAGTAGGGCCGGCCGGCGTAGGACCGCGAGGTGAGCTGGACCAGCTCAACCCCCGGGTGCCGGGCGAGGAGGTGGACCAGCGTCATGCCCGCGTAGCCGTTGGCCCCCGCGATGGCGGCCCTGACGGGCGTCGAAGGAGGCTTCATGGCCGCATGAATATACAGCTGGCCCGCATATTCATGCGAAGTCGGCATGCGTCAGGAAGCTGGCCAGGCGTCCCTTCCGGGGTCCCGCGGCGGGCCAATCGGCGCCTTCGAAGGTGATCGTGGCCAGGGTGCAGGTCCCAAAAGCCTTGCCCTCGTGCACAAGTGCCCGTGCCACTACCTCAAGCCCCGGGTTGTGGCCCACCAGCATGACCGCTTCCAGCTCGTCCGGGAGGTCGCGAACAAAGCTCAGCAGCTCGTCGGCGGCGGCGCCGTAGAGGCCCGCCTCCTCGACCAGCCGGGCGCCGCCCAGCGCGGGCGCGATCGCCTCCAGGGTCTCCCGCGCCCGCCGCGCGGGCGAGCAGAAGACGGCGTCGAGCGCGATTGGATGCTTGTCGAGGTACTTGTGAAGTGCCTTGGCGTCGCGCCTGCCGCGGCCGTTGAGAGGGCGCTCGACGTCCGACAGGCCGGGATGGCCCCAGTCCGACTTGGCGTGGCGGAGGAGGTGGAGAGTCCTCACGCGGGCGTGAAGAAGCAGGATTCGGCGCCGGTGTGGCAGGCCGGCCCGTGGGGCCGGACCCTGAGCAGGATGGCGTCGGCGTCGCAGTCCACCCAGCGGTCGACCACGTCCAGATAGTTGCCGGAGGTCGCGCCCTTCTCCCAGAGCCCGCGGCGGCGGGAGTGGAACCAGGCGTGGCCGGTAGCGAGCGTCCGCTCCCAGGCCTCGGCGTCCATGTAGGCGACCATCAGCACCCGGCCGGTCTCCGCGTCCTGGGCGATCGCCGGCAGCAGGCCACCGGAGAAATCGGGCGCCGTGGCCGGCGACCCCTCGATCTCCTCGCTACTCATGCCCTGACCATGCCGGTCACGCGGTCGCGCTTCACGGCCGGACCTCCAGGCCCCACCCGGCCAGCTGCCTCTTGACGTCGCCGATCGACAGCTCGCCGAAGTGGAAGATCGAGGCCGCGAGGGCCGCCTCCGCCCCCCCTTCCGAGAGCGCCGCGTACATGTGGGCGGCGCTGCCGGCGCCGCCGGAGGCGATTACCGGGAGCCGGACCGCGCCGCTGACGGCGGCGGTCAGGTCGAGGTCGTAGCCGTCCCTGGTCCCGTCCCGGTCCATCGAGGTGAGCAGGATCTCCCCCGCTCCCCGGCGTTCGCCCTCGCGCGCCCATTCGACCGCGTCGAGGCCGGTCGCACGGCGGCCGCCGTGCGAGAAGACCTCCCAGCCCGAGCCCTCGGTGCGGCGGCGGGCGTCGATAGCCAGCACCATGCACTGGGCGCCGAAGAGGTCGGCGCCGCGGCTCAGGAGCTCGGGGTCGTCGATGGCGGCGCTGTTGACCGAGACCTTGTCGGCGCCATGCGACAGCAGCAGCTGGATGTCCTCGGTCGTGCGCACCCCCCCGCCGACGGTCAGCGGGATGAAGACCTGGTCGGCCGTCCGGGCGACCGCGTCGAGGAGGATGGAGCGGGCGGAGGAGGACGCCGTGATGTCGAGGAAGACGAGCTCGTCGGCGCCGGCCGCGTCATAGGCGGCGGCCAGCTCGGCGGGGTCGCCGGCGTCCCGCAGCTCGACGAAGCGGACGCCCTTCACGACCCGGCCCTCGTCCACGTCGAGGCACGGGATGATGCGCTTGGCCGGCATCTCTATTTCCTTCAGCCCTCCCCGCAGACGTCGAGGAAGTTGCGGTAGACCAGGAGGCCCACGGGGCCGCTCTTCTCGGGGTGGAACTGGGTGCCCATCACGTTCAGACGACCTGCCGCGGCGACGGGCGCGGTGTCGGTGGCGGCGCAGGCGTCGGCCGAGCCGGCCGGCGTGTAGGAGTGCACGTAGTAGAAATACGAGCTATCGGCGATCCCGGTGAAGAGCGGTGAGAAATCCGTGATCCGCGTGGGGCACCAGCCGATCACCGGCAGCCGCGGAGAATCCCTGATCACCTCGACGGCGCCGCGGAGGAGCCCGAGACCCTGGTGGCGGCCGTGCTCGGAGGATTCCTCGAAGAGGAGCTGGTAGCCGAGGCAGACGCCGAGCAGCGGCTTGCCCTTGCGGGCCAGTTCCACCACCTCCCGGCCGAGGTTGCCAGCCTGGAGCTTTTGCAGCGCGGGGGCGAAGGCGCCGACCCCAGGCAGAACCAGGCCGTTGGCGTGCTGCAGCTCCTCTTTGTCGGCGGTGACCTTGGGCGAGGCGCCCCAGTGGAGAAGCGCGCGCTCCACCGAGCGAAGATTGCCCACGCCGTAGTCGACGATCGCTATCACCCCAGCAGGCCCTTTGACGACGGGATGCCGCGCCCGCCGAGACTCATCGCCTCCCGGAGTGCCAGCCCCAGGGCCTTGGCCGCCGACTCCGCGATGTGGTGGCGGTTGCGACCGCGGATCAGGTCGACGTGGAGCGTGGCGCCGAGGTGGATCGCCAGCGCCCGCCAGAACTCCTCCAGGACCTCCGACTCGAGGCTCCCGACCTTGCCCTTGAGCGGCAGGTTGTAGGAGAGGAAGGGCCGCTTGCCGAGGTCCACGACGACCCGCGCCAGCGACTCGTCGAGCGGCGCGTAGGCCGCCGCGAAGCGGGTGATCCCGGCCCGGTCGCCCAGCGCCTGGGAGATGGCCTGGCCGAGGACGATGCCGGCGTCCTCGCAGAGGTGGTGGGGGTCGACCTGGATGTCGCCCTCGCCCTTGAGGACGAGGTCGAAAGCGCCATAGCGGGCGACCTGCTCGACCAGGTGGTCGAGGAAGGGCAGGCCGGTCTCGACCTCCACCCTCTCACCGGCGTCGAGGATCACCTCGGCCCGGAGGCGGGTCTCCTTCGAATTGCGTTCGACGACCGCCGTTCTTTTACTCAAGTCGAACCTCCACCGCGTGGGCATGGGCCGTCAGCCCCTCCAGGTTGGCCAGCGCGACGCAGGCCTCGCGGAGCATCTCGAGGTCGCCCCGGTTGAGGCTGGCGACGCTCGTCCGCTTCAGGAAGTTGTACACGCCCAGCGGCGAGCTGAAGCGGGCGGCGCCAGCGGTGGGCAGGGTGTGGTTGGGGCCGGCGACGTAGTCGCCGAGCGACACCGGCGCGTAGGGGCCGAGGAACACCGCGCCCGCGTTTTCCACCTTGGCGGAAAGCGAGCCCGGGTCGGCGGTCATCAGCTCCAGGTGCTCGGGCGCGAAGTCGTTGGCGACCTGCATCGCCTGCTCAAGGTCGTCCACGACCACGACGCAGCAGTGCGCCGCGCTGATGATCTCCGCCCGGTCGAGGCCTCCGACAAGGCTCGCGAACTCCTCCTCGACGCGGTCGGCGAGCTCGGCGGAGTCGGTGACCAGGACCGCCCAGGCCATCGGGTCGTGCTCCAGCTGGGAGGCGAGGTCGGCGGCCACGAAGTCGGCCCGGGCACCCGCGTCGGCGACGACGAGGATCTCGGTCGGTCCCGCCAGAGCGTCTATCCCGACCGAGCCGAAGACCTCCTTTTTGGCCAGCATCACGTAGACGTTGCCGGGTCCCGCCAGGACGTCCACCCGGGGCACGCTCGCGGTCCCGTAGGCGAGGGCCGCGATCGCCTGCGCGCCGCCCATCCGGTAAACCTCATCGACACCGGCCACCGCGGCGGCGGCGAGGATCGCGACCGGCACCGAGCCGTCCGGGGCCGGCGGGGTGGCCACGACGACCTCCTTCACGCCGGCGATGCGGGCGGGGATCGCCCCCATCAGCACCGTCGAGGGGTAGGCGGCCCGGCCGCCCGGCACGTAGAGGCCGGCCCGGCGAACCGGGCGGGTCAGCAGCTTCAACCCCGGGGTGCCGGCCACCGGCTCGAATGCCTGGGTCTCGTGGAACTGCCGGATCCGGCGGGTGGCGAACTCGATCGCGTCGCGATCGCCCGGTGCCAGCCGCCGGAGCGCGGCCTCGATCTCGGAACGAGGGACCGAGAAGCCCTCCTCCGGGGCTGGCCGCCAGCCGTCGAAGCGCAGGCCGTACTCGCCGAGGGCGGAGTCACCCTCGGTGCGGACCCGGTCGCAGATCTCGCGGACGGTGGCCTGCTGCTCCTCCAGGCCGGCCAGGTCGAGGCGGCGGCGGCTCAACGGGCTGTCGAGCCAGGACCCAAGGTCGAAGCGGCGGATGCTCATCGGGCCGCCTTCGCCAGCCTCGTGACCAGCGACTGGACCTCGCCGCTGCGGGTCTTGAGGCTGGCCTGGTTGGCGATCAGGCGGGCCGTCGATGAAGCGATCTCGGCCACGATCCGGAGCTTGTTCTCGCGGATCGTCGCTCCGCTGGCGGTCAGATCGGCGATGGCGTCGGCGAGGCCGACCTGGGGCGCCAGCTCCACCGAGCCGTGGAGCCGGACGATGTCGGCGGCCCTGCGCTGGGAGGCGAAGAAGGCCTCCGTCGCCCGCGGGTACTTGGTAGCGACCCGGAGGACCGGCGGCCAGGTCTCGCGCCCGGCCAGGGGGGATGACTCGGTCACCGCGAGAACCAGCCGGCAGCCTCCGAAGCCGAGGTCGACCAGCTCGTAGTGGCTCCCAGGGTTCTCCCAGAGCTGGTCCTTGCCGACAATGCCGAGGTCTGCCGAGCCGTGGTCTACGTAGGCCGCCACGTCGGCCGGCCGGACCAGCACCACACGGATCCCGTCCTGCTCGACCATCAGGCGCCGGCCCAACTGGTTGCGGTCGATGGTGGCCACGCCAGCCTTGGCGAGCAACTCGAGGCTGCCCTCGAGCAGCGCCCCGGTGCAGAGAGCAATCGAGATGCTCACGACGACTCCCCCGCCAACCGCGCGACGACCTGTTCAGCGGGAAGACGGCGCAGACGCCCGGCCGGGTTCACCCAGGCCACCCGCTCGCGCCCGGCGCAGTGGAGGAGGTTGGCGGCCCCCACCTGGCCGAGCCAGGTTCGCGCGCCGGGCAGTCCGCGGGCTTCGCTGTCGACGACCGCCCGCATGCCGAAGAGCCGCAGGGAGGTGGCGAGCCTGAGTGCCGGCTCGAGCCCTGCCGCCGTCCAGCAGACCGCCGCGTCGATGCGCGGCAACGTGGCGCGCCGGCCGGAGCGGGCGATCGCCTCGGCCACGAGGTCGAGGTGGAGCACGAAGCCGGTCGCGGCGGCCGGCCGGCCGAAGCGCTCCAGCAGGTGGTCGTAGCGGCCTCCCGCCGCCAGCGGGCGGCCGAGGTCGGGGCCGTAGGCCTCGAAGGTCACCCCCGTGTAGTAGTCGAAATTGCGGATCGCGCCCAGGTCCAGCTTCACCGACTCGCCGAGGCCGTGAGCGGCCAGCAGGTCATGGACGCGGCGCAGCTCGAGCAGCGCCGTCTCCGAGCGGCGGTTGGAGACCAGGCCGCTGGCGGCGTCGAGGATCTCGGGGCCACCCCGCAGGGCGGGGAAGCGGAGCAACAGCTGCCGTTCGACGCGGCCGACGGTCGTCTTCGCCAGCAGCTTCTCGAGCGCCACGAAGTCGTGCCCGGCGAGGGCCTGCCGGACGCCGACCTCGACCTCGGGGTCGAGGCGCAGGCCGGCCAGCAGGCCGTGGAAGAACTCCGAGTGGCCGACGTCGACCTGGTAGCGACCGAGACCGGCGGCGTCGAGGCAGCGCACGGCGAGGGCGATCACCTCGGCGTCGGCCACCGGGCCCCGGGCGCCGATCAGTTCGGCGCCGGCCTGGTGGGTCTCCCGGCGGTTGGAGAAACGACCGGCATCGTTGGCGAGGACCGAGGCCGCGTAGCAGAGCCGCAGCGGCAGGGGCGTGCCGCGGAGCCCGGTCGAGGCGAGTCGGGCGACGGGGATGGTCTTCTCGCCCACGACCGCGAGCAGGGCGCCATCCCCGTCGGCGAACTTGAAGAGCCTGCGCCGCTGGTCGGGGCCAAGGCCGACGGCCAGGGTGTCCTCCCGCTCGAGGGTGGGCGTGACCACGAAGCGGTAGCCCCAGCGCCGCATCTCGGCCAGGATCGCCTCCTGGCCGGCCCGCATCGACTCCGCCTCCTCCGGGAGCAGGTCCCGGAACCCGGCGGGGGTGTCAGGAGTAGTGAAAGGGCTCCTTCGAAGCGGCGCTCACTCGTCGTCCTCGTCATCGTCGTCGCCGTCGTCGTCGCCGACATCCTGGGCGATCTCCGCGTCCGGCTCGTCCGAGAAGTCGAGCGGCTCGGCGTCGTCGTCGTCGACGACGTTGAGGCCCTCCAGCTCGTCGACCGACTCCTCGACGTCCGCACCGTCGTCGGCCTCCTCGTCGTCATCGGATCGAAATGAGTCCATGTCCCGGGCGAGCAGGCTCTCTTTGGCGTAGGGACGGAAAGCCTCGGCCTCCCTCTTGCGCCGCTGGGGGAAGCTCGGCTTGCCGGCGAATTTGGGGTCCTGGTAGGTCTCCCGGATCATCACCTTGACCATTCCAGGCTCGACCGAGGTGACGGCCGCCAGGTAGCGATTGCCGCCCTGGATGAACTTGATGAGCCGCCGCGCTAGCCGCGCCTCGACCGTCCCCAGCTTCACCCCGCGAACGGTCTCGGCCATGATCGAGTCGCCGCCGATCCGCAGCTCCGCGATGTCGCCGGACCCGATCTTGTTGTGCAGGTTGGGGTCGTCCACCGACTCCAGCTGGGTGCTGGTGGTCTTACCCTGCTCTTCGACGAAGAGGTTCAGGTCCACCCGGGTCGGGCCGATCTTGACGTCCTTGGACTGGGCGAGAACGTCGAGCTTGGCCCGGTTCTTCTGGGCGATGGTGTTGAGCGGGTTCAGTGCCAGCGTCGCCTCGTAGGCGGCCTTGGCCTCGTCGAAGCGGCCAAGCTCGGTCATCGCCTTGCCCAGCCGGTTGTTCGCCTCCTCGTCGGTGCCAAACCGCTCGAGGATGGAGCGGTTGAGCTCGGCGGCGTCCTCCCAACGGCCGGCCAGGGCTGCCTGGACGGCCTCCTCCACGAACTGGCCCTTGGGCTTCAGGTGGTCATTGAACTCCGGCTTCACATACGTGCTCCGATGGGCGGGGGGAGGCGACAGATTCCCGAGTATACCGGCGAGCTCAAATTGACACCTCGATGCCCATCGGCTATACAGTCTCCAACTTCCGGAAAGGCCGCTAGAGTTCCGGCGTCGCCACGGGGATTAGGGATAGCGGGGGGTAGTAACGCTAGACCCGGGTAATTTCAGTTTCAGGAGGAGAAGCATGCGCGTAACTCGACTGGGTCGAGCTGCTGCGATCGTTGCTCTCGGCCTCGTCGCAGTAGCCTGCGGCGGGAGCACGAGCGGCAGCGGAAGCGGCGGCAGCAAGGGCACCATCTCGATCGGGGTGGACCTGCCCGAATCCGGAGCGTCATCCTCGTCTGGCCTCCCCACCCTTAACGGGGTGAAGTACGCCGTCCAGAAGGCCGGCGGCTCGATCGACGGATGGACGCTCACGGTTGAGAACCGGGACGACGCGGTCGGTGGCTCGTACAACACCGACAAGGGCGTCCAGAACGTCACCGACCTGATCGGCACCAATACCGTCGTCGCCATGGTCGGCCCCTTCAACTCGGCCGTCGCACAGGCCGAGATCCCGATCACCAACGTCGCTGGGCTGACCATGATCAGCCCGTCCAACACCAATCCCTGCCTGACCAAGGACCTGTCGACCTGCGCCTTCCATCCGCAGGACCTGCGCAAGAAGGCCAACAACTACTTCCGCGTCGTCGCGACCGACGACCTCCAGGGCCCGGCCATGGCCGACTACGCCTACAACACCCTGGGCATCAAGACGATCGGGATCATGGACGAGAAGAGCGTCTACGGCGTGGGCATCGCCGACGCTTTCCAGGCCCAGTTCGTCAAGGACGGCGGCAAGTACCAGCGCCAGTCCTTCGACCCGAAGACCACCACCGACTGGCGCGCGATCCTGCAGGGCTTCAAGGACTTCGGCGCCACCGGCATCTACATGGGTGGAACCGACGACCAGAAAGCCTGCCAGCCGCGCGGCCAGATGAACGCACTCGGTATCGGCAGCTGGCCGTACCTGGGTGGGGACGGTCTCACCACCTCGCAATGCATCGACGACGCCGCCGACTCCGCACTCGGCCTCTCGGCCACCACCGCGGGCGCCGACGCCAGCCAGATTCCCTCGGCCGCCGGCGTGATCACCGACTTCAAGAAGTCTTTCACCGGTGCCAACGACTACGGCGCCTACACGATGACCGCTTACGATGCGGCCAACATCGAGATCGCCGCCATCAAGAAGGCCATCGACGGCGGCGCGAACCCGAAGAGCATCAACGCCTTCCGTGAGGCGGTGCGCAATAACGTCTCGCACACCACCAACTTCCCCGGTGTGCTCGGCAGCACCACCTTCGACGCCAACGGGGATACCTCGCAGAAGATCATCTCCATCTTCGCCGTGAAGCAGGAGACCCAGTCCCGGGTCGCGGTCGGCGACCTGACCTGCGGCAAGGCCGGCGGCCCCAACGCTCTCTACTGCTTCGAGTGGACGAAGCAGGTCAACTTCGGCGCCTAGCAGTCCGATAACCATGGGAGGGGGCCGCCGCGGCCCCCTCCTCTTTTTGTAGGCAACCAGCAGAAGGGGCAACGGAGTTGGAACGCTTCCAGCGTCTGCGGGCGACCCTGAGCGGCGACCTCGGATCGACGCTCTTCTTGTTGCTCGGCGTGCTCGGGGTGCTCTGGGTGATCTACCTCACGATCGAGCAGGGGCCCCGATCGATGATCGCGGTCCTCATCATCGGCCTCACCGACGGGGCGATCTACGCCCTCATCGCCCTCGGCTACACGATGGTCTACGGCATCATCGAGCTGATCAATTTCGCCCACGGCGACGTCTTCACCCTGGGCGCCTTCTTCGCGCTCGCCATCCTGGGCCTCTTCAAGCTCGGTCCCGGCGCCAATTACACACTGGCTGCGATCCCGATCCTGATCTTTGTCACCGTGGTGGTCATGGCCTTAAACGGCCTTGTCAACATCGCCATCGAGCGGATCGCCTACCGGCCGCTGCGCAACGCGCCGCGCCTCGCGCCGCTGATCACCGCGATCGGGATGTCCTTCCTGGTGGAGGGCGCCATGTACCTGTGGCGTGGTCCGGTCGACCTCCGCTTCCCGGACCTGATCTCGGAGAACCGCTACGAGCTCTTCTACGGCAACTTCGGGCCCCAGGGCAAAGTCGCGCCTCTGATCGACCTCGGCGTCAAGGACATCATGGTCGTGGTCGCCTCGGTGTTCCTGGTCGTGATGCTCTCGCTCTTCATCAGCCGGACCAAGCTCGGCAAGGCGATGCGCGCCACCGCGCAGGACCGCGACGCCGCCGCGCTGATGGGGATCGACATCAATCGCACCATCTCGGCGACCTTCTTCATCGGCGCCGCGCTGGCGGGCGCCGGCGGGATCATCTACGCGCTCTACTTCAACTCCATCCGCTTCGACCTCGGCTTCTCAGCGGGCCTGGTCGCCTTCACCGCGGCGGTGCTGGGCGGCATCGGCAACATCGAGGGCGCCGCCCTCGGCGGCCTCCTGATCGGCGTCATCCGCGCCCTCAACGACCGCTATTTCTCGGCCAGCTGGTCGGACGTCGTGATCTTCGCGATCCTGATCCTGGTCCTGGTCTTCCGCCCGACCGGGCTGCTCGGGATGCAGGTGCCTGAGAAATGATCGCCAACCTTCGCAACGGCAAGACGCTGCGGACCAAGCTCCGCGAGTGGTCGAGGGACTCGACCATGATCGTCTACGGCGTCCTGCTGATAGCGGCGATCCTCTTCCCGCCCATCTCGACCTTCGCGACCGGCAGCAGCGCGCTGATAGGCCTGGTAGCCGATGCCGGCGTCTGGGTGCTGCTCGCGATCGGACTCAATGTGGTGGTCGGCTTCGCCGGCCTGCTCGACCTCGGCTACGCCGCCTTCTTCGCCATCGGCGCCTACACCTACGCCCTCTTCGCCTCCTACCAATTAGGCGCGACCCCCCTGCACCACGCGGTGCACCTGCCCTTCTGGCTGCTCCTCTTCGGCGCCATGTTCGTGGCGGCGACCGCCGGGGCCATCCTCGGTGCTCCGACCCTGCGGCTGCGCGGCGACTACCTGGCGATCGTGACCCTGGGCTTCGGCGAGATCGTGCCGCGCGTGTTCCGCAACCTGCGGGACTGGACCAATGGCGCCGACGGCATCGGCGGCATCGACCAGCCGACGCTGCCGGTATGCATCGACGGGCCCTGGTCGCAGGGCGACAGCCTCGCCATTCATTTCGGACCCGTCAACTGCTCTTTCAGCATCACCGACCCGTCCGCCTATTACGTCTTGATGGTGCTGATGCTGATCGTCTGCGTGATCTTGGTCACCAATCTCCAGACCTCGCGCCTGGGCCGCGCCTGGGCCGCCGTCCGCGAGGACGAGGTGGCGGCCGCCGCGATGGGCGTCAACACCCGCAACATCAAACTCCTGGCCTTCGGGATAGGCGCCGCCTTCAGCGGCTTCGCCGGCGCCTATTACGGAGCCAAGATTTCGCTGGTCAGCCCCGACAACTTCGACTTCACGGTCTCGATCACGGTGCTGGTCATGGTCGTCCTGGGCGGGATGGGCAACATCCCGGGCGTCATCATTGGTGCTCTGGCCGTGTACTTCTTGGAGTTCAAGTTCCTGACCGACCTGCCCCGCAACATACAGGCGCTGATCGACTCGATCGGGCTCGGGCCGCTCCTCGACAACGCCAACCCCGCCACCGGCTGGCCGGGCATCCAGGACTTCACGCAACGGCTCAACTACCTGGTGTTGGGCTCGATCCTGGTCCTGATGATGCTGCTCCGACCGCAGGGAATCCTGCCCAGCCGGGTGCGCGCCCAGGAGCTGAAGGCCGAGGGCAGCCAGGACGACTCGGTCTTCGACCAGCAGGCGGGCCAGACATGAGCTCCGAGCCGGCCGCCGGCGAACGGACCGCCGAGACCATCCTCGGCCTGGAGGGTGTCACCAAGCGCTTCCTCGGCCTGGTGGCGGTGGACAACGTCAGCTTCGACGTCAAGCGGGGCGAGGTCTTTGCGCTCATCGGCCCCAACGGCGCCGGCAAGACCACGCTCTTCAACTGCATCACCGGGATGTTCCCGCCCAGCCAGGGACGGGTCACCTTCCTCGGCCAGGACGTCACCGGCAGCAAGCCGCACCGGGTCGCCCATCTCGGCATCGCCCGCACCTTCCAGAACATCCGCGTCTTCGACTACATGACCGCCCTCGACAACGTGCGGCTGGGCCAGCACGCGCGGATGCACGCGCAGATCTGGGACGCGCTCTTCAAGACGCCCAAGGCGCGGCGGGAGGAGATCTTGGTGACCGAGCGCGCCCACGAGCTGCTGAAGTTCGTGGGCATCGACCGCTGGGCGCACAGCTACGCCCGCAACCTTCCCTATGGGGCCCAGCGACGGCTGGAGATCGCCCGCGCCCTCGCCACCCAGCCCAAGCTGCTGCTTCTCGACGAGCCCGCCGCCGGCTTCAATCCGCAGGAGAAGGTCGAGCTCATGAAGCTGGTGGAGGAGATCCGCGCCCAGGACATCACGGTCTTTTTGATCGAGCACGACATGAGGGTCGTGATGGGCGCCTCCCACCGGATCGCCGTCCTCGACCACGGCGTGAAGATCGCCGAGGGTACGCCCCAGGAGGTCCGCCAGGACGCCAAGGTCATCGAGGCCTACCTCGGGAAGAGCGCCTAGTGGCACTGCTCGAGGTCGAGGGCGTCGACGCCTTTTACGGGCGCGTCCAGGCGCTTCACGGCATCAGCCTGAAGCTGGACCGGGGCGAGATCGTCGCCCTCATCGGCTCCAACGGCGCCGGCAAGACCACGACCCTGCGGACGATCTCCGGCCTCATGCACCCGGCGAAGGGCAAGGTGACCTTCGACGGCGCCGAGATCACCTTCACCGAGCCGGCGAAGGTGGTCGCGCTGGGAATCTGCCACTCGCCCGAAGGCCGCCGGCTCTTCCCCCGGATGTCGGTCCTCGACAACCTCTACATGGGCGCCTACACGCGCCGCGACCGCGCCGGCGTCGACAAGGACTTAAAGCACGTCTTCGAGCTCTTCCCGCGGGTCGAGGAGCGCCGCTCCCAGATCGCCGGCACGCTCTCGGGCGGCGAGCAGCAGATGCTGGCGATGGGTCGCGCCCTGATGGCCCGACCCAAGGTGCTGATGCTGGACGAGCCGTCGCTGGGGCTCGCCCCGATCCTGGTCGAGACGATCTTCTCCGTCATCAGGGAGATCAACGGCGAGGGGATACCGGTGCTCCTGGTCGAGCAGAACGCCTCCAAGGCGCTCGCCGTCGCCCACCGCGCGTACGTGCTGGAGACGGGGGTGGTCGCCAAGGCGGGCACCGGCAAGGAGCTCCTCGAATCCGAGGACGTCCAGAAGGCATACCTCGGCATGTGAGACGGCGCGGGCCGTCCCTCGCGGCGCTCGCGCTTCTTCTCCTCACCTCCTGCAGCGTCGGGCCGCCCAAGCCTCAGCCTGCCCCGGTTGAGATCGCGATCGACCTGCCCTTCACAGGTCCACAGGCCGCCGACGCGGCCGCGGCCCTCGCCCAGGCCCGCTTCGTCATCGAACGGACCTTCGGCGGCAAAGTGGAGGGCCTGCCGATCCGGGTCCGGCTCCTCGACGACAGCCCGGCAGGACGGCGCGACCCGATCGAGGCCGCCCACCAGCTGAGCCTCGCGCTGTCCTCGCCGTCGCTGCTCGGGGTGGTCGGGCCGCTGGACTCGGACGTCGCCGCCGCGGAGATCCCGGTCGTCACCGGCGCCCACCTCGCCATGGTCAGCCCGACCGCCTCCAACGCCTGCCTGACCCGGCCGCTGCCGGAATGCGACGGGCTCTCCCAGCGGCTCCGACCGAGCGGACCGCCGAGCTTTTTCCGGCTGGCTCCGCCCGATGACGGCGAGGCCGCCGCCCTGGTCCAGTTCGCGCTCGGCCACCTGCACTCGACCAGCTTCGCGGTCGGGTCGGACGGGCAGGCCTACGGCACGGCCGTCAAGAGCCGGTTCGACGCCGCCCTCTCCCGGCAGCACCGCAACGCGGTCTACAGCGCCGACTTCGACCCCACCTCCACCTCCGCCGTCGACGCCTTCCTGGCGGCGGCCAAGCAGGCGGGAGCCGACACCGTGCTCTTCGGCGGCCGGCCTGGCGGCGGCGCTTGCCGGATCGCCCCAAGACTCGCTGCCGGCCTGGGTGCGCAGGCGAACCTGCTCGGCAGCGGTCTCCAGGCCGCGCCCTGCGAAACCGACGCCGGGGCCGCGGCGCCGTCCGTCTACACGGTCGGCGAGGGATCACCGGAGGATGCCGGGATCGCCACCCGGGTGCTGCTCGACGCGATCGCCGCGGCGATCAAGCAGCAGGGCGGCAACCTGCCGTCGCGGGAGCAGGTGAGGGCGGCGGTCAGCCAGAGTCGCCGGGTCGCCTTCGACGCCTACGGCGACCCGGTGAACGGGACCTACACCATCTACCGGGGCAAAGCGCCCGCCGCGGACGCGACCACCTCGGTGTGGGACGTCGCCGGCACCGCCGGCGCCTGAGGCCGAACTAGCCGGGCGGCCGGATGCTGAGCGCGAAGAGGAAGGCCAGCAGGAGCGCGAAGAGTCCGTACTCCATCGCCACCTGGCGGTTGAGCGTCTCCTCGGCGGTGTGCCGGATGACGCCGCGGTTGATGTACCAGGCCAGCAGCAGCATGGCCGCGAAGACCCCCTCAGGGGCGGCGCCGGCGTAGGCGAAGATTGCCCAGGCGAAGAAGGTCGCCACCTGGGCCACCAGCAGCGAGAAGAGGAATGCCCGCCGGGGCGTCAGCGGCTCGCCGGCGAGCCGGAAGCTCCTGTAGGCGGCCAGCGCCGAGATGATGAAGATCCAGGCCAGCTTGATTCCCACCGGGAAGGGCGCGCTCAGGACCGCCAGGTAGCCTCCGACCAGCGCGATCGCCAGGATCGCCTCCTGGATGAAGTGGTGGCCGCGCTTGGGATGGTCTGCCAACCGCAGGTAGTCGAGGCGGGCCGCCACCGCGAAGCCCGCCCCGAAGATGGCGGCGGCCAGCGCCCAGGTCCACCACTGGTGCACGATCAGCGACAGGCCGGCGATCGCGAAGGCGCCCAGCAGCGCGGGGACGTAGTGCTCCAAGGCCGGCAGCGTCGGCTCGGTCTCGACCCAGAGATAGGCGAGGATCACCGGGGCGGCGACCGCCAGCAGCGCGGCCGAGAGCCACCAGGCGCTGCCCGGCGCCACCAGCTCCGACTTGAACGCGATCGCGAGAGCCACCAGGAGCAGCCCGGCGAAGACCAGGAAGCGCCGATCGCGCTCGGAGTGCGCCGAGGCGGGCGCCGGGGAGACCCAGTCCTGGTTGGGCGGCGGGGTTTTCAGGTCCCCTGCCTTCCATAGCGATCATCCAGGCGCACGACGTCGTCGATCTCGGGTGTCGAGACCTCGAAGACGTCCACGTCGGTGACCGCCGTCATCCGGTGCTTGCGGCCGGGCGTGATGTGGACCGTGTCACCCTCCCGGAGCCGGTGCGTCACCAGCTGCCCGGCGTCGTCGTCGAGCTCGAGGTCCATCTCCCCACGGGCGATCAGGATGCACTCGTCCTTGGCGTTGTGGTACTGCAGCGAGAGCGCCTCGCCCGCGTTGATGTGGAGGATCTTGCCCAGATAACGCTCGGTCACCGCCCAGCGGTCCTCGTAACCCCACGGCTTCTTCACCCGGCCGTCATCCACGCGCCTAACCGCCACCTTCTCGCCCCCCTCCGACAATGTTTTGAATGGTGTCCAGGCGCTCGCTCACAGCCTCCGGCGAGGACGCCTCCGAGTAGATCCGGATCAGCGCCTCGGTGCCGCTGACCCGGAGCAGCACCCAGGAGCCGTCGGCGAGGTTGAACTTGAAGCCGTCGTCGTCGCGGACGCTGATCACCTGCTGGCCGGCGATCTGCTTCGGCTGGTGCTCGCGCATCGTCTTCAGGATCACATCGCGATCGTGGTCATAGGTCTCCCGGGGCAGGTGGATGTCGCGCCGCTCGTAGAAGTGCGGGCCGACCCGCTCCATGAGACCGGCGAGGATCTCCGACAGCGGCTTTTGGTAGTGGACCAGCATGTCGGCGAAGAAGAGCCCGGCGAGGATGCCGTCCCGCTCCGGGATGTGGCCGCGGAAGCCAAAGCCGCCCGACTCCTCGCCGCCGAGCACCGCGTCCACCTCCATCATCTTGGGCGCCACGTACTTGAAGCCGACCGGGACCTCGTAGACGGGGACTTCGAACTCCCTCGCCAGCTGGTCGGCCATCGAAGTCATGTTCAGCGCCCGCACCACCGGCCCGCGCCAGCCCCGAACCTCGAAGAGGTAGAGCATCAGCAATGCGTAGACCTGGAGCTGGTTGATGAATCGGCCCTTCTCGTCGATGATGCCGACCCGGTCGGCGTCGCCATCGGTGGCGATGCAGAGATCGTGGCCGCGCAGGGCCATGGTCGCCAGCGCCGTCTCCAGGTTGGGTGGGATCGGCTCCGGGTTGACGCCGCCGAAGTAGGGGTTGCGCTCGGCGTGCAGCTGGTCGACCCGGGTCGAGCCGCCCGCCAGCACCCCGCTGATATAGCCGTAGCCGGAGCCGTACATGGTCTCGTGGAGCACCTTCAGGCCGGCCTTGCGAATGGGCTCCAGCTCGAGCATCCGGCCGACCTGCTCGAAGTAGGCGGGCATCGGGTCGTAGGTCTCGACCAGCGGCTCGCGCTCGGCCCTGCGGACGTCCTCCGCGCCCAGCGCGGCGATCCGCTGCTCGAGCTCGCGGATCACCTCGGTCGGCGCCGAGGAGCCGGTCTCCGGCTTGTACTTGACCCCGTTGAACATGTAGGGGTTGTGACTGGCGGTGATCGCCACCGCGCCCGCCGCCTTTCGATCGATCACCGTCCAGGAGGCGACCTGGGTCGGCGAGGGGCGGTCGAAGATCAAAGTCCGGATCCCGTTGCCGGCGAAGATCCGTGCGACCTCGTCGCTGAAGGACTCGGCGCCGAAGCGGCAGTCGTAGCCCACCACCGCCAGCGGGTCAGCCGAGCGGCTCTTCAGGTAGTCGGCGACGCCCTGCGCGACCAGGCGAAGGTTGGCGAAGGTGAAGTCGTCGGCGATGATCCCGCGCCAGCCGTCGGTCCCGAACTTGATCTCAGGCTTCCCCACCTCTCTCGAACCTAGGTTAGAGGTATCCCGTCTTACCGGCGTTGCGCAGCATCTCGACGATCTTCTTCACGTCCTGGGCGCGAGAGCGGGGCAGCACCAGCAGCGCCTGTTCGGTGTCGATGACGATGAGGTTCTCGATCCCGATCGCCGCCACCAGCTTGCCCGGCGCCGAGAGCAGGGACCCCGTCGTGTCGATGACGGCCGACTCGCCGTCGATCGAGTTGCCGTTCTCGTCGGTGTCCAGCATGTCGAGGAGCTCCGCCCAGGAGCCGACGTCGACCCAGTCGAACCCGGCCGGCACCAGGTAGAGGCGGTCGGTCTTCTCCAGCACCGCGTAGTCCACCGCCTCGTTCTGGAGGTCGGCGTAGGACGCGGTGCCCGCCCGGAAGGCGAGGAGCCCGCGGTGGTGGGCCGGGGCCACGCGCTCGAGCTCGGAAAGGAAGACCGACGTGCGCCAGGCGAACATGGAGAGGTTCCAGTAGAAGGTGCCGGCTGCCAGGTACTCCTCGGCGCGGGGCAGCGTCGGCTTCTCGACGAACTCCTCGACGCGGAAGGCGTCGCCCTCCCTCTCGCCCACCCGGATGTAGCCGAAGCCGGTCGCCGGATAGGTCGGCCGGAGCCCGATGGTGACCAGCCGGTCGCCTTCGCCCGCCGTCCGGATGGCGGTCGCGATCGAGGCCCGGTAGCCGTCTGCGTCCTGGATGACGTGGTCCGCCGCGACGGAGACCATGATCGCCTCGGGGTCGACGGCGGCGATCTCGAGCGCTGCCAGGCCGAGGGCGTTGACCGTGCCCCGGGCGGTCGGCTCGACGATGAAGCGGGCCTCGGGCAGCTGCTCTTTGATCATCGCCACCTGGCGCTCTTCGGTCAGCACGAAGACCGCCTCGGCCAGTGGGGCGACCCGCTCGTAGGTCTGCTGGAGGAGCGACCGGCCATTGCCGGTCAGGTCCAGCAGGTGCTTGGGCGTGGCCCGGTTGGACCACGGCCAGAGCCGGGTGCCGGCGCCACCTGCGGGGATCACCGCGTAGGTCTTCACCGGCGCGCCCCGAGTTCGGTCTTGAGGTCCGCCGCTCGCGCGGTGCTCTCCCAGGGGGCGTCGATGTCGGTGCGTCCGAAGTGGCCGTAGCAGGCTGTCGGCCGGTAGAGCGGACGCCGGAGGTTGAGCTCTTTGATGATCCCCAGCGGGCTGAGGTCGAACTGCCGATCGACCGCCCGGCGAATGTCCTCCTCCGGCGCCCTGCCGGTGCCAAAGGTCTCGATGCTGAGGGCGACCGGCTTGGCGACCCCGATGGC
>Ga0307373_10005733_pt1 | contig 20141 bp, 21 predicted proteins | sample OX2MG_FD_202534 | JGI IMG/M metagenome (GOLD analysis project Ga0307373, IMG submission 202534) | Soil microbial communities from Risofladan, Vaasa, Finland - OX-2 | ecosystem: Environmental > Terrestrial > Soil > Coastal area > Acid sulfate soil | place: Finland: Risofladan, Vaasa | collected...
GCGCTCGCCGGGGTGTCGCTGCTGTTCCTGGGTCCCCTCAGCGGCTGGCTCGACCGGGCTGCGTGGGTGACCCGGGCGCCGCGCAGCGCGGTCGCCCTGTGGCAGGCGATCGGGCTGGCCGGCGGGGGAGCCGCCGTCGGGGCCGGGCTGTCCGTCGCCGTCGCCCGTTACCACTCGGGTCTGGTGGGGGGGGTTGGCGATCTCGTGGGGAGCCTGGTCGGTGGCCACCCCCTCGAGGGGATGGGACTGATCGACGCCCTCGGTCTCACCCTCGCCGTCGACGTCGGTGTGGTGCTCCTTGCCGTGGTCGCGATCACCATGGCGGGCACGATCCGGGCCCGCGCCCGCCACCGGCGGCTCCTCGACCTGGTCGGCGTGGGTACCGACCGCGTGCCGGGTGCCGTGATGCTCGACGATCCGCGGGCGGCCGCGTACTGCCTTCCGGGCATCCGGCCCCGCATCGTCGTCAGCGCCGGCGCCCTTCGGCTCCTCCGGTCCGAGGAGCTGGCGGCGGTGGTGGAGCACGAGCGGGGCCACGCCCACGAACGCCACGGCCTGGTCCTGTTGCCCCTGGCCTCTATGAGCGGGCTCCTGCGCCGGGTCCCCTACGCCCACCGGGCTCCGAGGGCCGTCGCCGCCCTTTTGGAGATGGCGGCCGACGACCACGCCGCCCGGAGACACGACCCGGGTGCTCTGGCGGCGGCGCTGGTCCTCATGGGCACCGCCGGTGCCGTACCGACCAAGGGCACCGCCGGTGCCGTACCGACCAAGGGCACCGCCGGTGCCGTACCGACCATGGGCACCGCCGGTGCCGTACCGACCATGGGCACCGCCGGTGCCGTACCGACATGCGCCTTTGCTGCTGCGTCGACTGCTGTGCCCGCCCGCGTCCACCGCCTGCTGGAGCCCCGGCGGAGCTCGAGGCCCGTGGCGGTCGTGACGTTCGTCGCAGCGATGCTCGCGGTCGCGGTCCCCTTCGTCCCCTTCGTCGCCCGGTAGGCCCGCTACCGACAGTTCCGGCAGCGACCCAGCACGGCGAAGTGGTGGGGGTTGATGTCGAAGCCGAAACGTGCCCGGGCCGTTCGCGACAGCCCCCGGAACAGCTCGTCGGGCGCCTCCATCATCGCTCCGCACTCCTCGCAGACGAAGTGACCGTGTGCGCCCGTGGCGAGATGGTACGTGGCCGGGCCGTGCCCGAGGTGCGCGTGGACGATGACCCCCAGGCGCTCGAGCTCGTCGAGGTTCCGGTAGATCGTCGAGAGGTGGACGTCGGGTGCCCGGGTCTGCACCTCTGCGGCCAGTTCCTCGGCCGTGCGGTGCCCGGAGGCGTCGAAGAGGGCGCGGAGAAGGAGGCGGCGCGAGTTGGTGACCCGTCCGCCGTGCTCGCGGACCAGGGTGAGCACGTCCTCGACGCTCGCGGCCGCCGCCGAAGGTGCTGCGGAAGGGTCCTTGGCCACGATCCGATCATATTCCCGCCGGGGATCAGCCCCAGGGGTGCTTCGATCCGTTGCCGCGGCGGCCGCGATGCCGGCAGAGCCCGGGCCAGGCCGTCGTGCGACGGGACCGGGCCGGAGCCTTCCCTGGGGATCCGCTGGGGACGGTGGGGCTGGTGTTGGGGACGATCGCAGTTTTTGTGGGGAGAAGGTCTGGATTTCTCCGGACCCCCTTGACCAAGTCCCGGCAGAGGCGCACTCTGGCGTCGGTTCGGGATACCAAACACCACAGAGCTGAGGGGAAGCCGAAAGGTGGAACCGAGGTAGGGACCGGAGGGTGGCCGCAAAGCCGACCGAAGGCCGGCAGGTGGCGCCGGAAGGATGTCGCCTGGCGAGGTGCGAGGCCCCGAAACGTGCGGCTCGTGCAACGGACCGGTGACTTCCCTGGAGCTCACCGGCCCCGGCCCCGGGCCGGGGTTGTCCGACACGGCCCCGGCTGCAGGCGGCAGCGGGTCGCTGCGGGCGTGGCCCCGAGGAGCAGGACGGCTCAGGCCGGCCGGTTACTCGGGGCCGCCTCGCGTCCGGGCGCAGTCGGCCGGCGGACCACCGGCCTCGCCGAGTCCGGGAGCGCACGGCCGTCGCGTTCCGCTGTCGTCACGAGGGCACTGTGGTGGACCTCGTCCATCCCGCACGGATCGTCCTCGTCCTCCTCGCAGCGCTCGCACTCGAGCTCGAACGTGGTGTGGGCGATGTCGAAGGGTCCGCTCACCTGTTCGCGGACGAGCCGGCCGACCCGCTGGGCTTCCTCGAGGGTGGGGTGCCCGGTGAGCACCAGGTGGGCCGAGAGCGCCCGAACCTCGCTCGAGAGGCTCCAGACGTGCAGATCGTGGACTTCGCCCACTCCCGGGACACCCGTCATTGCTCGGCGGAGGACCATCAGGTCGACGTCGCGGGGCGTGGACTCGAGCAGCACGTCCACGCTCTGCTTGGACAGCCGCAGGGCCCCGATCACGATGAGCAGGGCAACGACGAGCGACGCCGCGGGGTCGATGCGGTCCCAGGCTCCTCCTCCGGTGACGAGGATCACGACACCGGCGACCAGCACGCAGAAGGAGGCGAGCACGTCGGAGGCCATGTGGAGGAGGGCGGCCCGCACGTTCAGATCGTGGCGGTCCTCGTGCAGGACGAGCGCCGCCGCGGCGTTGGCCACCATGGCGGCCACGGCCACGGCCACGACCACGATCCCGTCCACCGGCTGGGGGCGGAGGAGGCGCTCGACGGCGATACCGGCGATCACTGCGGTCAGCACGGCCAGCACGGCCGAGTTGGCCAACGCGGCCAGGATCGTGCCGCGGTGGTTGCCGAACGACCGCTCGTCGCTCCGGGGCCGCAGCGCCCAACGCACAGCGGCGAGGGAGATGGCCACCGCGGCGACATCGGTCAGGTTGTGCCCGGCGTCGGCCACCAGGGCGGTGGAGTTGGATGCGAGCCCGGCCACCACCTGCACGACGACCAGCACGGCGTTGATGCCGAGGGTGACCACCAGGCGGGTCGAACGCGTCATCACCGGCGCTCCGTGCTCACCCCGTCGCCGTCCACAGCTGGGCGGCCCGCAGCCCGGTGGCGACGGCTCGGGCGACCTCCTCCTGAACCAGGCCGAGGTCGTCGGGATGGGTCACGCCGATGCACCGCCCGTCTGCCGGGAGGACGCGGAACCGGGTTCCCGGCGACTCGCCGTCGCCCTGCCCCGATCTCCGCTCGTGCCGGAGCGCCAGTTGATCGGCCACCACGTCGGGGAGGAGGATCTCCGCCTCCTCCGAGGCCCCCCGGGCGGCGGCCATGGCCCTGGCGAGGGCCTCACGCATGGTCGGCGTGAAGCCCCACAGGTTCATCGAGACGAGGGCGTCACCGTCGAGCTCGCTCGGCTCCAATCCGTCCTTCGACACGAACCGTCCGCCGGTGGCGGGCATCACCTGGCGGCGCTCGGCGACGGACGCCAGCCGGCCTTCTCCGCCCACCTCGCAGATCCCGCGGGTGACCGGCGAGTCGCCGATGAGGGTATTGCGCAGGCGAAAGGCCACGACCGCCTCGGCCGGGTCGTCGCCGCGCAGGTGGCGGGCCAGCAGCGCCAGGGCCTCCTCGCCGTACAGGTCGTCGGCGTTGGCCACGCCGATCCGACGGTCGGAGGCGACTCGCTCGGTGCCGCGGAGCACGGCGTCCACCGTACCCAGGGGCTGCTCCTGCAGTTCGAAGCGCACGTCCACCCCGGAGGGCCAGGTGTGCTCGACGTGGTACCGGATGGCGGGCCCGGTCGACGGGCCGATCACCAGGACGATGGAGCCGAACCCCGCCGCCACGGCGTCGCTGGCCAGCAGGTCGATGACCGCCTCGCCCGACGGGCCGACCGGGGCGAGCGGCTTGCACCCGCCGTACCGGCGGGCCCTCCCGGCCGCCAGCACCACCAGAACCTCCCCGCCGTCAGACCTTCTCATCCCCCCAGCGTAGAACGGCGCTCGCCCAAGTCATGCCCCCGCCGAACCCGGTCAGGAGCAGTCGGTCCCCGGGGGACACCCGCCCGTTGGCCAGTGCGTCGTTCAGCGCCAGCGGGATGGAGGCCGAGGACGTGTTGCCGTACCGGTCGATCACGATGGCCGCACGCTCCTCGGGAATGCCGAGCCGCTGGCACGCGGCCTGGATGATCCGCAGGTTGGCCTGGTGGGGAACGAGGAGGTCGACGTCCGCGGCGGTCATGCCGGCGTCGGCCAGCGCCCGCTCCGCCGACTCGACCACGACCCGCACCGCCTTGCGGAAGATCTCGCGGCCGTCCATGCGGAGGTACCCGCCGTGCTCGCACATGAGCAGGTGACGGAGCGAGCCGTCGGCGTTGAGGTTCCAGCTCAGCAGGTCTCCGGGCCCGTCCACCGGCTCGAGCACCACCGCCCCCGAGCCGTCGCCCACGAGCACGGCGATCTTGCGGTCCTCCCAGTCGGTGATCCGGCTCAGCGTGTCGGTGCCGATGAGCAGCACCCTCCCCGAGCCGCTGGCGATCAGCCCCGAGGCGACCACCAGCCCGTACACGAAGCCCGAGCAGGCGGCGTTCAGGTCGAAGGCGCCTCCCGTGATCCCGAGACCGTCCTGCACCGTCGCCGAAGTCGCGGGCACGCTGGCGTCGGGCGTGGTCGTCGCCAGCACCACCAGGTGGATGTCGGAGGGATCGAGCCCGGCGCTCGCCAGCGCCCGCCGCCCCGATTCGATCGACAGCCCCGAGGTGGTGCCGCCGATCCTCCGCTCCCTGATCCCGGTCCGCTCGGCGATCCATTCGTCGCTCGTGTCGAACCGGGCGGAGAGGTCGTCGTTGGTGACCACCTTGTCGGGTACGGCGATGCCCCATCCCGTGACCCTGATACCGGGCACCGTCAGCTCCCTGTCCGGACGGCGTGGATTCCCACGAAACCGGCGTCGCCGGCGATGATACCCCCGGTGTTCACTGCCAGGCCGAGCCGTGCCCGGGGCGACTGCCGGGGCCCGCTCCTGCCCCGGAGCTGGTCCGCGAGCTCGATCACCTGGGCGATGCCGGTCGCCCCGAGGGGGTGCCCCCGTCCCACCAGCCCGCCGCTGGGGTTGACCGTCAGGCCGCTCCCGCCGACGGTCGTGGCCCCGGCTCGTGTCGCGGGCCCGGCCTCGCCGGGACCGAAGAGCCCCAGGGACTCGAGAGCGAAGAGCTCCTCTGGGCTCGTGGCGTCGTGGATCTCGACCAGGTCGACGTCCCCGGGGCCGAACCCGAAGCGCTCCCAGGCGGCCTCGGCGGTCCGGGCCAACCGATCGTGATAGTCCATCTCGCCGTTGCCCGACCGCGACAGCGAGCCGACGATCCTCGGCGCCTCCGGCGGGGCGTCGAGGTCGGGTCCTCCCAGGACGATCGCCGCGGCGCCGTCGGTGAACGAGCTGCACATGAGCCGGGTCAGCACGCCGGCGACCTTGGGCGAGGCGAGCACCTCGTCCGCCGTGACGGTCCGTTGGAACTGGGCCCGGGGATTGAGCGAGGCGTGGAAGCGGGCCTTCACGGCCGTCGAGGCGATCTGCTCGAGCGTGGCCCTGCCCTCGTCGATCAGCTGGCGCGCCCAGGCATCGTTGAGCGCCATCAGGATGCTCCCGGCCGGGTTGTCCTCGGTCCGTAGCCGATCGTGCAGGTCGGCCCGGTAGTCGGCCGGCAGCCCGTCCTCGATCCCGGCGATCGTCGCTCCCCGGTCACCGGTCCACATCTTCTCGACGCCGAGCGCGAGCACCGGGCCGTCGTCGGCCCGGGCGACCCTCACGCCCAGGTGCAGGGCCGAGCTGCCCCCGGCGCACGAGTTGTCGACGTTCACCACGGCCACGTCGCCCAGGCCCACCTTGCGCAACCAGGACTGGCCCCGAAGGCAGCCCTGGTCGAGCAGCCGTCCCCCGAGGGCATTGCCGACGATCACGAGGGAAAGCGTCTCCGGCTCGATCGCGGCATCCGTCAACGCCTCGTGAACGGCCTGGTAGGCCATCACCTCGGGCGAGAGGTCGCGCCGGGACAGGTCGGTCATGCCGGTGCCCAGGATGGGCACTGTGACCTCGCTCACGCGGGCACCTCCTCAAATTCGGGCTCGGGTCGTTGGACGCCGGGCCGACGCCCGGGGCCCGGGGCCAGTGCGCAGGCGTCGACCAGCTCGGCGAAGTGGTCGACGGCGTGGTCGTCCGCGATCATGGTGACGACGTGCTCGGCCCCGGCGTCCGCGTACCCCACCAGCCGTTCGGCGCACGACCGGGCCGAGCCGGCCACGAGATGGCGGGCGAACGCCTTGGGTGGGATCCCGTAAAACGACGAGAGCCATTCGCAACCCTGCCGGAGGGCGCTGTCCTCGGGGCCCACGTGGACGAAGACGACGGTGGCCGCCGTGACGTCACCGGGGTCCCGTCCGGCGGCCCCGGTCTCGTCACGCAGCCTGGCCAGGTCCTGCGCGTACTGGTCGGGCGAGAGGAAGAGGGGGACCCATCCGTCCCCGGTCCGGGCGGCCCTCCGGCGGGCCGCCGTGCTCGATCCACCGATCCACACCGGGACCGGCGCCGACGCGGGGCTCTGGCGGTACGCCAGATCGGACTCGTCCCCGCTCGCCCAGGCCAGGCGGAGGGCGTCGATCCCCTGGTCCATCGACCGCCCCCGGCGAGAGAAGTCCACGCCCGCCGCCTCGTACTCGTCCCGGTGGCTCCCGACGCCGACGCCGAGGATGAAGCGGCCCCCCGACAGCTGCTGGATGGTTCCCGTCTGCTTGGCCACCGCCGCCGGCTGCCGCAACGGCAGCTGAAGGACGCAGCTGCCCAACGGGACGGTGGAAGTGGCCGTGGCGGCGACGGTCAGGGCGGTGAGGCACTCGAGCAGGGCCCGGGGCCAGAAGAGATGGTCGATCGCCCAGAGGCCCCCGGCCCCGGCGGCCTCGGCGTCGCGGCAGATCGCGGCCAGTGCCTCGATCGCTCCGTCGTCTCGCGGATCGAGGGGCACGGTGCGCCCTGAAGAACCCCAGGTACGACCGGTGGTATTACCAACTCGCCAGGGGAACATCCCTTGTGGGGCGGTTGGGAGAAGGAGTCCGAGGGCCCCGAGCTCACCTCGTGGTCGTACCGGGGGCACACCGCGATGTTAGACGACGCGGTGGGCCCTGGCACGCGGTCGGCCGTGCCGCCCGCAGTGTCGCCGGCTGCCGCCCGCAGTGTCGCCGGCTGGGGCGCCGTAGCATCGACCGCGTGCCCTCCGACTTCGTCGACCTGAGGAGCGACACGGTCACGAGACCGACGGCGGAGATGCGTCGTGCCATGGCCGCGGCGGAGGTCGGTGACGACGGCTACGGCGAGGACCCGACCGTCAACGAGCTCGAGGAGGTCTTCGCCGCCCGGGTCGGCAAGGCGGCGTCGGTGTTCGTCCCGTCCGGCACCATGGCCAACCAGATCGCCGTACGGGTCCTGACCACCCCGGGGACCATGCTGGTCGCAGGACGACGCCAGCACGTGGTCGCGTACGAGCAGGGGGCGGCGGCGCTCAACGCCGGGGTCCAGATCAACGCGGTCGACGACGACGACGGCGGGACCATCTCGCCCGGGGACGTCGTTGCGGCCCGGGCCGCCACCGCCTACCACCACGCGCCCCCCTCGCTCGTGTGCGTGGAGAACACCCACATGGCAGCCGGGGGAGCCCCTCTCGGTCTCGAGGCGCTCCGGGCCCTCAGGATCGCCGCCGGTCCCGTTCCCATCCACATGGACGGCGCACGGCTCTTCAACGCCGAGGCGGCGACCGGGGTGTCGGCGGCCGAGGCGGCGGCCGAGGCCACCACGGTCATGTGCTGCCTCTCGAAAGGCCTGTGCGCCCCCGTGGGCTCCCTCCTGGCCGGGCCGGCCGAGCTGATGGAGGCAGCGAGGTTGGAGCGCCGGCGGCTGGGCGGGGGGATGCGCCAGGCCGGCGTGCTGGCCGCCGCCGGGCTCGTCTCGCTGCGCTCGATGGTCGAACGGCTGGCTCAGGACCACGTCCGTGCCACCCGCCTGGCCGAGGCGGTGGCCGAGCGCTGGCCGGCCTCGGGGGTGGACCCTGCCTCGGTGCGCACGAACATCGTGATCGCGCGGGTCCCCGTCGTCGAGCGCGTGCTCGAGCATCTGCGCGGCCTGGGCGTCCTTGCCGGTAGCGTCGCTCCGGGTATGGTCCGCCTGGTGACCCATCACGACATCGACGACGACGACGTCGAGCGCGCCCTCGCGGCCATCGGCACCTCCCCGTGTTGAACCGGGCCCGGCCGTGAAGGTCCGTATCGGCATCGGAACCGGGTCCGCCGGGCTCGAGGCGGCAGCGCTCGGCGCGCTGGCCGACGACCTCGCCGAGCTCGGCTTCGACTCCCTCTGGCTGCCCGAAGTGCTGTCGGTCCCCGGGTTCGACCCCTTGGTCGCCCTGGCCTGGGCGGGCGCACATCGCCCCGGCCTGAAGCTCGGGACCACGATGCTGTTGCCGGGGAGGAACCTCGTCCGAGCCGCCAAGCAGATCGCCACCCTCGACGTCCTGTCGGGCGGGCGTTTCCTCGTGACCTTCGTCCCCGGGCTCCCCAGGGGACCGGAGCGCTCGGCCGTCGGGGTGCCCCCCGAGCGGCGGGGCGTGGCGATGGAGGAGGCGCTCCCCGTGCTGCGGCGCCTATGGGCGGGCGAGACCGTCACCTACCACGGCCCGGCCGGGGATCTCGACGAGGTCTCGGTCACCCCGCGACCGGTTCAGGAGCCCTTTGACGTGTGGTTCGGCGGGAGCGCCCGGGCGGCGTTGGAGCGGTGCGGTCGGATCGGCGACGGATGGCTCCCGGCCATGTGCACCCCCGAAGAGGTGGCCGCCGGCCGGCGGGTGGTGGACCAGGCGGCCGGCGCCGCGGGCCGGGCCATCAGTCCCGAGCACTTCGGGGTCAGCCTCGGCTACGCGCGCGGGGCGCTCGACGACGCCACCGCAGCAGCTCTGTCGACCCGGGCCAGGGGCCGGCCGGTCGAGACCCTCGTGCCCGTCGGGCTCACGGCCTTGCGCGAGAGGATGGAGCAGTTCATCGACGTGGGTTTCTCGAAGTTCGTCGTCCGACCCCTCGTCGCCCCGGTCCGCTGGCGCGACGAGCTCGAGTCCCTGGCCGACGCGGTCGGCGATCTTCAGACCTGACGTCGCCCGCCGTCGGGAAGGACGGGCCCACCCCGACGGCGAGGGTCGGACCGCTCAGTAGCGGTAGGTGTCGGGCTTGTAGGGCCCGTCGAGCGGCACGCCGATGTAGTCGGCCTGCCCGGGCGTGAGCCTGGTCAGGCGCACGCCGAGGGCGTTCAGGTGCAGGAGGGCCACCCTCTCGTCGAGGTGCTTGGGCAGCACGTACACCTTGTTCTCGTACTGATCGGCCTTCGTGAACAGCTCCACCTGGGCCATCGTCTGGTTGGTGAAGGAGCTGGACATCACGAAGCTCGGGTGGCCGGTGGCGTTGCCCAGATTGAGCAGCCGGCCCTCCGACAGCACGATGACCGAGTGACCGTCGGGGAACACCCACTTGTCGACCTGGGGCTTGATGTTGACCCGCTCGATGCCGGGTGTCCGGGCGAGCCCGGCCATGTCGATCTCGTTGTCGAAGTGACCGATGTTGCCGACGATGGCCTGGTGCTTCATGGCGGCCATGTGCCCGGCCGTGATGATGTCCTTGTTCCCGGTGGCCGTGATCACGATGTCGGCGAGCCCGACGACGTCGTCGAGGGTCTTCACCTCGTACCCCTCCATGGCCGCCTGCAGGGCGCAGATGGGGTCGATCTCGGTCACGATGACCCGGGCGCCCTGGCCCCTGAGGGACTCGGCGCAGCCCTTGCCGACATCGCCGAAGCCGCAGACCACGGCGACCTTGCCGCCGATGAGCACGTCGGTCGCCCGGTTGATCCCGTCGATCAGCGAGTGGCGGCACCCGTACTTGTTGTCGAACTTCGACTTGGTCACCGAGTCGTTGACGTTGATGGCGGGGAAGAGCAGCTCGCCGTTCCGCTGCATCTCGTACAGGCGATGGACGCCCGTGGTGGTCTCCTCGGTGACCCCCCGGATCTCGTTGGCCAGGGTGGTCCAGCGCCTCGAGTCCTCGGCGAGCGAGCGCTCGAGCAAGGCGAGCACGACCGCCATCTCCTCGGAGTCGGCGGTGCCCGGGTCCGGGACCGCTCCGGCCTTCTCGTACTCGACGCCCTTGTGGACGAGGAGCGTGGCATCCCCTCCGTCGTCGAGGATCATGTTGGGCTGCTCGCCGCCCGGCCAGGTGAGGGCCTGATCGGTGCACCACCAGTACTCCTCGAGCGTCTCGCCCTTGAAGGCGAAGACCGGTACCCCCTTCGGGTCGTCGGGGGTGCCGAGAGGGCCGACGGCGACCGCCGCCGCCGCATGGTCCTGCGTGGAGAAGATGTTGCAGCTGGCCCATCGGACCGACGCGCCAAGGGCGACGAGGGTCTCGATGAGCACTGCGGTCTGCACGGTCATGTGCAGCGAACCGACGATGCGGGCTCCCGCGAGCGGCCGGATGGGCGACAGCTCGCCCCGCATCGTCATGAGGCCGGGCATCTCGTTCTCCGCCAGGTCGATCTCCTTGCGGCCGAACTCCGCCAGCGAGAGATCGGCCACCTTGAAGTCGGGCCCGTTCACGTCGGTGGTCATCTGTTCTCCTTTTCGCCGGGCATCAGGATACGGCCTTCGCCGGCCGGGCCGTGCATCAGGTGTTGAAGCGGAACTCGACCACGTCGCCGTCCCGCATCACGTACTCCTTGCCCTCGATCCTGGCCCGTCCCGACGAGCGGGCCGCGGCCACGGATCCCAGCTCCATCAGATCCTCGTAGCTGACCACCTCGGCTTTGATGAAGCCCTTCTGAAAGTCGGTGTGGATGACCCCGGCGGCCTCGGGAGCGGTGTCGCCCTGATGGATCGTCCACGCCCTGGCCTCCTTCGGGCCGGCGGTGAGGAACGTCTGCAGGCCCAGCGCGCCGAAGCCCACGTGGACGAGCTGCACGAGACCCGATTCGCTCTGCCCGTAGCCGGCCAACAGCTCCTCGGCGTCGGCGACGTCGAGCGCGGCGACCTCCGCCTCTATCTGGGCGCAGAGCACGACGGAATCGGTCGGGCGGACCAGCTCGGCCAGCTGCCGCCGGTAGGCGTCGTCCCCCAGCCGGTCCTCGTCGACGTTGAACACGTAAATGAACGGCTTGGCCGTGAGGAGGTGGAGGTCGCTCAGGGTGGAGAGCTCGATCTCACCGGCGGCCGCCGCCGAGGTGATGGTGCGTCCGCCGTCGAGGATCTCCCTCGCCCGCGTCGTCGACTCGATCAGCGGCGCCACCTCGGGATGCATCCGCCGCTCCTTGGTCAGCCTGGCCAGGCGGTTGTCGACGGTCTGGAGGTCGGCGAGGATCAGCTCGGTGTTCAGGGTGGCGATGTCGGCGGCCGGGTCCACTGCACCCTCGACGTGGACGACGTCGGGATCACCGAAGGCCCGGACGACCTGGCAGATGGCGTCGCTCTCGCGGATCGCGGCCAGGAACTTGTTGCCGAGCCCCTCGCCCTCGGAGGCGCCCCGGACGATCCCGGCGATGTCGACGAAGGTGACCAGAGCGGGGACCACCCGTTCGCTGTCGTACAAGGCGGCCAGGCGTTGAAGCCGCGGGTCCGGAACGGCGACGGCCCCCACGTTGGGTTCGATGGTGGCAAACGGGTAGTTGGCGGCGAGGACCTCGTTCCGCGTCAGCGCGTTGAAGAGCGTGGACTTGCCGACGTTGGGAAGGCCCACGATCCCGATGGTCAGTGCCAACGCTCTTCTCCCTTTGGACAACCCACGTGATGGCCAGCTTGCCCGAGCGGTTCACGCCCGCGCCGATCGCCTGGCCCGTGGGGCTCGCCTTCGCGATGGCAGCGTAGGTGACCGGGGGGAGGCCGGGTCACGCCCGGCCTGCGGACGCTCTGCCCGGGGCGCGACGATGGCAGGGTATGGCCCACGTGAGCCGGTCGGGGTGGTGGGTCGTCGTCCTGGCGGCGTCGGCCGTGCTGGGGGCCTGCGGAGCGTCGACGTCCACCACGACGTCCACCACGACGTCCACCACGACGCCCACCACGACGCCCACCACGACGCCCACGTCCACCACGACGCCAGGTGGCCAGAGCCGGACGGTGACGGCCGGAAGCCTGAGTGTCACCTTCAGCGGGCCCCGCTCCGGGATGGCGGGGTCCGCGGTCGATCTCGCCGCCAGGTGGGAAGCGACCCGGGCGTTCGGCTCCGTCGGGCCGGCATCCATCGACTACGGCGACGGCACCGGGGAGGTGTTCGTGCAGGCTCGCTTCTGCCGGGCCTCGCCCGCGGCGGTGCACTCGTCGCAGGCGTTCGTGCACCGGTTCCGACGCCCCGGGACCTATGTGGTCACCCTCGCCGTGGCCGACGGGTGCGCGCCCGGAGATCGGGCCACCGTGCATCTCCGTCTGGGCATCACGGGATGACCGGGACGCACCGCAGGCAATCCCGACGACTCAACGGGGCTCACCGGCGGCACCACCGAAGGAGGAAGGCCGGTTGCCCCCGGCCCCATCGACCGGGGTCAGGACTGGTGCTGGCGGAGCTCCCAGCGGTTGCCGGCCGGGTCACGGCACAAGAGGACCCTGATGCCCGTCCCCTCCGACATCGTGAAGTCGTCCCCCCGGCCCTCGATCCGGCGACACACCGGATCGAGATCGTCGAACACGACGGCCACGTGGGCCCTGGCGGCTGCCCGGTGCTCGGCGTCGCCGCTCAGATGGACCTGTGAGCCGTCGTCCGCCTCGAACCAGCACGCTCCCATCGCGGCCAACTCGGGGCCGGCGTCGAGCCGCCGGTAGCCGAGGACGTCCACCAGCCAATCGGTCTCCTGCTCGATGCCGTCGACCGGGACTCCGAGATTGACGTGATGGAAGCGAGGCACGAGGCAATTGTAACCCGGCCGCACTCGCGTTGCTCCGACGCACTTGCAGTGCGCCGAGGCCGCAAAGGTCCCCGCCCCCGGCTCCCGGCGGCTCGACTCGTTGTGCCGAAAGCTGTTTGCCGGCACCGTATCCTCGACTTTGCCCGTTCCATCGGGCAGAATCAGGCAATGAACAAGCGTGAGCTCGCCAAAGCCGTCGCCGTCCAAGCCGACGTCGACCTCAACACCGTGACATCCGTTCTCGACGGTTTCACCGATGTCGTCACCGCGGTCGTGGCGCGGGGCGAGCCCGTGGCCATCAGTGGCTTCGCCAAGTTCGTGAAGGTGGAGCGAGCAGCGCGCATGGGTCGGAACCCAGCGACCGGCGAGCAGATCCGCATCAAGGCGTCCAAGCGGGCGCGCATCACGCCGGTGAAAGCGTTCAAAGACGCCGTGATGCTGCCCTCCGGGGCTCCCAAGCTGGCTCGCGGTGCTTGGCCGACGAGCGCCGAAGCCGTGAAGAGCGCCGGTAAGACGGCCGCACCTGCGCCCGCCGGGGTTGCGAAGAAGGCCCCGGCCCGCAAGGCCGTCGCGAAGAAGGCCCCGGCCCGCAAGGCCGTCGCGAAGAAGGCCCCGGCCCGCAAGGCCGTCGCGAAGAAGGCCCCGGCCCGCAAGGCCGTCGCGAAGAAGGCCCCGGCCCGCAAGGCCGTCGCCGTCCGTCGGGCGCCCGTCCGAGGAGCCACCAAGAAGGTGACGGCGCGCCGGTAGGAGCGCTCTCGGCGGAGAGCGGTGTCCCTACTCGGGACGGTCCCGCACGGTGTGGCCCGGCAGGGCGACATGGCCCGGGGCCCATGAGGGGGGTTGCCGGTCGAGCGCCTCCCTGTCCCAACCGCCCCGGTCGGCGGCGGCCGCGTACGCACTCTGGAGGAACGAGAGAAGGGTGCCCCGGGGGTCGGCGGCGGTCCGTACCGCCGTGTAGGGCAAGAGGAACTCCCCGAGATCGCCGTCGTAATAAGCCTGGGTGGGCGTCACCGGGGTGTCCCGATAGCCGTCGGGCTCCGGGTATGCATACGAATAGAAGGCGCCCTCGCCGGTTCCGCCGGGCCAGTAGCCGAAGCTGCTCACCTCCTGGGAGTACGCCTCGCGCATGACTCGCGGCCCGCAGTGGGGAGCACCGCCCGGGTGGGGTGGTGCGGCCCGGCCGGAGAACCTCGTGGTGGCGAGATCGAGTGCCCCCCAGAACAGGTGCACCGGACTCGCCTTGCCCACGAACGTCGTCCCGAGCTCGTTGAACACGTGGGAGGAACGGACCAGCAGCTGCCAGAACCGCTCGACGTGATCCCGGTCGTAGGACGCATGGCTGTGGTCGTCCTCAAAGGGGATCGCTCCCTCGATCTCAACCGGCATCGTCCAGATCTCCGGGTGGATGTCCAGCTCGTCGAGCCGGCCGATCACCTCGCCGTAAAAGTCGGCCACCGACCGTGGTTCCAACGCGACGCTGCGACGGCTGCCGTCGGAAACGGTGATGTCGAGCCGGTGGGCGACGAAGTCGAAGTCGATCTGAAATCCGCGCCCGTCGTCCGCCCACATGAGCGAGGTGGTCAGCCCGCGGGCCGTGACGTACAGGGTCACGTTCCACCAGTGGTTGAGCAACGGCGAGCATGCCAGGCGCAACTTGCCGATGACCTGGGTCCAGAGCTGCAACGTGTCCCGGGTCGCCTCCCACTCGGCGACCGGTAGCGACGGCCACGGATCGGCCGTCATCGGAGCGACTTCCCGTTGTCTCGCTGGAGGGCCAAGCGGACCGGGTGACCCGGGGAGCTCAATGGAGGAGCTCCTGCCAGCCGATCGGCACCCTGCCGGCCGGTCCCGGTACGGGCTGAGCGAAGGGATGGTGCTCGGGCGGAGCCAGGGGAGGACCGTCGCAGAACTGCTCGGTCGTGTAGCTGAAGAACCAGTCCTCTCCCGGCTCGAAACTCCGGATCAGGGGATGGCCCGACTCCCGAGCGTGCTTGCTCGCATGCTGGGCCGGGGAGGAATCGCAGCACCCGATGCGCCCGCACTGGGCGCATCGACGGAGGTGGAACCACCAGCCGTCGTTGGCCAGGCATTCGATGCATCCGACCCCGCTCGGCGGCACCGACGGATCGACCTCGCTGCTCATGGCGCACCGTCCCCTCCGCACCGTCCCCTCCGCACCGTCCCCTCGGCGTTCACGAGGCGATTACCGAGGTTGAGCCGATGTCAGGTCGGGCAGATGTCGTAATGTTCCAGCTGGCTCAACATACCCCCGGCGCAGGTGCGGTGCGCCGTGACGGCGGCCTGGCGGCCTGGCGCCGGAGGATGCCCGGCTAGGACTCCGACCCCGATCTCGGGCCCGGCGTGAACTCCAGAGGCAGGCGGGGGATCTCCCGCAATGACGTCCGGAACCGGATCTGGTGGCCGTCCTCGAGCCGGTAGTCCGGGATGCGGCGGTGCCATTCGGCCATCGCCACCTGCAGCTCGAGGCGGGCCAGGTGCGAGCCGAGGCACCGATGCACCCCGCCGCCGAAGGCGTTGTGACGGTTGGAGGATCTCGTGAAGTCGACGGTGTCGGGATCGTCGTAGATCTCCGGGTCGTGGTTGGGGCTCGCCAGTAGGACGCGGACCTTCTGCTTGACGCTGACCGGGCAGCCGTCGACCGTCGCGTCGGCCGTCGCGATGCGATTGACGACCGGCACGGGCGTCTCGTAGCGCATCAGCTCCTCGACCGCAGCGGGGACCAGGGACGGGTCCTCGGAAAGTTGACGCCGGTGCTCGGGGTGCTGGGCCAGAAAGGCGAACGAGCAGCCCAGGGTGTCGGTCACGGTGTCGAGACCGGCGGGGATCAGGAGCACGAGGATGTTCAGCGTCTCGGCGCGGGTGAGACGTCCCTCGGCCTCGAGCGCCACCAGGTAGCTCGAGACGTCCTCGGCCGGCTCGGCGGCCTTTCGGTCGAGGGCTGCGTTGAAGTAGGAGAAGATCCAGGCACTGGTCTTCTCCATCGCGGCCCGGCGGGTCTCCTCGTCGTCCCCTTCGGGCCGGATCATTCCCTCCTTCGCCAACAGGAAGGCGTCGAGGTCGTCGTAGGGGAGCCCCATGAGCCGCAGGAACATGGCCGAGGGGAACGGGACGGCGAACTCGGCGATGAAGTCGCAGCTCCCGCGCTCGATGAACCCGTCGATCAGGTCGTTGGCCAGCGCCTCCACCTCCGCCTTGCGCTGGGCCATCTTCCGGGGGGTGAACAGCGGGTCGAGGATCTTGCGATAGGTCACGTGATCGGGCGGATCGATCTGAAGGGGGATGGCCCCCGTCTCGGAGCCGAAGTAGCCGGCCTCGGGGTTTGAGGAGAACAGGTTCGGCGAGGCCAGCACCTCCCTGACCGCCTCTGTGCTGGTGGCGACGACCAGATCGTCGCGAGGGTGCACGATCGGCCCGGCGGCTCGCAGCGCCTTCCACACCTCCTGGGCGTCGGTGCCCCACACGCAGGCGTCGAACTCACGGACCACGACGCTCCGGTCCGACTCTGCCACCGGAAGCTCCTGAAACTCGAAATCCACCCCGCCCCCCTTCGGACCACCTCGGTCCACAACGGTACCGGCTGATTCGGGGCAAGGGCCAAACCGTCCCCGCGGCATCGGCGTCCCGCCCGACCGGGGGCTGCACATCCGTTCGAGACCGGGGATACTGTCGGGATGAGCGATCTCAGCTACTCCGAGTCGATCACCGTCGCCCGATCCGCCGAGAGCCTGTACGACATGGTCTCGGACGTGACCCGTATGGGGGGGTGGAGTCCCGTCTGCAAGGCATGTTGGTGGGACGAGGGAGGCAGCCCGCGGGTTGGCGCCTGGTTCACCGGGCGGAACGAGACGCCCGAAAGGACCTGGGAGACCCGCTCCGAGGTCGTGGTGGCGGAACCGGGCAAGGAATTCGCCTTCGTCGTCGGAGGCTCCTTCGTGCGATGGGGCTACACGTTCACCCCGGTCGAGGGGGGGACGGAGGTCACGGAGTCGTGGGAGCTCCTCCCAGGCGGCGTCACCATGTTCGGGGAGAGGTTCGGGCCGGATGCCCAGGCGCAGATCGTCAGCCGCACCGAGGCTGCACACAGCGGAATCCCCTTGACCCTCGCCGCGATCAAGAGAGCAGCAGAGTCGGCCTGATCCGATCGGCCGACCGGGCGGCCGGACCATGGGGCGGCCGGACCATGGCGCCAGGATCCCTGAAATGATGAGGGACGTGCGCGACGCCGGAGATGGCGAGGCGGTGAACGAGGCGTTGGCGTTCCTGGCCGGCCACCCCCACGTGTTCCTGCTCACCCGACGGCCCGACGGTCTCCCCACCGGCTACGCCATGACCGCCCGGGTCGACGAGTGGTGCGTGCTCTTCAGCACCTACGGGACCAGCGCCAAGGTGGTGAACCTCTTGCGGGAGGGCATGGCACGGGTGCTGGTGGCCGAGGAGGATGGCGGCACCACCGTGGTCGAGGTGGGCGGCCCGGTGCGCCTCGTCGAGGCGAGCCGCTGGCTCGACGCCGACGCCGACGCCGACGCCGACGCCGGACCCACGGTCGCCCAGCCGTCGCCCGGCATGGGCCCCGTGCCTGCAGAGATCGGCGAGAAGGTGCGGAGCCGCCACGAGAGCGGCAAGCGCGTCGTCGTCGAGGTGCTCGTGACCCATGCCCGAAGAGCGTGGTCGCTACCGTGAGCCCGAGGCGCGACATCCGAATGGGCGACGAGGAGGTCGACCGGTTCCTCCGGACCCAGGCCCGCGCCGTGGTCGTGGCGCTCGACGCCGAGGGCCTCCCGAGCGGTGGCGTCGGGCGCCTGGTGATCGGCGCCGGTGCGGTCGGCTTCGCGCTCCGGGCCGAGGACCCCGTGGTCCGCCTTCTGGGGCGGGACGACCGGGCGTGCTGTATCGCCGAGCAGTTCCCGTCCTACTACGGCATTCGGGGCGTGATGCTGCACGGCCGGGCCCGGGTCGCGGCCGCCGCCGGTTCCGGCGAGGCCGCCTTCGATCTCGCCGTCGAGCGGGTCGTCAGCTACGACTTCGGCAAGCTGCTCGCTCCCTGATCGGGCCCGGTCGCCCGATCCCGACCGGCACGTACTCGACGGTCCGAGTCCGCCGCCCCTCAGGCGTCGCGGCGCGTGATCAACCACCCCGCGACCCCGAGCGAGACCACCGCCCAGGCGCAAAGGACGGCGAGGCCCGACCATGGCGGCAGGAGGTCCGGTGTCGTGTGGATCTTCATCAGCGCCCGTCCGGCGTTGAAGGGGAAGTACTCGCTGATGTCGCGTCCGTAGGGATCGGGAAGTGCCGAGAGGAGGAGCTGGGCCACGAGGAGCACGCCCACGTACGACGCGATGGCACCGGCAGTCTGGCGGATCATCGCACCCAGCCCGAGGGCGATGAGCGCTTCGAGGGTGAGGACGAGGCCGGCGCCGAGAACGGCCCGCCATTCCTGCGGCGCCCCGAGCGAGACGCCGATGCCCTTGCCGGCGAGGATCGCCTGGCCGCTCAGGAACGCCAGCAGCGCCGACAGTGTCCCTACGAGGAAGACGGGCGGTGTGAGCGACATCGCCTTGGCCGCAAGGACCTGGCGGCGGTGCGGCATCGCCGCCAGCGTGCTGCGGATCATCCCGGCCGAGTACTCGGAGGTGATGACGAGCACACCGAGGACGCCGATGAACAGCTGCGAGAGCATGAAGCCGGTGAGGCTCCGCGCCGTCGGGTCGACGGCGAGGCGTTGTGCCAGGCTCATGCGGTCCCACCGGCCGACGATGGCGGCACTCACGATGGCGCCGAAGCCGATCGTCACTGCGAGCACGGCGAAGAGCGTCCACCAGGTGGAACGTACGGTGCGCAGCTTCGTCCATTCGCACAGGAGGGTGTCCGCGAACCGGGGGCGCGGCCCGAGCGTGGTCGCGTCGGGCTCGGTGAGCGTGGTCGTCATGGCGGTCGTTCTCCCTTGCTCGTTCCCGTCGGGCTCAGCTCGCCGGTGCCGCGGCGCGGTACTCGGTGGCGTCCTGGGTGGCCTCCATGTATGCCGCCTCGAGGGTCGGCTGGTGCAGTACCAACTCGTGGAGCTCGAGCCCGTGGCGTGCCGCGAGCGCGCCGACGTGGCGGCAGTCGAGACCGGTGACGCGCAGCGCACCATCGTCGACTCTCTCGACCTTGGCCCCCTCGGCCACGAGGACGCGTGCGAGGTCGTCGGGCTGCAGCGCGCGTACCCTGACGTGGGCGCCGGTGCTCTGGCTGACGAAGTCGGTGACCGTGGCGTCCGCGATCAGTCTCCCTTTGCCGATCACGATCAAATGGTCGGCCGTGAGCGCCATCTCGCTCATGAGGTGGCTCGACACGAAGACCGTCCGGCCCTCGGCTGCCAACGACTTGAGGAGGTTGCGGACCCAGAGGATCCCCTCGGGGTCGAGCCCGTTCACCGGCTCGTCGAAGAGCAGCACACCCGGATCGCCGAGCAGGGCGGCCGCAATGCCCAGTCTCTGGCCCATGCCCATGGAGAATCCACCGGCACGGCGCTTCGCGACGGACTCGAGGCCGACGAGCGCGAGGACCTCGTCGACGCGGGCATGCGGGATCCGATTGCTCTGTGCGAGGCACAGGAGGTGATTGAAGGCCGTCCGTCCGGTGTGGAACGCCCGGGCGTCGAGCAGCGCGCCCACTTCTCGCATCGGATGCGTGTGGCGGATATAGGGCGTGCCGTTGATCGTGACCTGCCCGGTGGTTGCCGCATCGAGCCCCATGATCACGCGCATGGTCGTCGACTTCCCCGCGCCGTTCGGGCCGAGGAAGCCGGTGACCCTGCCCGGGACCACTTTGAAGCTGAGGTCGTCGACGGCTCGGGTGGGACCGTACAGCTTCGTCAGGTGCTGTGCCTCGATCATCGTGCCGATAGTACCGACAAGAGGTGGCACGGATGCATCGGGTAACGCTAGGAGAGGACCTCGGCGACCCGCTCGCTGGGACGGGCGATCACCGCGCGAGCACCCTTTATGACGATCGGCCGCTGCATCAGCTCGGGGTGGACGAGGAGGAGCTCGACGACCTCCTCGGCGCTCTGATAGCCGTTCGGGTCGAGGCCGAGCTCGACGAACCTCTTGTCCGCGGTGCGGACGAGCTCGGGTACCGGGTTGACGAGCTTGGAGATGATCATCTCGAGCGTCTCCCGTGACGGTGGCGCATTCAGATACTCGATGACGCCGTAGGCGACGGACCGCT
>Ga0307373_10005734_pt1 | contig 20140 bp, 26 predicted proteins | sample OX2MG_FD_202534 | JGI IMG/M metagenome (GOLD analysis project Ga0307373, IMG submission 202534) | Soil microbial communities from Risofladan, Vaasa, Finland - OX-2 | ecosystem: Environmental > Terrestrial > Soil > Coastal area > Acid sulfate soil | place: Finland: Risofladan, Vaasa | collected...
ATGGGCATGAAAATCATGCCGCCAGCCGGCGATCTCGGCCTGCAAATCGGCAACGCGGTTGACAATCGGCATTGCGGGTCTTCCTCGCGCCGTTCGGGCGCTTTCGGCCCCAGAGCCTAGCAAATCGGGCCGCGGCTGGCGAACCGGGCGCGGCAGGCTGGTAACCCGCGCGACTTTTGAGTATTGAGTGCGCGCACGAGCGCGTAGCTCAGTCGGTAGAGCACGTGACTTTTAATCACGGGGTCGTGGGTTCGATTCCCACCGCGCTCACCAACAAAATCAATTACTTAACTGGAAAATAGCTCATCACTCGCTAGGCTTCGTGTCTGCAATATGTCTGCAAAACGATTGCCGCGCGTCTAATGCGGTTTCCATCAACGATGGCCACCAGCGATCAAATAAATGCTCATGAGCTGGTTGGCGAGCAGCACCGAGAGCAAGTCTTCCATCTTTGAAACATCCACGCGATCCTGCTTCCACGCGATATCAGCGGCGTCCAATGCGTCAAAGTATGGCACGCGATTATCGACAATCTGTTCGGGGATCGTCGGTGTGCCGGCCAGCACCCGACCGATCTTTATCGACATTGCACCATATGAGGTCATCCTTGCGGTTCGTCCATTACCGTCCGCAAACGGATGAATCCAGTTTAGTCGCCACATAAGATATGCCGCAATGTGGATGGCTGTTGTGCTCTGCCAGCGATCATTTACATAATCGCACATGCTTTCGATGAGTTCAGGAACTAGGTGGGCCCCGACGGGGGTATGCTTACTCCCTTGAATTTCGACACCGGCTGGCCGCCATAGTCCAGCATAGGCGCTGATGCCATTCAGCGCTTCTCGGTGGAGCGAAAGAATTGTCGAGGGTCGGAGCTTGAATTTTTCAGAATCCCGCTCAATCGCGGTTTCGATTATTCGAATGCCAAGATCGTATTGGCGGAGGCCGTTTTTTGCCTCGGCCTCCGCTTTTAATTGCGGATCAAGAATCAGATCAGGCTCAAGCGCCCGACTGTGCCTTTGCTCTGGCTCAGTCACCGCTCTTTTCTTCGGCAAGCCGTTCGGCCTGCTCGTCAACCATTTCGCGCGTAATGCGGGAATTCTCAAAAGCGGTGTTGCCGAAGGCAAAGCTTCGCCGCTGCTCCTCCCGATCTTTATCGGTGGACCGGATCGCCTTTGTGGCCTCGATCAGTTCCTTCAGGGCGCCTGGCATAGTGCTTCTTCCTTGGTTGAGCCTGAATATAGCCCCTGATTCTAGTAGCCGCCACCTTAACCTTTGATAACCAGCCTACGCGGAACAGCGGCCACTCAGGTCCCAGCGACGCGACATTCCGGCGCTGGCGCTGCTTAAGCGGCGTTTCGTGCTTTGGCCTCTCGCGCTTCAAGCCACGTCTTGACACTGACGCGCCGATACAGGATGCGCCGCCCTAGCCGCGTCACTGGCGGGCCTTTCTTATCGATGCGCCAGCGTTGGAGCGTCTTGATACAGACGCCTAGATTGGCCGCTAGCGCTTCTTCAGATTCATATTCAGTGAGGATCGATTGTTCTGCCATGTCCGCCTCCGTCGTATCGGATGGGCACTACAGGACAATCGCGCGCTCAACATTGGAGGAAAGGTCAGCCGAGCATTCCTCCAATGAAAATTGGACGCTCTTGTGAGACAACAAACTGACAATACGGAGAAACAAGCATGAAGGCCGAAGGCTTCCACACTTTAAGTGCACTTTGCCGGCTCGTTGGCCGCAATAGAAACGCGCTCGTTTACGCTGCGAAGCGTGGCGACCTTGGAGAGCCCCGACTGATCGGCCGCCGCAAGTTCTACAGCCTTGCTGCGGTTGAGGCCCACTATGGCAAGCCAGCGACCGCTGTACAGCAGCAAAGGGCCACCGCACCACGACGCTCAATTAGCGAAATTCTAATGGAGTTGACACCGCTGATTAGAAAACTCGCCATCTCGCAGCGCGATGCGCAGTGGCACAACTGCTTAATTGAGCAGGGCATCGAACAATTTAAAGCACCGGAGCGAGCATGACCGACATATCAGAAGTGAGCCCGCATATTCGTCGCGGCGAAATCACCCATCAAATGAAACGCCTCGCACTGGAAGGCCAAAAGATCATGACTGCGGCGCAAAGCATCGAACGCGCGCTCGCAACGTTCCAAGACAACCTAGACAATCTCTATGACGTGATCGTGCGGTTGGAATGTTCTTGCGGTTTCCCGGTTCCGTCAAAGAGTGACCTACAGCGCCTTGTTTCGATCGAGGTACTGAGACAGTTGCAAGAAAACGCCATCCTGTTTTTGCCCCCGGCAGATTTTGACGCGACGATCGCGGGGAAGTCCCCACCGCTGCCCGCCGCTGCGCACACGCTCATTGTTGAGTTAAACGCTGCCTTTCAGAAATCCATTGAAACGGAAGATGCCGCCATTCGTCGCGCCATCACCGGCGAACTATCCACCTCGCTTTATCGCAATTCAAACTGATGGAGATACCTATGCCTATTGAACCGACAGCCAGAGAAATGGCGCAAATAAAATTCGAGCTTGGTATGGGCGAGGAACCGCCGCCTGTTGCAAAGACCGATCCTGATGCGCCGAACACGGCATTTCACACGCCCGTTTACAGCGACGCTCAAGCTGAAAGCATACGCGACGATATTATCCGGCTTAATAAGGATCAGCCGCCAGAGGTGCTGGCGCGAAAGCTGGCGGACTTCGATCGCGCTGCAAAGGCTGATGGCGTGGCCGTTGACGAGCTGGTCGATCCTGAGGTTAGAGCCGCCTTTAAAGAAGCGGGCCTTAAGCCAGACCCGTCGCCTCTCGACTACAAATTTGAGGTGTCGGTGGAGCTCAAGGACCTCCCGGCGGACAGTATAGCTAATGCCGCGCACGTAACGACTACGCTCATGAGCGAGCTTGGCGTCCCTGCCGCCGTGGGGAACAGTCTGATATCGCGCATAGTCGAGATCGGAGCTTTCCAAAAGACCGCGACGCCGGAGCAACGACAAGCCTGGAAAGACCAACAAGAAAGTCTCGGCTTGAAGATTTTTCATTCCAAAGCCGCGCTGGCCACCGTCCATGCCAAGGCTGCGCGGATGTTAGGCAAAGCCAGCGACAATCAATTTACCCGCGATTTAAAAGCGTCGCTGGTCATGTCCGATATTACTTTTCTTTCGTCTTTGGCCACGCACGCGGACATCGCCGACACACTGATAAAAAAGGCGCGCGAATGATTTCACGAATTCACGGCGCTACTTCTCCAAGGTCGCCGTGAGTGTATGGCAGCGCGGATGGCTTGTTTTACGGAGCAGCCATCCGTGCGCCGACAATCTGAGAGTGAAGCAATGAAAGAATTTGTTATCAAATCAAACCAAGTGCGACGGGACAGCTTTGATTTTGTCGATGATGGCAAAATTATTGGCGAGGTTTGGTTACTCCATCACAGCGAGATTTGCGAGCTTGGCTACGTTACTCCCCCTGCCTTTCGCGGGCAGGGCGTTGCGACTTTGTTGGTGAAGGCGATGTGTGACCACGCATTCGGGAAAACCGACGCCCAAATAATCGAAGCTTTTCCCGCGGCAACAAATAAAGCCTCGATCAGAGTGTTGGAGAAAAACGGATTTCAACCGGCGGCAGAACACAAGGAAGGAATTGAAGGGCTCACACATTATTCGTTGTCAAAGGCCGATTGGCTGAAAACTCAGCCCGTAGGAAGCTCACCGGCGGGTTATTCCGACCCGCCCGCTACATCCATATCCCCGGAAAAATAATGAACGCCCTTGTTCCCACAGATGAGGCCGAAGATTTTGGCCCCGCTATGTCGGCGTGTCTGCCGAAAGAGCGCGCGTTCGTCCTCGTTTTGCTGGAGGGCAAGAGTGGCGCACAGGCGGCGCGCGAAGCTGGCTATGGTGCGCAGGATGGAACGTCCACCGCCGAAACGATGGCGCGCATCGCACACCGGACACTAGGGCGCGGCAGGGTAATCGATGCCTTGGCCGAACAATCCCGCAAGACAATCCGCTCGCTAGCTCCGGTTGCCATCCAGGCCGTGCGCGATGTGCTTACAACTACGAACCACAAGGATCGCGCGAAAGTCGCGTTGAACCTTATCGAGCGAGTTGATCCGACCGTCACGCGCGTTGACGCTCACGTGACGCACGAGATTGTAGATCACCGCAAGGATGCTTTGGAGCAATTGCGTTCGCTGAAAGCTCTAGGCGTCGCCCGCGAGAAACTAGAGGAACTTTTTGGATTTACCGGGCTCCCGATGCTCGAAAAGCAACTAGCGGAGCAAGACGCCAAGCAGCCGATCGATGCCGACTTTACGGTTATCGATGACCTTGATGCTTCGATCGAAAAAGAAATGAGCGACCTATGAGCGCAGTTCACATCAAGCCAGAGGTTGACACTGTACCCGTCGATAGCATTGGCAAGCATCTGAAAAAGCTGCACACGACCACGGAATATTTGCAACGTTACTGCCGCTGGAACTACTACAAGCCCCATCCCGACACGCAGCTTGTCTTTCACAATTCCCACGCTGACGAACGATCAATCATCCTTGGCTCACAGCAGGGAAAGACGACTGCAGCCGGATTTGAAATGGCGTTCTCAGCGGTTGATTTGTGGCCAGCTTGGCACACGGGGCGTCATCCAAAGCCGCCGAACATCGAACGGGCCGCCAAATTCATTGGCTGGTACGCGAGTGTCAGTAGCCAGAACGTCAGAGACGGCGCGCAGGAAAAGCTCCTTGGCAACATCGCTCAGAAGGATGGTTTAGGCACCGGCGCAATCCCGGTCGACTACATCGAAGGCATCACTATGTCGCGCGGTATCAGTAATTTTGTCGATACAGTCACCGTGCGACGCGAGACAGGCGGTATCGCTCTGTTGCAGAGCAAGACATACGAACAAAGTGTGCTGAGCTACCAGGGCACGCCGGTTGATTTGTCGTGGGTGGACGAAGACCCCGGCTATGATGACCGTATCTATAATGAGCTACTGGCCCGCACCATTTCGACTAATGGCCGGATCATCGTTTCGCTCACGCCGATGCTTGGCCTTACGCCGATCCGAAAGCGGTTTGTCGATAACGTCGGCAATCCGAAAATCTTTCAGGTACGCGGCGGTATCGAACAAGCGTTGCATATCAGCGCCGAACGTCGTGCCGATATTATAGCGAGCATTCCAGAACGCGAGCGTGCTGCCCGTGTCTATGGCCAGGAACAAATGGGCGAGGGTGCGGTTTTCACGACACCGATTGCGAGCATCACGTTTGACCGGGCAACCGAGACGTTCCCCCCACACTGGCCCATCATCAATGCATGCGATTTTTCACATGGTGGAATGTCAAGTCAAAGCCATCCGTTCGCCTATGTGTCAGCCGCGCGTGATCCTGCCACTGGCACGATCTACATATTCGACGCCAAGAAATTCTTTCAAATGCTTCCCGAACAGCACGTGGCGAAGATCAAGGAAAGCAAGGTTTGGGACGCTCCGTGGCTGTGGCCTCACGATGGCTCACAAGTCGCGCAAGCCGGTACGGGCGAGACAATTTCGAGAATGTATCGCCGCTTAGGTCTGCCCTTACGGAATGAACACACAACGTTTTCGGATAAGGATGGCGGCGGCTACTCATTTGAAGCGGGCATTGCCCTCTTAGAACAAAAATTTGCCAATGGGACATTGTTAATCGCTCGGCATCTGCATGACGTTTTCATTGAGTACCAGAATTATCACTACAAAGACGGCAATGTTGTCAAAGAAGACGACGACCTTTTAAGCGCAATCCGCCAAGTCGTGATGGGCATTCGTTACGCAAAGGCTCTCGATAGCGGCGGAGGTGTGTTCGATCGAATGTACGCGCGGAATGACCGGCCACAGATTGCCGATGGTGTGACTTTCCCGCTCTTTGGCCGCTGAGCAACGGAGAATGACATGAGCAATGACAAACCTGTCGATAAGACACGGGAAAAATATCGACCGATCAATGATCCTTCCTACCGTGGGGTTGATCCTAACCGCCCGGTCACGCGCGACCCGAAAAATCGCCATCGACATGGGCCACAGCACGCAATAGCCGAAGGGACCACCTTCGATCCGTTTGACCCCTCAAGGGGCGACAGATGAGTTTCAGCAATCCACCGTTGCTGTCAGAACTGGCCAGCGCATTAAAGACGCTTGGCGCTGACGACGCTGTGGCGTTGTTGCTCCTAAAACACTACGTCGGACATAAAACGACGCGTGCGCGTGTGGCAGATGAATTTCGCACAGCGGCACTAATCGGGGAGGTAGAGGCAAATCAGATTTGCTTGCAATCGAGTGTGTTCCTTTGGTCGAACATCCCGGCCATGGACAAGATTACCGCGTTACGTCGAATGACCGTCGAAAACGGGTGCACCGCTGCGGAAGCCGACACCGCTTCGCACTTGGCCGACGCACTAGCAGCAAAACGTGCAAGTCAGTAGGGCGTCACCTGTAGGAGAGCGGAAAATGTTGAAGTGTAATGAGCGAGAACGATTGGCCGGTTTCCGCCGCCGTCTATTTGGCACAGCCCGAACCTGCGCCTTTAGAGCTACCTAATGATGCACTTGCTACTGCGATTAGAACGACCTGGCGTAGAGAACATCCGAATTATTGGTCGGAAATCCATGGCCGTTACGCCAAAATGGCGATCGAGGATGCAATCAAATGCATTAGTGCGGGCTACTCGTCACCCAGCGCACGCCCATGCGTTGTGAAGTGAAGTTGAACTGAGGCGAAAATGATAATGAAAAAGGGCCACCGTACGGCGCTAGCTATGGCTGCGAAGGGCTTTCGCGTATTCCCCTGCAAGCCGAACTCCAAAGAGCCCGCCTGCCGTTGGCGGCAGGAGGCGACCACTGATCCGGCCGTGATCCGGGGATGGTCGCCTGAAGTGAACTATGGCGTTGCAATGGACGCTGAGCATTTTGTGCTCGATCTTGACTGCAAGGGAAATACGAATGGCCGTGACACCCTTGGCGGTTTGGAAATCGACTATGACGCCATGCCTGCGACGTTCGCCGTCAGGACGCCTAGCGGCGGGGAGCATCTGTATCTCATCGGCAACGCGCCGAACTCGGTTCGCAAGAAGGAGTTAGTCGGCGCGATCGACGTGCGCGGCGATGGTGGCTATGTGATTGGCCCCGGCTCGATGATTGACGGCAAGCCGTACGAAATCATCGAAGACCATGAAATTGCGGCGGCACCAGATTGGCTGTTGAAGCTTGCGGCGAAGACAAGCGTTGAGCCAGCGAAGCGTGATCCAAACATCGAACTCGATACGCCTGGCGAAATCAGCCGGACCCGGAATTATCTGACTTCGGCCGTCGCGCAAGGCGACGTGGCAATCGAATTCTGTGGCGGCAACGATCGAACCTACAAACTCTTTAACGCCGCGCTGGATCATGTATCGCCAGAGGTTGCTTATGACCTTGTGGCCGAGGTTTGGAACCCGGCTTGTGTGCCGCCGTGGAGCGATGGCGAACTGCGGGCCATTTGCGCCAGCGCCGTCGCATATCGTCAAAATGAAATCGGCTCGTCCGCAAAGCCGACAACAGCAGAGGCGTTTAGCGAAGCATTGGCCAATCTTCCGGCAGTCATCCAGCCCTCATCCGTCTCACAGGGGATGGCTCAACAAATCTTCTTTTCTGATCTTCTGACCCGGCGGGTTGAGCCGGTTGAGGAAATTATTCCCGGCCTGGTCGAAAAGGGAATTGCCACGATGCTCTCAGGCCCCGGTGGCACTCACAAATCGCGCGTAGCCTTGCAATGGGGTCATTGTATCGACGCTGGCATTCCGATTTTCGGGCGGCCCGTCATGCAATCAAAGACTATCTATCTCGATTACGAGAACGGTGTGTCGGAAATGACCCGCCGCACCCAAAAGATGAACGCGCGGCTAAAGCTTCCTTCCGCTGACGGTCAATTGTTTGACTTGAAAAGATACGGAACGCCGATGGCGACCGTAAGTGAGAGCGAGATTGAAAAACTGCCGTGGTACGATTGGCTAGAGAACTACCTGTGCAAGATCAGCGGGCACAAATTCATCGTGGCCGACAGCACGTACAATATTTTGCGCTTCACCGGACAAGCGAAGATCAACGAAACGATGGTCAAGGAAGCCATCAACCTACTCGATAACTTTTGCACTAGCACAGACAGCACGATGCTTTTCCTGTGGCATCCTTCACAGGCTGGGCAAGAGCGTGGGGACGCAAGCGGATGGAGCGTGGCTTGGCACAATGCTCCGCGCGCTAGGCTTAGCCTTACCAAAGATCGGGAAACGCCCGACGCATTCAAGCTGAAAGTCGAGAAGCGCAACAATGGCCCGGAAGGTGCGGAATTGATGCTGCACTGGCGCGATGGCGTACTATTGCCGCTCTCTGAAATAGACGGCGCACAGCAAGCCACGCTCTTGTTTGAGGCGTGTATTTCAGCCGCGCTCAAAGCCTACGAATTTGATGCGCCAATTCAAAAGCAGAAGCATGTTGAAAACTGGCTGCTAATCGAAATCGAAAAACTCGCGGGCTTTAAGCCAAGCCAAAAACAAATCAAGGATCAGCTTGCAACGGCGATGGGAAAAGGCCGGCTGCGATACCTAAAGGGCTTCGGCAAGCAGACTGCGGGATATTATCCGCCCGAGACTGATCCCGAGATGCTTCGCTTGATCGGCGTTGATACCGCGAAAGACCAAAAGCAACGTCCCGTCGCAGTCAATCAAGATGAAAGTGTCAGTTCGCCTACGAGGGCAAGACCAGTGTTTTAAAATTGATGCCTCTGCATTTTGGTCATTTCTTCGGCAGGCAGCGCTGCGGGCAAACGAAAAAAATCAAACAGTTCATAAAGTGGAATGATCAATCTGCCGACAAGCTCCGGAAGACTCGGTCTGATTTGATCGGCCTGAACTGCAACGCTGTTTCTAAACGTATTCTGTTGTGCATGATGCTGGTCAGCAAACAATAATCGGGAATGATCCAAGCTGATGATGCTTCGTCCGGCAAGACCTGTCCATTCAACAATCATGGTAACGTTCGCAGCTGGGTCTCCAAGCTCAGAGGCCATGTTTGAGGCATGAAGTAGCGCCTCGCCAACCCGCCATGCCGGTAGTGTAATATCAAACGCGCTTCGCGGCGGGCCATGGCGGGCCTCATCCTCTTGATGACCTCTAATCAAGAAAAAATTTCCGTCGGGCGATGCTCTCCAGAAATCATTATGTGCGGGCCCATGATCGGCGCCGTCGCGCGCCATCCAACATTCGACAGCTCCGTTGTGGATATAGGGCGCAATCTCCTGCCTGCGCATGACAGTGAATTCGGGCCAGCCCGTGTGCCGAACCGTAGCGCGCCCAAGAGCCTCAACTAACGCCGCCATTCCTAAGTGAGCAAGATTGCCGCTCAACCGGTACGAGACGGCAAAATGTCCGTTTGGAAAATTGATCGAACCTCCTGCCGCAGCTGTAGCTACCAATTGCGCCCAACGCACCATCGAGCTTTCAAACCAATTCGTCGCTATTGCGAGGTCATCTTCCTGCGGCTCCGCCCCGGTGCCGCCCTGCAGGATAGTTCTCATCTGATCAACAAGCTGATCTCTAGCATTCGAAATGCAACGGCGGATCAGATCGTCCCATTCGCGGCCAGTTTGCGGACCCTCGCTTTGTGGGCCCGGACGGCGAATGTAGTAGGTGTTTTGCCTTACAATTTGCCCGTTGGGCCCATCTCTCTTTGCTTTAATTGGTACGTGATGGCCCCCGGGAACTGAAACGATTGGATATTGCAGCCCATCGGGACCCTCGACGATGTTCAAATCGCAATGAAAAGTGGGCTCAGCGTATCCGTTCACCACAGCGTTGATTGTATCTGGCGTGTAATCTGCAAGGTTTGCTGGCCTGTTAGGCGAGGCCTGCACCCCTTGTGCGGTTTGAATAAGGCCAAAGATCAGGAATCCACCGCCGTGATTGGCCAAAGCTATTAACGCCTTTGCCAACGTAGCTTTGTGATCATTGTTGCCAACTATATCGATCCACTCTTTATGCTCGACATCCAGCGTCTCGTGGGGATCGATCAGCAGGTCGGAAAGTCGTCGTGCAGCTGGGGGCATTTAAGAACTCGCACCAAGCGATGCTCAGGGACTATTCTCGTTCGCGGCGGTGTGCCGTGTCTACAATCACCGCTCAGTTTGACATGTCCGAAATTGGTGTCCGGGGATCAGGAAAGTCCTTCGTCGCCGAAGGGGCAAAAAGGCTGGTTGAGGGTTTGGTTGAAACCGGGTTGAAACCGCGCCAATCCACGACTTCTCGCATTTTATCAACAATCACTTAGCGGGAAACCCTTGTGCCGCAGCGAGAAACTGGCCGGTTGAGTGTGTTTTGGCTTTTGGTTGAAACCGGTTGAAACCCAGTTGAAACCGCGCGTTGAGTGTGTTCCCCCAGGCCCCCTCGCTCCCTTTGGCGAGCGTTTTTGGGCTCGCGTCGGTCGCTGAGGCAGCATTTATATTTTGGCCAAAGACAGGGCTATCCATATCGGACACCCGCGCGCCGTCCCCCAAACTTTTTGGGCGAAAATCCCCATTCGCGTACTTAACCTCGAAAATTTCCGATCGCGCCGCGTCCGGGCTTCAGTCGCGCCAAATATCCTTGAACGGCTCCGGGCTCATAGCTGTATAGCGGACGGTGTTGGTGATCGAGGCGTGGCCAAGGAAGTGCTGTAGCCGCCTCGTGTCCATTCCCTTGCCCGCCAGTGCGTAGCCGGTGCTATGGCGTAGCATGTGGACGTGCACGGGGAACGTTAGCTTGGCGGCCTCGCCAGCGCGCTCAATCATCCGGCCGATGCCCATGCGGCCGAATGGCTGCCCGCGCTCGTTCACGAACACATAGGCGGCTTTGGTGCTGCGCGTCGCTTGCTGGCGTTGCAGAGCCTTCAGGCCTGCCAATTCATCGCGCTCCAAATAGTGCGTGCTATCGTCCGAGCCCTTGAGCCTCCGCACGATGATCGTGCGCTTGGCCAGGTTGATATCGTCCCAGCGCAGATCACAAGCCTCGGACACTCGCAACCCGTGCCGATAGATCATGAGCCCGATCAGCCAATCTCGTTGGCCATGCCTGTTCTGTTTGAGGGCAGCAAGCAGCTTGGCTACTTCATCTTCGGTTAGGTGTTCGCGCACTCGATAAGCCTCGTTCGGCTTCCTCGTTGGGGCTACTGGTCGCATTACAGTGCGTTTCGTTCGTTTGTTGCCGTTCGATTTCATTGACGATCCTCCAAGGTTCAATGCATCACTGATCGCACAATAATATAAACTGTGACCAGTTGCAACGGCTGCAAGCAAATAACTTTGTTTGATGTTTGGTCAAGGCGAAGGCTGTGAAGCGTGCCGAGTAAGAAGGCCGATCACTCGCCAACTATATCGCACGCTTGATCGAGCAAGACGCTAAGCGCGCCAGCGTTGACCATCCCGCGATCAGTCACGCTTTCATCCGAGTTCCTTCGGGCAAATACAAATCTTAGTCGCAAATGTACCGGGGGTGGTGGTGGCGTGGCCTTTCCTTCAGATGTGCCCGCGCGAAATTCACCTAGCCTGAAAATTTCGCGGCGACTTTTGCAGAACTCGAAAACGCGCCGCGTTATTTGCTACTTGTTGTTCGGATATTGGTGTAGCTTGTCAGTATGACCGATGCCCCTGAGCCCATTCCCCCAATCTGGTGCGAGAATTTCGGCCTTGCTGCTGACAAGCTTTATACATGGCCACTGACTTGGCACCCTGGCAGCGAAGAACCGATCCTCATCATAGAAGGCGAACGCTTCACTATAGGCGATGTCTGCAATCACGTGATCGAGAAGAAGTATTCGGAAGAGACGCCCGACAGCCCTTGGGAAAACGTTTTAGAAATGGCTAAGAATTTCCAGGGAAGCGATGAAGCACTTGGATTTACATGCGAGTCACCGCGCGGGGACCGCTCCTATGTAAATGTCGCACGATGTTTACTTCAACTCTACAATGCTTACAAAGCCCACTTCGAAAACAAAGATCGAAAGCGGAAAGATAGTGAAGCGTAGAGACAGCGGGCCGCCCGGCTATTTACGTCCATAAGGCGGAACATGACCTGTCCGGCAGTCGAAGTGGCCCTTGATCGTGGCATTGTAAAAGCGGCCCATTGAGTCAGCCGCCACGAACGAATCCACCGTGGCACTATCGATATCGCAGTAGTGATAATACGTCCCGTTGAGGCTCACGATCATGTAGGCGTGCGAGCGATCGTAACAGACACGGCGAATGAAGCTGCTGCGCTCGATCGCGGTACATGCGAACGGAGCAAGGTCAACGGGGCCGCGATACTTTACTTCTGCCGTCTCCGCTCTGCATCCAGAGAAAACGCTGATTATAAAAACGAGCGAAAGCGATAACCGCCGCATGTTTTCAATAGGGAGGTATAAGCGCACTAGACGGCTACGGTTCATTCGGTGGCTACCAACCTCGTTAAGGAGACTGAGAGTGCGTCTGCAATTCTCGCCATGACAAGAAGACTGGGATTGCGCTTTCCGCGTTCAATTCCGCCGATGTAGGTTAGATCGATTTTTGCCTCAAACGCCAATTCTTCCTGCGTCATGCCATTCTGCTGACGTAGGCGGCGAACATTCTTACCCAAGATGAGTCGCCAGTCCCGCATTTGCAGGATCGGGCACTATCGGGCATATAGTCTCTAGGGAATATAGTCCATATGTCAATATTTTGCACCATCCTTTGTGGTGCCTGCCGGGAAATGACCCTTGCCTTCAAGAAGGGGCCAAAGCCAATGTTGCGGAAAGCTATCCCGCTGGTATGTGTGGCCTTCTTCGCGGGTTCTTACGCAGCTTTGGCGCAGGATCAGAAAGATCGCTTTGTTGAATTTCAAGAGGATAACGACATGGTGACCTATGATCTGAACACCGTAAAAATTATTCAGCCGGAAAGATTTACCGTCCTCAGCACCACGATCGATAATCTCGATGTGATGAAGTACAAGTTGACGGCGTTTGATACTTTGCAAAAATTCTGTACGCGCACTGCCAAAAAGTATCCGGTTCCGGTGGAAATCTTCACGCTCGGACCGCCAGATATGCAAATCGAAAATATAGAAGTGAAGGTTACTCCTTCACGCAAGATAGTTTGGTGGTCCGATCCGTACCAGAGGCTGGCGGCAAAGACTCCGGGTGGCTTGGTGCAAAATTTTGACGTTGTTTTCTGCGACCAGACACAGGAATCGCGCTCGGAAATTACGAATGGGCTTCAATCAAAAGAGCTATTCGACTGCAAGCGGGGTTTGGTGGGCTTTTTTCTGGATGCGAACGACGACCCCGCACAGGCCATACCATATTTCGTGTCCCCTGGCACAAGGGGCTTCAGGCATTACTTGTCCGTATGTTACAGCGTCACACATGAAGTGCCATTCCAGCCCAATTGAGTCCTGGGCGCATCAGTACCTGAGCACGATCCCAATGCGCCGAAATGCGAACGCGCTTGTCCCGACGTTAGCCGAACTACGCCAGAACAGCGCGTGGTTCTGGCTATGGTGCGAGCGGTGCTTGCATCATGCGCCCGTCGCGTTCGTCCCGCTCATGATTCGGTGGGGCGCTGACACATCAAGCGACAGGCTGCGGCAATGCGCCCGCTGCACAGCGTGCGGCCACAAGGGCGCGACGCTTCAGCATCCGAGTTGGCATGGTTCTGATATTGGCTTCGAACCGTTTCCGGCAGACAAGCAGGTTCGGGACGTTCAATTGCCAAATTTTTCCTGAAATTCATCCAGGTCTTCAATCATTTCATCAAGTCGCCGAACGATTGCTTCCTGAGCTTCGTCCCCAGTTTGTCGTTTGCTGTTAAATGCAAACTTTTCCCGCTCGTTCTCAGCGAGGTATTTTGCCAGCCCTTGTTTCGTGTATTTTCCAAGCCCCCGTTTTTTATCATTCAATCGCTCAGCCGCATTCCAGAATGCGAATAGCTCGCGGTCGCAATCGACATAGCGTTTGTCCTTGCCCCGCCCTCTCTTATCAGTTGGCAGCCCCTTTTCTTTCAGGACTTGATAAAAGAGAGGCTGTGCAAGCTCAGGAAAAAGCATGATCCTAGCCACTTCATCGAAGCACGCCGCAATCTTCCGCTTGCATAATTCTTCGTCTTTTTCCAAATCTCGCTCGCGCACTACCTTGCTGTTATGACCACGAAAGAATGCCCTAACCGTCTCATCATCAGACCTGCCGTCCTGATCCTCTCCAATTTCGAAGGGCATTCCCATTTCTTTGAACTTTTCGAAAACTGAAATCTGCCAGTTTTTCAGGCCAAGGCTTTTATAAAGTGCATCATCCTCCGCTGCTTCACGCTTAATGCTAACCCGACAATTAGCTACTAGGCGAGCATAGGCTTGGCTTTCTAATTGCTTCTTACTCATGACCCGCCTCGACTTCCAAGATCGCGTTGATTTGTGTGGCGAGTGCCTCATAGGCCGCTTTCTTCTCAGCATGGTATTCGTGCCGATCGTAGGTTCCGCGCACGCCAGCAATGACATGGCCTAAGCATCGCTCCGCATGATCGGAGTTAACGCCGCCACGGCTCATTAGACTGCGAGCGGTGCGGCGCAGATCGTGCAACGACCATCCTTTGATGCCGGCCGCCTTGTCGAAATTTCTCTTGAACTTTGAGAAGCCAGAGATTGGAGACTCGCCATCTGTGTTGAACACGTAAGGGCAACCCTTGGTCCGCGCCGGCAGTGCGGCTAGCGCTGTTTTGCTCAGTGGCCGGACAAGATCGAGTTTGGTTTTGTTCCGGCTCGCAGGGAGTGTCCAATCGCCGCCCTTGATTTCGTCCCATGTCATGCCGGCAGCTTCGCTGCGCCTGGCGGCCGTAAGTAGTAGGAACTTTACTAGCGCGGCGAATGTCCCCTCGCCTGCCTTCCACACGGTTCGCAATTCATCATCGGTCAAGGTTCGCGTCCGGGCTCGGTCCTTTGCCTTGGTCCGCGCCATGCCCTTGCTGATCGGCGAATTGAATTCCTCGTCGCGCGCCGATCGCCAATTGAACGCTTTGCGGATAAACGCGAGAACGCGATCCGCCATTACTGGCCCATTCTCGTCGGCGATCTTGTCGAGCATATCGACTACATGCCGGCGCCGTAGCTCATAGACGCCGATTTTGCCGATGGATGGCTTTACCAGGCGATCGAATGCGTTCTCGATTGCATCCGCGCTCCGCAGTTTGGCTTCCTTCTTGGCATAGCGCTCGATGAATTGATCGAGCATATCATCCACCGTCTCACCGGCCGGCCTGTTGCCTTGCTCGATCCGCCGTGTGCGCTCTGGCCGGGGGTCGCCTAAGCCATCACGGACAGCCTTGGCGCGCTGCTGGGCGGCAATGATGGCCTCACGCACCGACAAGTCCCCGCCTTGCTCATCCCAGCGGCCAAGCGTCTCAAGGTATGGCTTCCCGTTGACCCGGTGGAACCACACGAAGGATTTGGCGCCGGCAGCGGTGACACGGACGGCGAAACCAGAGGGCGCTACTTTCCCTTGCAGCTTGGCGCCGCTAAAGTAATGCAGCCGGTTCCCCGTCTTGGGCGCCGGTAGTGCAGAGACGATTTTCTCGTTGAGGGCTAGTTCGCTTTCCATTTGTCAGAGGGTCCCGTGTCTGCACTGTGTCTGCACATCGAACGACATGTGAGTGTCCTTCAATGTATGCAGAAGTCACGGGGTGTCAATGAAAATCCCAATAAAACCGATATAAAGCATGTGCAGACACGAAAACGTGTGTCTGCGTCGAGACTTAGAAAAATGCGCGGATTTTTCTTTTAATCACGGGGTCGTGGGTTCGATTCCCACCGCGCTCACCATCCTGTCCGGTTCGGGTCACGCTATTGCCAACAAAGACTGTGGGAGTGGCCATGAGCGTCTATGCCGTCAACTATCTCTGCCGTGAGGTTTTGCGCGATCACGCCTTCCGCGCAGCGATCAAGGCCGATCCGGCGAAAGCGCTGGCGGGCCTCGATCTCACCGACGACGAACGCGGCGCCCTGATTGCCGGCGACGTCGGCGCGCTCTTCCGCATGGGCGTCAACGGCTTCCTGATGGGGTACCTCGCCCGCTTCGAGTCCTGCGGGCTGAATATGGAAATCTACAACCAGCGCATGCGCGCGGTGAAGGTGGACGAAATCGGCCAGCCGGTGTGAGTGAACCCGATTTCTCACGGGCCGGTGAACTGGTAGCCGAGGTACCACGAGAACAGGTTGGTATCCGGCGCATTCTGCAATCCCATGCCGAACGACAGCAGCAGGTGATTGTGCCGGTCGAAATCGTAAATCGCGCCGATGTTGAATCCGGTAGTCGGCTTGGTGAAGGCGGGATTGATGGCGCCGAATGCGACCGTCGAAGTCTGGTGGAAGATTTCGCCGCCGATCGCCAATTGCTTGGTCACCTGACGCTGTAACAGCCACCCGAAAAACCAATAGTCGCGATTAGCGGTGTCATCGCCGTGATTGATCCAATAGCCGCCGCCGCCATAGGTAGTCCAATCGCCGAAGCTCTTCTGAATCCACAGCGGAAAATAGGCGCGCACATAGCCGGCGCCGAGACCGCGCGCCGCGTCCCCGCTCGGCAGCTCGATCAGCGGAAAAACGCCGATCATCGGCCGCGCTCCGTTTATGTCCTCGTCGACAAAACGGTATTTGAAGCCGAGCTCCGTATCGCCGAGGCCATATTGCGCGGCCGCACCGGCCGGACTGTCGAAGGTCAGAGGCGCAATGATATGGATCTGGCCGTTGGGAACGAGGCCGTAATTGAACTCCCACGCAGGAGCTTCGCCCTGCGTGTCACCGCGCACGGCGGTGCCAATCGAGAATGTGTAGAGTTCGAAATGCTGATAGGGAACGGGCTCCGGATCATCGGTTTGAAACGGCGGCCCAGCGTCGGCTTTTCCGGCAATTATCGCGAGCACCGCAGCGGCAATCGCTGTAGCGGCAAAGCGAGCGGTTGCCCTGCTGGCCATATTCGCGCCCTGTTGCGCGCGTGCTTCACACGCTGCGGACAAAATCGATCATCGCCGCGTTGACCTCGGCCGGCCGTTCCTGCTGGGTCCAACAGCCTGGCAGGACGATTGTCTCCCGCAGTTTGGGAACGAACTTCGACAAATTCGGCAGCAGCCGGTCCATGCCGGGGAAATACATCACCAGATCGCGGTCGCCGAGCATGTAGAGCGCCGGCACCATTACCTTCAGTCCGGCGAATGGCGCCAGCAGTTCCCAGCCGCGATCGATGTTGCGATACCAGTTGAGGCCGCCACGAAAGCCGGTACGCTTGAACTCGGCGACGTAAAAATCCACGTCGGCCTGGGTCAGCCATGACGGCAGCGGCGGCGGGCTGGTCAGGCCGCGGAGAAATCCGCTTTTGCGCGGCACCATGCCGACCGGATCGCCCGGCGCGCGGACCCGCGAGCCTTCCCCCGACGCGCCGAACAACATGGCGCGGACGGTCAGATGAGCGTCGCGCTCAAGCTCGGCCTCGGCGACACCCGGCTCCTGAAAGTAGAGCTGATAAAACATTGCCACGTCGGTTTGCGGCATCACGCTGGTCGGCCGCGACGACCCGCGGGGCCGGAACGGCACGCTCAAGCCGATCACGGCGCGAAAACGGTCCGGCCGCAATTGCGCCGCGTGCCAGGCGACCGGTGCGCCCCAGTCGTGGCCGGCGATCACCGCACTCTCGGCCCCCAAGGCATCGAGCACGCCGACCATGTCGCCGACGAGATGGAGCAATGTGTATTTTTCAATCTCCGCCGGTGCGTCGGTCTGCCCGTAGCCGCGCATATCCGGCGCGACGGCCCTGAAGCCCGCTTCCGCCAGCGCGTTGAGCTGATGACGCCAGGAATACCAGGATTCTGGAAATCCGTGACACAGCAGGACGAGCGGGCCTTCGCCCGCTTCGGCGATGTGCATGCGGATGCCGTTGGTCGCGATGATGCGATGCGCGATCTCGCTCATTGCGGCCTCATTGCGATGTCATCGCGATCCGGATTTGCCGAGATAATTTTTCTTGTACCAGTCGACGATCGCGCCCCCGGTGGTGATCCATACTTCCTGACGCGACGCGATATGCGCGAGCGCCTTGGCAAAATATTTGCTGCGGTGCGGATAACCCACCAGAAACGGATGCAGGCAGATCGACATCACGCGGCCGGTCTTGGCGCCCTCCTCGTACAGCACGTCGAACTGGTCGCAGATCATCTGGCCGAATGTTTCCGGACTTTGGTGCAAGTCGAGCAACGCCGGGATGTCGTTGATCTCGGTCGAATACGGTATTGCGATCATCGAACCTTTCTTCACCCGCATCGGATAAGGCTGGTCGTCATTGACCCAATTGCCCACATAGTCGATGCCGTTCTCGGCGAGGATATCGAGCGTGCGCATGGTTTCGCTCAGCGCCGGACTAAGCCAGCCGCGCGGCGCTTTGCCGGTACTCTTGGTAATGGTCCGGACCACCTCCTTGATCAGCGCCCGCTCTTCCGGCTCGGTTTGCGCGTTGATCAGTGTCGAGTTGTTGGTGCCGTGCCCCATCCATTCCCAGTTGAGCTTTTTGCCTTCCTCGATGATGCGCGGGTAGTGCCGGCAAACGTCGGAATTGAGCGCGACGGTGCCTTTGACGCCGTATTTCTCCATCACCTCCATCATCCGCCAGATGCCGACCCGCACGCCGTAGTCGCGCCAGGAATAATTCAGCACGTCGGGATTGACCGGCAAATTGGTCAGCCGCGTCGAGGGCCGGTCGAACAGGAAATGCTCGATATTTGGAATGACCCACACCGCGACGCGCGCGCCGTTCGGCCATGACAGGCGGGGCCGGTCGATAATGGCCGAATAATCGAAACGGTTGTGCTCCGTCGGCACCGGCGGTTGCTGCGGCGGCTTTTTCGCGGTGCGTCCCTTCGTTGGCTTGCGCGGCACGTTTTCCTCCCGAATGATCGTGTTCAGTGAGCGGATTTGACTTTCGCTACCCGCCTAGCGGCATTCTCGGGAAGCGAATGTCAAATCCAAAGCTCCACTAAGCCTTTATATTTGCTAGTGGCCTTTTAATTCTAACATTCGCATGAGAGCATGCCGAACACGGGCGCGAATGTTAGAATTAGACCACCAGTGTTGCACAACGACCGCATGGAAGTGAACGATAAGAAGGGACGTCAGCAATGGCCAATATCGTTGCCGGTTTCGGGGTGCCGCATACGCCGGTGTTCCCCTTCTTCGTCAAACGCGACGGTCCGAACTGCGAAACCGCCAAACTGTTCGCGGCGCAGCAAGAACAGCTCGCCGCGGTCCGGCCCGACGTCATCGTGATGTTCGATACCGACCACCTCAACACCTTCTTCCTCGACAATCTGCCGATCTTCGCGGTCGGAGTAGACCGCAGCTTTTCCGGCCCCAACGACGAGCCGCGGGAAATGCCGGTGTACAAAATCCCCTCCTCGATCGAACTCGCCGCGCATATCCGCCAGACCGCGGTCGCGGCCAGCTTCGATGCCGCGCTCACCCAGCATTATTCGGTCGATCATTCGGTTGCCGTGCCGCTGCATTTCCTCACGCCGCAGATGCAGGTGCCGGTCGTTCCGTTCTTCATCAGCGGCCACGTGCCACCGCTGCCGTCGGCGCAGCGCTGCTATGCGCTCGGCCAGTCGGTCGCGCGCGCCATCGAGACGTGGCCGCAGCCGCTGCGCGTCGTGGTAATGGGCTCGGGCAGCTTCTCGCTCGAAGTTGCCGGCCCGCGCATGGCGCCCGGCCGTACCGACGGCGTGCCCGATCCGGATTGGGCGTGGCGGATCATCAAGCTGATGGAAGAGCAGCAGATCGAGACGCTGATCCGCGAAGCGACCGAGCATCAGATGCTTAAAGCCGGCAATGTCGGCGGCGAGGTGCTCAACTGGATCGCCATGCTCGGCGCCATCGGCAATCGCAAGCCGAACTACATCGCACCGCAAATGCAGAACGGCCACGCTTACGGCGTGTGGCGGTGGAATTAGTTCACGGCCGCGCAAAATCCGGCAGCACATGATTCAACGCTCCCGTTGCGAGCGGACGGATTGAAATTACGCGCGCCAGCGGTGTGTTTATGAACACGGC
>Ga0307373_10005736_pt1 | contig 20138 bp, 26 predicted proteins | sample OX2MG_FD_202534 | JGI IMG/M metagenome (GOLD analysis project Ga0307373, IMG submission 202534) | Soil microbial communities from Risofladan, Vaasa, Finland - OX-2 | ecosystem: Environmental > Terrestrial > Soil > Coastal area > Acid sulfate soil | place: Finland: Risofladan, Vaasa | collected...
GCGAACGTTGGGTGCGCCCTCTGCCTCGGCGACCTTCAGCGCAGCCTGCACTCCAGCGAGCTCGTCCTTGCCTCCCGGAGCCTGCGGGCCGCTGAGAGGATAGATCGCGCCCAGCACGATCGCCTGAGTGGTCGGAGTCGCCTGTGATTGCCCGCACGCAGCCGCGATCACCAGAAGCAAAGCGCCAGCAGCCAGTCGGTGGATCACCGACTCAGGATATCGATCCAGGTTATGCGGTGGCGGGCACGCTCACGGTGGCGATCCGCGCAGCGGCGAGCTGGCGCTCGAGCTTGGTCGCCGGCGCATAGCCGTAATTGACGTGCAGCGCCCGTCCCTCGGCCGACATCACGACCGTGGTGGGCAGCGTGTACACGTGGAACTGGTCGGCCAGCGTGCGGTCCTCGATCGCGTCCACCTTGTCGACGCGCACCGGACCCAGCTTCGCCAGCGCCGGCTCCTGGTGCGTGCGGCAGACGGTGCAGCTCTCGCCGGTGAAGTAGAGGATGTAGGGCTCCCTCGCGGGAGCCGCAGTCGCGCCGATCGCCCGCCGGCGCGCGATTTTCGAGCGGACAGCCTCCAGGCATGCGGCGGCGAGCACGATCGCGCCCACCGCCGCCACCGCCCAGAGCTGCGCGCTCACGCCCGAATCAATCCCCGTTTGCCAAGCTGGAAGTAGATCTGGCAGCCGAGGCAGTAACCGAACGCAAGGTTCACGAAGGCCAGCACGGCTACGAGCAGCGCGATCGCGAAGCCGAGCACCGGGATGAAGGCTCCGTAGGTCGGCGTGCCAAGGTAAAGGAGGAAGGACGATATGGCCAGGAACACGCCGCCCAGGCCCTGCGCGAAGTTGTGCGGCTCCGGCCGGTCCGCCACCGGTCGCGGCTTGACGATGCCGCTGGGGTTCAGGACTTTGAAGTACAGCTGCTTGAACAGCGCGAGCTGCGGCGCAAAGGTGCCGACCAGGAGCACGACGGCGAGCAGCGGGATCAAGATCGCCAGGGGGCGATAGAACGCGCTCCCCACGAACGCGACGAGCACGGTGGCGACGATCCCGGTCTGGTTGACCTTGAGCGCCGAGTGGTCGACCGTCCGAGTGACCGCCATCCCTACTTCTCGATGGGGACGCGGATCGAGCTGCCCCACTCGGTCCACGAGCCGTCGTAGTTCTTGACGTCCTTGTACCCGAGCAGCTCGTGAAGCACGAACCAGGTGTGCGCGGACCGCTCGCCGATGCGGCAGTAGGCGATGACCTCTTTGTCCGGCACGATGCCCTTGCCGCCGTAGATCTCCTTGAGCTCGTCGAGGCTCTTGAAGGTCCCGTCCTCGGTGTTGACCGCGGTGCCCCAGGGGATGCTTACCGCCGTGGGGATGTGGCCGCCGCGCTGCGCGCCTTCCTGCGGCAGGTTCTCGGGCGCGAGCAGCTCACCCGAGTACTCCTTGGGCGAGCGGACGTCCACGAGACCCGCCTTGCCAAGCCTGGACTGTACGTGGTCGCGGTAAGCGCGAATGTCCTCTTTGGGCGAGCCGTGAAAGTGATACGTCGTCGCCGCGTAGCTCGGGACTTCGGTGCTGTAGGCGCGGCCTTCCTTCTCCCACTTGACTCGTCCGCCGTCGATCAGCTGGACCTTGTCGTGGCCGTAGTACTTCAGGGCCCAGTAGGCGTAGGCGGCAAACCAGTTGTTGTTGTCGCCGTAGAGCACGATCGAGGTGTCGGGTGTGATCCCGCTCTCGCCGAGAAGCTTGGCCAGCGCATCCTTGCTCACGATGTCGCGACTCAGCTGGTCCTGGAGGTCCTTCCGCCAGTTCCAGCCGACGGTGCCGGCGATGTGGCCGCCCTGGTACGCGCGCGGGTCGACGTCCACCTCGACGAGACGCAGGCCGGTGTCCGTGGCGTGGTCAGCGATCCAGTTGGTGCTGACCAACGCTTTAGTTTGTGTCGATGAGCTCAATTCCGATACCTCCCTGAAAATGCGATTACCGATGATCGACTCGGTAGAGACTGCGGTCGGACGGGCGCGCCTCACGGACGCGAGCGAACCGCCGGAACTAGCTACAGAAGCAGGCCAGAATGTGAACCAGGCGCTGTGCGGGCCAGCTCAGATCCTGCATATTCACGACATCTTATGACAACCCGCAACGATCGACGATGATTCCCGTTGATGGAGGCTCGTTAGTGCGAATCGATCTCATTAAGTACCAGGCGCTGGGCAACGACTACCTCGTCCTCGACCTGCCTGGACCGCTTGATGAAATCGTCCCGTTGCTTCCTCTGCTGTGCGACCGCAACCTGGGCCTGGGATCCGACGGCCTGCTCGCGTTCGACCCGGCGGCGATGACGGTGCGTATCTTCAACCCGGACCGCTCTGAGGCGCAGAAGAGCGGCAATGGTCTTCGCATCACCGCTGCGCACGCGGTGCTCGAGCACGGCGCCGGCAATCGCTTCGAGCTGCGCACGGCAGACCGCGCCAACGCGGTGAGGGTGCTCGGGCGCGACGGCGCGGAGGTGAGCTCGGAGATCGACATCGGAAAGCCTTCCTTCAGGGCGGCCGACCTGCCCGCGCGGTTCGAAGGCGAGCCCACGCGGGTCCATCTCGACACCCCCGCCGGCGGCGTCGACGCGGTCCTCGTCTCGGTCGGCAACCCGCACTGCGTCGTGTTCGGCCAGCCCGTGACCAAAGAGCGATGTCTCGAGCTCGGGGCTCACCTCGAGCGCCACCACGCGTTTCCCGAGCGCACCAACGTGCAGCTCTGCGAGGTGGTCGACCGCGCGCACGTGCGGGTCGAGATCTGGGAGCGCGGCGCGGGGTACACGCTGGCGTCGGGCACCAGCGCGAGCGCGGTCGCTGCGGCCTGCATGCGTGAAGGCCTGGTCGGCGACCACGTCACCGTGAAGATGCCTGGCGGGGACCTCGCGGTGCGTCGCGAGCCGGCCGGGAACCTCGTGCAGTCAGGACCCGCGCGGCGCGTCTACAGGGCGACGGTTGACCTCGCGGACTTCAGCGGCGAGCGCTGACCAGGCGGTTCACCGCCTCCGGAAGCTCGCCCAGCCCGCCCACGACCGCGTCTGCCAGCGAGGGGTCGTCCTTTTCGCCCTGGCGGTTGACCCAGATGCGGCTGATGCCCAGCTCCCTGGTGGGCCTGATGTCGTGGAAGTAGCTCTGCGCGACGTGGATCCAGGCATCGGCGGACGCGCCGAAGGTGGACTGGAAAAGGCGGAAGTGCGCAGGGTCGGGCTTGTAGGCCGAAACGTCCTCGGCCGTGACGACCGCGTCGAACGGGACCGGGAGCCTTCGCTGCGTGAGGGCGATGAGGTCGCGGTCGCAGTTGGTCAGCAGCGCGAACTTCCAGCCTTCCTTGCGCAGCTCGCCCAGCGCCGGCCCCACGTCCGCGAACGCGGGCCAGTAGGGAATCGTCGAGACCAGAGCGGTCGCATCGTCGGGCTTGAGGTCGACCGACAGGCGGTGCGCCGCGCGGCGAGTCGTCTCGGTGAGGACCGCGCGATACCGATGAAAGGATCCCTCGTTCTCGACTTCGGCTTCGAGCGCGATGTACGCGTCGAGGAAGGCGGGACCCCGGCCCGGGAACAGCAGCTCCCCGGTGGTCCGGATCCCGTGGCGCCAATCGACCAGAGTGCCGAAGCAGTCGAAGGTCAGCCAGCGGTCGGCCACGACTCCCCCCGGTTAGTGGCCAGGGCCTCGGTACGCCGCCCCGGCCGCCTTCTTGGCCGCCTGGTCGACCTCTTCGGGCGTCAAAAGGGCGATCGTCTTGTAATGCCCGGCGATGCCGGTCGCGCCCACTGCCAGCGCAAACGCCGCGACGCTCACGTTGTCGGGCGCATCGACGATGGCGTAGATGTCGCTTTCGCCAAACCCGAAATAGAAAGCATCGAGGTGTCCCCCAAGCGACTTGACAGCCGCCTCGACGGCGTTGCGACGGCCGCTGCCGCCTTCCTTGACGAGCGCCTTGAGACCCTCGTGAGAGTAACCGGCCTCAATCAGATACTTGGCCATGGCAAGCCTCCTTCAGAACTAACCGTCCGACGGCAAATGAGAACCTAGCCGGCTTTCGGCAGGTACTCCTGGATCGCGTGAGCCAGGTGCTGCATCGACATCGACTGGAGCCAGACCCGTCCTGGCCCGGTCAGGGTGGCCAGGAAGAGTCCCGAGCCACCGAACAGCGCGTTCTGAATCCCTGGGACGGTCGTGATGTTGAACTGGACCGACTCCTGGAACATCCCGACGAGACCCGGGTGCACCCGCAGAGTGTTCCCGGCCTGAAGGTCGTAGACGACGACCTCGCCGTGCAGCTCCACCCACGCCTGGCCCTGGCCCTGCAGCCGCTGCATGCGGAACCCGTTGCCGCCGAACACGCCGGCCCCCAGGCGCTGCTGGAACCCGATCGAGAACTGGACCCCGATGCTGGCGCACATGAAGCCGTGCCGGTGGACCATGTAGCCCTGGCCGGGAGCGATCTCCATCGGCAGGATCTGGCCGGGCAGCTTGGCCGAGAACGCGAGCAGGCCGGGCCCTCCGACCGCCGTGTACTCGGTCATGAAAAAGGTGCCGCCCGCCACCGCTCGGCCCAATGCCCCCAGGAATCCGCCCTGCTGGCCGCCGGCGGAGGTCGACGTCTGCATCTGCACCGCCATCGACATCCAGCCGAGCTCTCCGGACTCGGCGAAGACCTTGTCGTTCGGCTGCATGTTCAGCTCGAGGACCGGCATCACGGTGCCGACGATCTTGGATTCCATATTCCCCCTCTCGACAAAAAGCGGTCGCCGTCGCGGCCACTTTATCAGGCGGCCGACGAGGTCTAGTTGAAGTGGTGACCCGCGTCGATGGTGCGCCGCCGCACTGCCGGCTTGGAAGGATTCCGCGAACAGTCGTCGCACACGCCGACGACCAAGACCTCGGTTCGCACGGGTCTGAATCGGTGTCCCTGCTCCAGGTGGGCCTCGAGCTCGCTGACCAGCTCTTCCTGGATGTGCAGCACGCCACCGCAAACCTGGCAGACGGCGTGGTGATGGTCGCCTGACGCCAGCTCGTAGTGCGTGGGGCCTTCGCCCAGGTGCGCCGCGTAGACCGATCCCGACGCGGTCAGAGCCTCTAGCGCCCGGTAGACCGTGCTGCGCGGAAAGCCCGGCTTGGTCTTGTGCAGCTCGCCCGCGATCTCTTCCGCGGTGCAGTGGCCACCAAGCCTCACGATCGCGTTGTAGACCATCGTCCGCTGCTCGGTCCGCCGCATGCCAGGCGCGAGCATCAGCTCTCGCGGATGAGCCGCAACGACCGGTCCGACTTGGTCAGCACCCGGCAGCCATCTTCCTCGACCACCACGTCGTCCTCGATCCTCACCCCGCCCCAGCCCGGGATGTAGACGCCGGGCTCGATGGTGAACACCATGCCTGCCTCGAGCGTCACCGTCGAGCCGGGGTCGGCGCTCGGGTCCTCGTGCGCCTCCAGGCCGAGTCCGTGGCCGACGCGGTGGAAGAACCGGTCGCCGTAGCCGGCCGAGTCGATCACACGGCGCGCGGCGGCGTCGACGTCGCCGGCCGGGATTCCCGCGCGTACCGAGGCGATCGCCGCGTCGTGTGCGTCCAGGACGAGCTGGTGGATCTCGGTGTGCCTCGCGCTTGGTTCCCCGACCACGCCCATCCGCGTGGTGTCGGCCTTGTACCCGTCGAAAGCCGCGCCGAAGTCGAGCAGGACGAAGTCCCCGTCAGCAAGCGGCCGTCCCGTGGGGCGGATGTGAGGGAGCGCCGAGTTGGGGCCGGACTGGACCAGGCTCTCGAAGCTGAGAGATCCGCCGAGCTCGCCGATGAGGGTGCCCAGCATGAGCGCGATCTGGAGCTCGGTCTGGCCGGCTCGCAGCCTCGGGAACACCTCGTCCCCCGCGGAATCGGTGATGGCGGCGGCGCGCTGCAGGAGCTCGATCTCGCCTTCGCTCTTGGTGCGGCGCAAACGCCGGACCTCGGGGCCGGCGTCGACCAGCTCGCGCACGCCGATCCGCGACGCGAGCATCTCGGCGGCGTGGACGCTGAGGTGCTCCTTCTCCACCGCCACCTCGGCACATCCCGCCAGCGCGTCGCGCACGAGCAAATACGCGTCCTCACCGTCGCGCCAGGACACGACGTCGGCCCGGTCCGAATGCGCCGACGCCTTCTGGTGCTCTATGGCCGGGACGATCAGGGTTGCACGGTCCGGACGCACAGCGAGGGCCATGAGCCGCTCGAACGGCTCCGCGTGGAACCCCGTCAGGTAGGCGATCGAGACCGGGTGGGTGATGTACGCGGCCTGGACCTGGCGACCGGCCATCCAGCGCCGGAGGTCCTCCAGCCTGGTCGTCTCCGCGGTCGAGCTACTCAATGCCTGCGATGCGGACGCTGTAAGCCCCGTTGGGAGTCCTGATCTCGACCTCGTCGCCGACCCGGTGGCCGATCAGCGCCTTGCCCAATGCGGACTCGTAGCTGACCCGGCCGGCTTTCGGGTCGGCCTCGGCCGGCCCGACGATGCGGTAGGTCTCCTCCTCCTGGTCGTCCTCGCTGAACCGCACCGTGCTGCCCATCGAGACGACGCCGTTGGCGGCCCTGGTCTCGATGATCACGTGGTTCTTGACGATGGCCTCGAGCTCCTTGATGCGGGCCTCCATCATCCCCTGCTCGTTCTTGGCGGCGTGGTACTCGAAGTTCTCGGACAGGTCGCCCAGCTCTCGGGCCGCCTTGATCTTCGACACGATGTTCGGCCGGCGCACGTTGGTCAGCTCTTCGAGCTCCTTACGCACGGCTTCCAGCCCTTCGGGAGTGATGTGGACGTCGTTGGTCATCAATTGGAGTCTAATCACCGTGACGACGACCGGCTCGGCCGTATAGAGTCGCGGCATGCGAAGGCTGCTGCTCACGATCGGGATGCTTTTGATGGGGATGGGCATGGTCGGCGGGGCAGCCGTGTCGCTGGTCGGAACCTCGCTCCTGCCCCTCGACCAGGAGGTCGGCACCCACGCCTCGGCCGCGGGCGCGGTCCTGGGGATCGGGCTCATGGCGGCGGCCATCAACCCGGCGGCCAACATCGGCTGGGTCCGCGCCGGGATCCTGTACGGCTTCGTGGTCCTGGCCTTCGAGGCCGGCTCCTATTTCCTTTGGGGCGCGACGTTCCACCTCGGGCCCGTCATCTTCGGGCTGGCGTTCAGCCTCCTGCTGATCGCGACCTACCCGCAGCGCAGGCAGCTCGTGCCGCCCGCACGAGAGAGCTATGGCAAGCGCGGCGCCACCACGACGCCGGCATTGGCGGCGGCGTCGAGCGCCACCAAGCCCGCCGCAGTCGAGACGGTCAAGGAACCCGAGAAGACCTCGACCTGAGCGTGTAGGCCAACGCCAGGAGCGGGGCCTGCAGGAAGAGCACGGTGGCGGCCGTGACCGCCACGTCGGGCTGGTCGCGAAACAGCGCGGCGGCGGCCACCGGGCCTGCGGTTCCGAGCACCGTGGACGCGATCAGCGGGATCGACCACCGCCGGTCGTTCGAGCGCGCATCGCGGATGGCGAGCGCACCGGTGACCGCGACCATGACCACGACCAGGATCGGGACCAGCAGCGAGAGAGGGATGTAAGCGTCGCACTGCAGGCCTGAGCACTGGCCGGCGGCAAGCCGCAGCGCGTGAAAGACACCGAGCAGAAGCAGCGCCAGGACAGCCGCGACCCTGGTCTTCAGGACCGCTCCTAGGTCTTGGGGATGAGGGCCTGGACCTCGGTCATCATCCGGCGCTGCAGGAGGAACGAGGCGCCGTACACCGCCCCGGCGAGCGCAGCGCCGACCACCACCGCCAATGTCGCGTGGAGCAATGACGGCTCGATCGGCGACAGCGCCACGCCGTCGACACCGATCACCGCGGCGAGCGCGAGCCCCAGCGGTGTCATCAGGGGAAGCAGCTGCAATCGCTTCATGACCGGCGGCACCGGCGGTTCGACGCGCCCGACCATGCGCTGCCCCATGACGCCCACCGACTTGACGTGGCGAAGGTTGGGCGTGACCGTGAGAACCACGTTGACCTGGTTGCCCGGAACCTGCTTGAGGCGCGCCGGCGGGACCAGGTACTGCTCGACGCCGCCGCGCGTCTGGACCATCATCATGCCGAGCCCCATCGAGGTGCTGACCGAGCTGGCGCCGACCAGCTGGCCCTGGACGAGCCTGGCCTCTGCCTTCCGATCCTTGAAAGCGAGCCTGAAGCCGGGCGCGACGAAGCTGGCGAGCAGTGCGATGGGCAGCACCCAGGCGATGCTGGCCGCGATCGCATCCGGCCAGCCGTAGACCGGCGGTACGAACGCGATCAGGACCGCGATGACCATCACGCAGATCACCGCCGCAGCAATCGAGATGTAGCCGATGCGCAGGACGAACTCAGGCGCGTACCCCTGGAGCATCCCACCTGACTGGACGAACCGCTCGCGCTGCTTGCGAGTCGCGCCGGCGGCGTTGGACGCGGCAGGCTTCGGCTGAACCTTCCGCATCTGCTGGCGAACCTGCCTGACCTGCTTTTTACCCAACCCCTTTCCTCAGATCGGGAGTGTATCCGGCGGGGGAAGGGTGATGCGGGAATTGGCGACCCACGCCACGGTCGTCAGCCCGGGCGACTAACCTCGCTGAGAGGGATCGACCGCGGGCACCAGCACCCGCTTGACGTACTGCGCACCGTTGACCTGGAACGAGCCCGAGAAGAGAAACGCCGGCTCGTAGAAGCTGTGGTCGCCGGCCGCGACCAGCGTGTAGACGAGCTCCACGTTGGTCAGCTGGACTTTGGCCGGCGGCACCCCGTCCGCCGCCGGCGACGGCGACGACGCGAGGGCGGCGCGCACCGCCTGGTCGGCCGTGATGATCGGGTAGGTGGCCGAGTCGAGGCTGACCGGCAGCGGCCCCGACGCCAGGACCGGGCGGCTGCCGTTGAGGTCGACCTCCATCCCGTACCGGTTGCCGCCGGCGTCGACCAGGTAGGCCGGCCCATAGCCGGGCGTGTCGAACTGGCGCAGGAAGTGGACCCTGAGCTGGTCGGTGGGGCCGTCGACGGTGGTCGTGTACGGCCACTGCGGCGCGAGGCTGTGCTCGGCGAGAAACAGCTCGGCGATGTCGACCGGCTGCGCCCCCGCGGCAGAGACACCCGGCAGCGAAGGGGCCGTGAGGATGAAATACGCCGGTTCCTGCGCCGGCGCCTGGACCGTGCCACGGACGGTCAACGTGTAGTCCGAAGCCGTATACAGGCCGAGCAATCCGGCCGGCCGGCGCTCGAGGGCGGCACCCAGCGAGGCGGCGAACTGGTCGGCCGAGTCGGTGGAAGGCTCCGAGTAGCGAAACACGGGCGCTGCGCCGATCGAGACGTTGAGCTGGCCCGTCCATGTCAGGGTGACGGGGCCCGCGTACGCGCCTGCGGCGGGGGCGGGCTGGCTGAACTGGGGTCCCTGGTTCGCGCCGACTGGAGCGAGGACAGGGGAGGGGAGACGCCCGAACGAACCGGCTGAGCTTGGCACGTTGGCGCCGCTTCCAGCGTTGAGCGAAAGCTGGCGTTGCGTGCTGGAGGCGCTGCCACGCCCGAGACCGCTCAAGTTGAAGATCCCGACCCCGATCAGCACGACCAGGACCGCTGCGACAGACGCCAGCGGGACTGCCGGCGCCGCCCGAATGCCCTGGATCAGGCCCGCGAAGGCGTCGCTCATTCGACTGGTGAACGGCCGGCGCGATTGCATGCGCAGCCACAGGTCGTCCTCGAATCCGGGACGCGGCCTAGTCGTCTCGAAGGCGTCGTCGAGCTGGCGCTGAAGCGCCTGGAGCTCGAGCTCGTCTTCCGGCTCGCTCATGGGATGCTCACACCCCTTCCTTCTGGACCGAATCCTTCAACGCCTTGAGAGCCCTGTGGTACAGCATCTTGGCCGCGTCCTCGCTGCAGCTCATCAGGATGCCTACCTCTTCGAAGCTGAGCCCGGAATGGCGCAGCGAAATCGCGTCGCGCTGGCGCTCGGGAAGGCGCGCCACGTGGCCGAGCAGCGCGCGATACAGGATGCGCTCCTCCGCCTCGCCCGCCGGGTCCTCGACCACCTGTGGCTGATGCTCGATCGTCCGGCGCAGGCGCTCGCGGCGGCCATGCGCCCGAAAGTGATCGAGGGTGGCATTGCGGGCGATGCGGAACAGCCATGCCGCCGGGGTCGTGTTACGGGCCTCGAAACGCGCATAAGCCTGGTAAGCGTTCATGAAGACCTGCGCCGTGATGTCCTCGGCGTCGGCCGACGTCGCAACCTGCGAGCGGATGTACGCGTAGATGCGGCCGAGATAGTCCCGGTAAAGGTCTTCGAAGGGCGGCCGGTCGGCGACCACGGCCGGTTCATGGTAGGTGCAGCGTCCGGCGGTGGGAGGCCAGAAGCACATTCGCGGGACTGGTGGCCGGTGCCAAGGAAGGGGTGGCGCGACGAGGAGCGCATCGCACTCCTCTGGGGCCCCCGCGCGCAGCGCGGGAGGATGCCCGGGCCCCCTGACGCAGGCATCAACGCGAAGCCGGAACCCCGGGAAGTCAGAGGTTTCGTAGAGTGGATTCGGGGCCGGCCGCCAGGGCCGATGAAGATGCGATGGCCTCCCCACCGACGGACACTTTCTTCCACATTTGAGGCAACGCCGGCCGAGGTGCGCCTGTAACGGATCAGGACCTGAGGGCTGCGCCGACCTCCACCGGACGGTTGGTGAAGATCGAGTCCGGTCTGCAGTACTTGCACCATGCGATCCCAGCCTCGTCGTCGACCGGCCACACGGCGACCGCACCGCCCGCCGCGTGCACCTCTTTGACCAGCTCGGGATCGGTGGCGCCCCAATGCGGGGAGTAGACGTCGGCCCCCGCCTCGCGCATCATCGCCGCCGGGTGCAGCGGCCGCGCTCCCTCCAGGATGCCCAGCTGCAGCTTCGGCTCCAACTCGCGGAGCACGCGGATCGAGGGGTGGTGGAACGAGACGACGGCGCATTCCTGGACCGCCCCCAGCTGGCGGAGCATGGCGACGAGCTTCTCCTCGAGTCCGGTGTACCGGAGAGGTGTCTGCTTGATCTCGATCACGAGACCGACTCTGCCGAGCGCCAGCTCGACGACCTCCTGGAGCAGAGGGATCCGCTCGCCCTTGCCCGCGTCAAGCTTGCGCAGCTCTGAGGCCGTATGGTCGCGGACCAGGCCGGTGCCGTTGGTCGTGCGTTCGAGGGTGTGGTCATGGATGACGACCAGTCGCCCGTCGGACGACAGGTGCACATCGCACTCGATGAGGTCGCAGCCTGCGTCGATGGCGGAGCGAAACGAGCGCAGCGTGTTCTCCGGATTTGCCGCCGGGTTGCCGCGGTGGCCGCCGAGCAGCGGGCGGCCGTCGTCATGCGCAGCCTCGTATCGAGCGCGGATGGAGTGAGTCAAATCGCCGAGCAGTCTAACCGCGCACGCTCGTCAATCCGGCGACAGCGCCCGCTCCGAACTCGGCCCTCGGTCGTGGAGCAATGCTTTCGTTGGTCGGCGTTTGTTCGCTGATCGCTAACAAAGAACCAATCCCCTCTTGTCTATAGTGCAAGGGTGGCCTCAGCCCAGCCCCGGACCATCGCGGAGCTTCGCGCCAGCGGGCACAAACACGAGACCGTCAAGCACGAGATGCGCCGCAACCTCATCACGCGGCTGCGCTCGGGTGAGCCGCTGCTCGCGGGCATCGTCGGTTACGACGAGACCGTGCTGCCGCAGCTCGCCAACGCGGTCATCTCGGGCCATGACGTCATCCTTCTCGGCGAGCGTGGGCAGGCCAAAAGCCGCATCATGCGCTCGCTCGTCTCCCTGCTTGACGAGCATGTGCCGGCGATCGCCGGCTGCGAGGTCAACGACCACCCTTACGCGCCGATCTGCCGCCGGTGCCTCGACCTGGTCGAGAAGAATGGGGACTCCGTCGAGATCGCGTGGATCGATCGCGACCGGCGATATGGCGAGAAGCTGGCCACCCCAGACATCTCGATCGCCGATCTCATCGGCGAGGTCGACCCGATCAAGGTGGCGGAGGGCCGGTACCTGTCTGACGAGCTGACCATCCACTACGGCCTGCTGCCGCGCACCAATCGGGGCATCTTCGGCATCAACGAGCTGCCCGACCTCGCCGAGCGCATCCAGGTCGGCCTCCTCAACATCATGGAAGAGAAGGACGTGCAGATCCGCGGCTATCGCGTACGACTGCCGCTCGACCTGTTCGTGATCGCGAGCGCCAATCCCGAGGACTACACGTCGCGTGGCCGCATCATCACCCCGCTCAAAGACCGCTTCGGCTCACAGGTACGCACGCACTATCCGCTGAGCATCGGCGAAGAGATGCAGATCATGGAATCGGAACGGCATCCCGCCCCCGAGGACTTCGAGCTCATCTTCCCGTCCTTTATGAAGGAGATCGTCGCCGAGCTCACTCACCTCGCACGGCGCAGCCCTCACATCTCACAGTCGTCGGGCGTCTCGGTGCGCATGTCCATCGCGAACTTCGAGAACCTCGCGAGCAACGCGGTGCGACGTGCGGCACGGCTGGGCGAGTCCCTCGCCGTCCCGCGCATCACCGACCTCGCATTCCTGGCCTCATCGACCGCGGGTCGCGTTGAGATCGAAGCGCTCGATGAAGGCAAAGAGGAGCAGGTGCTGGCGCGCCTCGAGCGCGGCGCGGTGAGCGCGGTCTTCAGCCGGCACTTCTCGGCGGCGCAATTCGAAGGCATCGTGTCGCGGTTCGAAGAGGGCAGCATGCTCGAGGTCGGCGAGGGCATCGCGGCGCGCACCTACACTCGCGCGATCGGCGACCTTCCCGAGCTGGCCACCGCGTTGAAGAAGCTCGGCCTGCCCGACCGTCCCGAGGTGCGCGCGTCGGTCATCGAGTTCCTGCTCGAGGGCCTGCACCTGAACAAGCGCCTCAACAAAGACGAGGTCGACGGGAAGGCGATCTACCGGCGCTAGCCTTGGTCTCCCGCCGCGGAGATCGTCAGTTCTGCGCCGAGTAGATCCAGGTGAAGCCGATCACCAGGATGGCGACGAGCACGAAGACCAGGAGCTCGACCCTGACCGCGATTCCGACCATCCTGCGGGCTCGGCGAGTGCGAGTCCCGCACCGCTCGCAGTAAGAAGCGTCCGGTTGCAGGTCCGCCCCGCACTTCTCGCACGCAGCCATTACCTGGGCCACCGCCTTTGAGTATGTACTGTTGAGGTCATGGAACTCCAGGAGGAGATGTCGGCCGCGGACGCCGTGCTGTTGATGAGCTCCGTTCCCGAGCACATCAGCGATCTCGCCTACGGGCTGGACGAGGCCCGGCTCAGGTACCGCCATGGGCCTGCGTTCCCGACGCTCGGCGCACTGATCGCCCACCTGCTCGATTCCGGCACCAAGGTCGACGGTCTCTTGCGGCGGACGCACCTCGAAGGCAAGACGACGGCCGACATTCGCGCGACCATCGACCCGGTGCACGACCAGGTGCTCGATCGCCCACTACAGGAGGCGCTCGAAGACTTCGCGCGTGTGCGCCGGCGGACGGTCGACCTGCTCCACGGCTGGGGCAAGGTCGAGTGGGAGCGGACCATCACCGACCCTCGGAGCGGGGACTTCAGCCTGCTCGAGGTGTGCCGCCTTGTAGCTCAGCACGAGATGAGCCACATCGGGCAGCTTCGCAACCTCACGGCGCTCCTGCCCGAGCCTGAGGACCTCGGCCCCGCCCGCCCGATCGTCCGGTAGGACGAGAATTCGCACGTGGCCGACAACGTCGAGGAGACCCAGCCGCCGGATGAGGCGGGGCAGCCGTCGGATCGGCCCGCGAGGGCCGGCCGATCCAAGCGCAAGCGCAAGTCCGGAGGTGGGGGCGGAGGCCGTTCCGCCCAGTACTGGATGGTCGTCAGCTCCCCGGACAACTTCCGCAAGACGCGCGAGCACGGGTACAGCATCCAGGGGCTCAAAAGCCGCCACCGCCGGCGGGTCGAGACGATGCGCGTCGGCGACAGGGTGCTCTACTACATCACGGGCCGGATGGCCTTTGCCGCGACCGTGACCGTGGGCTCGCCCATGTACGAGGACCACACCCCGATCTGGCGATCGGCGCGCCGCGACGAGGACTACCCGTGGCGCGTCCACATCAGACCCGACTTCGTCCTCGAGGAGGCCGACTGGGTGCCGGCCAAGGACCTCGCATACCGCCTCGACTACGTGCGCAAGTGGCCGCCAGAGCACTGGACCCTGGCCTTCCAGGGGCACATCCACGCACTGCCGAAAAACGACTTCACAATCGTCGAGGACGAGATCGCTCGCAGCGCCCGGCGGCGCAAGCCACTGGCCGGCTAGCCGCGCCGGCGTGGCCACGCTCAAAAGGCTCTACACCTTTCATTTTCGGAGCGAGCGGAGGGAGCGCCTGTTCCTGGCGTCTGTCGGATTCCTCGTGACCTTTGGCATCGTGCGCGCCATCACGCACCTGATTCGCGCCGGTGTGGGGCCGTTTCACAACGTGACCTCCGGCGGCCTGCACATCCACCACCTGGTATGGGGCATCCTGATCCTGCTCGTGGTGGGCTACCTGTGGCTCGTCGAGGAGGGCGTCGGCTCGAGCTGGACCGCCAGCTTGACGGCGATCGCGTTCGGGGTCGGCGCCGCCCTGACCCTCGACGAGTTCGCCCTGTGGCTCAACCTGCAGGACGTCTACTGGCAGGGCGCTGGGCGGGAGAGCATCGACGCGGTCGTCATCTTCGCCTCGCTGCTCTCGGCCGGGATCTGGGGCGGCCCATTCTTCGGAGCGGTGGCCGCCCACCTGAGGCGCCGGGCCAAACCGGCATGAAAGTGCCACAAATCCGCACTCGGCGGTGCTTGGTATGTAGTGAGTACGAATCTCGAGGTGAGGCGGGTGTCGGGCGTCAGGTCTGATGACGAGTCGTTCAACGCCCTGTTCACAGCCGAATACGCGCGCGTGGTGCGCATCGCCAACCGGGTGCTGGCCGACCCGCACGAGGCCGAGGACGTGGCCCAGGAGGTCTTCGTCGACTTCCACCGGCTGCACTCCGCCAGCGCCCAGTACGCTCCGGCATGGCTGCACCGGGCAGCCGCCCACTCGGCGCTGAACCGCCTGCGCGGGGCCAGGCGACGGCATCAACGCGAGATCGCGCAGGCGGTCCAGGAGAGCGACCGCACGCTCGATCCCCAAAAGCAGCTCGAGGTCGATGAGGACCGCCGCCGGGTGCGGCAGGCGCTGGCCCGCTTGGCGCCCAAGCCCGCCGCCGTCCTCGTGCTCAGGGCCAGCGGGCTCAGCTACGCGGAGGTGGCGCAGGCGCTCGGAGTCGGTATCGGACAGATCGGAACATTGTTGAGACGCGCGGAAACAAGCCTGCGCAAGGAGGTCACTCGTGGCACATCTGAATGACGGAACACTGCGTCGGATGATCGATGATCCGGACGCGAGGGCTGGAGCGGACGCCCTCCACCTGGAGACCTGCGCCGAGTGCAAGTCTCGATTCGAGGCCGTGTCGAAGGACGCCCTCGCCATCTCGAGGCTGCTCGCGGTACCAGACGCCAACGTCAACGTCGCGCGGGCGCTCCAGCTCGTGCGCTCCGCGCCCGAGGCGCAGCCGCGCTTCGGCTTCCGCCTCCCGGTCGCAAGGCCCGGCTCCCGCCCGATCGTCATCGGCCTCGCGGCCGCGGCGGTCGCGGTCGCCCTGATGGTCGTGGCGCTGGCGCAGGGCGGCGTCGTGTTCGCCCCTAGCTCGGTGACGCCGGTGCCGGTGACCCTCGCCGACATGCAAGCGCTGTCTCAGCTGAGCAGCTATGGAACGGTCACGTGGACCGAGAAGCCGCAGGTCCAGGTGGCCACGAGCGCCGCAGAGGCCTCCACGCTGTCGGGTCTCCAGGCTCCGAAGGTCGCGAGCCTGCCGCAGGGCGTGTCGTCCAACCTCACCTACGTTGCGATGACGCAGGCCACGGCGGAGTTCACCTTCAGCGCCGCCCAGGCCGCCGCCGCCGCGGCAAGCACCGGCAAAGCGCTGCCCAAGATGCCCTCCGGCATGGACGGCGTGAAGCTCACCGTAACCGTCGGGCCGGCGGTCGGCGAGGTCTACGGCAACCTCACTGCGCCGACAGGCTCTGACTTGAGCCAGGCGAACCTGCCCGAGCTCATCGTGGGCAAGTCTTCGGCCCCCACCGCGACCTCCAGCTCGTCCCAGGTCACCGTCAAGCAGCTGGAGAGCTACCTGCTCACGCTGCCCGGCATCTCGCCCGAGCTCGCCGCTGCGATCAAGGCGATCGGTGACCCCAGCACGACACTTCCGATCCCGGTTCCGATCCAGTACGCGACCTCGTCGAAGGTCCAGGTCCAGGGCGTCCAGGGCATTGCCCTCGGAGACAACACCGGCGTCGGCTCGGGCGTCATCTGGGTCAAGAACGGCGTCGTGTACGCGGTGGCCGGGACGATCAAGCAGTCGGACGCGATCAACATCGCCAATAACCTGAAGTAGCTGTCGACCGTTAGCCTGAGTCAATGGCTGACGTAGCGGAAGCACCCAGGGCGGCCGCCTCCGACGGGGCGGCCGCCGGCTCCCCTGCGATCAGGACCGTCGACCTTTCCAAGAGCTTCGGCCACACGGTCGCGGTGGCCGGCCTCACCATGACGGTGCCTCGGGGTGAGGTGTTCGGATTCCTCGGCCCCAACGGTGCGGGCAAGACCACCTCGGTCAAGCTGCTGCTCGGCCTGCTCAAGCCGACCTCCGGCCAGGCGTGGCTGCTCGGCCGCCCCATCGGCGACCTCCAGACGCGCCGCCGGATCGGCTATCTGCCGGAGCTGTTTCGCTACCAGGCCTGGCTCTCCGCGCGAGAGGTGCTCGCCCTCCACTGCGAGCTGGCTCCGCTGCCTCGCTCCAGCTGGAACGACGAGATCTCCACCGCGCTCGAAACCGTCGGCCTGACCGACCGCGCCGGCGACCGGGTCGGCACCTTCTCCAAGGGCATGCAGCAGCGCCTAGGCCTGGGCGCGGCGCTGCTCGGCGAGCCGGAGCTGGTCTTCCTTGACGAGCCGACGTCGGCCCTCGACCCCGTCGGCCGTCACGACGTGCGCCAGATCATCCGCGGGCTCGCGTCGCGCGGCACCGCCGTGTTTCTCAACTCGCACCTGCTCAGCGAGGTCGAGCAGGTTTGCGACCGGGTGGCGGTAGTGGACCACGGGCGCGTCATCGCCGCGGGCACGATGGACGAGCTCTTGAGCGGGACCGCCGTACGGGTGCGTGTGACCGGCCTCGCCCAGGCGGACAGGAACAAGCTCGCGGATTTCGGAAACGTCGACGACGAGGGCGACCAGATGACATTCACGAACTTGAGCGCCGACCGCGTGCCGGAGCTGGTATCGCAGATCGTCGCGATGGGCGGCCGAGTTTACGAGGTGGCGCCGCGACACCAGACGTTGGAAGACCGTTTTCTCCAGCTGCTCGACGAGGAGGACGAAAAGTAGTGCCGCCAATCCTTGTGATCGCGCGGCTGACCATCCAGGAGGCTGCGCGGCGCCGCCTCCTGCTTGCCTTGCTCGTGCTCACCCTGATCGTGGTCGGCTTCTCGGCGTGGGGCTTCCACAAGATCACGAACGTGACTCGCAGTGACGGAAGCCCACTCCCGTCGGTGGAGGTGGCTCTGCTCACGTCGCAGCTCCTGATCGTGGTGACGTTCATGTACAGCGGTGTGCTGGCGCTGAGCGCCGCGGTCGTGGCTGGACCGCTCATCTCGAGCGAGGTCGAGAGTGGGCTGCTGCTGTCCATGCTCGCGCGACCGCTGAGGCGCAGCGAGGTCGTGATGGGCAAGTGGCTCGGCCTCGCAGTCCTGGTCGCGATCTATGCCGCGGGATCGGCGTTCCTCGAGCTCGCCGCCGTCGATTGGGCAACGGGCTACCTGCCGCCGCACCCGGTGCAGCTCGTCCTTTACGTCGGCGCAGAGGGGTTGGTGCTGCTCTCACTCGGTCTGGCGCTGTCGACGCGCCTGTCGGGCATCACGGGCGGCGTGATCGCGCTGGTCGCGTGGCTGATGGGCTGGATCGGCGGTGTGGTCGGCGACATCGGGGCCGGCCTCCAGAACCAGGCGGTCGAGAACGTCGGTGTGATCAGCCACCTGATGCTGCCCAGCGACGGACTGTGGCGCGGCGCCATCTACGCGATGGAACCGGACACCCTGCTGGCCACACTGCGCGCCGCCGGCACGGTCGCGCGCGCCAATCCATTCGCCGCGGTGGACCCGCCATCCATCGCCTTCCTGCTGTGGGTCGTCGTGTGGTTCGCGCTAATGCTCGGCCTGAGCATCTGGAGCTTCAGGACCCGGGAGATCTAGGTCTAGATCCCACCTGGTGCGGGTCGGCGCGGTGAAGAACAGGTTCATCGCCGCTGTAGAGCACGAAGCTGCGCTCGGTCTGGTCCGGGTTAGAGCCGATGGACTCCATCTTCCAACGGAGGTTCAGGCCGGCTTGCTCGGCCAGCGACCTCATCAGCTCGGCGGGCGCTAGGGGTAGAGGCCGCGCTCGCGGGTCGCGCCAGCCACCCTCGACACCGCCTGCACGTAAGCGGCCATGCGCATGTCGAGCTTGCGCTCCAGCTTGGTCTTGAGCACCTCGCCGAAGGCGCGAGAGAGGATCGCCTTCAACTTCTGGTTGACCTCGTGCTCCGACCAGAAGAAGGACTGCAGGTCCTGGACCCATTCGAAGTACGAGACCGTGACCCCGCCCGCGTTGGCGAGGATGTCGGGCACGACGAAGATGTCGCGCTCGCGGAAGATGGCGTCCGCCTCCGGGGTCGTGGGCCCGTTGGCGCCCTCGACGATCAGCGTGGCCTTGATGTCGCGCGCGTTGCGCGAGGTGAGCTGGTTGCCGATCGCGGCGGGGACGAGCAGGTCGCAGTCGAGCGTGAGGATGTCCTGGTTGCTGATCGGCTGCGCGCCGGGGAAACCATTCAGCGTCTTCTCTCGCGCGCGATATTCGAGCACGCGTTTGATGGACAGCCCGAGCGGGTTGTAGATGCCGCCGTAATCCTCCGAGACGGCGATCACCGTGCAGCCGGCCTCCTCGAGCAGCTTCGCGCTGATGCTGCCGACGTTGCCGAAGCCCTGCACCACGGCACGCGTCTGGTGCGGGCTGCGTCCCAGGTGCTCGAGCGCCGCCATCGCGCAGATGGTCACGCCGCGACCGGTGGCCTCGATGCGGCCGAGGGAGCCGCCGACCTCGATCGGCTTGCCGGTCACCGACGCGGGGACCGAGTAACCGAGGTGCATCGACAGCGTGTCCATGATCCAGGCCATCGTCTGGCCATTGGTGCCCACGTCAGGCGCCGGGATATCGCGGTCGGCGCCGATGAGGATCGAGATCTCGGTCGCGAACCGGCGCGTCATGTGTTCGAGCTCGTTGAGCGAGAGCTCGCTCGGGTTCACGATGATGCCGCCCTTCGCGCCGCCGTAAGGGATGTTGACCACGGCGCACTTCCAGGTCATCCACATAGCTAGCGCCTTGACCTCGTTCAGAGACACGCCGGGGTGGTACCGGATCCCTCCCTTGGCCGGCCCGCGGTTGATGTTGTGCTGCACCCGGTAACCGGTGAACATCCGCAGGTGACCCGAATCCATCGTCACAGGGAAGTTGCACGTGAACTCCCGCTGGACCTCGCGCAGCACCTCGCGCAGCCAGGGCTCGAGCTTGATGATCTCGGCCGCCTCGTCGAACTGCGACTGGGCGGTGCGCCATTCATCGGCTTCGACGACGGGCTTGAGCTGGGCGGCGCTCACATCAACACAGATGATCGCGGATATTCGGCCCCAGGGTCACAAATAACGTTGATGCAGGCGGGGAGGCCCGACTTGAAGGCCCGCTCCAGGGCGGGCCTGATCTCGTCAGGCCGCTCGACCATCTCACCGTGGCCGCCGAGTGATTCGACCACCTTGTCGTACCTGGTCCGGTGGCCGAGGTCGGCCGCGATGCTGGTCCCGAGCATGCTCTGCATCGGGTGCTTCTCGAGCGCCCAGATGCCGTTGTTGCCGACCACGCAGACCACGGGGATGCGGTGGCGGACCATGGTGTCGAACTCCATCGCGGAGAAGCCGAAGGCGCCGTCCCCCGAGAGCAGGACGACCTGGCGGTCCGGGTGCG
>Ga0307373_10005737_pt1 | contig 20133 bp, 19 predicted proteins | sample OX2MG_FD_202534 | JGI IMG/M metagenome (GOLD analysis project Ga0307373, IMG submission 202534) | Soil microbial communities from Risofladan, Vaasa, Finland - OX-2 | ecosystem: Environmental > Terrestrial > Soil > Coastal area > Acid sulfate soil | place: Finland: Risofladan, Vaasa | collected...
TGATGATAGTGCCGTTTATCCAGAATCCAAATACCAAAATGAAAAGGCCATTCTCCCGCCTAACTCATTAAGTCAGGAGGAGAAAGACCATTTAATTAACAAAACTAGACTTGGTGCCTTTTAGAATGGAAAGCGGTACCCGGATTGTAAAGATACCCGGCAAGCCCGCGATCCATGCCGCCTCGGAGTCGAGGTACCCTTCGAGCTGTTAACTCCGACAATTTGACACTTTATGCGGTCTTTCATTTTCAAGGGGTTAGCTTAAACCCCCTCCTGTTGTTGAGTGTTGCATTTTACACAGTGAAGCGCCTAGAGGCACCCCACCGTGCCCTAAACCTGTCCGTTCCAATGCACCCCGGATACACCAGGAAGCAAAGGGCGGAGGCTTGATTTAGGGAGTTTCTCCTTGCACCGGTTTTGTACAGGCCGGCATCCTGTTTAGGAAGAAATACTGAAGATCAATAGGTACTACGGATAGCGCCCATTCTCTGGCTCTTGCCCTAAGGTAGGACGGGTTCTTGGCGCCCAGCATGGCTTTCCGAGCCGCAGGTTGTTGCAAATGCTTAAGCCCCAACGATGCTCTATTCAGCTGCACCAGGCGGTGAAAAAGTCCCGAACTAGCGATAAACCCTCAACCTTTCCCTGAGCCATGATGGCTAGCGGAATCTTGCCATTGAATTCTGGGGCTGAGTTCGGCCGATGAAGCCATGTATCGGCCGCAGTCTGGTCAGCGAAGAGGGTCTGCAAAGCTCTCCATATTCCTAGCAGGTAAGAGATCCTCTCCAGCGTATCTGGATGAGGTTCCCCGAGTTCGCAAGTTCGCGCGTCCTGGTCCAGCGGTCGTATATTTCTTGATCGCATCCGAGCATTGCCATGCGATCCCGCGGAGGCACATCCCAGGCGTCCAGGATGTTCAAAACGGTTCGTAACGCCCCTGAGAGATCTTCGGGTAGCATCTATTGCCCGACTCATGATTGAGACATGTTTACAGTACCGGTCGATTCTGCTCAATCTGCCAATCGTAGAGCATCATAGCTTCTAGAACTAGAATCGTATCGTCGGACTTGAGCTTCCGAGATATTTGGTGTTCTATGTTTTCCTTCAGCGGAGGATTTTCCTTGCACTTATGCAGAAGCTCCTTACCCATCACGGATCTGATGTTAGTGATCTTTAGAAGGGTTTTCTTCCCTTCCTTATCCTCGGACTTATCCACCCCAATGACGTCGGTAGCTTTCAAATAGCCGTATTTCTTGCCGGCGTCATAGAGACTGACCTCACCCTGGCCGCGAGAGAGGGTCGCACGGGTTCTGTCATCTACTGAAATGAACTTGTCCTTGTATATTGTTCCGAAACTCGGCTTTGGAAACTCCTCTGGAAAGATCTTAATGCGCTTAAACCCATCGAGCGATTCGTGATGGTATTCATTGATCTCCAGGTACTGGATGCTTCCCGAGAAAGGTCCCCGCTCGTTGTAGAAATCTACAAACAAGTGTGGGCACTCGTATTCGATGTCGCCTTTATCGTCAATAAATGTTATCGAGTCGAACCTTATGAACCCGTTGTAAACGAAAGTAGCCTGGTTGGCCCGCGGCAGTTGCTCCCAAAAGCCTTTGACAGCATTCCGTAGCTCATCCTTTTCAGTATTGCGGGGTCTTCGATGATTATCTTGTACGGGCATAACGGTATTCACTGCCTTCGTAGAGTCCCACTCGGCTTTGAGTTCATCAATGTATGCGTAATGTCTCGCGACGGAAACAATGAGGCCCAATGGATGGAACGCCACTGCGGAATATTTTTTCCATCGAGGCTGTTTATCAAAGTCCTTGCAGTCACCCTCATAGGGATAGTGCGTATCCTGTAGATCCCGCAATAGGATAGATTGATGACTAGGACTGTCGCTTAAAACGCGTCGCAACTTGTTCTTAATGTTAACCGTAGCCCGAATTTCAGTCGTCCTTGAACGTCTGCGACTCGTAAGCGAAATGCCGAAGAAAGCGAATAGGATGTGATCATTCTTTGGCTGACAGAGCATGTCCTCAAGCTCACCAGCTCCCCACAAGTAGAACTCCATCACGCCGCGGTTTCTAAGTTCGTCTCGAAATTTGTCGTGTGCGGCTTTGGAGAAATTTGCAGGAGCCGCAAGAATATACCCGTAAGGATGGCTACTGGCATTTGCGGCGTCGCTGATAATCGCTTCAACCCGTTTTGGACCAAGCTCCTTCTCGCGCTTGCATTGAATCATCCAAAGATTGCCCTCCATTGGGTGAGGGCCATCGTCCTCCTTGTCTTCATCGTCCGGAATGGCTGACACCTGGAGCTGTTCGTACGCGCGTATGTCGAAGCCGTCGTCAGCACCCCCTCGTCCCGTCGACTCGATTGATTGCCACTGCTTAAAGTCGTAGGCAAGCTGGCGCACAAGATCCTCGAACCGATGTGGATCAAGGTCCTCGAAGTGAATCGGCCCTAAAGTGCAGGTAACGTGCGGTCTCGTCATGACGATAGCGCAGGTAGGTGCGTATTACGGTCGAATTCCGCCGCTGATTCTGCTCTCAAAGCCGCCAAGCATTACGGTGGCAAAACCGCCACAAATTCCGCTCTAAAAGCGCCACCACCCCATGGGAAAATTAGAGCGTCTGGCCGCATGCGTCGGGATGCCGCTTCCGACCCTTAGCGGCCCCTCGGCTCATAACATGAATCACTCCATCCCTGTGCCAGCTAAACCTGGGGTAGTCAACCTTTTCATGGTGGGGTCTTTGTTCAGTTCTTCATACAACCAGTCACAGGCATTAGTTTCAGAATCAAATGTTTTAAGAACTCGGTTTTCGCCACGTTCGTTATATAGCACCTGCCAAAAACTATTCTTTTCAATAAGAATGAAACCTTCTTGAGAACAGGGAATATCGCCATAGAGACTATAGGTACTCTCAATAAACCCTTCTTCACGAAGACGTATTTCCAACTCAACTCTTGTCATGGATTGTCTTTTTAAAAAATCGTGTTATGAGAGAGGCTTGGCTGGGGTAATATTCATTCATCGCACGCCTTCAAATGTACTCTAGCGTTGGTTTTGAGGCCTGCTTCTGGCCGAATGAGACCATACATGAGCGCTCATCAGTTACAAGTCTATTCTGTTGCTGTTTGCCAGTAAATCTGCGCGTCGGTGATTAGTTTCTTCGAGCATATTGTCACTGAATTAAAACTGTCGCCATTCTGGTACGCAGGTATAGTTCCATCTGCATTGCCTGAATGGTCAGATGGCGTCAACTCTAGTACATAGAAGTTTGCACCTGTGCCCACGTTCGAATTCAAGGCAACTACGTGTGAGCCATCTTTCCTGTATAGCGTTGCGGTTATAGTACCTACTGGAAACGCAACACGAAGCTCGGTGGGTGCTGATACGGGATTTACAGTATTGGATAAAGTGTTTGTTCCTGGCATAAGGCGTATTTCTAACGCCGCACCACCGTTCACAACGTGAAGAGTCTTACCGGACTGAATGGCGATGCAGGATGGCCCAATGGATACCGGACTTGGCGTGAGTAGCAGTGACTTACCAAATAACAAAAGCAAAATGAATTCTTTCATCTGTTACTCTATAGGTGCGAACGTTGCTCAGTTACTACCGCTCTATATCTGCTTATGGCCGCATTCTGCACTTCAGGACACGCTTTGTCGATTTAGCTGCGTGGCCATCTATTGTCGACCCTTTGCAGAGCTATCTGATAGCGTCAAAAGTCTAGGGTCTCGTTCTTAATTGCGGAAGAATTCCAGAATGACTTCGACCCCTTCAGAAATTTCGGGTATTTTTCGATCGCTGGAGACTTCGATTACGTGATCTCCGTGACCTCCAGAACCATCCAGTTTGTTGAATGGCCTAATTCTGAATCCTGATATTCCGTTTATCAGCATCTCCTCGAATAAAAGCACCTGGTTAGCGTCCATGGGATCGTCCATTCTAAAATCTTCTTTGATCTTAATTTCTTGATTGCCTGCGATGTGTACATTAATGGTTCCTGGCACCAAGACTACGCCAGTTGCTGATTTGAAGACTTCAGGATATTTTTTCATTCGCCGAGTGAAATGCTGGCATCCACTTCTGACGATTCCACGGACAATTAGTGACATTGACGTCAGCTCTTTAGTTCGGCCAGTTGTAATCTTCAAACCAACGTCTGCTCCTGGCCGGAAGCCGCGTTTGCGTAAAGAACATTCTACTTATTAGTTGATAAGTGTAGAAATGCGTACTCTGATTTCGTAACAGGCTTGCTGAACATACCGTCGTTTGTAATGGCGAATACGGTAGTCCCAACAAACTGTAACCGCAAATTACCTTATGTAACAATAACACCACCATTTGGGTTCGTTGCATAAACTTGTGACCAACCTGCTTGGTTTTGCACCAACCAGTGACGTAATTCGTTATATCGAATATCGGAGGATTGAAGAATCTCGCGCGCGTTTCCGGAAACTATGTACATCGGCCCATCGGTAGGCAATGCAATAGTGACATTATTGTTGCAAGCTGTGAGCACAAGTAATGCAGCCGTTAGTAACAGGCGATATATAATCCGGTGTCTTATTAAATTTCTCATATAGTTCCAAAGACCGCTTCTGGCCGTTAGCAGCACGTCGCCTAACTACAATTCTAATACACGTCGGTCGGTTGAGTAGGGAACTGGCGACGGCGGGTGTCGCCAGGATTCATCGGCGATCTTCCCACCGGAAAAGGCACTTACTTCTTGACTTTTAACTGCTGGGATTTTGGTCCAACTGCGCCTTCAGACCGGAGCCACATCCCGGCGGCGGCTCTTGAGCGGCCCGCTTCAAATGCTTGCTTAGTTTCCACGTCGGTGACGATTGTCTTTTTGAGCACGCTGAATGGGACAGTCGATGTCTTTGTTCTTTTCTTCATCTCGGCCTCCTAGATGGACATGGCCCTATTTGATGGCTACAAGATGTGTTGCCGGCGAAGCGCCGCATCGACCGTTCGCAGCACCTCGCGTGACCACAATTCTAATACATGCCGATTGATTGAGGTAGAAACTGCGGTGGCGGGGTTCGACCGTAATCACTGGCGGTTTTCCCACCAGAATAGGTGGCGGTTTTGAGGCTGGAACAGGTGGCGGTTTTCATCGGAATATGCAGGTAGGAGGTGTTTTACACTAACTGTACGCATGGAACTATACTCTTGACGTCAATTTGCGCGTACGAAGGCGCCATCAATGAGCGTATCTATCACTTGTTGCGCTTGCTCCTCTTCAATGTATCTTGCACGGCCTTGCTTAGATCCTCAGGCGTCGCCCTAAAAGCAGCGCTAAGTCCCGCGTCCGCTTTCTCGAACCGCATTCTCTTTAATAACGCATTGAATTTTCGGTCAAAAGTTGCCTTGACTCTCCTTGCACCGGGTTTTTGCAGGCCGGCTGCCTGTTGTAAGAATTACTCGGCAACTGTGCGTATTCCTGCTGGACCCAGACATTGGCCATTCTCTGACATTGGCAATCCAACGGGTAACCACAGTTTGCGAATAGAAATAATGACTCCAATATCCCATGACATGCTCCCTAAACTACGAACTTGTACTTGCCGAAGTTATCTCACCTATTAGTGCCTGCATACCGACCACTTCTGCGTCGCATAATAATTACTATTCCGACACGTATTCCGGTTTTGATTCTATATAACGTGTTGCGTCAATCGAAGTCTTACATCTGGGGCAGGTAAGAAATCTTTGTCTGCCGTGCAATACATGTTGTACTTGAAGAATTGATAACTCTCCGTCTTGATAACATTTTGTGCATATCCAGTGTGGCGGTTCAGATGGTCCTCCAGATTTCTTTCGCGCATAAACGTAGATACCAGAATTAGGCATCGCCTCTATCAATGCATAGCGTATTTTGGTGGTTTCCCACGTCATTACTCGTCCAAGTTCTTCTTCAAGTCCATGTATCCGATCCAACATAGCTTGCTGCTTAATATTATTTTCCAAAGCGGACTGTTGGCCGGCAATAATAATATCGTACAACTCAGTAACACATGCTTTGACCTCAGCTGATGTTGCTACGTCCCTTAAACCCTGGACAATTCGAATAAGATTGCTAAAAGTATTAGCGATAGTTACTGCGCTAGGATCCATCATCTCTATATCTCCTTGAGAATCATCCCTACCAACCTCAGGACCGATGAGCGAATACATTCAACTTTAGAGACGTATCAGGTGATCGCCTCTTCGGCAGCGCTCCCAATTTTCTAGAAGTACAGCTTTGTTGCTCTCTATAAGTTGCACTATTTCCTTTAATTTACTTCCATTAACTTCACCATCTAGCGTCGCGCAGTTATCGATTCTGATTTTTAGAAGCACCTTCCTAGAAGATCTACTACTTAGAACATGGACGTGCGGAAAGCCGTGATCATCGAAGTACATTCTCATTGCAAATCCAATGCTTTCATAAACCAACGACGACGATGAGATTGAGAAACCGACATTACGCAAAATCATTTTCCATGTGACAGCGTGACTAGGGTGCGAAATATTTTCTATGACCTTAGTGGCCCTAGTAATCCGTCCCGAATTCTCCAACTTACGATAAACGACATTTATCCGATCATCTTCCCAGGGTTTTCGATGACCAAAACTAACTATCAGTGATCTATTTTTCCAGGCCCAAGTCATTCCAATACCGTTGAGCCGGCCATGAACAATTTCTTCATCTTCGCCTGGAAGAACTGCTGCCGGAGCACTCGTATAAGGGCACGCTACTGCAATAGCTTTTAGCATTTGCCACGATTCGTGATTCTCATTTCCCAGGAGGCCACTGAGCGTGTGGCGTTTGGCCCCGAATGTCATATGGGTCAAGGGCTGGTTAGAACTGAGGGTAAGGTCGCCACGAATGTGTTGTGCGGCTCGTAACGATTCAATCGTTTGTATGACTACCTTGACGATGTTCTCGGTAGCCATGCGGCCAAAACTAGCCGAAAGCTCATTTAGATAGACTACCGGTCGTCTCACTAGTCGTCCAACAACGCATCAACGGCTTTGTCCCACTGATCAAAAAAGCCATCTGGCCAATTGGTTAATCTGCCATTTGGCAATAAAGCAGGAGACTTAATGCGGACGGAGTCGTCCCGTGAAGCTCGACTAAAGAAATTCAATGCGACCTTGTTGGCATCACAAATGCCCCTTTTTACGGCTAGACGAATGCCGTTCAGCAAATGATCGCTGTGCGTTTCCACGATGATTTGTACACCATCATTTGTAGCTCGAGCAATTAGGTCGCCTAACGCCGCCTGCCCCTTCGGGTGAAGGTGTGCTTCAGGATTCTCCAAGAGCAACAAGCTTCCTCTTTCAGCAATTAGGCACGCAACTATAATGGGCAAAGAATACGTGACTCCAAACCCCATGTTTGCAGGTCTACGCAAAGTACCGCCCCGCTTGATGGCAAGGCGCCCCACCACTCCATATTGGAGTCGAACCTCATCGGTACCTTTAATCACTTCGGCGTTTAAACGGACCCCCGGGCTAATGCTTTGTAACCATCCGCCAACTTGGTCCAGCAATCGTGGGGTTTGCGCAACTTTCCTAACAAGGGCTTTGCTAACTAAGTATGGTGGCTTTCTATATAACCGCCGTTTTGAAACCAATTTGCGTCCATTATTTGGTTGTGCAAGATAGTCAACCGTGTATTCTCCATGCGTTCCAAGAAATTCTAATTCTCGCGCGTCGTCTGGGGCCTGGGGATAGAGAGTCTTTGGAACCATCCTGTCCGCTTGCAAATACTGAAAATGCTTTGCATTAACGAATTTCGGCAGCTGCTTCGGCGTTTTTACAAACTTCAAAACGTCTTCATCAGATTTACCTATGCAACTCCATTTGTACTTAAAGTCATCCTCCACCAACGAGAGCGAAATGACATCGTTGTCCGCACCTTCCGTATGAACGTCACGGTAACGGCCTAATTGGATCAAATGCCCTTTCAAACTTAATCCGTGCGGGGCGTTGTTCGCAAGATACGTTTGTCGAAGAAGTGCTAACGCTTGAAGAACGGAGCTTTTCCCAGAACTATTTAAACCAGCCAATACCGTCAAAGCCTCTACCCGAATCGGCGAATAACGATTCGCTTTGAAGTTCTCAAGTTCTATCCAACTAAGCATTAAGGACTCCCTCTATCATCTTTTCAAAAGTAGTTATCCTCTTATTGGCAGCCCCACCTCTGCCCGTAGCGTATAAGAGAGCATTCTGGAATTCCTTGTTAGCTGCGAACTCATCTCTGAATTTCTCCAGCAAAAGCGACGATTTTTGCGAAATTATTTCAAGCTGAACTTCGTCGCACCTTGCGACAACTACTGTTTCGGCTTCAAATAGACCTCGATTTATTGGCCTTCGGTGGGTGCCAGGCTCGGAGTATTTTCGAAAAGCGAGATTCCCGAAGACCTTTGGCGTCCATCTCATGGCACGATCGAAAGCCTGTTCAATTTCGTTCCACTTTTCTTCTTTCCAGTTTGAACACACCGTCTCAACGAAGTTATTCAAGAAGGTATCAAGATTTTGATCCGTCGGACGCGATTCACCTTTGCCAAGAGAATAGTGAGCGATAAATCGCAAAATCAGCTCTATATCCTCCATGCGCTCACCTTTAATTTTTCCCTCCGTCGCATTTAGGAATGAGTCACAAGCCGAGAGCTTACGGAGTCGCTCTCGCCATTCTCCCCGGTACAACGCATTGCGAATTTCTTGGGAAGCTAGAGGCAAACCACCTTGGTTGATTCTGGAAAATATATTGAATTTAACTTCGTCTGGAGTGCTAGCGCGAATTATGTGTAGCGTCAATTCAGTTTCATTCATCCGTCTTTGCAATAGTCTCGGTAGTTCAGCATATGCGTCATCTTCGTACTGCTTTAGCGATTGAAGTCCTGTCAGTCGCAGTGGTGGTAATTTGGTACCTACAGCAGAGTTTAATGCATCAACATCCACGAAATGCGCCATTGCGCACATTCGCTGTAAACCATCTACAACCGCATAGTTGCCAGCGGCATCCTCAGCTACATAGAAAGATGGGATGGGAATTCCAAGCAATAGTGACTCAATGAGTGAGCTCTTTCTCAACTCATTCCAAAGATTTCCCCGTCGTTGAAAATCTGGGGATAAATCAAGTTCATGCTCTTTCAATCGCGTAAGCAATAGGTCGATAGTTCTTCTTTCGGTGATTACGTCAATGTCGTCCGGATCGAATGGACTCTTGATTGCCCCCTCGTCGGGTGGACTTTCCGCTTCAATGCCAGCTCCAGTGCCATCCGACGCGACCTCTTCGAGCGCTTTATCCGTTTCCTCTGCGTGCCTATTCATCGTACAGCCTGCTGGTACATAAAACCCTCAGTCGGAGTTAAAATTAGATATTGGTGACAGTCTAGTTTAATACTTGGCGATTTGTAAGCGCCGCCATACCAACGAACCTCGCATACTGTGCAAATGACGATTTGCGATTCACATGCATTTTCTTGGCTAATGGCGCGCTATTGCTGCTAGCATCTGTTCTCGAACGTCCTGCCCGTTCTCAGTCTTCTGCGCCATAAGATAGATGCCCTTCCCTTCGCTACGCGCCGCCCACAGCTCGCCTACGGCACGCTTCTGCTTGCTGTCTTCATTGCTGAAACGATCACCGCCCTTGTACTCGACGACAAACAATCGACCATCATCGAGCAGGGCCACGAAATCTGGATAGGTGCGCGCGTGTGAAATTGGCATCCAAAACTGCGAGGGGTGAACCAAATTGCGGACCCAGAATTTGACCGTATCAAGAGTATCCAATGCGCGCGCACATTGGAATTCTTCAGTCTCCCGGCCACTGTCGTTGCGCCAACGCAGATCGCCAGGAACCGGGTAATAATGCTTTCTAAAATGGTAGCTGCCACTGTAATAGCTGTGTGCAGGGTATTGCGAAAGATCAGCCGGATAGATGAAAGCGTAGCCCGGCTCCATGGAGCTGACCACTTCACTATCTTCTGCGAAGAGCACTGCCTGGAACCCGTCCTCTATGGCATTGCGCTTAGCAATCTCCAGCTGTTCCTGGAGCTTCCGACGTAATACATATTGCCCCTGTAGCAGCTGAGCAAGCGAGAATCCCCGCTGTTCCATCAGTTCTTCCAAAGCACGGCGGATCCACTCGCGTAATACTGACTGCCTGATCTTTGGATCTCGGATGTTCTGGTCTAGCCATCCATGGAGGTCTGTAACTGAGCGATCCTCCGCGAAACCCGGCAGATACGTCGCCGCATCATCCTTGATCATGTGGTATTCGAGCTTCTTGTCACCAAGATCGACCTCGAATGTCATAGCTGACTCATTGAACACGAAAGAGGATAAGTCTGCAGGACTGTCGAGCAGATCCCAACGAAAATCAGCAACCGCCATCCCCTTGTCTACAAGCTCCAATTCGCCTTGGTCCTGCAAGAAGAGGCGTGGAACATGGAATATTTCTCCGCGCTCACTCGGTGCTTTCACGGCAGCAGTAAGTTGCTGATGTGACACAAACGCCGCAGTTGTTTCCTCTCGCTTAGTCTCCGAAACCGCAGCGACGATGGCCTCAATCGTCGTGGCATCGATCTCATCCACGATTTCCACTATGCCACCGCGTTTCCCATCGGCGTTAGGTGTGTAACGAACTCGCGCTTGGTCACGCTCAGGAACCCCTGAGAGATTAGGTTCGCTCGTGACGACGATACGAGTTTTCGGAAGATCAAGTACTGCTGACAGGCCGCTAGGCGATAGTTGTAGCTGCGATTGCTCCTTCCGCACACTTGCCAGCGCCTCAAGCGGGTTGAACCCTATATTTGCCAGCGACTTGGTGAGTTCCGAAGCAGCTTCGCCAAAACTCGGGCTGACGACGTGTGCATATGCTTTGTTGAGAGCATCTTGCGTCCGCTGCTTCGCGTAAGGCATACGCAGGACTCGCCCCAATAGTTGCTGGACGTCCTTGTCGGACTTTACCTGCGCAACGGAACAGAACACGTAGGCGAACGAGCAGTCCCAACCTTCCTTGAGCGCCTGCTTAGTAATAACGACCTCAATGGGGCAGTCCTTTGCAAATAGATCCACGCCATCCAGCTCGCGTTGAGTTCCCGTGGCAATCGCGATAGCCTCCTCCGGCAACTTGTCGACTTCGAGCAAATGCTTCTTCACCTCCTCAACGGTAGCGACGCCACGTACATTCTCCGCCTGAACCAATAGAATCGGGCGAATGTACTCGATCTCACCTAATGCGATCTTAGCTAATGAATTGCGACGTGCCACCGCTGCACTGATGGCCACCCGCCAGTCGTCATTGTGCTCCTTCAACACTATGGGCAGTTTGATCATGTGCTCAGCTTTCAATTCGAACGCGGATACGCTGACGAGAATGTTTGAGCTACTGGCATCAGGCGTCGCCGTGAGTTCTACAACGACCTTTGGTGACAGGCGTTTGTAGACCTCGAACGAAAGCTCGGTGGTGGCGTTATGAGCCTCGTCAGTTATAACCAGCGGGCCGTGAAGTGCTAGCAAGTTGGCAAACGAAAACGCCACCTCGCCGTCATTTGTCTTCTGGAGGTAGGGCAGTTGTTTAACCGCACCGGCGAAGTGTGGTTCCAGAGCCTCCATGTGCGCATATACCCTGCGGCCCTCAATGCTTTCCACACGGAACGAAGCGACCGTCGCAACTACCATACAGACCTTAGTGATAAGGTCGGCGGGCCGTATTTGATCGATATCGGCGATATCGAACACTGCAACCTTGCCCTCGAATGCGTCATCCAGCTCCTGCCGGTAGGGATGACGCGCATCGCGGAAGGCGTCTAATGTCTGCGTCTTGATTACTGTCGTCGGCACAAGCCACAACACCAGCGGATACTCGCGTTCCAGATAGGCTCGCCCAGCGGCCTGAATGATGTGTGCACCCATGACCGTCTTGCCGCCTCCAGTGGGAATGCGCAGACAGACATAGGGCACGCCTTCCAGATCGGGTAGGGGCTTGTAGACCGTCACTAGACCCTTTTCCACTGTTGCAGCGAATGCCTTTGCCGGACCTTCAAGTCTAGCCGCCTCGAGGAACTGCTCCAGAGTTTCGAGCGAACGTTGCTGATAGAGTTTGAGCGCCAGGGACATTAGCGTGCCTTGATGTCGTAAGGAGTCTGTTTGAACGTAATGTTCAGCTCGCGCAGCCGATCATCGGAAAGCAGACAGGCTTCGCCATATATCAGCTTTGGACCCTCGAAAGGTTCCAATTCGCGCAATATCTTCTTGGTAAGCACGTTTCCGCCACCATTTGACTTGTCGCCCAAGATACCGTTAAACAGCAAGTAGTATCCCGTCCCGTGATGCTCGCCGAGGAATGCATCCTTCTTTGCGCGTGTTGAACGCGCGGTGCCTGTTTCCGCGAACCAGATATGCGCAGCCAAATGTTCGAACTTGATACCTTCGCGGATGTGCCCCGTCTCATCGAACACCGGCGGACCGAGCTTGTAAAATCTGAAACCGCCGCCACCTGTCCATTCCACTAGCTTAGAAATACCGGACTGTTCACCGTCGACTACACCTGCCAAGCGCTTTTGACAGTGGGTCTCTGCTTGGTCTCGCAACTCGATGCCAATCCAATTGCGTTTCATTTTGTGAGCCACGGCGGCAGTAGTGCCCGAGCCCAGGAAACTGTCGAGAACAATGTCACCTTGTTTAGTAGCGATTCGCAAAATACGTGCCAATAGAGCCTCTGGCTTCTTTCCGCGACGAAATTCGACACCGCCCTCATTAGCGAGGTCCGCTTTCGGAATATCGCGATGCGCCCAGAAATCAGAAAGCTTACCGGTGCGAACTATCTCACCTCCAGCTACCATGGCCGTATCGCGTAGCCAAACAGTAATCTTTTTACTTTGGTAGTACGTGGTAGTGATTTCGCCCTTACTGCGCCCGCGCGATACTAGATAGTCAGCCGAATATAGACCAGAGCCGCAAAGTCCCATGATCCTATTCTGAAACTCGTTTTCGTCCTGAACACTGGTCAATCGATAGACTTTGTCGAAGTTCTTGACATACTCCGCCAGAATTTCGTCTTTGCGTTCCTCGAACTTGCGCAGAGATATCGTGGCTATCTTTTCACCCCTGTGACGGTAGATCACAACGTCTTCGCCCGTGGATGGCGCAGTAAATCGCGTTACCTCCTCACGGGAACCAGGGTCGATAAGCACCTGATTATAGCGTTTCATATCTTTGGTTTCGAGTCTTCCTGAACCAGACAGGTCTTGTGATTTAAACCGAGCTTTATCCTTTGCATAGACCAAGATGTTCTCGTGTGTGTTGACCAGAAAGCCCCCACCCTGCCCCAGGCCCGATACTCCGGACCGTTCATATGCGATCTCACCTAAGAAATTCCTGCGATGGAAAATCTCGTCACAGATAACTTTTAAATAGTGACTTTCATTATCGTCAACGGTTATCCAGAGCGAGGCGGATTCATGCATCAAATCACGAAGCATTTGGACCCTTGGATATAGGATCGACAGCCACTGGGAATGCTCAATGTTGTCGTCGTAGTGGATCATTTCCGCCGACAGGGTGTTGTATGGCGGATCGATGAACACACAATTCACTTGCCCAGCGTAATAGGGTAGCAATGCTTTTAACGCGTCGAGGTTGTCGCCGTGGATCAGCATGTTGGAGGCATCCTGCTCTCCATAATGGAGGCTTGCGACCGGTTCCAGCAGGCGATACGGTGCGAGTGCAGCCTTTGTGAGATCTTCGTCCCTTTGAAACCACTGCAACAAAGGCATTCATTTCCCCTTGGGAAATCAGTTTTGACAACGAACCAAACCTACGATCAATCCCTTCAACTTGAAACCGCAATAAGCGTAGAAGAAATCTATCCATTTTCCGTCGAAACGATGTTTATAACTCCGCTTCAGTCATGATCTCGGCCAAACGCACGCCCAAACCTTCCGCTATCCTGAGTAGTGTCCTCAAGGTTGGGTTCCTATTCCCACGCTCGATATCACTGTAGTAGGTTCGATGCATTGATACCTTGTCCGCGAAGGCCTCTTGGCTCATGCCTAGGCGCTCCCGATAATGTCTAACAGCTTCCCCCAGTTTCCGCTGTGTTTGGTCTGCTTTCATAGCAGATGACACTAGGCGAGTGCCCCTTTTAGGGCTACAGTATTATAGGCAAGCTACTTATGAGAGGCTATTAGTACGGACTATGTCGCTCAGAATTACCGATCTTGAAGGTAGCTGGGAGATAGATGTGCCTGTAAGACAAGCAATTATGGAGGCTCTACGCCTCCAAATAATGCGATTACAGCAAAAGGAGGTGTTCCTAGGCCCTGTCTGCGAGAAGATTGGCCAACGAATTGCTGAAACCGTCCTTGATATACTTGATCCAGATCTTCGCCCCCCAACAGAAGCCCAAATTCGTTTCGCATTGGATATTGCTCGAGAACTTAGTGTTAACCTTCCAGGAGAGGCCCTTCAATATAGGGGGGCAATGGGTGAATTTATAGAAAGATTTCAGGCACTTTTTTATTCCCGTCGGAACAGAAAGCTTTTATGAGTTTCTAAACCAACCTACAATCATTCCTCTTCCGTTCCTGTCACGATCTTGGGAACAGGTGATTCAAGCTGTTCTTGTGTTATTCCGTATCGTATTGCATTCGCGAGGTACCGAATAAGACGTTCATCTGAGCGGCGTAACGTTTCTCGAAGCTCGTCATTTTCTGAGTTTACCCTATCTAGTTTCTGCTGTATCACTAGATTTTCAGGCGATATTCTCTTCGGTAAGTTACCCGATCTTATATATTCTCGATAGTGTGCCGTATGTGCGTCGTACGCAAGACGTATTGGTTCTTGCTTTTGCAACGTCTGCCGAGACCATTCCAGCCCAGTGTCGTGCTTCGTCATTGACACGATGCCTTCCCACGTGAGTCGCTTGTTCGCAGGCCATTGATTAATCAATGCAACTATAGATTGCGCGATAGATTCAGTAAAACGGCTACGAGATTTGCGCTTTGGACGTTTCTTCATTATTTACTTTAGAGATAACTGCTTCAGTTTCAGTGGTCCGCAAGTAAACTATTGTTCCATCTGGAATGTTAGGATCATTGTGCACAGCAAGAATTCTTTCAAGTCTAGCTGCTACCTTCTTGTGATGCACTAACCAATTGTTTGCTCCATAGGTACCATCCGCAAGTTCTTTTTCAGCCTGCTCGATCAATCTCCTTGTATCTTTGAGCATGACCTCTGCACGGTTTTTCTGTATTGGATCACCCTTAATGATTATATGCTCTGGGCAATAGGTACACGCACCATGTTTTGCACAAGGATCCACACTCCAATCATGTAAACAGCCTCCAAGTTCTGTTACATGCGCAGTGTGAACCATTGTATCTATAAATTCCTGTCGATCTATTGGATCTCTAATTGTTTGCACATATTCTGGTATTGGCCCGATTGCTTCGCCGTTGTTCAATTTCATTCGCACGCGGCGAGCCATATCTAGTCCTGATTCATGATCATATGCGGCATTATCTGCGATGCGTTTGCGGCCACTCCACCGCGCTAATATATGTTCTGATAAACCGCCTTCTAGTGCGAGTGTATTCAACCAATGACGAAAATTGTTCGATGTGATTTTGAATGGTTGCTCATTTTTATCTTTATAACCCAGTCTTTCGAAAATCGAATGTGCCCCTTCTCGCCCACAAAGATATGTACGTATGTTTTGATCGGTAACGGGTCGCGCTGTACCTTTAATTAATGGGCGATTACTGAAGAAGTTAACAGGTAGTACAAACAGCGCTTTGTAAAGAGGCTGATTGATCCCATCTCTTTTGAACATATTTCCTACGCGTGACATAGCGGCAAGCGCCCTTTCCAAGTCTTTCTTTTGTACAGTCCAAGTGCGCGGTTTTTCTTCTATTGATTTCTTGACTGTGATATTCCGCCTAGTTATGAAGTCGACTCCGCTCTGGAAACTATTACTGCATCGACGTCCTATAGCTAGAGCAACATCATTCGCACTCAATGGATGACTCCGTTTAAGTGAGTCCCATGGCTCGCCGAGTAATGTGTGGCCCGGCTGTTTGTAAAGAACTTTTGCCACCTCAGCATAGGGGTTCGTAATATTTAAGATATCTTTGACTGCTCGGCGTGCGACGTCGACCATGACTGTGGGTAGCGGTTTAACCTGGGTCTTCGTATGGCCGCCTTTTTCCGGAAAGTAACGAAGACCATATCGAACTATTGGTTTACCGCTCTCTTCTAGAATCGGCTTACCATGCTTGTCTCGTGCAACTTCTTCGACCCACATATCTCTCGGAATTGTTAGGTTTTCATTTATTCTGAATGGCGCGCAGGCAAGTATGTCAATGGCCCTTTGGCATAAAAGGTCCTGCTCGGAGAGATCTGAGCGGTTGCTAATGTCCGCTAGTGCCGCGAGAACATCATCTGAAAGATACTTTGAAGAACGGCGTTCATCGAACTTAGACCCTATTCGCGACTGCATACTACCGCCATATGAATCTGGACGGCGCAAACTATTGATCCATCCCAAAGGCACGGGCGTTAATCCATACCGGTCAATTATCTCAGCAAGTTCCTGCAGCTTGCCGCCGATTGAGTACGCAGTCGACTCTGCCTCGCGCCGTATCACGCTATTTCCTGCTTGATCGAAATCCGCGGGAGTGAGCTCCGTGGGAGAGTTCGCTCTAGTTACCAAACTTTCATATAAGTACCGACATGCGCGCACCATTACAGCGTGATTTCCTGGCGATATTTGCTTAATACGAGCTTTTGCACGTTTACAGATTACAGCCTTTACGAAGGAACAAAATGGCTCCTGAAATGACTCTAGCGATTTGCCCTTTGGAACCTTTGAATTCCTGGCAAACGTTAACCCAATATTCTGTTGGCTCGACGACGAACGCGCTGTTGTTTCAATGACCCACTTATTCGTTTTCCATTTTACATTATCGAAGGGAATGGAGCGCCTCGCGACATCTATGAACTCGTCGAGATTTTTCTTAGCTGAACGCACTCGTGCGCTGGTAAATCTTCGCATTTCCTTCATATTATTTGCGGCGCTTCTTTGTAAACCATTCTTCACAGCGGCGAATCACCTCCGCTATGGCCAGGATTGTCTGATCATGAATTTGCACCATTTTCGGATCCGCACCTGCCTTCTTCTTCCTTTCCCTTTCCGTCAACAAGTGTTGAAGCATGTCGCCATGCGGCGCTTCTGCCCAGGCTTGAAATTTAATGCACGTGTAGCACGCGATCGGAGCGTATAGGCCACAGAATCCGAAATTGCCACAACTGCCCCCCGGCTTCGAATGATTGCCCTGTGCATCTATCAGCGGAATTCGACTCGCAAGATCATCGCCGCGAATGGCTTGAGATTCAGACCCAATCACCATCCCAAGAAATGCCTGTGCGTGACGAGCAAGCTTCAAAGCAAGAGCTCTATCTAAATCACGAACGATATCTAGCCTTGCGTTGAAATACACCATCACCTGCTGCGTATCTGTGTGATCCAGGGCTTCTGCAAGTTCGAGTGGTGATGCCCCCTCTTGTACTAGACGCGTTGCGAACGTGTAGCGCAATCGCCGAGGGCTGATTCGTAACTTCCCGCCTGTCATTGATTTCAAGTTAAACTGGCTTACTACATTGCGCAGCGCATAACCAAACACACTCGTACTGACTCTGTACGCATCTTCGTCAAAACCCGTATCCTGCAAGAGTATTGAGGGTGATGTCCTGGCAAATAGAGATGCCGCATATCGAGTTACATCCCAGCGTGGGTCTGCCGCACGCCGATTCCTGTTTTCATTAATCAACTGTTCTACAAGCACCCCAATCTCGGGTGTCAGAATCCTAGGCTTCATCTGCTCCCGTTCGCGCGCGGTACTTTTCTTGATGCGAGGAATACGCAACATGTACAACACTTGTCCATCCGATAGTTTCTTTACCTTATAATCTTCCTCGTTGAGCCACACCAAGTTCTTCGGATTAGTGCCGAACGCAACCATTAGCCACGCCGCAACGAGATCAAATAGTGATAACACTCTATCAATGCCTACAATCCTCAGTCGGCCTAGCAGCGCTTCAAACTCGGCATCATGCAATGGGCCTTCATCCGGATCGTGACTCAATACCTTGCTGCCTTTTTCATTACCTCCGATTACAAGCTCATTCAGTTGTATGGATACGTCAACATCGAAACCCGTGAAACCTGCATCACTGCACCATATATACCATCTACGGTAGGCATCCAGGTAGTTGCATACACTCCCATCAGAATATTTATTGCGGAGATGTTGTTGATATGTATTAAAGAATTTGTAATCTAAAATCTCATTAATTCTCATGTGCTCAAGTTGAGTCGCCATTAGGGCAACCATTCTTACTAGCGCTTGAAATTGATTTTGTACATATTCTGGCGCACTATAATTCACCCGATATTTCATGTATTCCTTTGTTGCATGCAATAAATGCGCTGGGATGCCTTTGTAATGTGCCCAATTAATGCTGCACCCATGCGCGAGCCTCCAGATAGCGCTCAACGTATCAATATTGATACCTGACCGTGCTAAGGATGTTGAATTGGTATTCGGTTTGATTGCATCGAGGCGAACCATCGATATATTTTTCTTAGTCATCGCCCTTCACCGCGCGTTCTTGAAGTTTTAGAACCTTCGCATTCGCCAATTTGCGTATCGCACGCCGTGAATATCTCTCGGGCATCGTAGAGTTCATCTTCCACCCCATCGCATAGCACTGATCGCGTGTAGCTTCTGCGAAGTCCCAGCCCTCCTCGGCTCTCTTATCCTCCCACCGGTCATTCCAATCGTGTCGGAATATGTGTGCACAAAGGCCTTCGAACACGGGATAACGGCGTCGCAGGTCTTCAAGCAGCTTACGCAACCCTCGCAAGGACAGGGGATCCCCAAACTTGTTGACGAACAGGAAGGGATGCGTGCGTGCCTTTGGGAACTTAGTCCGGTCAGCACGATGTTTCATGATCCACTCGTCGAGTATGTCCCGCATCTCACATGAGAGTTCCAGTTCACGGCCGCTCGTCTTCTGGACTGGCTGTTCCTGTCTTGGGTCTTCCTTGTCGTGGTGGCTACGCATGATCGTAATCGTCGCCGGCCGTTTCGAAAAATCAATATGCCGCGTCTTCAGGCCCAGGAGCTCACCCGCACGCAGACCGTAGTCGTATACCGTCTTAAGCATCACGTAATTGCGGTATTGAAGGGCTGGAATGAAGGGGTTCAGATCCGAACCTGGCGTAATGACCTTCAAGAACAAGTCGCGCTGCTCGGGGGTCATCCCCAACCGTTCATACGGTGGTTCGGCGCCAGGGCCATCGTCCCGTGGAGCCAGTGCTTCAGCTTGCTTAATGAACAGTTCGCGGGCGGCGTGCGCCTGGGTGCGTCGCTGATCATCGTTTATACGGGCAATAATCGGGCCTGAGGACCATAAGACGAAGTTCACGAAAGTCTGAAACCTGACTTTGGCGTACTGGGGGGTGATTACTCCGTCGCCGTCGCGACGTCGCCTGCAGAGGTCCGCCAGTCCAGTTAGTTCCTCGTAAACAAGAAAATCGACCTTTGCGATGCGCGCGTCGAGATCGATTCCGCGGGCCTGGCAGAATTCGAGACCACGCCCCAGAGCGCCTACCCGGGTGCGGAGCGTGCTGGCCTTCAAGCCACGTGGCCGCAAAGCGGCTAGCACATAGCGTGTAACCGTAGCATGGGGCACCCCAAGTGGTGAACTCTCGACCAGCAGAGAAAAACGTTCTCCGCTGTCCAGCACCACTGTACGAATCGAAAACAGGTCCATCGGCTGTAATCCCACAAGCTAGGAACTTACAACAGATGATAGTGCCGTTTACTCAGAATCCGAATACCAAAATGAAAAGGCCGTTCTCCCGCCTAACTCATTGAGTCAGGGGGAGAAAGACCATTTAATTAACAAAATTAGACTAGGTACCGTTCAGAACGGAATATCGTCGTCGCTGAAATCCGCGCTTTTGGGGTTCGGTGCAGACGCTTTCGGTTCGGATTCCCGCGAGCTCTCGACATCAGCCCGATCCGGATTGCCGGCGCCGGCGCGCGACCCGA
>Ga0307373_10005738_pt1 | contig 20132 bp, 19 predicted proteins | sample OX2MG_FD_202534 | JGI IMG/M metagenome (GOLD analysis project Ga0307373, IMG submission 202534) | Soil microbial communities from Risofladan, Vaasa, Finland - OX-2 | ecosystem: Environmental > Terrestrial > Soil > Coastal area > Acid sulfate soil | place: Finland: Risofladan, Vaasa | collected...
CATACGATACATTGTTGGGCCCGCGGACTATACAAGAGCCCGGCATGTGTCGTATAGTGGCGCATGGCGCGTTCGCTCTTGGACCCCCGTTACGATCGCGACGCCTGCGGCGTCGGCTTCGTTGCTGCGCTCGACGGCCAACCAAGCCGCGAGGTTCTCGATCGCTCGCTCACCGCGCTTGCCCGGCTCGGGCACCGCGGAGCGGTTGCATCCGACGGCCGCAGCAGCGACGGCGTCGGAGTGCTCACGCAGCTTCCGCGCGACTTCTTCCTCCAGCAACTCTCCGCGGCGAACACGCCGGTCGAGCCGCATGCGCCGCTCGCCGTCGGGATGCTCTTCCTTACCCCGAACGACGCGCAGGCCGAGTCCGACGCGTTCGAACGACAGACCGTCAAGCACGGTTTTCGAATTATCCTATGGCGCGACGTTCCAATCGACCCGTCGCTCCTAGGGCCGAAAGCTCGAGATGGACTCCCAAGAATACGGCAGGCGCTGCTCACCACAGCGACTCCCGCGGAGCACCCATCTAGAGACGGCGCAGAGCAGATCGAGCGCCGTCTCTCACTTTTACGCAAGGCCTTCGAGCGCGAGTCCGGCGCGTATGTCTGTTCGCTCTCGTCGCAGACGATCGTGTACAAGGCGCTCTGCGCAAGCGGCGACCTGTCCGCCTTTTATCGCGACCTCGCCGACCCGGCGTACGCGAGCGCGTTCGCGCTCTTTCACCAGCGGTTCGCGACCAACGTGCTGCCTCGTTGGTCGTTGGCGCAGCCGTTTCGCTTGCTCGCGCACAACGGCGAGATCAATACGATCTGGGGCAATCGCGCGCGAATGGAGGCCCGGCGCGCGTCGTTGAACGTGCAGTTCGAACCGCTCCTCTCGCCGGGCGTTTCCGATTCTGCGAGCCTGGACGAGATCACCGAACTGCTCGCGCGCCACGATCGCACCGTCTGCGAATCGTTGCGCATGCTGATGCCTCCGGTCGCCGACGCTCGCGAATCGCGCTTTCATCGGTATCACGCCGACGTCATCGAACCGTGGGATGGGCCGGCGGCGGTTGCGTTCGCCGACGGGCGCTACGTGGGAGCCGCGCTCGACCGCAACGGCTTGCGCCCGTGCCGGTACACGATCGACGACCGCATGATCGTCGCCGGCTCCGAAGTGGGCATCGCCGATTTCGATTCCGACCGCGTCGTATGCAACGGGCGCCTGGGGCCGGGCGAGATGATCGCCCTCGACATACGCGAGGGGCGCCTGCTGTTCGACCGCGATCTCTCCGCCGGGTTTGAAGCGGAGATGCCGCCCGGAGCGTCGGTCGAAGCGGCAACGCTCGATCCGCTGCCCATCACCCCGCTGGACGCGGCGACGTTGACCGATCTGCAGCGCCGATTCGGTTATACGCGCGAGGACCTCTCGTTCGTGCTGGAGCCGATGGCTTCGATGGGCAAGGAGCCGCTCTGGTCGATGGGCGACGACACGCCGCTCGCGCCGCTCGCGCGTTCTCCGCGCCCGTTCTACGCGTACTTCCGGCAACGGTTCTCGCAAGTGACCAACCCGCCGATCGATCCGCTGCGCGAAGCCTGCGTCTTCTCGCTGCGCACGCGGCTGGGCCCGTGGCCGCATCTTCTCGATAAGCACGCGCCGCTGCCGGGGCTCACGCTGGCATCGCCGATGCTCTCGCTCGGGCAGGTCGCCGCGCTGCGGCAGAACGCGCATCCGCGCAGTGCCGAACTTCCGCTCGTGCAGATCGATTGCACCATGAACGCCGCGGAGACGCTCGAAGACGCGCTGGTGCGAATCTGCACCGAGGCGGTGGCTCGCGTGCGTCGCGACAAGGCCAGCATCTTGCTGCTGAGCGATCGCAACGCATCGGTGCAAGCGCCGCCGATTCCGATGGCCATGGCGGTCGGCGCCGTCCACCGCTCGCTTGTCGATTGGGGATTGCGCACGCAAGCGGGCCTCGCGGTGGAAGCGGGCGACTGCCGCGACGTCCACCACGCGGCGGTCCTGATCGGCTACGGCGCAGGCGCCGTCTGCCCGTGGCTCGCGCTCGAATCGGTGCGCGCCGTCGCGGGAGACGAAGCGGAAGCTCGCGCCATCGCCGCTTTCGATCTGGGCATCGCGAAGATCATGTCGAAGTGCGGCATCTCGGTGCTCGATAGTTATCGCGGCGCGCAATTGTTCGACATCATCGGCCTCCACGAATCGATCGCCGAGCGTTGCTTCGCCGGTTCCCCTTCGCCGTTATCGGGCCGCACGTTCGACCGGATCGAAGCGCTCTACCGCGCTCCGTGGGCGGGTACCGCCCTGGTGGAGAGCGAGCTTCCCGACTACGGATGGGTACGTTTTCGCCGCAACGATACCGCAGAAATGCACGGTTGGCAGCCGCAGACCGCGCGCGCGCTCCAACGCGCGGCGGGCGTTGCGCGCGATGCGGGCAAAGGCATCGATCCGCCGGTTGCGTGGGATGCCTACACGCGCGAAATCGCCGACCGCGGCGTACAGAATCTACGCGATCTGCTCGCGCTACGCGCGGCCGGCCCCGCGATCGCGATAGACGAGGTTGAAGACGAACGTTGCATCATGCGGCGCTTCATCGCCAGCGCGATGTCGCTTGGGAGCCTCAGCCCCGAAGCACACCAAACGATCGCCGACGCGATGAACGCGATCGGAGGGCGTTCCAATACGGGCGAGGGCGGCGAAGACGCCCCGTACGACAACAAGATCAAACAAGTTGCTTCGGCGCGTTTCGGCGTGACGGCAGCGTATCTCGCACGCGCGCAAGAGGTCGAGATCAAGATCGCCCAAGGTGCCAAGCCGGGCGAGGGCGGGCAGCTTCCCGGGCACAAGGTTACCGAGATGATCGCGCGTCTGCGCCACGCGCAACCGGGAATCGCGCTGATTAGCCCTCCGCCGCACCACGACATCTACTCGATCGAAGATCTCGCCCAATTGATTTGGGATATCAAGCGCGTCAACCCAAGCGCAACCGTCGGCGTCAAGCTCGTCTCGGAGTTCGGCGTCGGAACGGTGGCCGCCGGCGTCGTGAAAGCCTATGCCGATTTCGTCACGATCGCCGGCAACAGCGGCGGCACGGGCGCATCGTCGCTCTCCTCCATCAAATACGCCGGCAATCCGTGGGAGCTTGGCCTGGCCGAAGCGCAGCAAGTGCTCGTGCATCACGGTTTGCGCGGGCGCGTTCGCCTTCGCACCGATGGCGGCATCCGGACCGCGCGCGACGTCGTCGTTGCGGCGCTGCTCGGCGCCGATGAGTTTGCGTTCGGCACCTCGGTGCTCGTCGCGCTGGGCTGCGACATGGCGCGCCAGTGTCACCTCAATACCTGCCCCGCGGGCATTGCAACGCAGCGCCCCGAGTTGCGCGCGAAGTTCCGCGGCAAGCCGGAGCATCTCGTTCGCTATTTTACGAACCTCGCGCACGACGTACGAGCGCTGCTTGCATCGCTGGGACTCCGCAATATCGACGAAGCGATCGGCCGTGTGGATTTGCTCGATCAAGTGCGCGACGACGGCGGCCTGGATCTTCGCGCGATGCTCGCGGCGAGCGGCGATGGGCCGAGCCGCTACCAGGGCGGGCGCAACGATCGTCCGCTCGAGCGCGAACCGCTCGACGACGCCTGGGTAGAACCGGCGCTAGCCGCCGCGCGCGCCGGCCTGCCGTACCGGCGCGAAGAGCGCGTGAGCAATGCCGATCGTACGCTCGGTGCGCGCCTCGCGGGGCGCCTCGCGCTCGAAACGTTTGCAACCGCACCCGATCTACGCTTCCACCTGCACGGCACCGCCGGGCAGTCGTTTGGTGCGTTCGCCGTAGATGGAATGTCGCTGGCCCTCGAAGGCGCGGCGAATGATTTTGTCGGGAAGGGACTCTGCGGCGGCGAGATCGTGCTATGCCCGTCCGGCGCGCTCGCACAAACCGACGATGCAGGAGTGATCCTGGGGAACGTGGCGCTCTACGGCGCAACCGCGGGCAGCCTCTTCGCCGCCGGTAGCGCGGGCGAGCGATTCGCCGTGCGTAATTCCGGCGCGTCCGCCGTGGTCGAAGGCGTAGGCCAGCACGGCTGCGAGTACATGACCGGAGGAATCGTGCTGGTGCTCGGAGCGGCAGGCGGCAACTTCGGCGCCGGTATGACCGGCGGCACCGCCTACGTGATCGATACCGGCGGCGCCTTCGCGCGGGAACGGCGCTACAACGCCGACTCCGTGAAGATCGAGGCCGTGAGCCCCACCGATGACGATGCGGCGATGCTACGCGACTTGGTCGCACGGCATGCGAGCCGCACCGGTAGCGTGCGCGCGCAGCGTTTGCTCGACGATTGGGATGCGACCGCCTCGCACATCGTGCGCGTCGTGCCGCTGTAGCGATCCGCTACGGGGTGGTGAGTTGCGGGACCGATTCGCCGTCGAGAAAGACGTGCAGCTGATCGGGTGAAAATTGCAGGCCGCTCCAAAACGCGCCGAACTCACCGTAGCGGGAACTCGCCTCGTCGAAGCGCATTTCGTAGACCAATTTTTTGAACACCAGCGGGTCGTCGGCGTAGAGATCGACGCCCCATTCGTAATCGTCAAATCCGATCGATCCTGAAATCACTTGCGTGACCATCCCCTGATACGAGCGGCCGACTTTGCCGTGTTCGGTCATCAGCTTTGCGCGGTCGGCAAACGGCAGCATGAACCAGTTGTCGTTGCCTTCCCGCTTCTTGTTCATCGGGTAGAAACACACGTAGCGCCGTTGCGGGATACGGGCCCATAGGCGCGGCCCCAGGTACGGGCTCTCGGCCTGCTTGCGCACGAGCTCGTCGAACTGCGCGACCCACTCGGGCATCTGCGGCGTCAAACCGCGCTGGGCCAATTCCGCGTGAATTTTGCCGGTGGCATCGTACATGCCCAGCTCCAACACCGATGCATACGATCCCAGCGGGCTGAGAAACTCGCGCAATTCGAGTTTATCCAGCAACGTCTGCGCGTAGGCCAAGCCGTCGAATTCCCGCGCATAGTGTGTGACCATCAAATCGCCCTTATGCCCGATGATCTGCGCGAGCCCGGCATCCGACTCTTCGCGGGAGCGCAGGTGCTCGATCAAATCGTGGGCGTGGCTCGCGTACCGCGCGCGCCGTTTCTCAGGCAGCGCGTCCCAGCCGCGGCGGTCGAACGCGAACATCCGGTGGAGAATCCACCAGCCCTCGAGCGATTCGGGTACGTTAGGATCGCGCATCTATGCTCCCCGCCGTAACGCCTTGACGCGTTTCATCTCCGCGAGAACCTCGGCTTCCAATGCCTCCGGCCGTTCGCGGTACTTCGCCCAGAGTTGCGGCATGTGCGCGATATCGTCGAGCACGCGCGCGTACACCGCATTGACGGGCGTCGGCACCCCGTGTTCGATGCCGTATCGCGCGACGGCGCCGTTGAGCACGTCGACTTCCGTTTGCGGTTCGCCGCGACGCAGATCGAGCAGCAACGACGGCGCCTTCGTCCCGCGTCCGCTCGCGATGCTGTTCGACATGACGCCGCGCGCGATCGGGCTCGGCAGCGCCGCCGCCGCGAAGAGCGCCTTGACGGGGTAGCGCGGCAGATCGATCGGTGTGAGGCCGAGCGCGTGCATGACCGCGCGTACCTCGCGAATCATGCGAATCTCGAGCGTAAAAATCTTCTCGAAATGCACGAGGCGGTTCGGCAAAACGTTGAGGATCGCGCAACTCGCGTTCGCGACGACGTTGAGCGCGAGCTTGCTCCACTTTAGGGCGCGCCAGTTATCGACGACCTTGACGTTGAGGCCGGTGCTCGCGAAGGTTGCCACGAGCCAGTTGAACGCGCTCGTACCGACCGGCGCAAACGCGAGCCCACCCTCTTTGGTAGCGCTGGCGCGGCCATCGCGATCTCGATCGACTGGCACGGTGAGCGCGGCGGCTACAACGTTGTCGGCCCCGAACGCCTCGGCGAGCCGTTCCTCGTTTCCGATCCCGTTCTGCGGCGAAACGAAAACGCAACGCTCCGGGAAAGCAATCGCCGCGCGCAGGGTCTCGATCGCGCCCGGCGTGTCGTAGGCCTTGGTCGTAACGATGGCCACATCGGCATCGTATCGCGTAACCGCGGCGAGCTCACGCGGAGCGTATGCAACCTCCACCCCGACCGCCGCGAGCATATCGCCCAGATACGTACCGACGGCGCCCTTGCCGACGATGTAAACCTTCATCATGCAACTCCCGTACTGCCGAAACCGCCCGCGCCGCGTACGCTCTGCGGTAAATCCGCTACTTCTTCGAAGCTGGCTCGCGAAACGGGCGCGACGACGAGTTGCGCGATACGGTCGCCGCGCGCGATGGTCACGGGCTCGGCGCCGAGATTGGCCAGCAGCACCTGCACGGGGCCGCGATAATCCGCATCGATCGTACCCGGCGCGTTCAAGCATGTGACGCCGCTGCGCAGCGCGAGGCCGCTACGCGGGCGGATCTGCGCCTCGAAGCCCGGCGGTATCGCCAGTGCGAAGCCGGCCGGCACGAGCGCGCGCGCTCCCGGTAACAGAACCAGTTCGTCGCGCACTGCCGCGTACAGATCGGCACCGGCCGCTAGGTCGCTCATGTAAGTTGGGATCGGCAAGCCTTCCCCTTCGGGTAGGCGCATCAACGCGACCCGGACGCCATTCAACATGTCCAGGGTCATTTGGCGAGCAGTTGCGTGAGTTCTTCTCGAAAGCTTTCGATATCGCGGAATGAGCGATACACGCTCGCAAAGCGGATGTACGCAACCGGGTCGAGGTTCTTGAGCGCCTCCATCAACTTCTCGCCGACCATGGTCGAGGGCACTTCACTCTCGCCGCGCGCGAAGAGCTCGCGTTCGAGATCCGCCGCGACCGCCTCCATCTGGCTCTCGGAGATGGGGCGCTTTTCGCAGGCCTTGCGCAAGCCGCCGAGGATCTTCTCGCGGCTGTATTGCTCGCGCCGCCCGTCTTTCTTGACGACGAAGAGGCGCGGCGATTCCATCCGCTCGTACGTGGTAAAGCGATGCTTGCAGCGCGGGTCTAAACACTCGCGCCGGCGACGGACCACGGTTTCGTCGTCGCGCGAGTCCACCACGCGGGTCTCGCTCTTGCGACAGGTCGGACAGATCAGCGGCCGTTCCTCGAACGGTGCACGAGTGCACCGGGCATACTCCCACATATAGTGGGTACGGATATTATACGACACAATCTGTGCATAAGCAAAAAAGGACCGCGCCGAAACGCAGTCCCTCTGGGCGATGGTGAGATTGGGAGCGAAGGCCGGGTTAGGACGCCGCTCCGATTTTGAACATCTTGGTACCGCATTCAGGGCACTTGCCCTCGGTCGCGGGACGGCCGTTTTTCATCGTAATCTGGACTGCGTCTTTGATTGGGCGCTTCGTTTTACACTTGACGCAATAGGCTTCAGCTGCCACGTGAGGTTCCTCCAGAGCTTGGTCGGGGCCAGGCCGGCCCGTTCGTAAACTGCGGCGGGCTTATTCCCTTGCCTGCGGTCGAATCCCCCTGGGTCACCATTTTGGCCTAGCGAGAGGGTTCCTCGTGCGGGAAGGAGGGGGCGCATGCTGGCCCATTATCTGCCCCTCGCCGAGTTCGAACGCCTGCGCGGCGAACGGGGCCTGGAGCTGACGCTCTCCGGCCTGTGGTGCGCCGGCTCGCCGAAGGCCCTGGCACGCCCGTGCGTTGCGATCGTCGGCACGCGCAGCGCCACGGCGTACGGCCGCCGTATCGCCGGGGAGATAGCCCGCGAGCTCGGCCAGGCCGGGTGCTGCATCCTCTCCGGCCTGGCCCTGGGCATCGACGCCGCCGCCCATGGCGGCGCCCTCGCAGGCGGCACGCCGACCGTCGGCGTGCTCGGCGGGGGCCACCACGCGTTCTTCCCCACGCGTAACCGCGCCTTAGCCGACCGGATGATCGAGCAGGGCGGGGCGGTGCTCTCACCCTACCCGCCCGAGCATGCGCCGCGTCCCGGCCAGTTTCTCGCCCGCAACGGCGTGGTCGCCGCCCTGGCGGACGCGGTCGTCGTGGTCGAGGCACCGGCCCGCAGCGGCGCGATCAACACCGCCCAATGGGCAGCCGGGCGCATCCCCGTGCTGGCGGTGCCCGGCGACGTCGATCGCCCGCACGTTGCCGGCTGCCACGCGCTGATCCGCGACGGCGCCATTCTCGCGCGCGACGCTCGCGACGTCTTGGAAGTGCTGGGGCTGCTCGCTCCGGCCGCGGTCGCGGCGCGGCCCGAGCCGTTGGTACCGCGGGACCCTTTGAGCGCGCGGCTGTTCGAATTGCTGGCACACGGCGAGCGCGATTTGGACGCGCTGCTGGCGCACGCGCAGGCCGACGCTTCCGCGGTCATTGCGGCGCTGGTGCAACTCGAGCTTCTCGGAGCGATCGAGCGTCGCGACGGCAACATCTTCACACGCTCGCGATGAGAACCGCCCGCCGTCTGCTATGCTGCTGGCATGCAGCTCAGGCTCATCGCGGTCGATAAGCTTCGCGCGCGGTACGTCGCGGAGGCCTGTGCCGAATTTCGCAAACGTCTCGCACCGTATTTTCCGTACGAGGAAATCGACGTGCGCCCCGGCGACGGTAGCGCGCCGGCGTCTTCGATGCACGAGGAGGGCGAGCGCATCCTCAAGCTCGTGCGCCCCGACGAGCGGCTGTGGCTACTGGAACGCTGCGGCACCCAACTCACCAGCGAAGCGCTCGCGCGAAAGATCGGCGAGGTCACCCATAGCGGCGCGTCACGCCTGACTTTTGTCATAGCCGGAACCTACGGCGCATCGCCCGCGCTACGCGAGCGCGCCGAATTTCTTTGGTCGCTCTCCAACCTGACCTTCTTGCACGAGTGGGCGCGCATGATCGTGCTGGAACAGCTCTATCGCGCGGCGAAGATCGCTCGCAATGAGCCCTACCACCACTGACCTGATGCTGCCCGAATCCGCGCTCGAAGCGTTCCGCTGCGCGCTTGGCGCCGCCATCGCCGCGCGTTACCCGCAGACGGTCGCCGCGCAGATCGGGTTCGAAGCGCCGCGCCGCCCGGAATTCGGCGATTTTGCCACCAATGCGGCCTTCCCACTCGCAAAGGTCGCGCGAACCGCGCCCAACGCCGTCGCGGAAATTCTCGTCGCCGACGTACGCGCGGCCGCGCCGGATGTCTGCGCGCACTTTAGCTCCATCGAGTCCGTCGCCGGCTTCATCAACCTGCGGCTGACGCCGGCGGTGTGGCAGGCGCAACTCGCCCAGATCGTGCGCGACGCGGAAACGTTTGGGTCGGCGCCGAGCAACGGCACGCGCGTCTCGCTCGAATTCGGCTCCGCCAACCCCACCGGGCCGCTCGTGGTCGTGCAAGGGCGCACGCTTTCGATCGGCGATACGCTCGCGAAAGCGATGCGCATGCGCGGGTACGACGTCTTCACCGAATGGATCGTCAACGATTTCGGCACGCAGGTCGATACCCTCGGGCGCTCGCTCTACGCACGCTACTTGCAGCACTTCGATCCCGCGCATCCGTTTCCCGAAGACGGCTATCCGGGGGAATACCTCTTGCCGATCGCGGCCGATATCGCGCAGCGCGACGCGGAGCGCTGGATCGTCGCTCCGCAGAGTGAGTGGTTGCCGTATTTCTCCCGCCACGGGCTAGAGACGCTGCTCGCTCTGCAGAAGGAAACCGCGCGCCGTTTCGGCGTGCATTACGATCTGTGGCAGAGCGAACGCGCACTGCACGAAAGCGGCCGCGTGCGCGAAGACATCGACCATTTGCGCGAACTCGGTCTCACCTACGAGAGCGAAGGCGCGCTGTTCTTCCGCGCAACCGATTATGGCGACGATAAAGACCGCGTCGTCCTGCGTTCGGACGGGCGTCCGACCTACTACGGTGCCGATGTCGCCTACCATTACGAAAAGCTCAAACGCGCGGATCGCGTCATCGATCTGCTCGGCCCCGATCACCACGGCTACATCGGGCGCCTCAAGGGCCTGGCCACCGCACTAGGCTATCCCGGGCGGCTCGACGTGATGATCGCGCAGCAGATCACGCTGATGCGCGCGGGCGAGCAGGTCAGCATGAGCAAACGCGCCGGCAACATCATCACGCTCGACGATATTCTCGACGAAGTCGGCGTCGACGCCGCGCGGTTCTTCTTCGTTATGCTCGCCACCGACTCGCCGCTCACGTTCGATCTCGCGCTCGCGGTCGAGCAGACCAGCGACAACCCCGTGTACTACGTGCAGTACGGCCACGCGCGCATCGCGTCGGTTCTGCGCAACGCCGATGCGGCCGACGTCGCGTTCGCGCGCTCGGGCGCGCACCTCGACCGCCTCTCGCATGCCGCGGAACTCACGCTGGCCCGGCGGCTGAGCGAGTTGCCGGGCGTCGTTCAGGGCGTGGTGGACCATCTCGCGCCGCACCGGTTGGCGAAATACGCCCGCGATGTGGCGACCGACTTTCATCAATTCTATACCGAGTGCAAGATTCTGGTGGAGGATCGGGAGCTGCGTGTCGCGCGCCTCGCGCTCGCACTCGGAGCAAAGAGCGTGCTCGCACGCGTCCTCGATCTGGTTGGGGTAAGCGCGCCGGAGACCATGTGAGCGCGGTGGCGGCGCTCTGGCTGGTCGGACTGCTCCTCGCAGCTCCCGCCCTGCGAACGAGCGACCGTTACACGCTTGCCGACCGCCTTCGCGATGCGCTCGTCCTGGGCGTAGCGATTCCCGCGACGCTCGGGCTTCTCGCCGTCCTCTACGCAGCGACGTGCTGGTGCCTGCTGATCGCCGCCTTGATCGTCGCGTACCTGCGCGAGCGTGCACGCGGGCCGTCGGCGCCAACGTCCGAGGCTCCCCCGTACCTCATCATCGCCGTCCTCGCGCTATTGGCGTGGCCGCCGCTGATGCGCCCGCCGCTCGACGGCGACACGCTGGCGTACCATCTGCCCAACGCGGCATCGTGGGCGCACGCGCACTCGCTGTGGACGACGCAAACGCGCTACTGGTGGTACCCGTTCGGGAGCGAAGCCTTTGCGAGCGGCATCTATACCACGTCCGGCGCGTTCGCGGTCGGGTGGGCGGGCCTGCTCGCGATGGCGTTGCTCGCTTTTCGCATCGCAACCTGGTGCGTCGAGCGCATCGGGACCTCACCGTTGTTGGCTCAAACGATCGCCTGCGCGACGATTGCGGCGTGGCCGCTTGCGGTGCAAGCCGGCTCGTTACAGAACGATGTTTGGCTGGCCGCCTTTCTCTTAGAACTGCTGTGGGCGAAGGATCGGCCGTTCGAGAGCCGGTCGAGTTCGGCGATCGCAGCTTTGATAAAACCCTACGGATGGCTGCTGGCGCTCCTGGCGTTCCCGGCATCGCGCGCGCGATTCATACCGATCTTAGGCGTATTAGGCATCATCGTCGCGCGGATCCTCATCTTGAACCCGCATGCCGACATCACGATCGCGCAGAGCTCGATCGCCACGGCGGCGCAGCAAACGATTCTCGCCCACGGTATCGGCGCGCTCGCCGAGTTGCTCCGCGTCTTTGTGAGCGACGCGCCGTTTGCCGCGCTGGCCGTGTTCGCCGCCCTCTCCGCGCCGTTTTGGAGCGCGAAAGATCGTTGGCTCGGCGCGTATGCGTGGGTTACCGTCATCGTCTTTCTCGCGCTACCGTTTTCGTATGAAAATCAAGTTCCACAGCTCGCGAGCGGGTTGGCCCTCCGCCTTGCAATACCGGCGATCGCAATCGGCGCCTTGGTCCTCGCGCGCATCGGTAAACGTTTCCCTGCCGCCGCGGTCGCCGTCACCCTTGCGGCAACGATCGCCGGCGTTGCGACGATTCTGGCCACCTACTGGAACGACGCTCCAACCAGGTCCGCCCTGGGCGTTGCAGCGATCGCCGTCGGCACGTTCGCTCTGGCCGGCGCGCTACGCCGGGCTTGGCTCGTGCCGGTAGCGCTCGCCTGCGCGATCGGCATCGGCGCGGCGCTGGCCGCGGTTCATCCGGCCGATTACTATGCGGACGCCACCACGCTGGGCGGCGCCCGTTCGAACGTCTTCGCATGGCTGATCGCCGAGCGCCCGGCTCGCGTCGCCACCTGGGGGCTGCGTTCGGGCATCGTGAACGTTCTCTCGCCCTCAACGTCGGTCTACGATGTCAGTGATGCGCTGGCGTGCGTCGAGGCCGGCCGCGATCGCGCGCTCCTGCTGGCATTTGCGGATCGAGATAGCGGGGCGATCTTCGATGTCCCTCGGCGCAAGGCTGCCTTCGCCTGCGGCGCCCCGCTGTACGAGGATGCGCTCGCCGTCGTGGCGCAACCGCGATAGTACGATGGGGAAAAAATACGCCAAGAGCTTACACGACGTTCAAGTTGCGCTCGTCGGACTCCAGCGCCACGCGATCAAACATCAGCTCAAAGTTCTCGCGATCTTCGAGGGCCGCGATAGTAGCGGCAAAGACGGCACGATCAAACGCATTACCGAGCATTTGAGCCCGCGCGAAACGCGCGTCGTCGCGCTCGGCAAGCCGACCGAACGCGAAACCACGCAATGGTATTTCGAACGCTACGTCCCCCATCTCCCGGCCGCGGCCGAAGTCGCGCTGTTCAATCGGAGCTGGTACAACCGCGCCGGCGTCGAGCGCGTCATGGGGTTTTGCACCGACGACGACTACGAGCAGTTTATGGAGACCGTCACGACGTTCGAGTATATGCTCGTGCGCTCGGGCATTCATTTGGTGAAGTACTACCTCGACATCGACAAGGACGAGCAGAAAAAGCGCCTGGAATCGCGCCGCGAAGACCCGCTCAAACAATGGAAGATCAGTCCGATCGACGATGCCGCGATCGACCGCTGGGATGCGTACAGCAAGGCCCGCGACGCGATGTTCGCCCGCACCTCCTCGCCTGCTTCGCCGTGGATCGTCGTGAATGCCAACAACAAAAAGCGGGCGCGGCTCAACGTCATCCGCGACCTGCTCCAGCGCGTCGACCACCACGCGCCTCACCGCGCGGACTTCGAGCCGGATCGCTCGGTCGTGTTCGAATTCGAACCCGCGGCCCTCGAAGACGGCCGCATCGCCAAGTAGGAAAGCTATCGTTTATCGAGTTGCGCGTGCAGCCACGGCGAAACGAAGTAACGCCAGAGGAGCTTGACGAGCGCAGCCGCCGGGATCCCCAAAAGCAAGCCCGGAACGCCGAACAACTCGCCGCCTGCAAAGACCGCGAACATGACGCCGATCGGCGAGACGCCGACCGAATCGCCCATGATCTTCGGCACCAAAATATTATCGCTTACGCGGGCCATGCCGAACGTGATCACCTGAACCCAGAGAATCATCCACCCCCCTTGCGGGGCGCAGAGGATCAGCGCGATCACCTGCACGATCAACATGCCGATGACGGGAATCGAGTACCCCACGAACGTGATGATCCCCAGAATCAGCCAGAGCTTGAAACCGATCAGCGCGCAGAGCGTGCCCACTACCACCCCGGTAATCGCGCTGACGATCACCTGCCCGGAGATGTAACTTCCGAAGACCTGGGTGATCTCGGCCGCGAGGTTGCGCGCCGTACTGCGCCTGCTCTCCGGAAACATCGCGGCGAACCCGTCGGTAATCTGCGAATCGTTGAGCAGGAAGAAAAACGACAGCACGATCGACGAAAACGCCACGAAGAACCCCGTCGCCGTGCTCACCAGAATGCTTCCCACCGAGGAGATCGTGCCGGTTGCAAGGGCGGAGAGACGCTGCGTCCCGAGTTGGCCGAGATCGAACGACGTGCTGGGAATGTGCAGCGCCGGCAAGTGCTCCTGCAGCGATTCTTGCAGAGTCGTAAGCCACGCTTGGAGCGTCGACACATACGTTGGGATGCTTGCAGCGAGTCCCTGGACCTGATTGATCGTCAGCGGCACGATTACCATGACGCCCACGACGATGATTCCCAGCAGGCAGAGAAAGACGATGCTGATCGCCAGCGGTTTGGGCACGCGGCGCAGCTGTAAGTGGACGACGATCGGCTCGACGCCAAACGCGATGAAGGCCGCGATCAAGAAGATCGACATCGTGCGCGGAATATGCGCGGCAAAAATCACCGCCAGGGCCGCCAGCACCACGATCGCCGAGCCCCAGGCGACGCGGCGCCAGGTGGCCCGGGCTATAGCTCTTTGCACAGCAGTCGCCGTTCCGTTACGAAGCCAAAAGTCGCGTAGAGTGCCTGCGCCGCCGCATTCTCTTCGGTCACCATCAGCGCTATATACGGCAGACCTCTGCTCCGAGCCTCATCCTCGGCGGCGCGCATCAACGCCGCTCCCACGCCCTCCCGTCGATGGGCCCGTTCGACGGCCATATACGCGACGAAGGCCTGCGGCTCGCCCGTCACCTCATCCGCAAGCCGATCGAGCAGAAGCAAAAACCCGGCCGGCCTGCCGTCGCGCTCGGCGATCAGGGCCACGTGGGATTGATTCTCCACGATATCGAGTAAGCGATCGTAGCTCTCGAGGACCGCACTCGGCGAGGCGCGGCGCACCGGCGAAACGCTGTCCATCGCGGTGCGTTTTCCCAAGGCCCGGATGAACGCGCGGTCTGCCTCGCCGCCGGCCCGAACGCTCAGGCGCGCCATTGCACGAGAAGCTCTTCGAGGGCGGCCACAAATGCTCGATTCTCCTCGGGCGTGCCGATCGTCACGCGCAGCCAACCCGGCATATGCAGCGCGTCGCCCGACCGCACGATGATGCCGCGCTCGAGCAGCGCTTCGTACGCGCGCGTCGCCTCGACCGGGACTTCGACGGCGATGAAATTCGCTTGGGTTGGGTATGCCCGCAGGCCCAGACGCGCGAATTCGGCCCCGAGATAGGCCTTGCCGGCTTCGTTCAACTCGACGCTGCGGCGCACGAACGCATCGTCCTCGAGCGCTCCCAACGCGCCCAACGCCGCAGGCAACGAGACGTTGAACGGCAGGCGTATGCGGTCGAGCCATCCGATGCTCTCCGCATCGCCGAAGCCGTAACCTACGCGCAAGCTCGCCAAGCCGTAGATTTTCGACATCGTTCGCAGCACCAGCGTTTTAGGACGCCGCTTGATAAAGGCCGTTACGTCCGGCGCATCGGCATCCATATACTCGCTGTACGCGCGATCGATGACGAGCGTCACATGGCTCGGAAGGCGCGCCAGAAGCATCTCCCACTGCGCGCCGTCCAGCGAGGTGCCGGTCGGATTGTTCGGATCGCATAGAAACATCAACGCGGTGCGTTCGGTAACGGCTGCCAGCATCGCCTCGAGATCGTGTTTGCCTTCGACGAGCGGAACTTCGACGGCCGCGGCCCCGCGCACGAGCGTGGCCAGGCGGTACAGCTGAAACGACGGGGTTGCCATCACGGCTTGCAGGCCCGGTTCGAGCAACATCTCCGCGATCAAACCCACCAATTCGTTGCTGCCGTGCCCGAGCACGACGTTCTCGGCACTCAGCCCGTAGCGGCCGGCGAGCGCGGTCTTTAATTCCAGGTGCGCGTCGTCGAGGTACAGGTGCAATCCATCGAGATGCTGGAGTGCCGCCAGCGCCTTGGGCGAACTTCCGAGCGGATTTTCGTTCGATGCGAGCTTGATAATCCGTTCCAGGCCGAAACGCTTGCGCACCTCTTCGATCGACGTTCCGGCTTTGTATGGAGCGAGCGCGCGCACGACGGAGCGGGTCATCGCACGCGCCTACGCTCGCCGCGACCCGGGGTCGTCGATCGGCGCACCCGACGCGCACTGCGGGCACTCGGCGGGATCGTATGAAACGATCGGCAGATCGAGCAGCGCGTGCGTCGGCACGCCGAAATCCGCATCGCCGCGCTTGACGATGATGCCGACGCCCGCGACGTGCGCTCCGTGGCCGCGCACCACGTCGATCACCTCACGCACCGACATGCCGGTCGTAACGACGTCCTCGACGATCAGGACGCGATCGTCGGCGTTGAGTTGAAAATTGCGGCGCAGCTTCGGGACGCCGTCCTCTTTTTCGACGAAGAGCGCCAGCGTGCCGAGTTGTCGCGCAACTTCGTAGCCCAAAACGATGCCGCCCACCGCCGCGCTCACCACGACCGTCGGGCGAACCGAGCGAAACGCCCCGGCGATGCCGCGCGCGACCTCCTCGACCAAACGGGGGTCTTCCAAAATGCGGAATTTCTGAACGAAGCGATTGCTATGGCGGCCGGAGCTGAGGCGAAAGTGGCCGTCCAATAACGCACCGCGTTCGTGGAGCGCGCGCGAGAGATCGAAAGTTGACATCCTGATTCCTTGGATTAGGCGAGTGCCGGGGACATCTCGGCGAGGATCGCACGCGCGGCGTGCAGCGGATCCGGCGCCTGAGTGATCGGGCGGCCGACGACCAGATAGTCCGCACCGACCGCTACCGCCTGCGCCGGCGTGACGACCCGCTTCTGGTCGCCGTGGCTTGCTTGGCGCGGGCGAATTCCGGGCGTGAGCGTGAGAAAATCTTCGCCGAAGAAGTTCTTGAGATCCGCGACTTCGTGCGCGCTGCAGACCACGCCGGAGCAGCCCGCGTCGCGGGCGAGCGCCGCAAGCCGCGTCGCGTTTTCGCCGATGCCTCCGCTCAAGCCGAGTTCGCCGAGGTCCTCATGCGCCAGGCTCGTCAAGATCGTGACCGCGAAGATGTGCGGGCGCGAGATCCCGAGTTCGTCGGCCCGCGCATCCGCGCTCTCGACCGCCGCTCGCATCATCTCCAGCCCGCCTAACGCGTGCACGTTGATGATGTGCGCGCCGGGCCGCACGAGTTGCCGGATCGCCGCGCCGACCGTGCGCGGAATATCGTGCAATTTCACATCGACGAAGTAGCGGACGTCGCGGGCTTGCAGATACGAGAAAATCCGCTCCGGATATCCGCAGAGCGCTTCGAGACCGATTTTGAAGATGACGTCGAGTTCGTAGAGCTGGTCGATGAGCGCCTCGGCCTGTTCGGGCCCCGGCACGTCCAATGCGACGATCAACTGGCTCATAGCGTTATCCCTCATCCCCTTCATACTGTTGCGCGTTTGCGAAACCGACGTTGGCTCTGCCTACGATGGACGAGAGCGAACGAAGGTTGCGTTGGGCGAGATAGGCTCGCAGTTCCTCGACGATCCGCACCGGCACCCGAGGATCGGTGAAGTTCGCCGTTCCGATGCTCACCGCGCTCGCGCCGGCGAGGAAGAACTCGAGCGCGTCGCTCGTGGTTTCGATCCCGCCCTGGCCGATAATCGGAATCGTGACCGCGCGCGCAACCTCGTACACCGCGAGAACGGCGATCGGCCGGATTGCCGGCCCGGAGAGACCCCCCGTGACATTCCCCAAGCGCGGGCGCCAGGTTTCAACATCGATGGCCATACCGCGCACCGTGTTGATCACCGCCAAGGCGTCGGCCCCGGCAGATTGCGCCTCGCGCGCGATCGATGCGATGTCGGTCACGTTGGGCGAGAGTTTGACGATCAGCGTTTTGTCCGTTACCTCGCGCGCCGCTCGTACCACTTTGCCCGTTAGGCGCGGATCGCACGCGAAGGTTTCGCCCTCGCTCGCGACGTTCGGGCACGAGATGTTTAACTCGATCGCCGCGATCTCCGAACGCTGCCCGAGCATTTCGCACACGTACGCGTAGTCGTCCACCGAGAATCCGGCAACGCTCCCGACGATCGTACACGGACGGCCGGCAAACTTCGCGACGTCGTGTTCGAGATACCACTCGATGCCGGGGTTCTGCAACCCGATCGCGTTGAGCATCCCGGCCGGCGTATGCACCAATCGCGGCGTCGGGTTCCCAAGACGCGGGTGCCGCGTGACGCTCTTGAGAACGACCGCGCCGATTTTCGCGAGATCGACGAACGGTGCGAACTCCTCTCCCGAGCCGTAACATCCACTTCCCATGAGGGTTGGATATGCGAGCGTCAGGGAGCCGATCTTCGTCGTAAGATCGACATCGCGCAGGTCGTTTGCGCCTACCATCGTAGCTCGTGCGCCCAAAAGACGGGGCCCTCTTTACAGATGCGCGCGTAGACCACGTCGCTGCCGCCGCGCTCGAGCGGTGGAAAGCTGGGTGCTTGCGCGCTCGTCCCGATCAACGGCACCACGCAACCCCAACAGCCGCCGACGCCGCACGCAAACGTTTCCTCGAGTGAGAGTTGCGCTCGTACGCCGAGCGTTTCGGCAACGCGTGCGACGGCGCGCAGCATCGGCGTCGGGCCGCACGCCAGGATGAGGCCCGGCGGGTCGGCCCCTTCGAGCGCCTGCGTGATGTAACCATGGTGCCCCAAACTCCCGTCGTCGGTCGCGAGAATCACTTCGCAGCCTTCGCGCTCGAAACGTTCGCGCTCCACGAGCAGTTCGCGATTGCGCGCGCCGTAGAAGAGGCGCACGCGCGCTCCCGCGGCGAGCAGCGTTTGTGCGGGCAGCAGCACCGATGCGATGCCCACGCCGCCGGCGACGATCGCGACGTCGCGCGGATTTGAAGATAGATCGAACCCGTTCCCGAGCGGCCCCGTCAACGATAGGCTGTCGCCCGGGCGCAACCCGGCAAGTTCGGTCGTTCGCTTACCCACAACGAAGAAGAGCAAGCTGCCCCGCGTTCCTTGCGCTTCGTAGATGCCGAGCGCCGTCGATGCGACTTCTCCACTAGGCGGAACGGCCATCACATACTGCCCCGGACGCGTCACAGCGACCAGCGCGGGCGCGTCGAAACCAATGAGAACGACGTTCGCTGCGAGTTCGCGACGGTCGATAATTGTCGCATCGAAGGTGCCGCATGGCGACGCGGTGGTGGTCATAATGGCACACTTTCACCAAACATTAAAAAAACTCCGGGCCAAAAGCTGAACCATTGGTATGAAACAGCCGTTATAGAGAACAGAGACAAAACTCTGAAAGGAGGGTCCGCAGATGGCAGGTGTGATGGTTTTCAAATCACTCGCTGACGCGTTGCGTGCCGGATACCAGGTTTACGACCGCACGTCGGACGGATACCTCGTTCGGACACGAACGTCGGCCGGCTGGGCAATCGCGCTGGTCGCGTGTAAGTAAACCCAGAGTAAGCAGCAGCTGGAAAGGAGCCGCCGGCAAATGTCGGCGGCTCCTTTCTTATGGCCTCACGCGGGTTAGCGATAATCCGGGGGCTGAGCCGGTTTCTCGATCTCCGGCGTCGGGCCGGGGCGCCATCCCGCGGGGCCGGCCGGGGGCGGGGACGGTGGCGGCGGCGGCGGCGTGGCACCGGGCTGGGCCCGGGGACCGAAGTGCATCGAGGGATCGTTCGGACGCGGGCCGCGCATGAACATCGGCGGCACCTGCGCTCCGTTGAGGAGGGCGTTGATGATCTGGGCGATGCCCACGAACATCGGAATCAATCCACCCAGAATCCACGGGCCGGGCTCGTGGCTGATGAACGAGAGGCCGATCAGCAAGGCCAGGCCGACGAGCGTGAGCCGAATCCCCTTGCTCATCTGCGTCTGTGCGTAGAAACTCGGGTCGCCGCCGTACGGCGGCGGCATCCCCGGAGGCGGTACGCCCGGGCCCGGCGGCGGGACGTCGCCCATACCCTGCGCCCACGCGTCGAAGCGGCGGCCGTAGCGCGAACCGCCTAGGCCGCCCGGCGGCGGCACGATGCCTCGCCGAATCATCTCCATTCGCTCCTGGTGAGCCAGCACGCGAGAGATCACCCACGCGGCGACCGGCGCACCGAAGAGAAAGACGATGCCGAAAAGGGGAACGAGGTCATGCATGATTAGGGCGCTCCGTTCGTCGTGATATGGATGGATCCGTCGCCGCTCGATACGTTCAAGCTGCTCGATCCGTCGCCGACGCGCAGCTGCTGTTGATTGCCGCCATCGTTGTGGAACGATTGGCCGTCCAACGTCATGCTGCCGTCATCGGTGTGGGCGGCGATCGTCGCGTTGCTGCCCGAAGCAAGCGCGAGACCGATGCTTCCGTCGCCACTAGAGATTTCGTAGGTTCCCGAACCGGGAAAGAGGCCGTCCACCCGCACGGATCCGTCGCCCGAATGCACGGTCGCACGCGGCGCCGAACCGTTGAGGACGATGCCCTGCGCATGAATGCTGCCGTCGCCGGTTTTCGCCGTCAGCGCATTCGCCGTGACGTCCGTAAGATGCAAGCTTCCGTCGTCGCTCGAAATCTCGAG
>Ga0307373_10005740_pt1 | contig 20129 bp, 21 predicted proteins | sample OX2MG_FD_202534 | JGI IMG/M metagenome (GOLD analysis project Ga0307373, IMG submission 202534) | Soil microbial communities from Risofladan, Vaasa, Finland - OX-2 | ecosystem: Environmental > Terrestrial > Soil > Coastal area > Acid sulfate soil | place: Finland: Risofladan, Vaasa | collected...
ATTGGTCGAGGAAGGTCCTGAAAGCGAGGAGGACGGCACCACTGCGGTTGCCGGTGGGCCCGAGCTCACCGCCCTGACCGGTGAGCTGGGCGCCGAGGCGGTCGTCGAGGCGGTCGTCGAGGCGGTCGTCGAGGCCGTCACCGAGGCTTCTTCCGAGGTCGGCTCGGACCAGCCGGAGGCCGGCGAGTAGCAGGCGGGAATGCCCGCCCGCGACCAGCCTCGGGATCTCGGACAATGACGAGAGGCCCCGCCGCGGGGAAGACCGTTGTGTTGGGCGTCACCGGTGGCATCGCCGCGTACAAGGCGGTCGAGGTGTGTCGCCGCCTCGTCGATGCCGGTGCCCACGTCGTCCCTGTGCTCACCGAAGACGCCACCCGGTTCGTGGGGGAGGTCACGTTCTCCGCACTGGCGTCAGAGTCTGTGCAAAAGACCCTGTGGTCCGAGGTCGATCCCATCCCCCACACCCATCTCGGCCAGCGTGCCGATCTCGTGCTCGTCGTTCCGGCGACGGCGCGCTTTCTCGGCTGCTACGCCAACGGGATCTCCGACGGGTTGTTGAGCGCGACGGTCCTCGCCACGCGGGCGCCGGTGATCGTGTGTCCGGCCATGCACACCGAGATGTGGGAGCACCCGGCCGTACAGGAGAATCTGGCGACGCTCCGTCGACGTCAGGTGATCGTGGTCGATCCCGCTCAGGGTCGCCTGGCGGGCGGTGACGTCGGGGCCGGGCGCCTGGCCGAGCCCGCCGACATCGTGGCCGCCGCCTTGGCGGTGTTGGGCTCCGCGGCGCGTGGACACGATCTCGCCGGTCGACGCGTGGTTGTGAGCGCGGGTGGCACGCGCGAGCCCATCGACCCTGTGCGGTTCATCTCCAACCGGTCCTCGGGCAAACAGGGTCACGCCGTCGCCGAGGCGGCGGCAGCGCGCGGCGCCGAAGTCGTCCTCGTCACCACGGCGACGCGACCGGTGTCGCTGGACATCGACCTCGTCACGGTGGAGACCGCGGCGGAGATGGAGACGGCCATGCTCGAACACGGCGCCGACGCCGACATCATCGTGATGGCGGCTGCGGTGGCGGACTTCCGGCTGAAGGCGCCCGCCGATGCCAAGTTGTCGAAGGCCGACGGGGTGCCCGAGCTCGTCCTCGAGCCCACTCCCGACATCCTGGCCGAGCTCGGACGGCGCCGACGCGACGGGCAGGTGCTCGTCGGGTTCGCGGCTGAGACCCATGACATGACGAGCCGGGCGGCCTCGAAGCTTCAGGAGAAGAACGTCGATTTCATGGTGGCCAACGACGTCTCGGCACAGCACGTGGGCTTCGACCATGACACCAATGCCGTGACGATCCTGGGATCCGAGGGCACCTGCCGCGAGGTCGCTCTGACCTCGAAGCTCGAGGTGGCTCACGCCATTTTGGATAGTGTCATCGTTCGCCTGGGACGACAACGCCCCGGTGGGGGTACTCGGCTCGCCGATGCCTCTGGGGGGGACGACAACCCGAGGAGAGACTCGTGACCACGCGCCACACCTTCACATCGGAGTCGGTGACCGAAGGACATCCCGACAAGATGGCCGATCAAATCTCGGATTCGGTACTCGATGCGGTACTGGCATCGGACCCCGACGGCCGGGTGGCGTGTGAGACGCTTTTGACCACCGGTCTCGTCGTCGTGGCGGGGGAGATCTCGACCAACTGCTACATCGACATCGCCAGCCTGGCGCGAGATGTCGTGTGCGACATCGGCTACGACAGTGACTTGTACGGGTTCAACGGTCGCACCTGCGGGGTGCTCGTCGCCCTCGACGAGCAGTCACCTGACATTTCCCAGGGCGTCACCGCCGCCCACGAGCTGCGGACCGGCTCGGGCGGGGAGGACCAGCTCAACGCCCAAGGTGCAGGCGACCAGGGGATGATGTTCGGGTACGCGTGCGACGAGACGCCCGACCTGATGCCGCTTCCCATCTGGCTGGCCCACCGGCTTGCGCAGCGTCTGGCGCAGGTTCGGCGCGTGGGCGTGCTCCCGTATCTGCGTCCCGACGGCAAGACCCAGGTGAGTGTGGTCTACGAGTCTGGGCGCCCCGTCGCCATCGACACGGTGCTCATCTCGACCCAGCACGCGGCCGGTGTCGACATCGAGACCCTGCTGCTCCCTGACCTCCGTGAGCACGTGATCCACCCCCTGCTGCCGCCCGCCCTCGACACCTCGGCGCTGCGCATCCTCGCCAACCCCACCGGTCGTTTCGAGTTGGGTGGACCGCACGCCGATACCGGGCTCACCGGGCGCAAGATCATCGTGGACACCTATGGCGGCATGGCCCGACACGGCGGCGGGGCGTTCTCCGGAAAAGACCCCTCCAAGGTCGACCGCTCGGCCGCCTATGCGGCCCGGTGGGTCGCCAAGCACGTGGTGGCGGCGGGGGCCGCCCGACGCTGCGAGGTCCAGGTGGCGTATGCCATCGGCGTGGCCAGTCCCGTGTCGCTCATGGTGGACACCTTCGGCACCGAAGCCGTGGACCCGGTGAAGATCGAGGCGTCGGTCCGTGAGGTGTTCGACCTTCGCCCGGCCGCCATCGTCCGGGACCTCGACCTCAAGCGCCCCATCTATCGCCGTACCGCTGCCTACGGGCACTTCGGTCGTTCGGAGAAGGAGTTCACCTGGGAGGCGACACCCCGGGTGGACGACTTCAAGCGCGCCCTGGGGCTGTAGGGGAGTCGGGCACCGGGGAGAGCACCGACCCAGGGCCGAGTCAGACTGCCGCCGTGTCGGCGGAGCCTTTCGAACGCGTGGTCCGAGTTCTTCCCGACCTGCGCGCCCTGCACAAGACCTTCGACTACACGGTTCCCACTGCGCTCGCCGAGCGAATCAGGGTGGGAACCCAGGTCCGCATCGCTCTGGGGCCTCGGCGGGTGGGGGGGTGGGTCGTCGAAGACCCCGTCGCACCGACACCGGGTGTGGTGCTGCGGCCCATCGCGGCCGTGCGGGGCTGGGGCCCCCCTCCGGCCGTGCTCGAGCTGGCGCAGTGGGCCGCCTGGCGCTGGGCCGGGCCCGTGCCGACGTTGCTTCGTACCGCCTCGTCTGCGCTCGCGGTCCGCTCCCTCCCTGCGGTCCGGCCCCCGGGCCCGCCGAGCCATGAGCTCGACGACGCCACGGCAGGTCGCGAAGGTCTCGGGGAGGGGACCACGGTCGTCCGCCTCGGGCCTGGCGGTGATCCCTGGCCCGTCGTGATGGCGGCGGTGACCCGTCTCGAATCCGCCCGACCTGACGCGGGGGTGCTCGTGCTCACTCCGGGACTCCGGGCCGCGCACGACATGGCACGGCGGCTGCGGTCACAGGGAATCGCCACCGCCCTGCTCCCCGGTGACTGGGCGCGGGCGCGTGCGGGTGGGTGCGTGGTCGTGGGAGCGCGCGCCGCGGCCTTCGCGCCGATGCCGCGTCTTGCCGCCGCCGTCGTGCTCGACGCGCACGACGAGGTGTACCACGAAGAGCGCGCCCCGACATGGGCAGCATGGGCGGTAGTGGTGGAACGGGCCCGGCGCGACGGCGTCCCTTGCGCGTTGGTGACACCCTGCCCGACGCTCGAGATCATGGCGGCCGGGACGTTGGTCGTCGGGCCACGAACTGTCGAGCGTCGGGCCTGGCCCGTGGTCGAGGTCGTCGACCGCCGCGACGACGACCCCCGCTCGGGGCTGTTCTCCGAGCGTCTTGTGCGCGTGGTCCGGGAGGGGCTCGAGACGCCGGGGGGAAGGCTCGTGTGCGTTGTCAATCGCACGGGACGGGTGAGACTCGTCGGGTGTGGCGCGTGTGGAGAACTGGCGCGCTGTGAGCGTTGCGGCGCCGCGCTCGAACTGGTGGCCGACGCGCGCCGGGGAGCCCGGCGGCAGCCCGCCTCGTCCCTTGCACCCGACGTCGAAGCCGTTCCGTTGTTGCGTTGTCGACAGTGTGGTGAGGAGCGACCCGTGGTGTGCGCGCGGTGCGGCACCACTCGCATGAAAGCCCTGCGGTTGGGCGTGACGCGCGTGCGAGAGGAGCTCGAAGCGCTGGCCGGGGTCGAGGTGGCCGAGGTGTGGGGGCCGGCGGCCGGGGTCGACGGCGAAGACGACGCGGTCCGGCGCGCCCGGGTCGTCGTCGGCACCGAAGCGGCATTACACCGTGTGCCCGACGCCAGCGTGGTGGCGTTCTTGGAGTTCGACTCGGAATTGCTCGCCCCGCGCTTTCGGGCCGGCGAACAGGCCATGGCACTCCTGGCCCGGGCGGCCCGGCTCGTGGCCGGCTGGGGGGGGCGACCCATCGGGGACCGGGCCCCGGGTCGGTTGATCATCCAGACGCGCCAGCCCCGGCATCCTGCGGTGCTGTCGGCTGTGTCGGCCGATCCCGGTGTTCTCGCCACCGCAGAGTCCGATGTGCGCCGCGCGCTGGGCCTTCCACCATTTTGCGCTCTGGCGGTTGTATCCGGGGCGGCCGCCGACATCTACGGCGGCGCCTTGCGTGACGGCGCTCCCGAGGCGGTCGAAGTCCGGGGACCCGTCGACGGTGCATGGTCGGTCCGAGCTCCCGATCACCGAAGTCTGTGCGACCTCCTCTCCGCCGTGCCGCGCCCCGCCGGTCGGCTCCGGGTCGAGGTCGACCCGGTGCGATCGTGACGGCCGGACTTACCGTCCCGGTACGATGGGGGGCATGTCGAGGTACTCCATCCGCCTGTATGGCGACCCGGTGTTGCGCCAGTGCGCCGCGCAAGTGCAGGACATCGATGGGACCGTGAAGCAACTTGCCGACGACATGGTCCAGACCATGTACGAGGCACCCGGAGTGGGTCTGGCCGCACCACAAGTCGGTGTCCAGAAGCGGATGTTCGTCTACGACACGGGGGACGGCGAGGGGCCCGTCACCGTCGTGAACCCGGTGCTGGCCGAGGCACGGGGGGAGTGGACCTTCGACGAGGGCTGCTTGTCTATCCCCGGGCTGTCGTGGCCCATCGTTCGTCCCAAAGAGGTCCACCTCACCGGGTTCGACCTCGACGGCAATGAGATCTCAGTCGAAGCGGACGAATTCCTGGCTCGCGTGTTCCAGCACGAGGTCGACCATCTCGACGGCGTGTTGCTCGTGGAACGCCTCGACGACGACCAGCGCAAAGAGGCCAAGCGCATCCTGCGCACCCGCACGCTGGGCTTGCCCGACGCGGATCCCGACGGGTTGCGCACCCTCGTCGGCGACGAGCGCTCCACCCGGCTCTCCGGCCTGTAGCGACGCGCCGCCGTCGGTGGCCCGCCTGGTCTTCTTGGGGACACCCCCGGCCGCCGCGGTCTCTCTCGAGGCCCTCGTCCATGCGGGCCACGACGTTGTTCTGGTGGTGAGCCGCGCCGACGCGCGTCGTGGGCGCGGCACCACGCACTCGCCCAGCCCCGTGAAACGCGCCGCCCTCGAGCTCGGGATCGAGGTCACGGACCGTCTCGACGACCTCCCTGCGACGGGTGCGGAGCTCGGTGTCGTCGTGGCCTACGGTCGGCTCGTGCCGGGCCGCATCCTGGATGTGCTCCCCATGGTGAACGTGCACTTCTCGCTGTTGCCCCGCTGGCGGGGCGCGGCGCCGGTGGAACGGGCTGTCCTCGCCGGCGACACCGAGACCGGCGTGGGCCTGATGCGTCTCGAGCAGAGTCTCGACACGGGACCGGTGCTCGCACAACGCCGTGTCACGATCGGCGCCCGAGAACACGTTTCGGCGCTCACCAACCGGCTGGCCACGATCGGCGCCGAGCTCCTGGTCGACACCCTGGCGGTGGGTGTCGACTCCCTTCCGGCCGGCGCGGCACAGCAGGGGGAGCCGACCTACGCCGAGAAGGTGCGTCCCGAAGAGCTCCGGCTCAACTGGTGGCGCGCCGCGTCCGAGCTCGAACGGGTGGTGCGCCTCGACCGGGCCTGGACGACGTTCCGCCACGAGCGCCTGCGCGTGCTCGACGCCGTCGTCAGGTCCGGGCCGCTATCGGACGAGAACAGCGATGCGCCGGTCGTTCCCGGCACCCTGGAACAGGTCGCGGTCCGCACCGGAGACGGGGTCTTGGAGCTCGTCGAGGTGCAGCCGGCGGGGAAGCGCCCGATGTCCGCATCGGCGTGGTGCCGCGGCGTCCGGGTGGAGGCCGGCGAGACACTCGGGGGCGACGAGTAGCGCCGGTAGGCTCGGTGGAGATGCTTCGGATCGCCCCTTCGGTGCTGTCGGCTGACTTCGGGAGCCTGGCCGAAGCCGTCGGTGAGGTGGCCGCCGAGGCCGACTGGCTGCACGTCGACGTGATGGACGGCCACTTCGTTCCCAACTTGACCATCGGCCCACCCGTGGTGGCGTCACTGCGCCGGCATTCGGGGTTGTTCTTCGACTGCCACCTCATGATGACCAACCCTGGGGACTTCCTCGAGTCGTTCCGCCACGCCGGGGCCGACGGGTGCACGGTCCACGTCGAAGTGGGCGACACCACCGCGCTCCTGGCCCAGGCCAAGAGTCTGGGCCTTCGAGCCGGGCTGGCGATCAATCCCGAGACGCCGTATGAGGCCATCGATCCCTTCCTGGGAGAGGCCGACCTGATCCTGTGCATGACGGTCCATCCCGGCTTCGGGGGTCAGCGGTTCATGGCCGAGGTGCTCCCCAAGATCGCCCGCACCCGGGCCGAGCTCGACCGGCGCGGGCTCGGCGCCGAGCTCGAGGTCGACGGAGGCATCGACGAGGACACTGCCGGCGCGGTGGTCCGCGCCGGGGCGCGCGTCCTGGTGGCCGGCTCGGCCATCTTCTCCGCCGATCGTCCGTGGGAGGCAGCTCGCCGGCTCCGCCTGGCGGGAGAAAAAGCCCTGCCCGGAGGCCAAAGAGACGAGGCCAAGTAGAATGGTGGTCCCATGACGGCCTCCCAGGAGACGCCCGGGGCGGGCCCCCGGGACGATGATCCCGCCGATCTCGCCGCCATGCGACGGGCCCTCGCGCTGGCCGCCTCGGTCCGCACGCGCACGTCCCCGAACCCCTGGGTCGGTGCGGTCGTGGTCACTTCCGCCCGCGACGTCTTCGAAGGGGCGACGGCTCCTCCTGGTGGGCCCCACGCGGAAGTGGTGGCCCTGGCTTCGGCCGGCGACGGCGCCCGGGGGGCGACGTTGTACTGCACCCTCGAGCCCTGTGCCCATCACGGCCGGACCCCGCCGTGTACCGGCGCCATCCTCGCCGCCGGCGTGGCGCGCGTGGTGGTGGCGGTCCTCGACCCCGACCCGCAGGTGTCGGGGAGAGGGGTGGCCGCGCTGCGCGACGGGGGCATCGTCGTGGACGTGGGAGTGGCCGCCGACGAGGCCGCCGATCTCCTGGCACCGTATCTGAAGCACCGGCGCAGCGGTAGGCCATGGGTCGTGCTCAAGCTGGCGGCCACGATGGACGGGCGCATCGCCGCGCCCGATGGATCGGCCCGCTGGCTCACCGGGGAGGCGGCACGCGCCGATGCCCATCGACTACGAGCCTTGTCCGACGCGGTGCTCGTGGGGGCGGGGACGGTCCGTTGCGACGACCCCGAGCTCACCGTGCGCGTCGATCCGATCCCCGAGCACCAACCACTGCGCGTCGTCCTCGGGCACGCGCCCGACGCGGCCAAGGTCCACCCCGCGTTGGAATTGTCGGGGGAGCCCGCCGCGGTGCTCGACGAGCTCGGAGCCAAAGGTGTGTTGCAGGTGCTCATCGAAGGCGGAGCGCGCGTGGCACATGCCTTTCACCGGGCCGGGCTCGTGGACCGCTACGTCCTCTATCTGGCCCCGGCTCTGTTCGGAGGCGATGACGCCGTGCCCATGTTCGGCGGCCCCGGTGCCCCCGGCGTCGAAGACCTGTGGCGGGGCCGGTTGGTGTCGGTCGCCCAACTCGGCGCCGACGTGCGAATCGAGCTCGCCCCGGCTGGATCCGGCGGACCTGGCGCGCCCTCGCCCGGAGTGGGGCCATGACCAGTTTCAGCGGCATCGAGGACGCCATCGCCGCCATCGGACGTGGCGAGATCGTGGTCGTGGTCGACGACGAAGATCGCGAGAACGAGGGCGATCTCGTCATGGCGGCGGAAGCGGTCACTCCCGAGAAGATCGCTTTCTTCCTCGCCCACACCTCGGGTGTCATCTGCGTGCCGCTGTTGCCCGATCGCGCCGATGTGCTCGAGCTCCCGCTCATGGTGAGCGAGAACACCGAGTCACAGCGCACCGCCTTTACCGTCAGCGTCGACTACGGCCACGGGACCACGACGGGCATCTCGGCCGAGGACCGGGCATCGACGATCCACGCCTTGATCGACCCGCACACGCGCCCGGTCGAGCTCAACCGCCCCGGCCACATCTTCCCCCTTCGATACCGGCCCGGCGGGGTGCTCAAACGCGCCGGGCACACCGAGGCCACCATCGATCTGGTGTCGGCCGCGGGCCTCTATCCCGCCGGCGTGCTGTGCGAGCTCGTCTCGGCGGACAAGACCCGCATGGCCCGGCTGCCCGAGCTCGAGCAATTCGCTCACACCCACGGGATGCCACTGCTCACCATCGCGGACCTGATCCGGTACCGGCGCCACAAGGACAAGTTGGTGGAGTGCATCGCGGGGCCGGCGCGCATCCCCACCGAGTTCGGGGACTTCGCCGGGTACGTCTATGAGTCCGAGCTCGACGGTGAGCACCACCTGGCCGTGGTCCGAGGCGACGTCAGGGGTAAGAGCGACGTGCTCGTGCGGGTCCACTCCGAATGCCTCACCGGCGACGCCTTCGGGTCACTGCGCTGCGATTGCGGCCCGCAGCTGACCGAGGCGGTACGGCTCATCGCCAAAGAGGGGACCGGCGTCATCGTGTACCTGCGCGGCCACGAAGGCCGCGGCATCGGGCTCGCCCACAAGCTGCGTGCCTACAACCTCCAGGAGCAGGGGCACGACACCGTGGACGCCAACTTGGAGCTCGGGCTGCCGGTGGACAACCGGGAGTACGGCATCGGGGCCCAGATCCTCGTCGACCTCGGCGTCACCACCATGCGTCTCATGACCAACAACCCCATCAAATACGGCGGCCTGGAGGGCTTCGGCCTCGACATCGTCGAGCGCGTCCCCCTGACCCTGCACTCGAACCCCGAGAACATCGCCTACCTGCGAACCAAGCGCGAACGCCTTGGCCACTTCATGGAAGGCCTCGACGACGAGGTAGGCGATGACAAGCTCTGACGCCACCGCGCTCTCAGCAAATGCGGTCGACGACGCCGCCCGGCGGGTCCACATCTCGCACGTCGGTGACGTGGCCAGCGAGGCCCGGGTGGCGTTGGTGTGCGCCAAGTTCAACGGTGGGATCACCGAGCGCCTGCTCGACGGGGCCCTCCTCGGACTCGACAAGAGCGGCATCAAGCCCTCCGCGGTCACCGTGGCCTGGGTGCCCGGTGCTTTCGAGCTGCCCCTGGCGGCGATGCGGCTGGCCGAGTCGGGATCCGTCGATGCCGTGGTGGCGCTGGGCGCGGTGATCCGGGGCGAGACGGCGCATTTCGATTTCGTCGCCGGCGAATGTGCGTCGGGTCTCCAGCGCGCCGCCCTCGACACCGGCATTCCGGTGGTGTTCGGGGTGCTCACCACCGACACCGTCGACCAGGCCCTGGCCCGGTGTTCCGAGGGAGACGCCAACAAGGGTTTCGAAGCGGCCGTGACCGCGCTCGAGATGGCAGATCTGCTTCGCAAGCTTCCGGGTCCGTCCCCGGCGCGGACGCGCTGAGGCCTCGGCGAATCACCATGCTCCGACTCGTCTTGCCCAAGGGCTCGCTGGAGAAGGCCACCCTCGACCTCTTCGCCGCCGCTGACCTGGCTGTCGTGCGGAGCTCGGACGTCGACTACCGGGCCAGCATCGACGACCCCCGCGTCGACGAGGTCCGCATCCTGCGGCCCCAGGAGATCCCCGGGTATGTCGCCGAGGGCAACTTCGACCTGGGCATCACGGGCCGGGACTGGATCGAGGAGACCGGCGCCGAGGTGATCTCGCTGGGCGAGCTCGCCTATTCGAAGGCCACTTCCAACCCCATCCGCGTCGTCCTGGCGGTCGCCCAGGACTCCCCGGTGACGACCATCGCCGATCTGCCCCCGGGGGCAAGGGTCTCGACCGAGTACCCCGAGCTCACCCGACGTGTCCTCGAGAAGCACGGCGTGCACGCCGAGATCCGCATGTCGTACGGCGCCACCGAGGCCAAGATCCCTGACATCGCCGACGCGGTGGTCGAGATCACCGAGACGGGCCGTGCCCTGGCTGCGGCTCGGTTGCGGGTCGTCGAGACGCTGCTCGTGTCGCGCACCGAGCTCATCGCCAACCCGGTGTCGGCTTCGGACCCGTCTAAGCGACTCGCCATGAGCCACCTCTTGACCTTGTTGCAGGGCGCGCTCGAGGCCCGGGGCAAGGTCCTGCTCAAGCTGAACGTGGCGACGGACAAGCTCGAAGCGGTGGTGTCGGTCCTGCCGGCGCTCAAGTCCCCGACGGTCTCGGAGCTCTCGGGCGAGGCCGGCTATGCAGTGGAGACCGTGGTGGAAAAGACCCAGGTCAACGTTTTGATCCCCGCGCTCAAGGACCGGGGCGCCACCGACATCATCGAGTTGCCGATCTCGAAGATCGTGCACTGACGGTCAGGTCGACGACGATGGCCCAGCCTCGCGGTGGCCCTCGGGCACCGCGAATCGGAGTGGTGGTCGAGTTCGACGAGCCCCGGGGCCTCGGTGTGGTGCGCGACGACGACGGGCGGAACTACCCGTTCCACTGCGCGGCGATCGCCGACGGCACCAGGCGCATCGAGCCCGGCACCCCGGTGGTGTTCTCGGTGGCCGCCGCGCACCGGGGCCGCCACGAAGCTCGGGCGGTGACGACGGTCGGGGTCAGTTGAGCGCGCCGGCCCGGCTCAGATCTAATCGCCCGGATCTATTCGCCGGGATCTAATCGCCGGGATCTATTCGGTCGTCGGCTCCCCGTCGGCGGAGGGTGAGGACTCGCTGATCTGGACGTAGGCGAGGCGGATCTGGGCCAGGGCATCGTTCAGCGAGGGCTCGGCTTCTCCCAGCCTGCCGGCGAGGCCCTCCACCAGTGCGGCCATGGCGTCGACGGCCAGGCGCGCCTGGTCGCGTCGGGGTGGTTGTTGTGACAGGTGAATGGCGGCCAACTCGAACAATCCGTAGGCGTGGTTGGCCACGACCACGTCGGCGGGTGTGCCCAGCAACTGGCGACGCAACTCGTCGAGCCGACCGGCGAGCTCGGCTTGCTCCTCGGGCCCGAGGTCATCCAGATCGGATTCGTCGGCCTCGCCATGATGGGACGGGGCGACCCCGGCACCGGTATCGGAGGGTCCCGAGGCGCCTGGGTGCGGCGGTGTTCCGGGGAGGTCGGGGGCGGTCCGGTCGGCGCCGGCGGGCTGCACTCTGTGCTCGCCCTCAGGTGTCCAGAGGCTGCTCACGCCTGGTAGCGTAGAGCTTTGAGCCAACAGGGAAAGCGGGGTCACGCCGTCGGGCGAACCCCCACCCGCCACCGGGCAACGGTGCGTCGGGTTTCGCATGGGGGTCCGTGACCGGATCCCGAAGGCTGCGACCTCGCTTCCGCGAATGGCTTCGGGGAGACTCGGAGTCCTGTAACGACGGGAGTGATGTCGCATCGCCACACCCATGACGACCAACGAGACCAGGATCAACGATCGCATTCGTGCGCGCGATGTACGCCTGGTGGACCCAGATGGCCTCCAGCTCGGGATACGCCCGTTGCCCGAGGCTCTGGCGATCGCCCGGCAGCTCGACCTGGATCTGGTTGAAGTCGCGCCTCTGGCCAACCCGCCTGTCTGCCGGATCATGGACTATGGCAAGTACAAGTTCGACGAGGCGCAGAAGGCCAAGGAGTCCAGGCGCAAGACGACCAGCGTCGGGATCAAGGAGATGAAGTACCGGCCCAAGATCGGCCCCGGTGACTTCGACACCAAGACCCGACAGGTTCTCAAGTTCCTGAACGAGGGCCACAAGGTCAAGGTCACGATCATGTTCCGAGGGCGAGAGGTGTTCCATCCCGAGCTAGGGAAGAAGATCCTCGATCGGGTGGCCGAGCACGTCGACGGGACGGCCCGGGTGGAATCTGATCCGAGGCTCGACGGTCGCAACATGGTGATGGTGCTGGCACCGGACAAACGGGCCAAGCAGTCCGCCGCAGCCCGGGCGGCACAAGGTGATGACGAAGTGCCCGGCCCGGTGAGCGGGGGTCCGGCCAAGCCCGCCAAGAGCGGGAGTCCGGGAGTAGTGGGGACAAACGGCGGATCGCCCGCCGCGGCACCAGCGGCGGCCACAGGGGATGCAGAGCCCGGTCGCGAGGAAGGAAACTGACATGCCGAAGATGAAGACCGACAGGGGCGCTGCCAAGCGCTTCAAGGTCACCGGCACCGGCCGACTGCGCCGGCGCCAGGCCAATCGCTCTCACCTGCTCGAAAAGAAGAACAGTGTCCGCACGCGCCGGTTGGGGCGCGAGACCGAAGTCGCCGCCGCGGACCGCCGCGAGGTGCGGCGCCTGCTCGGTCGGTAACAGAGGCGGGCACAAGCTCGCTCGTCACGGATCGCCGCACCGGGCACCGGTGGGAGCGGTCCCATGTCATTCACGAAAGGAGCTCGTCATGGCCAGGGTGAAGCGCGCCGTCAACGGCAAGAAGCACCGTCGTGCCGTCCTCGAGTCGGCCCAGGGTTATTACGGCAACCGGAGCCGCACCTTCCGTTCCGCCAACGAAGCGGTCATGCACTCGCTCCAGTACGCGTACCGCGATCGTCGGGCACGTAAGGGAGACTTCCGCCGCCTGTGGATCCAACGCATCAACGCCGGAGCCCGGGCCAACGGCACGAGCTACAGCCGGCTCATCGCCGGCCTGCGCGAGGCCGAGGTCGTCGTGGACCGCAAGGTGCTCGCCGATCTCGCCGTCACCGACCCCGAGGCGTTCACGCGTCTGGTGGGCGTAGCAAGATCCGCCCTGGCCGACGGACCCTCGACTCCGGTGACAGCGGAGGCCGGGGACCGCTCCTGACCACGGGCCTGGCCTTCCGGCATCAGCGGGTCCAGCGCCTGCGCCGGTTGCTGGCGCGACGCGCCACGCGCCATTCCGAGAGGGCATTCGTCGTGGAGGGGGTCAAGCTCCTGCACAGCGCGCTCCAAGCGGGCGCACCGGTGGAGGCGGTGTTCGTCGACGATCGGGCCCGGCGCAGTCCCGAGTTCTCCGCGGTCCTCGACAGCGCGCTCGACCAAGGAGCCCGGATCTTCGATCTGGCACCCGGTGTGCTCGAACGGGTGGCCGACACTGTGACACCGCAACCCGTCCTGGCTGTGGTGGGGATGCCTGATGCCACCCTCGACCTGCTCGGTGGGGCGACGTTCGTGGTGGTGTGCATTGATGTGCGTGACCCGGGCAACGCCGGTGCGGTGATCCGGGTGGCTCACGCCGCGGGGGCTGATGCCGTGGTGTGCAGTGAAGGGACGGTGGACCCCTTCAACCCGAAAACGGTGCGGGCGTCGGCGGGCTCGGTCCTCCACATCCCGATCGTGGTGGCCGGAGACGCCGAGTCGGTCCTCGACTCGCTGAAGGGACACGGCCTACGGTGCCTGGCCGCGGTGTCGAGAGGGGGGACGCCCTACAGCGACGTCGATGTGACGTCTCCGTTCGCCCTGGTACTCGGGAACGAGGCCAGTGGGCTGCCGTCGCAGCTCGCGCCGCGCCTCGATGCGATGGTGACCATTCCCATGGGAGGCGGGGCCGAGTCCCTCAACGTGTCGACCGCGGCGGCGGTCCTGTGCTTCGACGCGGCGCGGCGGCGCTCTAACCTGCACGCCATGGGAGAGCCCCGTTGACCCCGTCCCCGGCCGGTGACAACGGGTCCCAGTCACCTGGTGTCGATCCTGAGGGATTGGTGTCTTCGGCCGTGGATCGGTTGACCACGATCTCCACGTTGGCGGCTCTGGACGATCTGCAGACTGACCTTCTGGGAAAGCGCTCCGCGCTGGCCCGAGCGCATCAAGGTCTGGTGGCGCTCGACCCCGGGGCGCGCCCCGAGGCGGGACGTCGTCTCAACGAGGCGCGTCGACAGATCGAGTCCCACCTCGCCGATCTCCGACGCAGGCTCGAATCCGACGAGCGCGCGACACGGCTCGAGGCCGACCGCCTCGACCTGACCGAGGTCATCGCCCCGGCGTTGCGGGGGCGGCTGCACCTCGTCCAGCGGACACGAGACGAGCTCGAGGACGTCTTCGTGGGGATGGGGTTCCGGGTGGCCGAAGGACCCGAGGCCGAAACCGACTGGTACAACTTCGAGGCGCTGAACATGCCGCCCGCGCATCCGGCGCGCGGGATGTGGGACACGCTCTATCTCGATCTCGGGGAGCCCGAGACGGTGATGTTGCGGACCCACACCTCCCCGGTCCAGGTGCGCCTCATGAAGAGCCAGGGGCCACCGATCTACGCCGTGATGCCGGGGAAGTGCTATCGCCGCGACACCCCCGACGCCCGTCACATCCCGACGTTCCACCAGATCGAGGGGCTGGTCGTCGATGGCGGCATCAGCTTTGCCGATCTGGCCGGGACCATCGAGGCCTTCACCACCGCCTACTTCGGTCCCGACATCCACAGCCGATTGCGACCGTCGTACTTCCCCTTCACCGAGCCTTCCGCCGAGTACGAGATCACGTGCACGATCTGCAAGGGCTCGGGATGTCGGACCTGCTCGCAGACGGGGTGGATCGAGCTCGGTGGATGCGGCATGGTCGACCCGGCTGTCCTCGCCGCAGTCGGTCTGGACGCGGAGCAGTGGACGGGATTCGCCTTCGGGTTCGGGATCGACCGATGCGCCCAGATGCGCCACGAGATTCCCGATATGAGGGTGTTCTTCGACAACGACCTGCGCGTCCTGCGCCAGATCTGAGCTCCCTGTGCGCGTCCCCCTTTCGTGGTTGACGGATTTCGCGCCCTTCGGTGGCGACACCGTCGACCTGGCATCGACCCTCGACGACCTAGGGCTGGTGGTCGAGGAGATCCAACCCGTCGGAGAAAGCCTCGGCGACGTGGTGCTGGCCCGCGTCCTCGAGATCGGGGCCATCGCCGGGGCCGACCGGATCCGTCGCGTCGTCGTGGAGGCGGGCGGCGAACCAGTCGACGTGGTGTGCGGGGCCTGGAACTTCCACGAGGGTGACATCGTCCCCTTTGCTCCCGTGGGCTCGGTGCTCCCCGGGGGCTTCGAGATCAGCCGACGCAAGAAGAAAGGTGTCGTCTCCAACGGGATGCTGTGCTCGGGACGTGAGCTGGGGTTGTCCGAGGACCACGAGGGCATCTTGATCGTCCATGACGCCGGGGCCTCGGGTGTCGGTGGATCGGACGGGCCCGATGCCGATGTCCCGCGTGCCATGGCTCCGGGGACCCGCCTGGTCGACGCGCTCGGGATCACTTCCGACACCGTGTTCGACATCGCGGTGGAGGCCAACCGTCCCGATGCGTGGTGTGTGGCCGGGATCGCCCGCGACCTGGCGGCTGCCCGGCGTCTCCCCTTCACGTTGCCCGAGCCCACCGCGCCGATGTCGGACTCGGGAGCGCCTGTGGCCACGCTGACCACGGTGGAGGTGGTCGACGACGACTTGTGCCCTCGCTTCACCTCCCGGGTCCTGCTCGACGTCGAGGTGAGGCCCTCACCGGAGTGGATCGCCCGGCGCCTGACATTGGCCGGGATGCGTCCCATCAACAACGTCGTCGACGCATCGAACTACGTCATGCTCGACTTGGGCCAGCCCACGCATCCTTATGACCTCGACCTCGTCGCCGGCGGAGGACTGCGGGTCAGAGCGGCCAGGCCCGGTGAGATCGTGACCACGCTCGACGGTGTGGAGCGTCGCATGGGGGAGCGATCGGTGGGCATGGGCGACGATCGCCGGGACTGCGTCATCTGCGACGGCGATGACGAACCAATCGGAATCGGCGGGATCATGGGAGGAGCCACGAGCGAGATCTCGTCCTCGACGCGCCGGGTCCTGCTCGAGGCGGCGTACTTCACGCCCATGGCCATCGCCAGAAGCTCCAAGCGACTCAGTCTCCGCTCCGAGGCGTCGGCCCGTTTCGAACGGGGTTGCGACCCAGAGGGGATCGACCGGGCCGCCACCCGACTGTGTGAGCTGCTCGGAGCGACGGCGGGGGAGCGGTATCGCAACGCCGAGGGAGTGGTCGATGTGCGGGGGCCTGTGCCCGGCCCTGCTCGGGTCACGGTACGGACGGCGCGTGTCAACGGCGTGCTCGGGAGCGAGCTCGACGATGACCAGGTGGTCGGGTACCTCGAGCCCATCGGGTTCACGTGCAGGCCCCAATCGACGGGTGTCGTCGAGGTGACGGTGCCCACGTTCCGTCCCGACACAAGTCGCGAGATCGACGTCATCGAAGAGGTGGCTCGGCACCACGGCTATGCGAAGCTGCCGCGGCGACGACCCTTCACACCGCAGGTGGGCCGGCTCACCCCGTATCAGCGCGATCGGCGTCTGGCGCGTCAGATGATGGCGGGGCTGGGCGCGCATGAGGCCTGGACGGCGTCGTTGCTCGGGCCCGACCAACAGTCGAAGGTGGGCATCGAGGGCGGGGTGCGGGTGACCAATCCGCTCACACCCGACGAGAGCGTGTTGCGACAGAGCCTTCTGCCCGGGATGTTGGGTGCTCTCGCCTTCAACGCCGATCGTCGGCAAGGGGAAGTACGCCTCTTCGAAGTAGGTCACGTGTTCCCACCGCCGGGGCCCGACCGGGTGGCCCACGCGCTGGCCCGGTCGGGCGACACAGTGATCGCGGAGCGCGACGTCCTGGCGTTGGCGCTGGCCGGCGCAGGCGATGACGCCCGCAGCGCCGCGGCAGCCTGGCAGGTCTTGGTCGACGGCTTTGGGATCGTGGACGTCGCCCTCGTCGTCCCCGGCGCCAGCGGCGGGGACGGCCACGACTCGGTCCCGGCCGGCATGCACCCGACCCGCTGTGCCCGCCTCGTGGTGTCGAGCCCCGACGGAGGGCCCGGGCCGGTGCTCGGTGTGGTGGGCGAGGTGGACCCGAGCGTGCTGGAGGAGTTCGGGCTCGACGCCGAGCACCGGCGTGTGGGCTGGCTGGAGGTGGATCTGGAGACGCTGCTCAACGACGTGCCCCGACGCCGTGACTTGGTCAGCGCGGTGAGCAGGTTCCCGTCGAGCGACATCGATCTGGCCTTCGTGGTCGACGACACCGTCCCTGCCGCGGCGGTGCAGATGACGCTGCATCAGTTCGGTGGTGAGCTCCTCGAGTCACTGGCGCTCTTCGACGTGTACCGGGGCCCCGGTGCCCCCGAAGGGTCGCGCAGCCTCGCCTATCGCCTTCGGCTGTGCGCAACGGACCGGACCCTCACCGACCAGGAGGTCGCCGAGGTACGCGCCCGATGCATCGCCGCGGTGGAGCAGGCGCACCGAGCGCGCCTGCGGGGCTGAGGCCGTGGTGAAAGGCTCGAGAGACTCGGCACGAAGCCTCGCCGTCGAGGTGGTGGGTGCGACGGGACCTACGACCGCCACTTCCATCGGAACCCACAAGGTGTTGTACTGCGTGGCAGGGTCGATCGTGTTTCACACCGAGGCGGGCGACGTGGGGTTGGCGCCGGGAGATCGCATGGAGCGCCCGACCGGAGTGACCCACGGCGCATCTGTCGGTCCCGCCGGCGTCGAGTGCGTCGAGGCGTTCCGCTCCTAGCGCTGTAGATGTTTCAGAGCGGCGTAGTTCGGCGATGTGCGGCTACAGAGGGTGAGGGCTACCGTCGCGACCTGATGGGTGAACGAGGCGGCATCGGCGTCGAGGTGGGATGACGATGGCCGCTGTCGTGCTCGTCGATGCCATCTCCCCGTCGATCGGGCTGCACACCCTGCTGACCGGCTTCCAGACAGACGGGCTGAGCCTGGTGTCGCTCGCCATCGAGCTCGGCCTGGTGGTCTGGTACGTGGTGGCGGTCCGGCGCCTCGCCCGGAAAGGTCGCCGTTGGTCACCGTGGCGCACCGCTTCGTTCGTGGGTGCCACCGTCCTCGTGATCGCCGCCGTGCAGTCAGGACTGGCTGCCTATGACGACCAGGTCTTCGCCGCGCACGTCGTCCAGCACCTCCTGCTCATGAACTTCGCGCCGATTCTCTACGCGCTGAGCGCGCCTGTGACCCTGGCGCTGCAGTCCTCGGGCCGACCCACCCAGGAGCGCATGCTCAAGATCATCCATCACCCGGTGGTGGAACTGCTGACCAATCCGGTGTTCGTCGTTCTCGTCGCCTACGGCACCATGATCGGCTACTTCCTCACGCCGTTCTACAACTTCTCGCTCGAACACCCGCTCATCCACGACCTCACCCATCTCCACTTCCTCGTGTCGGGTTGTCTGTTCTGGTGGTTGGTGGTCGGGCGCGACCCTTCGCGCTGGCGTCTCTCGCATCCGGTCAAGCTCGGGATCCTGGCCATCGGCATCCCCGTGACCGCCGTGCTCGGGGTCAGCCTCACCGGTGCCCGGGACTCGATCGCGCCGCTCTTCCACAGTGTGGCCGACACCCACACCGGGGGGTCGATCCTGTGGGTGATGGGGGAGCTCACCACCTTTGTGGCCATGGCGTTGATCGTCTACCAGTGGATGAAGTTCGAAGAGCGCGAGGCGGTCCGTGCCGATCGACTCCTCGACGCCGAGTCCTCGGCGTAGGGACTTCGACGATGGCCTGGCAATCGCCCCTGGTGGCGGATTGGGAGCAGCGCGGGACCTACCGGACGTTCGAGGGGCTCAAGACCTTTGTCATCGACGTCCCCGCCGCCGGCACCGAGACGCTCGAGCCCCTGGTCATCGTGCACGGGTTTCCGAGCAGCTCCTTCGACTACCACCACGTGGTCGACGCCCTGGCCGAGCATCGAAGGGTGTTGCTCTTCGACATGATCGGCTACGGGCTTTCCGCCAAGCCCGATCGCCCGTACTCGGTCGACCTTCAGGCCGACGTTGCCCAGGCCGTCGTCGCCGATGTCGGGGTGTCGAGCCTGGCCCTGCTCACCCACGATCTCGGCGATACCGTCGGCGGTGAGCTCCTGGCCCGTCACGCCGAGGGCCGGTGGCCCGTCGAGATCACGCGACGGGTGATCACCAACGGCAGCATCTACATCGAGATGGCCCATCTCAGCACGGGGCAACAGCTCCTCTTGAGTCTTGCTGACGAACGGTTACCCGACACCGCCGGCATCGACGGCGCCACCATGCAGGCCAGTTTGTCGGCGACCTTTGCAACCGGGTCCCGTGTCGCAGACTCTGATCTGGCCGGGGAATGGGAGCTCATCTCCCACGACGGGGGCCACCTCCTGTTGCCGCGGACCATCCGGTACATCGAGGAGCGACGTCGCAACCAGGCCCGGTTCACCGGAGCCATCGAGACCCATCCCTCGCCGTTGGCGATCGTGTGGGGCACAGAAGACCCCATCGCGGTCGCGCCCATGGCTAGTCGGCTTCGTGAGGCGAGGCCCGACTCGACGCTTACCTGGCTGCATGACGTCGGGCACTACCCGATGATCGAGGCTCCGGCCACGTTCCTCGAAGCGGTCATCCCTGCACTTCACTGAGCCGCTTCAGTTCCCCTCAGGTGGTCGGGGATCTCGCCACATCGGCCAGACCGGTGGCCCGCCGGGGAGGACGATCTCCCCGGTGACCTCGAAGCGGTGACGGCGGTAGAAGGCGATGTTGCTCTGTTTGGATGACTCGAGGTATGCGCCGATGCCCTCGCGGTCGCAGCGTTCGAGGATGGGGGAGAGGAGCGCCGATGCGATGCCCTTGCCCTGATGAATGGGATCGGTGCCGAGGACGGCCAGGTACCAGTGCGGGGTGCGGGGATGTTGTCGCTCGATGGTCGAGACGACCCGCAAGGCGCGTGGGACGTGGAGGCCGAAGGCCGAGACCATCTTGGGTGCGCCCCGCAACACCTGCCCGAATCGCAGTCTCCAATTGTTGGGAGGGTCCCACAGGGCTCCGCCAACTCGATCGGTGTCGGTAAAGCAACCCCCGTGGGGAAGATGCTGATTGGTGAGGGCGGCCTCGAAGTACAGGGCCACGCGGCGTCGCCGTGAGGAGTCGGCAGGAATCAGGAAGCTCA
>Ga0307373_10005743_pt1 | contig 20112 bp, 17 predicted proteins | sample OX2MG_FD_202534 | JGI IMG/M metagenome (GOLD analysis project Ga0307373, IMG submission 202534) | Soil microbial communities from Risofladan, Vaasa, Finland - OX-2 | ecosystem: Environmental > Terrestrial > Soil > Coastal area > Acid sulfate soil | place: Finland: Risofladan, Vaasa | collected...
CCCACCCGCACCCTGGATGGCGCGGGCCAGTACCAGTACGCCGATGCTCGGCGCCAGAGCCGCGAGTGCCGAGGCTCCGGTGAACACCGCGATGCCCAACACGAAGATGCGCCGACGACCGAACCGCTCCCCGATGGCCGCCGCCGTGAGCAACAGCACGGCGAACGTCAGGGTGTAGGCGTTGACCGTCCACTCGAGCCCGGACAGACCGGCGTGGAGATGGGTACGGATCACCGGCAGCGCCGTGGACACCACCAGATTGTCCAGGGACGCCATGAACAGCGCCATGCCGGTGATCACGATGGCCCAGACGGCCCGCGACCGGGCCGTGGGCCCCACCCGTGGCGTTGACGCTCGAACGTCCGTCGACTCGACGCGGGTCGTGGTGCTCGATCGGAAGCCACCGGCCACGGCGACCTCGACAGCCGGCGAGACCGGACCGGCCACCGATGCCGGGGGTCGGACCGAGCCACGGTCCGTGCGGCGCCATAGCTGGCGGCGCCGGCCAACCCCAGACCCGGACGGCGAAGCGGTGCGCCATCTCCTTGGTTGTGAGTGATCACTAGTTACGCGGGGCAAAAAAAGCGGGACGGTGAAGGGCTGATTCATGCGGGAACCTCCGCGTTCGCGGCCCGGTCGACACGGTGCTGTGCCTCCAGGGCCTGAGTTGCGGCCTTGACGGCCTGGGTCTTTTCGGGTGTGTGGCACAAGTTCTGGGCCCACTGATCAGGAATGGCGAGCAGATCGATGGCCGCCATGACGTTGATCAGCATTCCCATGGCAAAGAAGTTCCGTAGCTGCTCGTCGTCGAGCTGGGCCCGTTCGTACACGAGCGTCTGGAGCACCTCGAACGTCCGGCGGCAGGCACGTGCGATGTCGGGGTCGCCCGGGGCGGCGGCAAATCCGTGCAGCTGGACCTGGAGGAGCTCCGGATCCTGCATGAGCTCGAAATAGGCCATACCCATGGCCTCCTGTGCGGCTTGGCCCTCGAGCCCCTCGCCGGCCCGGGTCAGCTCGCTGATGATCCGATCACCCACCAGGTTGAACGTGGCCACGAACAAGTCCTTTTTGGTGCCGAACAGCCGGAAGAGGTACGGCTGGGAGATGCCGGCCCGGGTAGCGATGGCCTCGGTGGAGGTCCCCGCGTATCCGGCGAGGGCGAATTCGGTGATGGCCGCAGCCAGCACCGCGGTGCGACGCTCATCTGCGGTCTGCCGGCTCGAAACCATCATTCCTCTATTGTGAGTGTTCACTCACTACCTTGTCAAGGGGTCGGCACGGTTCGTCGTTGCCCGCCCCGGACGGGTAGCGTCCCTGACGTGGCCGGCGACCAGCAACGTCAGGGTTCGCTGGCCGACACCGTGCTGGTGTCGAACCGGGGCCCGTTGGCCTTCCACCTCGAGGAGGGTCGGCCCGTGGCCGGAACGTCCGCAGGTGGCCTGGCCGGATCGCTGCGACCCCTGGTGGTGGGAACCGGTGCCACGTGGGTCGCCTCCACCCTCAGTGAGGCGGACAAGATAGCAGCCGAGGCCGGCATGATGTCCGACGATGGCCTCCACATCGAGCTGGTCGAACCCGACCCTGACGTCTACAACATGGCCTACAACGTGGTGTCCAACGCCGTCCTGTGGTTCTGCCACCACCATCTGTTCGATGCCGCTCGACGACCCCGGAACGATCATCGATGGCAGGAGGCCTGGGAGGCGTACCGCACACTGAACCAGCTCTTCGCAGAACGGGTGGCCAAGGTCGCCCCAGAAGGAGGCCGGGTTCTGGTCCAGGACTACCACCTGGCGCTGATGGGCACGGACCTGGCCCGGCTGCGACCCGACCTGCGAACTTCGCACTTCACCCATACCCCTTTCGCCGATCCATCGGTACTTCGTATGCTCCCGACCATCGTGGGAGTCGAGCTGCTCACCTCGATGGCCGGATTCGGGGTTTGCGGATTCCACACGGAGCGCTGGGCTGCCGCCTACCGGGCCGATCAGGCGGCCCTCGGTGGGCCAGGGAACGGGGAGCGCGCTCCGAACCCCACGTTCGTCTCGCCCCTCTCGACCGATCCCGATCGGCTCCATGCATCGGCGGCAGAGCCGGCGGTGTCCCAAGCGTTGGCCCGCATCGAGGAGAAGGTCGGTGGGTCCGATCGCCAGGTCATCGTCCGGGTGGACCGGATGGAACTGTCGAAGAACTTGCTCCGGGGGTTCTGGGCCTTCGAGGAGCTCCTCTCCCGCCAACCCCACCGCCGCCAGCGGGTGGTCTTCGTGGCGTTGGCCTATCCCACCCGTCAAGAGTTGCCCGAGTATCTCGCCTACCAAAGCGAGGTCGAGTCGACGGTGGAGCGCATCAACCAACACTGGGGTACCCCGGGGTGGACCCCGATCATCCTCGAGGTGGAGGACGACTATCCCCGGTCGTTGGCCGCCCTCACCCGGTATGACGTGCTGTTGGTGAACCCGGTGCGCGACGGTCTCAACCTGGTCGCCAAGGAGGGGCCGCTCATCAACACCCGTCACGGGGTGCTGACCCTCTCCCGCGAGGCGGGCGCCTTCGACGAGCTGGCGCCGGCCGTACTCGAAGTCAATCCGTTCGACGTGTCGGGTACCGCGGCAGCGATGTCGGAGGCACTGGACATGGACGCGGAGCGGAAGTCCGCGATGGCGGCGATGCTTCGCCAATTGATCCTGTCCCGCTCTCCTGCCGACTGGCTCGATGACCAGCTCCGGGCCGCTCGCTGACCGGGCTGCATCCCGGCCCTGACGCACCTCCAAGGTGCGGGAACCGGTGCGCAGGCTCAGCCGGTGGTGTGGGCCAACCAACGCAGCACCGACAAGGCCTCCTTCGGTCCGGACACCACGACGTCGGCCGCCTCGGCCACCGCCGCGGCGCTCTCGTTGTCGACCACGGCCACCGACGCCGTGACCAGCCCGTCCTCCGTCGCTTTGGCGGCGAGCGCGGCAAAGGCCGGCAGGTCGCCGAGGTCATCACCCAGGTAGCACGCGGCCGTGCACCCTCTGATCAGCCGGACCACCACCGACCCCTTGTCGACTTCCATGGGCGGGCGCAGTTCGGTGGACATGCGGCCCGGGTGGGCGCGAAGCCCGGTCCGCTCCACTTCACCAGCGAGGGCAGCCGCGGCCCAGGCGGCCGCGTCCGGCGCCTGGCGCCAGTGGATGGTGACCGCCAGACCCTTCGGTTCGACCAGCACACCGGGCGGGGCGCTGGATCGCAACCGCACCACCACGCCGTCCACCACCGCACGCCACTGCTCGGCTCCCGGTTCGACGGCAACGGTGCCGTCTCCCTGCGACCATTCGAGCCCGTAGAGCCCCACGAACCTGGTTCCGGCGCCCTTCCGGCCGAGTTCCTCCGGGCCGGTCAGCAGCCTCTCCTCCAGAAACGACACCGGACGCCCGGACACCACGGCCACCACACCGAATCGCCGAGTGAGCGCGGCCACCACTTCGGCCGCGCCGTCGAGAGGTCGGGCCAGCCCGGGCTCCTCGACGATCGGGGAGATGGTGCCGTCGAAGTCCGTGACGATGGCGGTGGTGTCGGGGTGCTCCAGCATGGGGGACAGTGCCGCCCGGACCGCCGCGGACGGCTCCCAACCGGTGCCGCCTACCACCTTCATCATCCGATCACCGGTCAGTTGACGGTGGTCGATGTGCCGGTTGAGGTCTTCGACGAGGCAGCCAGTTCGGGACCGACCACCACCACCACTTCGGCCATGCCGATGGAGCTGATCGGGGCGGACGTCGTATAGGGCACCACGGCACTGGCCGGAAGGTGCAGCGAGGTGGCAATGGTGTTGGCCGACTTCTGCTGACCGGCGAGGTAGTACACCTGAGACGCCGTCAGATGGCTCGAGGCATTGACCGGTGGCAGGAGGCTCCACCCCCCGGTCTGCAACTCGGTGGTCACCGCGGCCGCCGCTCCGGGAACCCCCGAGGCATTGGCCACCAGGACCGGCACCCGGCTCGGGGAGGTGGTGGTGGTCGTGGAGCCCGCGTGGGCAATCGTCGTCGTGGTCGAGCCCGAGTGGATCCCCGTCGTCGTGGTCGAGCCCGAGTGGATCCCCGCCGTCGTGGAGGCGGTCGTCGTCGGGGACACCCCGGAGGCCGAGGTGGTAGTCGACGGGTGAATCACGCCGAGGACCAGCACCGTCGTGACCACGAACGCCGCCAGTACGAACAGCGCCCGCCAGATCGGGACACCCCCACCGGGCCCGCCTGCTCCCGCCGGTGGAGGTGCTGCCTGTTCTGGAGGTTGAGCCACTGCACGCCAGCCTGCCAACGGGAGACTTGAGAAGCAAGCGTTTCCGAGATGGCGGTCCGCCCACCGCGCGTCGATGGTGGTAGCAGGCCCCGGACCCCACGGCAGCAGTCGTAGAATGCCCCTGGCACCGGGGAGCTCCCGGCACCGGGCCGGTGTGGCGCAGTTGGTAGCGCAGACGACTTGTAATCGTCAGGTCGTGGGTTCGATTCCCACCGCCGGCTCCACAGAAGACCAGGGTCAGAGCCATTTTTGTCTCAGTGACGTCAGCCCATGATGATGTTGCGAACAGGCGACGCCTGCGGCTCCCAGGGTCAGCCCCCATTCCGTCATGATCGGCACCAGCGTCGCCTCGGGGGGCTCGGTGATTTTCCGGCCTGCAAGCAAGGCGGCCCGGGCTCGCGGGTGCTCCCGGGTGACATCCGGGTAAGTTCTCTCCGTGACGGTCGACTGATGCCCTGGCGGCCCGACGCGACGATCCCCATGTGAACCGGAGGGAACGGGAATGACCGATCTACTGACGTCCGGCGACCACCTGACCCTCACCGATCGATTTTTCGCCACCCGGTCGCTCACCGAATCGCTCGCCTCGTCCCTCTCGGCGGAGGACCAGACCGTCCAGTCGATGCCCGACGTCAGCCCGACCAAATGGCACCGTGCCCATACCACGTGGTTCTTCGAAACCTTCCTCCTGGTGCCGAAGCTCACCGGCTACCGGGTCTTCCATCCGGCCTTCGGGTATCTGTTCAACTCCTACTACGAAGGTGTCGGGGCCCGGTATCCCCGCCACGAGCGGGGTCTGGTGTCCCGACCCGGCATCGAGGAGATCGCCTCCTACCGGAGCTTCGTGGACCAGGCCATGGCGGCCCTCCTCGAGGACTCGGCCTGCGGATCGGCTGTCGAGCTGGTCGAGTTGGGAATCCAGCACGAACAGCAGCATCAAGAGCTTCTGCTGATGGACATCAAGCACGTCCTGTCCCGCAATCCGCTGCTTCCGGCGTTCGACGCCATCCGCCTGCCCGCCATCGGCGCCGCCGGTGAGCCGGCCTGGACCGACTACCCCGGGGGAACCATCGAGGTCGGGCATTCCGGCTCCGGCTTCTGCTTCGACAACGAACTGCCCCGCCATCCCGAGTACGTCGGACCGTTCGCCCTCGCCGACCACCGGGTCACGTGCGGCGAGTGGCAGGCGTTCATCGACGACGGCGGCTACCGCCGGCCCGAGCTCTGGCTGTCCGACGGCTGGGCGACCGTCCAGTCGGAAGGCTGGGAGTGTCCGCTCTACTGGTCTGAGAACGACGACGGCTGGCAGGAGTTCACCCTCGGAGGGCCCACCGAGGTCAATCCGGCCCAACCGGTCTGCCACGTCAGCTACTACGAGGCCGATGCCTTCGCCCGATGGGCCGGATGCCGTCTCCCCACCGAGGCCGAGTGGGAGGTTGCCGCCGGCGACCGGCCGGCGGAAGGCCATCTCCTCGACCAGACCAAGCTCCATCCCACTCCCGCGGCTGGATCCCCCGCACGACCGAGCCCGTTCGGCGATGTCTGGCAGTGGACGTCCTCGGCCTACAACCCGTACCCCGGCTTCACTCCGGCGCCAGGTGCCGTCGGCGAGTACAACGGAAAGTTCATGGTGAACCAGTACGTGCTGCGGGGGGGATCGTGTGTGACCCCTCCTGACCACATCCGGGCCTCCTACCGCAACTTCTTCCCGCCCTCCGCCCGGTGGGCCTTCAGCGGCCTTCGGCTGGCCCGCAACTCCTGATCAGGGGCACGACATCCCGAACGACGATCGCTCCGAAGGACAACACAGCCCATGACCACCGTCATCCCACCGACCATCGACGTCCATCTCTCGGGCACCGATCTACGCGACGCCATGGAGCGGGACGTGCGGAGCGGGCTCACGGCGGACCCGAAGAACCTGCCCCCGGTGTACTTCTACGACGACCGCGGCAGCAGGCTCTTCGATGAGATCACCCGACTGCCGGAGTACTACCCCACCCGTTCCGAACGGTCGATCCTCGACGCCCACGCCAAGGACATCGCCCATCGGTCCGAGGCCGACACCCTGGTGGAACTGGGCGCCGGCACCTGCGAGAAGTCCCGGGTGCTCCTCGACGCCATGCAGTCGACCGGGCTCCTCGAGCGATTCGTTCCTCTCGATGTGAGTGACACCACGTTGTGGGAGGCGGCCACCGCCCTCTCCGAGGAGTACCCGGGCGTGGCGGTCAGTGCGGTGGTCGGTGACTTCCATCAGCACCTCGATCGCCTACCCACCGATGGCAAGCGACTGTTCGCCTTCCTCGGCGGCACGATCGGCAATCTCGACCCCGGCCAACGCCGCGAGTTCCTCATCCAGCTGGCCAAGATCATGACCATGGACGACCGACTGCTGCTCGGGACCGATCTGGTCAAGAACCGTGCGCGCTTGGTCAACGCCTACGACGACGACGCCGGCGTCACCGCCGAGTTCAACCGCAATGTGCTCCACGTACTCAACCGTGAGTTGGGTGCCAACTTCGAGCCCGACAGGTTCGAGCACGTGGCCCGGTGGAACGAGCACGACCAGCGCATCGAGATGTGGCTGCGGTCGTCAGGGGATCAACAGATCCACGTATCCGACCTCGACCTCGACCTGGCCTTCCGCGCCGGCGAGGAGATGCTCACGGAGATCAGTACCAAGTTCTCGCCGGACGCCCTCGCAGCCGAGCTCAGCGAGTGCGGATTTGTCGTCGAGTCGATGTGGCCCTCTGCCGGTGACGAATTCCTGATGACCCTGGCCCGGCCGTCATCGTGACCGCTTGCTCGACCTGACCGCTGCTCTCCAACTGACCGGATCCAACTGCTCAGTGCCCGAGGAGGTCCTTGACCGCAGCCTCGATGGCCCGGTGGAAGGTCGGATAGGCGTAGATCATGTGGCGAAGTCGCACCGTCGGCACCTCGGCGTGCACCGCCAGCGTCAGGAGGCCCAACACCTCGCCGCCCCAGGGTCCGGCGGAGGTGGCCCCCACCAGCACCCCCCGGTCGGCATCCTCGACCAGCTTGATGAACCCCTGGTTCCCCGCCTTGTGGATCCATCCCCTGGTGGACGACGGCACCTGGGCCGTGCCGACCCGCACGTCGATCCCTCGGCCACGGGCGTCGCGCTCGCTCAGTCCCACCGACCCGATCTCCGGGTCGGTGAAGGTGACCCTCGGGACGGCCCGATAGTCGGCGGGGACCACCGGGCGCCCCAGGAGGTCGTTGACCACGATGTCGGCCTGGTACATCGACACGTGGGTGAAGGCGCCCTTGCCGGTGACATCGCCCACGGCCCACACTCCGTCCGCCCCAACCACTCGCAGGTGGTCGTCCACCGGCACGGAGCGGGCCGAAGGGTCGAGTCCGATGGAGGCAACATTGAGTTGGACCAGATCGGCCCGGCGGCCCGTGGCCACCAGCAGCTGGTCGGCGACCACCTGTTCTCCGCCGCCCAGGGCCACCGCGAAGCGCCGACCGTCGTGGTGGATCGACTCGACGTTGACGTCGGTCCGCGCGTCAATGCCTTCGGCTGCGAACACGCCGGACAATAGTTGTCCTGCTTCGGGCTCCTCGGGGCCGACCAGGTGAGGCCCGAGCTCGAGCACCGTGACGGTCGACCCGAACCGGGCGAACACCTGGGCCAGCTCCACCCCGATGGCGCCCCCGCCCAACACCACCAGGGTGGCGGGAACCTCCTCGGTCTCGATGGCCGACCGGTTGGTCCAGTACGGGGTGTCGGCCAACCCCGCCACCGGCGGGACCCAGGCCCGGGTTCCCGTTCCGAGCACCACTCCCCGGCCGGCCTGGATGACCCGGTCTCCCACCGCCACCCGGTGGGCGCCGTCGAGTCGTCCCCATCCGCGGACGAAGCGGCCTCCCTTGTCCTCGAAGCGGGTGACGGCCACCGCGTCGTCCCACGAGTCGGTGGCCTCCTCGCGGATCCGCCGCGCCACCGGAGCCCAGTCGGGCTCCACCGTGGTGGAACCGGCCATGCCCGGCACCCTTCGGGCCTCGGCCAGCAGGTCGGCGGACCGGATCATCATTTTGGACGGTACGCATCCCCAGTAGGGACACTCGCCGCCCACCAGCTCACCGTCCACGCCGACCACGTCGAGTCCGGCCTCGGCCAGCCGTTCGGCCACGTCCTCACCACCGGGCCCCATGCCCACCACCACGACATCAGCCTGCTCGGTCATCCCGTCTCCTCTGCTGGTCTCAGGCCGAACGCTGGCGCGCAACGTCGAAACAGGCGATGGCACCGGCGGTCGACACGTTGAGGGACGAGAGCGTCCCATGCTGGGGAATGGACGCCACAGCATCACACCGCTTGCGGCTCAACGCGGCCAGGCCGGCACCCTCTGATCCGAGGACCAGGGCCACTGGTTGATCCCCGAGCGCCAGGGCGTAGAGCGACTGTTCGGCCTCGCCGACCAGGCCCACCGACCACACGCCCAATTGGGAGAGCTTCTGTAGGGCGGTCGGTATGCCGGGCACCAGCGCCATGGGCAGGTACTCGATGGCGCCGGCCGCGACCTTGGCCACGGTGGGCGAAAGATGCGCCGAGCGGTGCCGTGGCAGCACGATGCCGGTGACCCCGGCACACTCCGCGCTCCGCAACAGCGCCCCCAGGTTGTGGGGATCGGTGATCCCGTCGAGCACGAGCAGGAACGGCACCCGCCCCCGGCGAGACGCCTCGCACAGCGCCTCGAGGGGCGTCTCCTCGATCGGTCGGGCCTGGGCCACCACCCCCTGGGCCGCATCGGTTCGGGCCACCGAGTCGATGCGGCGGCGCGAGACGTACTCGACCCGCACCCGACGTTTGACGGCCAACGCCTCGATGTCATCGAGGATGGCGGCAGCATCCATGCCCTCGGCTACCATCACGGACTTGACCAGCCGCCGGTTGGCGCTCAGGAGCTCTCGAACCGCTTGTCGCCCCTCGACCTGCTCCCCACCCAGACCCGGCGCGGTCTGGGGACGGCGGCCGGCCGGGCCTCCGGCGAATCGGTCCGGCTGACCTGCCGTTCGGGTGGAGGTCCGGCCCCGCCCCGAACCGGCGCCTCGCGCGGTCCCCTTCGGCGCGCCACGTGTGGAACCACTCTTCGCCGAGCCACCGCGTTTCCCGACCGGGGGACGTCCGCCGTCGCGCCCTCCACCCGACCGTCCCCGGCCTCCGGTGCTCTTGGCCGGGCTCACCTGTCACTCCCTTCCGGCCCGCTCGGCGGCACCCCCGTCATCAGCACCACCGCGCTACAGGCGATCCCTTCGCCACGACCGAGGGCACCGAGTCCTTCGGCCCGCGTGGCCTTCACGTTGACCGGCGCGCCGAGTGCGGCGCCGAGTCGCTCCGACATCTGTTCGACGAAGGGGGAGAGCCGCGGCTGTTCGGCCATCACCGTGCAGTCGGCGTTCACCGGAGCCCATCCCGACCGGCGGGCCAACTCGACCATCTGGGACAGCATCCCGATGCTGTCGGCCCCTCGCCACTGTGGATCGGTGTCGGGCGCGTGGCGGCCGAGGTCTCCGAGGCCTGCCGCTCCGAGGACCGCATCGGCAATGGCATGCGCGACCACATCGGCGTCGCTGTGTCCCTCGAGGCCCCGGGCACCCTCACCCTTGACGGTGACCCCACCGAGGATCAGCATCCGCTCCGGCTGGTCGGAGAATCGGTGGACGTCGAGTCCCTGCCCGATCCGCAGGTCCGGCACCCCGCCGGTCACGGGATCACCGCGCTCATCAATGCCTCGGCGATGACAAGGTCCTCGGGTCGGGTGATCTTGAGATTGCGCGGATCCCCCGCCACCGTTCGCACCAGGGCGCCGTTCCGTTCCAGGAGCCCGGCATCGTCGGTGGCCTCCCCACCGGTGCGGTGGGCCGCCCGCAGGGTGGCGGCGTCGAACGCCTGGGGTGTCTGCACGCTGACCAGTCCGTCACGGTCGACGGTCGACGCCACGATGCCCCCGGACGTCCGTTTCAGGGTGTCGGCAACCGGCAGGACTGGTATGGCACCGCCCACACCGTCGACGCGCACGGCGTCGAGCACCGCGGCGAACAGCGGTGGACCGGCCAGCGGTCGGGCCGCATCGTGGACGATGACGACACCGGCGTCGTCGGGCACCGCGGTGAGGCCGGCCCGTACCGAATCCGCCCGGGTGGGACCTCCGGACACCATCCGGTCAGCGCCCCACGCCGCGACCGCTGCGTCCCCGTCGATGTCCGCCACCATCTCTTGCCCGGTACTGGAAGCGTCGGCCGGCACCACCAGCACCACACCGTCGGCCACCGACCGGGCCGCATCCACCGACCAGGCCACGATGGGTCGACCGGCGAGGAGGAGAAACTGCTTGGGTCCGCCGAACCGGTGGCCCGATCCGCCCGCCACCACGATGGCCCACACGGGCCCCGCTCGGCTCAGGGCAAGGCCTCGTTCAGCCGCACCTCGGCGGTCTCCTCGTCGACTCCGAGGGCGAAGGTCAGCTCGGACACCAAGATCTGACGGGCCCGTTGGAGCATGCGCTTCTCGCCCGCGGACAGGCCCTTGTCCTTGTCACGGATCGAGAGGTTCCGGACGACCTCGGCCACCTGATAGATGTCGCCGGAACGAAGCTTTTCGGAGTGGTTCTTGTACCGGCGCGACCAGTTGGTCGGCATTCTGGCTTCCTTCTTGCGGAGGACGGCGAAGACCTGAGGTCTCCATAGGCCAGTCGGAGCACCAGATACTCCTGCTTCTTGCCGAATGCCTCTTTGGTCTCGCGTCGCTCGACTACTGCCGCGCCGTGGTGCGGATAGACGACCTTGTCACCGATGTCGAACACCGTTCCTCCTGGCGTTGCGTGCTGATCCCGGGCTGGTGAGCTCGATCGGGACCGCGTAGGGAAAGCACGCCATGGTACACGGTGCCGGCACCTCCCACGACCGGACAGTCCTTCAGTCACGGGCGAAGCCCATGCGGTGCCCCGGATCCGGGCCCCGGAGCCATCAGGGCCCGGGGTACTACTGGTATCGCTCGAAGATGCTCGTTTCGGCCAGGCGTGCCAACCCGTTCTTGACGGAGTGGGCCCGGGCCTCACCGACCCCTTCGACCTGCTCCAGCTCGCTCAGGGACGCCCGCATGATCTGTTGGAGATTGACGAACCGGTCCACGATGCGCTCGATGATCACGTCGGAGAACCGCGGCAACCGGTACAGCAGTCGGTACCCCCTCGGCTCCACACCGGACTCGGTGTCGTGGAACGCCCCGGGAAGCCCGAGGATGGCGGCCACCCGCTCGGCATCGCGGAGCTCGTCGGAGGTCAGGTGGGCCAACTGCAGGACCGCCCGGTTCACCATCTCCAGCCGGTCCCGGCCTCTGACGGGCGGATGTCCGCAGTAGTCCCGCACCACGAGGTGGAGGGCCGGCGCCACGCCGTCGACCAGCTCGGCGGACTGCAGGCCGACCAGACGGCCGTCCTCGCCCAGCTCGACCAGGTAACCGTCCACCTCCTCGGCGATCCGGAGGACCATCTCGGCTGCCTGCACCACCCCGACCACGTCGCCCACCGAAACGGTGTCCTCCACCTCGAGCGTGGAGAGGCCACTGAGGGCCACATCGAACCGGTTCCGGAAGCGCTGCATGGTGGCGAGTGCCTGGTCGGTACGGTCGTGCAGCCAGCCCGTCGGCTGCACGGTGTGCTTCTGTTCGTTGCGGTAGACGGCGATCACCGACATCGCCGCCGATACCGACAGGACCGGCACGTCGATCGACCGGGCCACCCGCTCTGCCGTCCGGTGCCGGGTACCCGTCTCCGACGTCGGGATGCTGGCCTTGGGCATCAGATGGACGTTGGCCCGGGCAATGCGAGACGCGTCCGGGGCCAGAATGATGGCTCCGTCCATTTTGGCCAGCTCGGACAGGCGTTGCGGGCTGAATTCGGCGTCCAGCAGAAACCCACCGGAACAGATCGACAGCACGCCCGGACCGTCCCCGACCACCACCAGGGCACCGCGCTTGGCCCGGAGGATGCGGTCGAGTCCGTCGCGAAGCGGCCGGCCCGGGGCTGCCATGGCCAGAGTGTCACTGAGCGGCGAGCTCTGGCGAATAGTCACGCTCGAATGGTACCTGGCCACGAAACACCCAGCTCCGTCCAGCGGCGCGTCGATCGGTCGGATGATCGAGGGCCGACCTCTCGTCCCGCTCGGCTGCGGACCGGGTCAGGAGGGAGACCGAAGGCGGAACCGGTCCACCGCCTCGTGCACGGTCTCCACCCGGACCAGGTCCAACCCCGGCGGCCCCTCCGGTGAGGATGCGGGTACCACCACCCGGTCGAATCCCAGCCGGACCGACTCCTCGAGCCGTCGGGGCAGGTTGGTCACCTGCCGGATCTCACCGGCCAGTCCTACCTCGCCCACCGCGGCCAGATTGGCGGGAAGGGCGACGTCGGTCGCCGCTGACGCCAGTGCCAGCGCGACGGCCAGATCGGCGGCCGGCTCGGTGACCCGTATCCCGCCGGCCACCGAGGCGAACACGTCGTGCGTCAGCATGGGCAGGTCGGCGTGCTGAGCCAACACCGCCACCGTCATGACCAGACGGCCTCCGTCGAGGCCCACGACGGAACGCTTGGGCTGAGCCTGGCCCATCGGGGTCACGAGTGCCTGTAATTCCACCATCAAGGTGCGTCGGCCTTGGACCGCCGGGAGCACGACTCCACCCGGCACGCCGGTCACGCGGTCGCCCAACAGCAGGCGTCCGGGGTCGTCGACCCGGTTGAGGCCCTGGTCTCCCATCTCGAAGAGCCCGAGCTCACCGGTGGGGCCGAACCGGTGCTTGACGGCCAGCAGGAGCCGCAGGGCGTGGTGCCGGTCGCCCTCGAAGCTGAGCACGGTGTCCACCATGTGCTCCAACGCTCGGGGTCCGGCCAGCGATCCGTCCTTGGTGACGTGGCCGACCAACACCGTCGCCACCTGTCGCGACTTGGCCAGGCCGACCAGCTGGTCGGCGCACTCCCTCACCTGGGTGACACTGCCCGGTACGCCGGTGGCCCGACGCTCGCCCGGCACAGCCGGCCCGATGGCCACGGCCTGGATCGAGTCGATGACCACGAGGTCGGGCTCCGACACGACCACAGCGTTGATCACCGCACCGATGTCGGTCTCCGACAGAATCAACAGGCCGGGCGGGATGGCCCCCAAACGCTCGGCCCGCAACCGGACCTGGTGCGCAGACTCCTCGGCCGACACCAGCAGGACGCGGTGCCCGGCCGCGGCCCGGGCCACCAGCACCTGGAGCAGGAGGGTGGACTTCCCGATGCCCGGCTCCCCGCCCAGCAGGGTCACCGAGCCCGGGACCAGCCCGCCTGACAGCACCCGGTCGAACTCGTCCACACCGGTGGGGGCCGCCGTGGCCTCGGAGACATCCACGGACGACAGCGGGATCGGCATCGACGAGAGGTCGAGGTCGTCGACGGCTCGGACCAGGGGACCGAGTTGGGCCTCCTCCACCAGGGTGTTCCACTCACCACAGGTCGGGCACCGTCCGGCCCACCGGGCCGAGGTTGCTCCACAGTCGATGCAGCGGTGGCGCTTCGCCGTCTTGGCCATGAGCCCGATGGTAGGGACTGGGTGTGCCAACCGGGGCGATCCACGGCGCTTCGCCAGGGCGGACCGACGCGGGCACGGGCCCTCGGTATGCCCGCGAACCACCGCCGTGAATCGAGGCGGGATGGACCCGATCAGATGGTGGTGGTGTACGTCCGGATGAAGTCGATGTCAGTCCGCAGCCGAGTCCGCGCCGGCCAACTCCACAGGGGGAGGAGGCTCGATGCCCTCGATGGCGGTGAACGTCAGTTGCTGCTCTCCGGCGATCAGTGGAGGTGCTCCCTTCACGTCGTAGGCCGCCGCGGCCTCCGACGTGATGGTCTCCACGTCGACCACGATGGTCTCCCCGACGCGGAACTCCTTCCACAGGATCCGCTCCGACAGGGGGTCCTCGACCATCTGCTGGATGGCCCGACGCAACGGACGGGCACCCAGCTGGGGGTCGTAGCCCTTGTCGGCCAACAGCTGCTTGGCCGGCGGGGTGAGCACCAGGCTGAGACCCTGGAGCTCCAGCTGGTTGGAGACCCGCTGGATCATCAGGTCCACGATCTCGACCACCTCGACCTTGGACAGCTCGTGGAACACCACGACCTCGTCGATGCGGTTGAGGAATTCCGGCCGGAAGTGGGCCTTCAGCGCCTCATTCACCTTCGTCTTCATGCGCTCGTAGGTGACCGCCTCGGAGGTCTTGGCAAAACCGACCGACGACTTACGGAGATCGGCGGTCCCGAGGTTGGACGTCATGATCAACACGGTGTTCTTGAAGTCGACCGAGCGCCCCTGGGCATCGGTCAGCCGTCCGTCCTCCAGAATCTGCAGCAGCGTGTTGAACACGTCGGCGTGGGCCTTCTCGACCTCGTCGAAGAGCACCACGGAGAAGGGCTTGCGGCGGACCGCCTCGGTCAGCTGCCCACCCTCCTCGTACCCGACGTAGCCGGGGGGTGAGCCGACGAGCCGGCTCACCGTGTGCTTCTCCATGTACTCGGACATGTCCAGCTGGATCAGCGAGTCCTCATCGTCGAAGAGGAATTCGGCCAATGTCTTGGCCAGCTCGGTCTTGCCGACGCCCGTCGGGCCCAAAAAGATGAACGAGCCACTGGGCCGTTTCGGATCCTTCAATCCAGCACGGGTCCGTCGGATCGAACGGGCCAGCGCGGCAATGGCCGGCTCCTGGCCGATGACCCGCTTGTGCAGCTCGTCCTCCATCCGCAGCAGCTTGGCCGTCTCCTCCTCGGTCAGCCGGTAGACCGGGATGCCGGTCCAGTTGGCCAGCACCTCGGCGATGACTTCCTCGTCGACGACGTCGAACAGGTCCACGCCCTCGGCACGCCACTCGGCCTCCATGGCCTCCTTGCTGTCGAGCCGCTCCTTCTCCTGCTCGGCGAGCTTCTTGGCCTGGTCGAACGCCTGCTTCTCGATGGCTGCTTCCTTGTCGGCCCGCAGTCTGGTGATGTCCTCCTCGAGCTTCTTGTATGCCGGAGGCGTGGTCATCCGCCGGATGCGCAGCCGGCTGCCCGCTTCGTCGATCAGGTCGATGGCCTTGTCGGGAAGGTACCGGTCGGCGAGGTACCGGTCGGCGAGGTTGGCCGCCGCCACCAGCGCCTGGTCGGTGATGGTCACCGCGTGGTGGGACTCGTACCGGTCGCGCAGACCCTTCAGGATCTCGATGGTGAGGGCCACATTGGGCTGCTCCACCTTGATGGGTTGGAATCGGCGCTCGAGGGCGGCGTCCTTCTCCAGGTGCTTCCGGTACTCGTCGATGGTGGTGGCACCGATGGTCTGCAGCTCACCCCGGGCCAACATGGGCTTCAGGATGGAGGCGGCGTCGATGGCTCCCTCGGCCGCACCGGCGCCGACCAGCGTGTGGAGCTCGTCGATGAACAGGACGATGTCACCGCGGGTCCTGATCTCCTTCAAGACCTTCTTGAGCCGCTCCTCGAAGTCGCCGCGGTAGCGGCTTCCGGCGACCAGCGCGCCGAGATCAAGGGTATAGAGCTGCTTGCCGGTGAGGGTCTCCGGCACGTCGTCGGCCACGATGCGCTGGGCCAGGCCCTCGACGATGGCGGTCTTTCCGACCCCGGGCTCCCCGATGAGGACCGGATTGTTCTTCGTGCGGCGCGACAGCACCTGCATGACGCGTTCGATCTCTTTTTCGCGACCGATGACCGGGTCCAACTTGTGGTCGCGGGCCAGGGCGGTGAGGTTGCGGCCGAACTGGTCGAGGACCGGTGAGCCGGTCGGTGCGTCGGAGGGGTTCGAACCGGGAGCCCCGGCTCCCACCGACTCCTTGCCCTGATAGCCGGACAGCAGCTGGATCACCTGCTGGCGCACCCTGGGCAGATCGGCCCCGAGGCTCACCAGTACCTGGGCGGCGACACCCTCGCCCTCGCGGACCAGTCCGAGCAGCATGTGCTCCGTGCCGATGTAGCTGTGACCGAGCTGCAACGCCTCCCGCAGGGAAAGCTCGAGGACCTTCTTCGCCCGGGGGGTGAACGGAGGGGACCCGGTCGGGGCGGTGCCGGCGAGGCCGATCGTCTCCTCGACCTTCTCCCGCACGGCCTCCAACGAGACGCCCAGCGACTCCAACGCCTTGGCCGCGACCCCTTCACCCTCGTGGATCAGGCCCAAGAGGATGTGCTCGGTGCCGATGAAACTGTGGTTGAGCAGGCGCGCTTCCTCCTGCGCCAACACAAGAACTCGACGAGCCCGGTCTGTAAATCGTTCGAACACTCCACCGCCTCCATCCGCGGTCAGCAACTGAAGCGAAGTCTACAGGAGCCGATGCGACCCGCACCCGCACTCCAGGTTTGAATCCCTTTTCTCAGCCATCGGCATCCTGGCCTATCGTCTGTAGGAAGTGAACGTCGTAGAGCTCCTCGGGCTTCCCGCACTCGAAGAACAGTTGAAGCGCCTCGAGCCCCTGCTCGTGGAGTCTGTGGTCACCGGTGATGGGTTCCTCGACGAGGTCACCACCCACCTCCTGGCGGCCGGGGGCAAGCGGCTTCGGCCGGTGTTGGCCCTGGCCACAGCCACGTCTGGGTCCGAGCAGGCCTCCCGTGAGGACCTGTTGGGCGCGGTGGCGGTGGAGCTGGTCCACCTGGCGTCCCTCTACCACGATGACGTGATGGACGAGGCCACCGTCCGGCGGAATGTGGAGAGCGTCAACGCCCGATTCGGCAACTTGGTGGCCATCGTGGCCGGCGACTTCCTCCTGGCCCGCTCGGCCGAGATCGCGGCGGGCCTGGGAACGGAGATCGCCGGACTGTTGGCCTCCACCCTGGGCGAGCTCTGCCGGGGGCAGGTCACTGAGGTGCACGCGGCATTTCAGGTCGGTCGGAGCCAGGACAACTACTCGGAGTCCATTGCGGGAAAGACGGCGTCGCTCATGGCCACGTCATGCCGGATCGGAGCCCTGACCGGTGGCCTCCCCCGCCAGCAGGTGGAAGCGTTCACCTCGTTCGGTCGATGGTTCGGCATGATCTTCCAGGTCCGCGACGACATCCTCGACGTTGTCGGCACCGAGGCGGAACTGGGCAAGCCGGCCGGCCAGGATATCGCCGAGGGCATCTATACCCTTCCGGTCCTGTTGGCATTGGCCGATCCGGTCGCCGGTCCCGAACTGGGTCCGTTGCTCGGACGCCCACTCGGCCAACCCGAGCGGGACAAGGCCCGGTCCATCGTGGCCGAGTCAGGCGCTATCGACGGCTCGGTGGTGGTTGCCCGCCACTACGCCGATCAGGCCCGGGCTGCAGCCGACTCGGGGATGTCGTCGCAGCTGGCCTCCGGATTCGCCAACCTGGCTCACTCGTTGGTCGATGACCTTCCGACCGGCTGACCGGCCGGTCCTCGAATCGGTCGGACGTTGCCTGAGCTGGAGTCCTCCGACGTCGGCGGGCGCGCGGACATCAGGGCCAACTGACGACCGTCGGTCGTGGGGATCTGTCCCCGGTCGACCGACGGTCGCCTCGGTTCGGGTTCAGGCCGCCGGACTCGAGCTTGGGGCTGCCACCTGGCAGGTCGCCTCGATCCGCTTCGAGATCCCATCCAGCCGCGCCTTGAACTTCGGGCTCTCCAACTTGGTGATCCGCTTCTGGAGTCGAGCAGCCCGTGCCGCGTCGCCCGACTGGGCTGCCTTGGCCTGAGCGGCCGTCAGCTTGGGAAGCCCGGCCGCGATGTGGGACTCGCGGGTCTGGATCCGTTCCAGAACCTTGGAAGCGTTGGCGCAGTTGATCGATGTTCCGGCCGCTGGCACCGAGCCGGTCGAGCCCGTCGTGGCGGCGCCGGCAATGCCGGTCGCACCGAGCGACAGCGCTCCAACCGCGACGGCGCCGACGACCACTCGTTTGGCTGTAGGGATGATGTGCACCATGGATGTAGTTCCTCCTTCACGTGGCCGGTGGATCCGACTACTCCCTCCGTTATCGCCGGATGGCATGTGCCACGCGTGATGTCCGTGTTAGGAGGCGGTGAGGAGGGAACGGTGCCCGTCAGTCCCGTTCCGGTGTGGTGAGCGTGGGCGAGTTGCGGTCGAAAATGATCCGAAGGCCGTGCAGGGTGAGCCAGGGCTCGACGTACTCGATCTCGTCGGAATACGGAGAGATCAACTCGGACAGACCGCCGGTAGCCACCACCGTGCATTCACCGAGCACTGCGGCGAACCGTCGACAGAGACCGTCGACCTGGCCGGCGAAACCATAGAGCGCGCCGGACTGGATCGACTCCACCGTCGACTTTCCGATGACGCTGCGCGGTTCGACCAACTCCACTCGGCGGAGGGCGGCGGCGTTGGCGAAGAGTGCATCGAGGCTGATCGCCACGCCCGGGGTGATGGCCCCGCCGAGGTACTCGCCCGCTTCGGAGATGGCATCGAAGGTCGTGGCCGTGCCGAGGTCCACCACGACACAGGGTCCACCGAAGAGATCGTGCGCGCCGACGGCGTTGGCGATCCGGTCGGCGCCGACCTCCTTCGGGTTGTCGTAGAGGATCGGCATCCCGCTCTTGACGCCCGGTTCCAGCACGACCGCCGGCACATCGAACCAGCGCGCCACCATCTGGCGGAGATTGGCGGTCACCAGCGGCACCGACGAGGTCACGGCGATGCCGGACACCGAACCATCCATGTCCAACCCGTCCAGATCGAGCAGTTGGGTCAGCAGCAGCGCGTGCTCGTCGGCCGTGCGTTCGGCGACGGTCGACAACCTCCAGTGGTGGGCCAGGCCGCTCGGCTCGTTGCCGTCGCGGGGCCCGGTCCCGCCGAAGGACTCGGAATGCTCGTCGGCGAACAGGCCGACAACCGTCTCGGTGTTTCCGACGTCAATGGCGAGCAGCATCGTCAGCCTTTCGCGCCGGCGACCGGCGGAAGATCGAAACCGAAGTCGAGCACGGGCGCCGAATGGGTCAGAGCCCCCACCGAAATGAGGTCCGCGCCCGCCGCCGCCATGAGAGGCGCCGTGTCCAGGTCCACCCCGCCCGACACCTCCACCAGTGCCCCGGTACCTGCAGATCGCACCAGCGCGGCACACTCGGACACCTCATCTGGCCTCATGTTGTCGAGCATTACCACGGTGGCCCCGGCGGCCACCGCCTCAGCCACCTGTTCGATCCGATCGCACTCCACCTCCACCATCCGGCCCGGCCAGAGTCGCTTGGCCCGTTCCACCGCCAGGGTGATCGACACGCCACCCAGGTGGTTGTCCTTCACCAGCACCGCTTCGGAGAGGCTGCCTCGGTGGTTGTGGCCCCCACCGGCCCGGACCGCGGCCTTCTCCAACGCTCGGAGGCCGGGCGTGGTCTTGCGGGTGTCGAGCACCCGGGCGTCGGGATTGGCCGCGGCCACGGCGTCCACGAAACGCCGGGTGAGCGACGCCACGCCCGACAGATGGCCGACGAAGTTGAGCGCCGTCCGCTCGGCGGTGAGGATTGACCGGAGGGAGCCGGTGATCACCGCCACCACGTCCCCGGGGCCCACGGCCTCGCCGTCGTCCACCCGCCACTGCACTTGTAGTGACGGGTCGATCTGGAGAAACGTCTCAAGGGCACAGGCCTGTCCGGCCACGATGCCGTCGGCCCGACTGACCATGCTGATAGAAGCGGACGCCGCCTCGGGCACCAGCGACGCGGTGAGATCGCCGAGCGGGAGGACGTCCTCGGCGATGGCCCGGCTCACCGCATCGACCACGGCGATGCGGGGCGGGGCGACCGACGATGCCCAGGGGATGGTGGCCCGGTTGGATGCGGGGA
>Ga0307373_10005746_pt1 | contig 20107 bp, 18 predicted proteins | sample OX2MG_FD_202534 | JGI IMG/M metagenome (GOLD analysis project Ga0307373, IMG submission 202534) | Soil microbial communities from Risofladan, Vaasa, Finland - OX-2 | ecosystem: Environmental > Terrestrial > Soil > Coastal area > Acid sulfate soil | place: Finland: Risofladan, Vaasa | collected...
GTGGTCTCCGCTCTGGTGGTCCTGTCCTACGTGCTGGGCCCGCGCAAGCCCTACCACGCCAAGCTCATGACCTACGAGTCGGGGATGGTGCCCACCGAACCCGCCCGGCAGCGCATGTCGGTGCGCTTCTACGTCACCGCCATGCTCTTCATCATCTTCGACGTGGAAGCGGTCTTCTTCTATCCCTGGGCCGTGATCTTGCACCAGCTGCGCTGGTACGGGGCGATCGAGATGTTCGTGTTCATGGCCATCCTGGTCGTGGCCCTGGCCCACATCTGGAAGAAGGGGGGCTTTGAATGGGAGTAGAGGCGCTCCAGGACATGCTCGGTGACAGCATCATCACCACCACGCTGGGCAAGCTCGTGTCCTGGGGCCGCGCCAACTCGGTCTGGCCGGCTCAGTTCGGACTCGCCTGCTGTGCCATGGAGATGATCACCATGGCCGGCCCACGCTACGACGTCGGCCGCTTCGGCTCCGAGGCCATGCGCGCCTCGCCTCGTCAGTCCGATCTCATGATCGTCTCCGGGCGCGTGAGCCAGAAGATGGCCCCCGTGCTGCGCCAGATCTATGACCAGATGCCGGAGCCGAAGTGGGTCATATCGATGGGGGCCTGCGCCTCCACCGGTGGGGTCTTCAACAACTACGCCCTGGTCCAGGGAGTGGACAAGATCGTGCCCGTCGACGTCTACGTGCCCGGCTGTCCGCCCCGTCCCGAGGACTTGATCAACGGCCTCATGATCCTGCAGGAGCGGATCAAGGCCCAGGGCCTGAGGTCGCAGCTTTGAAGACGCCGCGCAAGGCGGTGGCCAAGGGCGGGGAGCGCGACGAGCGCTGGATCCAGGTTGCCCCCGCCGACCTGCCCACGGTCCTGGCCGACCTCAAGCAGCAGGGTTTCGCCAGCTGGTGCTTTCTGACCTGCGTCGACCATCTGAACACTCCGCTGCTGCTGCAGCCGCCCGAGCGCTTCGAGCTCGTGTACCAGCTCCGCAACATAACGTCGCGAGAGTTGATCAGGGTTCGTGCCTACATTGCGGAGTCCGAGCCCAGTGCCCCCAGCGTGCACTCGGTCTACGCCCCTGCGGCCTGGGACGAGCGCGAGGTCTTCGACCTCTTCGGCATCACCTTCAGCTCCCATCCCGACCTCAGGCGGATCCTGCTCCCCCCCGACTGGGTGGGCCATCCGCTGCGCCGCGACTATCCGGTGGGGGGAGAGCCGGTGGAGTTCTCTGATGACCACCAGAGCTGGCAGACCGCCCCGGCGGAGGCCTAGATGGACTCGCTGCAGGCCGAGGGCATCACGCTCTCAAGGGAGAGCGGGCCGGACGAGCTCAAGGGAGAGGTCCTCACCGTCAACTTCGGTCCCCACCATCCCTCGACCCACGGTGTTTTGCGGCTCGTGGTCGAGCTCGACGGCGAACTCGTGGTGGGGGTCAAGCCGCACATCGGGTATCTGCACACCGGAATCGAAAAGCAGATGGAGGCCCTGCGCTACCAGCAGGCGGTGGTGGTCACCGACCGCCACGACTACCTCTCTCCCCTGTTTAACAACCACGCTTACGCACTGGCGGTGGAGAAGCTGATGGGGGTTGAGGTACCGCCGCGGGCCCAGGCCCTGCGCATCATCATGAGCGAGCTCTGCCGGATCAGCTCGCACCTGGTGTGGCTGGGAACCAGCGCCCTCGAACTGGGGGCCATGAGCCTGCTCATGTACTGCTTCCGCGACCGCGACCGGGTCATGGATCTCAATGAGGAGATCTCCGGCTTTCGCATGCACACCTCCTACATCCGCCCCGGTGGGGTCATGGCCGACGCCACCCCGCGCTTTTGGGATCTGCTGGCTCGCTTCCTCAACGACATGCCGGGGAACATCGACGAATTCGAGAACCTGCTCACCGCCAATCCGATCTGGCGCGCGCGCACCATCGGCGTCGGGCGTCTGTCGGCCGAGGACGCCCTGGCCCTGGGGGCCACCGGGCCCATGCTGCGAGGCTCGGGTGTGAGCTGGGATCTGCGCCGCGACCTGCCCTATTCGGGCTACGAGAAGTACGACTTCGAGGTTCCGATCTCGGATCAAGGCGACTGCTACGGGCGCTACCTGATCCGGGTGGCGGAGATGCGCCAGTCGCTGCGCATCATCGGTCAGGCGGCGAGCTCGATCCCCGACGGCCCCTGCAACATTGACGATCGCAAGATGCTGCCCCCACCCCGGGAGGAGCTGGAGACCTCGATGGAGGCGGTGATCCACCACTTCAAGCTCTTTACCGAGGGTTATTCGCCCCCGCCCGGCGACGTCTACGCCGCGGTCGAGTCCCCACGGGGCGAGAGCGGCTGCTACCTGGTCTCCGATGGCACCCACAAGCCGCGCCGGGCCAAGTTCCGCGCCGCATCCTTTGTCAACCTGCAGGCGCTGGAGAAGATGGCGCTGGGAGGGATGGTGGCCGACTTGATCGCCATCATCGGTACCGCGGACACCGTGCTCGGGGATGTGGACCGCTGATGGGTCTGTCCGAGCACGCCGTGGCCGAGATCAGGGCTCTCCCGGCGCGCTTTCCCCAGATGCGCAGCGCGGTCATGCCGGCCCTGGACGTGGCCCAAGAGGAGCTCGGATACCTGAGTCCTGAGACCATGGCCGAGGTGGCGTCCATCCTCGGCCTGGACCCCGGATACATCGAGGGCGTGGCGAGCTTCTACAGCCTCTTCCACCTCGAGCCGGTGGGGCAGCACCACTTCTACGTCTGCACCAACCTGTCCTGCATGTTGCGCGGCGCGCGTGAGGTGGTGTCCCAGATCCAGAGCCGCACCGGGGTTCAGCGCCCCGGGGAGGTGAGCGCGGATGGCCGCTTCAGCTACGTCGAGGTGGAATGCCTGGGGGCGTGCGAGTACGCGCCCATGCTGCGCTACCAGAACGCCTACCACTACGACCTCACCCCGGAAAAGGTCGACGCGCTGATCGACCAGGCTTCAGGTGGGGAGGCCGGCGGGTCCAGCGGAGGGCACCGTGGCTGAGCTCCGCGGCAGCCACGGCAGCCAGCCCGGCCACCTGCTCACGGGCCTGTTCGGGACACCCGGCCTGGAGCGGCTCGAGGTCTACCGTGCCAACGGTGGGTTTGAGGGTCTGGAGCGCGCCCTGAGCATGGCTCCGGCGGCCATCATCGATGAGGTCAAGGCCTCGGGCCTGCGCGGGCGCGGGGGCGCCAACTTCGCCACCGGGCTCAAATGGAGCTTCATGGCACCGCCCGACGGCGGCCCTCGATACGTGGTCTGCAACGCCGACGAGTCGGAGCCGGGCACGACCAAGGATCGATACCTGATGGAGAACTCCCCGCTGATGCTGCTCGAGGGGGTGCTCATCGCCTGCTACGCCATCCAGTCCCACCAGGCCTGGATCTACATCCGGGGCGAATACGACCGGCCCCTGAGTCTGATTCTGGCCGGGATCGCAGAGATGCGCGACGCCGGCATCCTGGGCCCGCGACCCCTGGGCCACGAGTACGCGCTCGACATCCAGGTCTATCGCGGTCACGGAGCCTACATCTGCGGCGAGGAGACCGCGCTGCTGGAGTCGCTCGAGGGTAAGCGCGCCCAGCCCCGGCCCAAACCCCCCTTCCCCGCCGTCAAGGGCGCTTGGGGTCGGCCGACCCTGGTCAACAACGTCGAGACCCTGTCCACCGTACCCTGGATCCTGCGCCACGGAGCGGCGGCGTACGCCGCTCTCGGGACCGAGAAGTCCAAGGGCACCCGCCTCATGTCGGTGAGCGGGAACGTGCGCCGACCGGGCGTCTACGAGATCGAGCTCGGGACCAGCTTCAGGCACATCATCGACGAGCTCGCGGGCGGGGTGCCTGAGGGCCGAGAGCTGAAATGCTTCTGGCCCGGGGGCAGCTCCCAGCCCGTCCTCCTGCCCAACCAACTGGACGTCGGCTGTGACATCGAGGCGGTCGCGGCAGCGGGTTCGGCCGCCGGTTCGGCGGGCTGCATTGTGATGGACGACAGCGGCTGCGCAGTTGAGGCCGCCCTGCGCCTGTGCGAGTTCTACGCCGTCGAGTCCTGCGGCAAGTGCACGCCCTGCCGGGTGGGCGGGAACTGGGCCGTGCGCGTGCTGCGCCGGGTTCTAGACGGCGTCGGCGACGCCGGCGACCTTGAGCTCCTGGACCGGATCCAGGGCAGCCTCCAGGGCGGCCGCTGCCTGTGCCCGCTGGGCGACTCCGCGGGGGCCGTGATCCTAACCCTGATGACCCACTTTCGGCCTGAGTTTGAAGAGCACGCGCTGCGGGGCGAATGCACCCCCCGGGGCCGGGTCGGAGCCAGTGCCCGTGTCTAGTCCCCCCCACTCGGATCTGGTCACCCTCACCATCGACGGCCGCCAGGTCAGCGTGCCCCGAGGCACCCTGGTGGTAGAGGCGGCCCGACGCCTTGAGATCGAGGTGCCCGTTTTCTGCTACCACCACAAGCTGGATCCGGTGGGGGCCTGCCGGCTCTGCCTGGTCGAGATCTCCCCCGGTCCGCCCAAACCCGCCACGGCGTGCACCACGCCGGTGGCCGAGGGCATGGTGGTCAAGACCAACAGCGCCATGGCCGTGGCGGGTAGGGCCGACATCCTCGAATACGAGCTCGTGAACCATCCCCTGGACTGCCCCGTCTGCGACAAGGGGGGAGAGTGTCCGCTCCAGGATTTCACCTTCCGCCACGGTTATCCCACCAGCCAGAACAGCTCGCCGCGGCTGCACTTCCGCAAGCCCATCCCGCTGTCCAATCGCATCGCCCTCGACCGCGAGCGCTGCGTGCTCTGCTACCGCTGCACGCGCTACTACGACGAGATCGCCTGGGAGCAGGAACTGACCAGCGTCAACCGGGGTGCGGAGACCTACATTGCGACCCAGTTCGATCAGCCTCTGACCTCGCTCTTCAGCGGCAACATCATCGACCTCTGTCCGGTCGGAGCCCTGACCTCACGGGTCTGGCGCTTTGAGTCCCGGTCCTGGGACATGGCGAGCCAGGCGTCCGTCTGCAGCAAGTGCGCGGTGGGCTGCAATGTGACCCTGTGGCAGCGTCGCAACCAGCTGGTTCGCATCACCTCGCGTGAGAACGACGCCATCGACGACGGCTGGATCTGCGACCGGGGCCGCTTCGAGTACACCGACGTCAACCGGCCTGACCGGCCCCGGATCCCACTCCTCAAAGGCGGCGCCAGCACCTGGGTCGACGCCCTGGACGCGGTGCGCCAGGGTTTCGAACAGCGGTCGGTGGGCCTGCTGCTGCCTCCAGATGCGACCAACGAGGAGCTCTTCTTGATCCAGCGCCTGGTCCAGGGCCCGTGGAGCGGGGCCCGGATCTCAATGCACGGCCGGACCAGGATCTCCGCTCCCCTCTCGCCCACCCTGGCCATTGCCGACCTGGACCGAGCTCGCACCATCGTCGTCATCGCCTCCGACACCCGCGAGGAGGCACCGGTTCTGAACCTGCGCATCAAAAAGGCCGTGAGCAAGCGGGGCGCCAATCTGATCCTGGTCAACGCCGGGAATTTGGACCTCGACCGCTGGCCGGAGGCGCTGCACGTACGGCCCCAGGCCGGGGCGACCGCGAGCGCGGTGACCGCGCTCGGCGACCATCCCCTGCTCGCTAAGGGTCCGGTGGCGATCCTGTACGGGGACGGCGGGGGCAGCGAGGACATGGTGGCGCTGGAGTCGGCCGTGCGCGCCCTGGCGGATGCGACCGAGGCCGGCGTGATGCCGATTTACCGCGCCACCAACGAGCGCGGGGCCCTGGCCCTGGGGCTCGAGGTGGGCTCTGACCTCGAAGGCTGCGAGGCGGTACTTGTATTCGGCCAGCACGATCCGGACTCGATCCCGACCAGCGCCACCTTTCGCGTCTACTGGGACAGCGTCAAGCGTCCAGAGCACGATGATGCGGACGTCTTCCTCCCCGCCGCGACGTTCGCCGAGACCCAGGGCAGCCTGACCTCGCTTGAGGGTCGAGTTCAGTTCCTGCGCCCGGTTATCCGCCTCCGGCAGCCCCAGATGGAGAACTGGGAGGTGTTGCTGAACCTGCTTCAGCGGCTGGGCCAGGAAGCCGCCTACCCCGGGATCTTCGCGCTCCAGCGCGAGCTTGCGGCGGCCTGTCCCGAGCTCGTGGCCGCCGCCGAGCCCCCCGATCCGGAGCCAGCGACGACGGCGGTGCTCTATGGGCCGGCGCGACCATGATCCTGGCCGCGCCCGATCCATTCGGCGTCTTCCTAAACCCCGTCGGCCACTGGGTGGTGGTGGTGGTGGCGATGCTGATCCTGGTTTTAGTCCTGCTCACCGCCACCGCGTACACGGTCTGGTTCGAGCGCGTGGCCCTGGGTCGTCTTCAGAGCCGCCCGGGTCCGAACCGGGTCGGACCCTTTGGTCTGCTCCAGATGGCCGCCGACGGAGTCAAGCTCGCCTTCAAGGAGAGCTTCGCCCCGGCGGGGGTGGACTCGATCCTGTTCGTGCTCGCGCCCATGATCATCGTGGCCTCCGCGTTCCTGTCCTGGGCGGTGATCCCGGTTGGTATCTGGTACGGATTCAGCTACTGGATCGCCGATCTCAACATCGGCGTCCTGCTTATCTTCGCCGTGGGCGCGATGAACGTTTACGCGATCATGCTCGGCGGCTGGGCCTCGAACAACAAGTACTCGCTCCTCGGCGGTCTGCGCTCGGCCGCGCAGCTGATCAGCTATGAAATGTCGCTCGGCCTCTCCCTGGTGCCCATCTTCATGATCACGGGCTCGCTCCGGCTCCAGACCATCGCCACCTATCACGTGCACTGGGGTTGGTACAGCGGTCCCCTGCCCCTGATCGTCCTGGCCCCGGTCAGCTTCGTGCTCTACCTGATCTCGGCCGTGGCCGAGACCAACCGCACGCCGTTCGATCTGCCCGAGGCCGAGCAGGAGCTCATTGGCGGCTACCTGACCGAATACTCGGGGCTCAAGTTCGTGTGCTTCTACCTCGGCGAGTACGTCAACATGGTCACCGTCTCGGCCGTGGCCTCGCTCGTGTTCCTGGCCGGTTGGTACCTGTGGTTTCTGCCCCCCATCCTCGCCCTGGGAGCCAAGATCGTGTTCTTCTTGTTCCTGTACATCTGGCTGCGGGCCACGCTGCCCCGGCTCCGCTACGACCAGCTGATGCGGCTGGGCTGGAAGTTGTTGCTGCCCATCTCACTGGCCAACGTCATCGTCACCGCGGTCGTCGTGGTGGCGGTCTCCTAGGAGGTGTCGATCCATGCCTGAGCAGACCGGGATGGACTCTGGGCATCCCGACCAGAGCGTGCTGAGCGATCTGGCCGCGGTCGGCAAGGGGCTGGCGACGACGTTGCGCGAGATGCTCCGCAAGCCGGTGACGCTGGAGTATCCGGAGGCCAAGTCGCCGCGCTCCGAACGCTGGCGCGGGCGCCACTACCTGCGCCGCTATGAGAACGGACTCGAGCGCTGCATCGGCTGCGAGCTCTGCGCGGCCGCCTGTCCGGTCGGCTGCATCCTCGTCATTGCGGGCGAAAACACCGAGGAGCATCGCGTCAGCCCGGGTGAGCGCCACGCCAAGGTCTACGAGATCAACATGCTGCGCTGCATCTTCTGCGGCTATTGCGAGGAGGCGTGTCCAGTACAGGCCATCGTGCTCGGTCCGCAGTACGAGCTCTCCGACACCGCCCGTGAGAAGTTCGTCTACACCAAGGAGATGCTGCTCGAGCCCGTGCCCGAGCAGCAGGAGCCGCTCTACGTGCGGGGGCGAGCCTAGGTGGCCACCGCCGTCTTCTGGGTCGCCGCTGCGGTAGCCGTTTTGGGCGCCCTGGGGGTCGTGGTCTCGCGCCAGCCGATCCGATCGGTGCTGAGCCTGGTGGTGGTGATGCTCGCCCTCTCCGTCCTCTTCCTACTCCTGTCGGCCCAGTTTGTGTTTGCGGTCCAGATCATCGTCTACGCCGGCGCCGTGATGGTGCTGTTCCTGTTCGTGGTCGCCCTTTTGGGTCCGATCAAAGAGTCGGCAGGGGGCCGGCTTCGTCTTCAATTCAGCGCCGCGCTGATCGCGGTCGCGATCCTGGCCGCGTTTCTCTGGGCTCTGCTGCGCGGGGTGCAGTTCCACTCTGCGCAGGGCATCGATCAGCGCCTGTTCGGTTCGGTCGAACAGATCGGGGTGGGCCTGTTCACCACCTTTTTGTATCCCTTCGAGCTGACCTCGGTCCTGCTCCTGGTCGCCGCTGTGGGCGCCGTCTACCTCTCTCGCGCCGATCGAGGCGGCCCGCGATGAGCTCGGGAGCGATTCGCATCGGCGGCGAGACCCTGGCCAGCTCCAACTTCCTGATCCTGGGCGCCATCCTCTTCCTCATCGGCACCGTGGGAGTCCTGGTGCGGCGCAATCCGATCGTGGTCCTGATCTGCATCGAACTGATGCTGAACGCCGTGAATCTGACCCTGATCACCTTCTCGCGCCAGTTGGGCAACATCGATGGCCAGTTGTTCGCCCTGTTGGTCATGGTCGTCGCCGCCGCCGAGGCGGTGGTGGGACTGGCCGTCCTGGTCGACATATTCCGCTCGCGCGACCTGGACGACATCGATGATCTGAGCGAGCTCAGGGGCTGAGGTGAGCCTGCAGAGCGTCGCCCTGGCCCTGTTGCTGCTGCCCGCCCTGGGCGCCTTGATCCTCGCCCTGACCGCGCTGCGCGTACCGCGCGCCGTGGTCAAGGTGATCGGGCCGGGCTCGATCTGGCTCGCCTTCGTCTGCGCGCTGATCCTGCTCCACGACCAGATCCCCCGCGCCGCGACCCACGACTTCACCTATTGGACCTGGATCCGCTCGGGTACCTTCAGCGTCCCGGCCGACCTCCTGATTGACCGATTGAGCGTCTTCATGAGCTTGATCGTGACCGGGGTGGGGGCACTGATCGTCACCTATTCGGTCGGGTACATGGATCACGAGGACGACGCCAGCTACGCCCGCTTCTTCGTCTACATGGACCTCTTCATCTTCTCCATGCTGCTCTTGGTCGCGGCCGGCAACTTCGTCTTCCTGGTCATCGGTTGGGCCATGGTCGGCCTCAGTTCCTATCTGTTGATCGGCTTCTATTACTGGCGCCGAAGCGCGGTGCTGGCCGCGCGCAAGGCCTTCGTCATGAACGTCATCGGCGATGTGGGGCTGATACTCGGCGCCTTCGCCATATTCGTCAACTTCCACCAGGTGCGCTTCCTTGAGGTGTTCGCCCGCCTCCCCCACCAGGACTCATCGGGGGTCGAGCTGATCGCCTGTCTACTGCTGGTTGGGGCCGTGGCCAAGTCCGCCCAGCTGCCTCTTCACACCTGGCTGCCCGATGCCATGGAGGGGCCCACGCCGGTCTCGGCCCTGATCCACGCCGCCACCATGGTCACCGCCGGCGTCTATCTCATCGGCCGCATGCATCCCATCTTCGATCTCGCCCAGTACGCCCACGATGGCGCCGCCGTGATCGGTGCCCTGAGCGCGATCGTCGCCGCCTCGATCGCGATCGTCCAGACCGACATCAAGCGCGTGCTTGCCTACTCCACCATGAGCCAGATCGGGTACATGTTCCTGGCCGTGGGCCTGGGCGCGTACGGGGCCGCATTCTTCCACCTGCTCGCCCACGCCTTCTTTAAGGCCCTGCTCTTCCTTTCCGCCGGCAACGTCATCCACGCCATGGACGACGAACAGGACATGCGCCGCTTCGGAGGGCTGCGGCGCCAGCTACGCCCGACCTCGATCGCCTTCCTGATCGGATCATTGGCCCTGGTCGGCATCTTCCCCCTGGTCGGGTTCTTCTCCAAGGAGCTGATTTTGGGGGCCGCGTTCAGCAAGCCCAGCGCCCACGGTCTGCCCCAGGCGCTGTGGCTGATCGGATTCGTCACCGCCGTCTTGACCGGCTTTTACACCGGGCGCATGTGGTGGATAGCCTTCGGCGGCCGGCCCTCGCCCGACCGGCCGGTCGAGCACCCCCACGAGGCGCCGCGGGCGATGCTCTACCCGGTCCTGGCTCTGGCCGTGCTCACTTTGGTGGGCGGTCTACTTCAGATCGAGGTGGTGTGGCACGGCGGCTGGCGTCTGGTGAGTGATTTCCTCACCCCCGCGGTCGGGCGCACGCCCTGGTCTGAGGGCGTCGTGGGGTACTTCCTCGCCGCCCTGACCATGATCCTGGCCGGGGTCGCGTTCATGGCCGCGTACAACATCTATGTGCGGCGAAGCTGGCAGCCCTGGAGCCGGCGCTTGCCCCGGATTCAAAACCTGCTGGAACACAAGTACTTCTTCGACGAGATCTACAGCCGGATCTTCGTGCGCGGGCTTGACGACCTCTCCTCGGCCGCCTTCGACCGAGTTGACCAGCGGGTCCTCGACGGGGCCCTGCGCCTGGTCGGGCGCACCACCGGAGACGGTGCCGATGGACTCTCCCAGATCGAGACCGGATACGTGCGCAACTATCTTTTGGTCTTCACCGCCGGGGTCGCGGCGCTCGCAGTGATCTTGGTCTTAAGGTTCTTCGGCTGATGCTAAGCGCGCTCTGGTTGATACCCGCCCTGGGCGGTCTATTGGTCGCTCTGGCGCCGCGGCGCTGGGCGCGAGGACTCGGCCTGGGGGTGGCACTGGCCGCGCTGGTCGTGGCCGCGCTCATGGTCGCGGGCTTCAACCCTCAACACTCGGGGTGGCAGTTCGCCGAGAACGTGAGCTGGATTCCCCAGTACGGCATCCGCTACCACCTGGGTGTCGACGGCCTGAGCCTCTGGCTCCTCGTGCTCAACGCCTTCCTTACCGTTGTGGCCCTGGCCAGCGCCTGGCGGCTGTCGCGAGCGCGCGGCTTCTTCGCCCTGATGCTGCTCTTGGAGGCGACCATGGCCGGCGTCTTCATGGCCGTTGACCTACTCTTGTTCTACGTCTTCTGGGAGGCCATGCTGATCCCCGCGTTCTTCCTGCTCTGGCTTTGGGGCGAGGGTGCGGGGGCCCGGGCTGCAGCCCTTAAGTTCGTCCTCTACACCCTGTTCGGCTCGCTGCTGATGCTGGTCGGGGTGATCGGGGAGTACGTTGTCGCGGGCGGGGCCGCGCACGGCTTTGATCTGGCCCAGTTCGCCGCCCACCCACCCGCGCCTGCGCTTCAGTTCGGCCTCTTCTTCCTCTTCGCGATCGCATTCGCGATCAAGACCCCGCTCTTCCCCTTCCACAGCTGGCTGCCCGACGCCTATGCCGCAGCCCCCGCACCCATGCTCGTCACCTTCGCCGGAGTCATGGGCAAGACCGGCGCCTACGCCATGCTCCGGATCCTGATCCCGCTCTTTCCTCACCCCGACGGTCTTTGGACCTGGAACGCGGTTGTCCCCGTGCTGGCCGTGATCGGGATCGGCTGGGGAGCCCTGATGGCGATCACCCAAAGGGACATGAAGTCGCTGGTGGCTTGGTCGTCGGTCAGCCACATGGGCTTCATCGTGCTGGGTATCTTCGCCTTCAATCAGCAGGGCGCCGAGGGCGCCGTGCTGCAGATGGTGAATCACGGGTTGATCGTGCCCGCCCTCTTCCTGCTCGTGGCCTGGGTCGCCGCCCGGACCGGGACCCAGGATCGCTCGATCCTGAAGGACCTGGCGCCCCGGATGCCGGTGCTGGCCGCGATCTGGCTCATCGTGACCATGGCCGCGCTCGGATTGCCGGGGCTGAACAGCTTCGTGGGCGAGTTCACCACCATGCTCGGGGCCTGGCAGTATTCGCCCTGGCTCGCCGTCGTCGCCTGCATCGGCTTGGTTCTGGCCCCGGTCTACATGCTCCGACTGTTTCAGGGCCTCATGTACGCTGGAGCGGGCCAGACGACGGCTGAGCCGGCACCCGTTCGGCGTGACGACATCCTCGCCCGCGAGCTGGCCGTCATCGCCCCTCTGGTGCTCTTGATGTTCCTGCTCGGGCTCTACCCCTACCTTCTGACCCACGTCATGGGCGCGTTGGGATACGCGCTGCCGGTGCCCTGGCGATGACGCTGCTGGCCGCCCTTCCCACTGTCTCCTACTCCTGGTCTCAGGCCGCCGGCGACCTCTCTCAGATCGCATCGATCGCCATCGTCACGGTCGCACTGCTCCTGGCCGTGGTGCTGGACCTGATCCTCCCGCGCCGCCTGAGCGGCTCCGTGGTCGCACTGGTCTCGGCGCTGGCTCTGGTAACAGCACTGGTCGCGGCCTGGATCCGGATCGCCCAGGGGGGTGGGCACTCCGCCTACAGCGGATTCGTCAGCGGCGACGACTTCGCGCTCTACTTTGAGGTGCTACTCAGTCTGCTCGGGCTCTGCACCCTCGCCGTCGGCCACGTCTACGCCCGGCGCCGCGACCTCGCCGAGCCCGAGTTCGTAGTGCTCGTCCTCGCCGCCCTGGTGGGCATGATGGCCCTGGCCGCGTCCACCTCCCTCGTCACCGTGTTCGTCGCGCTCGAGACCTTCAGCGTCGCCCTCTACGTCCTCTGCGGGTTCCTGCGCCGGGACACGCGCTCGCAGGAGGCGGCGGTCAAGTACCTGCTCGTGGGTGGTTTCGCCAGCGCCTTCGTGCTCTACGGGATGGCGCTGGTGTATGGCGCCACCGGGACCACCCAGATCTCAGCCATCTCCTCCCAACTCGCCTCGGGCTCGCTCACCAACCCGCTCGTGGTGTTGGGGGTACTGCTGATGACGGTCGGCTTCGCCTTCAAGATTTCCGGCGTCCCCTTTCACCAGTGGACCCCTGACGTCTACGACGGCGCGCCGCTGCCGGTGACCGCGTTCATGTCCGTCGGCACCAAGGCGGCGGGGTTTGCCATGGTGCTCCGAGTCCTGCAGGGCGGGCTCGTCCATCTCGGTTCGGAGTGGACCCTGGCCCTGGCTCTGATCGCCGCCGCGAGCATGGTCGTGGGCAACGTCGCCGCCATCGCCCAGACCAACGTCAAGCGCCTGCTCGCCTACTCCAGCGTGGCCCAGGCGGGATATCTCCTGGTCGGTGTCGTGGCCGGTGGCGCCGCCGGCATCGGTGGCGTGCTGTTCTACCTCTTCGCCTATCTGTTCATGAACTTCGGCGCCTTCGCCGTGCTGATCGAGCTCACCGCGCCCGACGGGGAGCGGGTCCAACTCTCAGATCTCGACGGTCTGGGTAGCCGAAGTCCGCTCCTCGCCCTGGCTATGTCGGTCTTCATGCTCGCCCTGGCCGGGTTCCCGCCCCTGGTCGGGTTCATCGGCAAGTTCTTCCTCTTCAGTCCCGCGGTCAGCGGGGGATGGACGTGGCTGGTCATCCTGGGCGTGCTCACGAGCGTGGTATCGGTGGTCTACTACCTGCGCGTGCTGGTCCACGTCTGGACGCCGGTCGGGGATCCGCAGAGGATCGCGGTGGGCCCGCTCCAGATCCTGGTCGGGGCCGCAGCGCTGGTGGCGCTGGCGGTGGGCCTGTACCCGAGCCTGCTCTACTACGCCGGCCTCCTTGGAGCCCATGCCCTGAGCGCCGGTCGCTGACACGACCCGCGCCGCGCGCTGGTCTTAGATATTGCTCCGCGATTGCCCGCCGTCCACTGTCCAGCAGGCTCCCGTGACCAGGCTCGCGGCGGCGGAGCAAAGAAAAGTCACCACGCTCGCCACCTCCTCGGGACGCCCGAAACGTCCGATCGGAATCTCGCGCTCGACGAATCTGGCCATGGCCTCTGGATCCGCGTCCTGGCGCAGCTGCCAGGTCCCTCCGGGAAAGATGATGGAGCCCGGGGCGACGGCGTTCACCGTCACCCCCGAGGCGGCGACCTCCCGGGCCAGCGAGGTGACCATGCTGATCTCGGCCGCCTTGGCCACGTTGTAGGCTGGGGGCCCCCCCGCCTCGCGCCCGTAAACCGAGGAAACCACCACGATTCTTCCCCAGCCCTGCGCCCGCATGGCGGGCAGACAGAGCGCGCTCAGGCGGGCGGCGGGATACAGGTTGCCGGCCAGGGCCAGGTCCAGCTCGAGCACCGCGGTGTCCTCCCAGGTGCGCCCGGCCCGAAGCCCCAGACAGTTGACCAGGATCTCCACCGGGCCCGACTGCGCAGCTTCGGCGTGGGCTCGCCGGCAGCCCTCGTCCGTGGTCAGATCGGCCACGATACCGCGCCCTCCGATCGACTCGGCTACGCTCGCCACCACCTCCGCCGTACGCGCCACGACGGCCACATCCGCGCCCTCTTGGGCCAGCGCACGCGCGATCGCGAGCCCGATTCCGCGGGTACCCGCGCTGACCAGGGCGCGTCTTCCGGCTAGGTTTAGATCCATCCGTCTCCCCCCCGAATGCTCAACGCCACAGGTCCTGCCAGAGCTGGTAATGCACCGCCTCCACGCCCCCTTGGCGGAGGACTTGGAGCCCGGAGTCATCGCGGTAGGGCCGGCGGTAGTGCACCCTCAGCACGTTGGAGTTGACGATCATCTTGGCGCACATGACGCAGGGTGAGACGGTCACGAAGACCAACTTACCTGGGGTCTGGGCGCCGGCCTTGATCAGGGCATTGGCCTCGGAATGGATGCAACCGCATCGACCGGGCTCGGGTCCGTCACAGCTGTTCGGCAGTCCCCGCGCGTTGCCGTTGTAACCGATCCCCAGAACCTGGGTCAGGTCCGAACTCGTGATCACCGTGCCCACCTGGTTGCGGTCGCACGTGCTGCGCTTGGCCAGCTCCTCGGCCATGCGCATATAGACCTCTTCGAGCGGGATTCGATCGGGCACCGCGGTCACCGGAACCAACTCCTCCACGCCCCCCATGGTAATCACCGGGCTGACCTTGCCCATCCTGACCGCCCGCGCTACACTGCGGCCAACGTGGCCTTCGAACTGTTGTTCGCCCTGCTCCTGTTCGTGCTCCTGCTGCTGGCCGGGGGCATGGCGATGCTGCTCCAAGCGCTCAGCCGGCGCTCCGACACCCAGTCCTCCGAACTGGCCGAATTGCGCGCCCAGCTCGCCCTGGGTGGTCAGAACCAGGGCCAGCTCGGGGCCGAGCTGCGGGGCCAGCTGGGGCGCACCCAGGAGCTCCTGGAGGGGATGCGGCAGAGCGTCGTGGCCCGCCAGCAGATCGAGGATGACGCCCGGCAGAGCCTGCGCCGCCTGGAGGCGGTGATCGCGGGCAGCTCGACCCGGGGGGCGGCCGGAGAGAACATCCTGGAGGAGGCCTTTCAGCACCTACCGCCCGAGATGCTGGAACGCAACCACTGGGTCAAGGGCAAGGTGGTGGAGTTCGCCCTGCGCCTGCCCGGGGGCAAGCTGCTGCCCATAGACTCCAAATGGACCGCCGGCGGCGCCCTGCAGTCCCTGTCCGAGCCCGACCTCGACCCTGCCCGGCGCTCGGCGCTGGCGGCGACCGTTGAGCGTGAGGTCGAAAAGAGGGTGCGCGAGGTCTCCCAATACATCGATCCCCAGACCACGACCCCTTTTGCCCTCGCCGCCATTCCCGACGGGGCCTACGCCGTCTGTCGCGCGGCCTTCGCCGAGGCCCATCGCAGGCACGTGATTGTGGTCGGTTTCTCCATGGCGATGCCCTATCTACTCTCCCTCTATCAGCTTCACCTTCAGTTCTCGCGCAGCGTCGACATGGACAACCTGCAGGCCTACCTGATCGACATCGAGCGCCAGCTGGACGGGCTGGAGGGAGCTCTGGAGAACAAGCTGCGCCGGGCCATGACGATGCTGGAGAACACCTACAGCGACGGCAAGCAGACCGTCGCCAGCGTGCGCGCCTCCGTCCACGGGATTCAGTTGGTCGAGCACTCTGCCCCCGCGGCGGCCGAGCTCAGCCTGGTCGAGCCGGTCGACTGAAGGCGCCGTTAGACACAGCCGTCGCACCCCAAGAGCACCGGTTGTACACAGGGAATACACCCACATGTTGGGCCTGTATATGGGTATGTACCGAACATCTTGTGCCTACGGCTTGACATGGGAACGGGGCGGGAATAGAGTGGGGGCCCGTCCGATCAGGGGTCCTGGAGCATCCGTGGCGGGTGTGCTCTAGGACCCTAGCCATCTTCGTGGCGCGGAATCAGAAGGTTCAGACAAGCAGGAAGAAGGAGGCTCTCGGTAAGAACATGGCCAGGAACGCAGCCGACATCGCAGCTGACGGCGAGAGTGCCCACAAGGCACGACCGGCACCGGCCAGGGGGTCCGGGGGCCTGAGCTTTGAGCGCTACTTCACCCCGCCCGGAAGCCATGCCTACGACCTGCTCGAGTGGGAACGCCGAACGGCGGCCATCACCGGGGAGAAGGGCAACCTGATCTTTGAGCAGCGCGACGTCGAGGTTCCTCGGTCGTGGTCTCAGCTCGCCATCAACGTCGTCGCCCAGAAGTACTTTCGCGGCCAGCTCGGCGGTCCCGAGCGTGAAAGCTCGGTGCGCCAGATGGTCGATCGTGTGGTGGACACCATCCGGGCCTGGGGCGTCGACGGCGACTATTTCGCCTCGGCCACCGACGCCGACAATTGGGCCGAGGACCTGCGCTGGCTCCTTACCACCCAGCACGCCTCCTTCAACAGCCCGGTCTGGTTCAACATCGGGGTTCCGGGGCGCTCCCAGCAAGCCTCGGCCTGCTTCATCAACGCGGTCCAGGACACCATGGAGTCAATCCTGGATCTGGCCAAGACCGAGGGCATGCTCTTCAAGTTCGGCTCCGGTGCGGGCACCAACCTCTCGGTGCTGCGCTCCTCGCGCGAGTCCTTAGCCGGCGGTGGGACGGCCTCCGGACCGGTCTCCTTCATGCGCGGCTATGACAGCTTTGCGGGCTCGATCAAGTCCGGTGGCACCACCCGGCGGGCGGCCAAGATGGTGATCCTGAACTCCGACCACCCCGACATCCTCGACTTTGTTCGCTCCAAGGCGATTGAGGAGAAGAAGGCCTGGGCCCTGATCGACGCCGGCTACGAGGCCGGCTTCAACGTTCCCGGTGGCGCCTATGACTCGGTCCAGTTTCAGAACGCCAATCATTCCGTGCGGGTGAGCGACGAGTTCATGCGTGCGGTCGAGGGCGACGGTAGCTGGGAGACCAAGGCGGTGGTCGGCGGGCGCACGGTGGACACCATGCCGGCTCGGGAGCTGTGGCGCGAGATAGCCGAGGCGGCCTGGCTCTGCGGAGATCCCGGATTGCAGTTCGACTCCACCATCCAGGCCTGGAACTGCGTGCCTAACACGGGGCGCATCAACGCCACCAATCCCTGCAGCGAATTCGTATTCCTTGATGACACCGCGTGCAATCTGGCCTCGCTCAACCTGATGAAATATCAGGACAAGGAAGGGCACTTCGACCTCGAGAAGTTCCGGCGCGCGGTCGACGTGGTCTTCACCGCGCAGGAGATCCTGGTCTCGTACGCCTCTTATCCCACCCCCGCGATCGCGCACAACTCAGAGCTGCTGCGCCCGCTCGGACTTGGCTACGCCAACCTGGGAGCCCTGCTCATGTCGATGGGTTACGCCTACGACTCCGACGATGGCCGGCGCATGGCCAGCGCGGTGACGGCGATCATGACCGGCCGGGCATTCGCCCAGTCGGCCCGGATGGCCGCGGTCAAGGGACCGTTCGGCGAATTTGAAAAGAACCGCGAGCCCATGCTTGGCGTGATGGAAAAGCATCGCGCCGCCGCCTATCGCATCCCACCCGGCGGCTCCGACCAGGAGGTCGTGGGAGCGGCCCAGGAGGCCTGGGACGAGGCGGTCGGGCTGGGCCGGCTCCACGGTTACCGCAACGCGCAGGCGACCGTTCTCGCCCCGACCGGGACCATCGGTCTGATGATGGACTGCGACACGACCGGGATCGAACCCGACCTGGCCCTCGTCAAGTACAAGAAGCTGGTCGGCGGCGGACTGCTGAAGATCGTCAACGGCACCGTCCCTCCCGCCCTGCGCAAGCTCGGCTATCCCGAGGCGCAGGTGAAGGAGATCGTCGACTACGTGGATGAGATGGACACCATCGAGGGTGCGCCCCACCTTCGGGACGAGCACCTGACGGTGTTCGACTGCGCCTTCAAACCCATCAACGGGCTGCGTTCGATTCAGCCCATGGGTCACATCAGAATGATGTCGGCGGTCCAGCCCTTCATCTCCGGGTCCCAGTCCAAGACCGTAAACCTGCCCAGCGAGGCCAGCGTCGACGACATCGCTCAGAGCTACGCCGAGTCCTGGAAGTTGGGCCTCAAGTGCGTCGCCATCTATCGCGACGGCTGCAAGCGTTCGCAGCCCCTGTCCACCTCACTTAAGGAGGCCAAGGCGGTCTCCGAGACACCGGTGGGGGACCGCCCGGCCCGCCACCGCCTGCCCGATGAGCGGCGCGCGCTCACACACAAGTTCGACATCCAGGGGCACGAGGGCTATATCACGGTCGGTATGTACGAGGATGGCAAGCCGGGCGAGGTGTTTATCACCATGGCCAAGGAGGGCTCGACCATCTCTGGCCTGATGGACGCGTTCGCGACTCAGACCTCCGTCGCCCTCCAGTACGGGGTACCGCTCGAGGTCATGGTCAACAAATTCAGCCACATGCGCTTTGAACCCAGCGGATTCACCAAGAATCCTGAGATCCCGATCGCGAAGTCGATCCTGGACTACGTGTTCCGCTGGTTGGGAAGCAGATTCTTCGACGAGGAGGGCCGTGCCGCTCTGGGCATAATCACCCGCGAGGACGGTCCGGGCGACAAGGTAGCCGAGCTGCATGTGGTCGCCACCCCTGCCGTCCGTCCCACCCCCTCGAACGGGGGCTCGACTCCGGGTCAGCGACTGACTTTCGTGGTCAACACCGACGCGCCCAGCTGCGCCGAGTGTGGCTCCATCACCGTCCGCAGCGGCGCCTGTTACAAGTGCCTCAACTGCGGGGCAACCACAGGCTGCAGCTGATGTGTCACGTCCGGACAATTACGCACGAAGGCCTGAACTGAGGGAATCCGGTTAATTACGCCTCGTCCGGTTAATTACGCACGGTGGAGGTCGGCCGTTACTGGGATGGCCGACCTCTCCTCCGTACCAGCAGTCGGACTCGGCACAATCCTCGGGGCGCTTACTCGGGTCGCTGTCCGAGGATGTATCGGCCATGCCGTCTGATCTGATCCCCCCCGGCGTCCACGTGGCTCTTCAGAACGCCATGGGCGGGTGGGGTCCGTACACGGTCAGAGAGATTGAGGACAAGTTCGCCTCGTTCGGCTTCAAGCCCCCCGCCAGTTTGACAGGCGATAGAGCGCCCGGCTCCGAGCGCGGCCAGAGGCGGACTACCGTCTCGATGTTCCAAGAGGGAATCGACTGGAGCGCCTACGGGCAGTGCGAGCGGTACCTAGAGTTGGTCAAGGAGGTTATCGAAGACCTAGACGAGGGCGCTGGGACACGCTCAGATCTGCTGCGGGCTCTTAAGCGGGCTGGGATCGAGCTCGACGGGGCCGGCCGCTACACCCTTCGGCGGACTCCTCTGGCTGTGGTCAGCGTCCCCGCGACCGAGGACGGTATTCGATTCCACCTCGACCGGCTGGAGAGGCTGGACGCCGAGCCCGAGGAACTTGTGGGAGCAGCTAAAGAGCTAATCGAGGCCACCTGTAGGTACGTTCTAAACGAGCGAGCTAAGAGCCCCGATCGCGGCGCTAAGGTACCCAGCTTGGTCAAGCAAGTCAGCCCTTGCAGAACTTGCTCTGCACCCCGGTGTTCTCGCACCCACGGCCGAGGGGGCCGACACTATAAAGCGCACGTTGGCCGGCTTGAGTCAGATCGCGCTTGGGATCAATGATCTGCGCAACGATGGCTATGGCACCGGTCACGGCAGCAATCGACGAATCCAGGGCTTGAAGAAGCGCCACGGAGACTTCGCCGCTAGGGCGGCGGTTGCCTTCGCGGCCATGGTGCTGGACACTCTGCACGATCCTGAAGCGCCATGGCGAAACACAGCCGATGACCTCCCCCACCCCTCCCCAGGGCAGGCGTGACAATCCCGCTCGGTCCCGATTACCGGGGTAGATGCGTGCCCCGTCGGCAAACTCGGCGCCTTATGATGTGTGGCGCTGGTCCGGCGCCACTCCTTCGACTCTCCGTCTCCATTGTTCTCCCTGGTCAATCCGTGCACTCCGCCGTGCACCGTCGGGCCCTCTGAGTTTGCCGACGGGGGTCCGGTTATAGACTCGGCTATTTACAGATATAG
>Ga0307373_10005747_pt1 | contig 20107 bp, 21 predicted proteins | sample OX2MG_FD_202534 | JGI IMG/M metagenome (GOLD analysis project Ga0307373, IMG submission 202534) | Soil microbial communities from Risofladan, Vaasa, Finland - OX-2 | ecosystem: Environmental > Terrestrial > Soil > Coastal area > Acid sulfate soil | place: Finland: Risofladan, Vaasa | collected...
TGCTGGCCGCGCGCAAGCCGCAGGATCAGCCATTCCGCCATGGGGTCATTCCGTACCGAAGGTTCTGAGTATCGGGCGAATCTGCCCGCCGCCGTCGAGGTACAGCAGACTGTACAAGCTGAACCGGGCAGTGCCAATAGTGATGTAGGTGCGCAGGCGAAAGTATGACGAATGCACGGCAATGCGCCCGACCAATTGCGATTGTTGCTGCGCGCTCAGGCTGGTTTCAAACACCGCCAGGCCCGGAAAGCACCCGCCCTGCTGGCGCGATGCGGCGAGGTTGGCGCTATCGGTGCTGTACTCGGTCTTGCCGCTGATCGCATCGAGCACCAGTCCCTTCGCCGTGCAGACATTGATCGGCGTGCCCGGGGGCAGGGCGCTGATGTACGGGGCCAGCCGCTCGTAACGGTCGTGGCCGAATCCCGGCAAGGCCATCAGTTCCGAGATGCTGCTGACCGGCTCGCCGGCGGTGCGGTACTGCGGTGTCTGCGCCAGATAGGTGTCGTCCTCTGCTCCGTCCGGCTCATTGGGATTGTTGTCGGCGTCGATCCAGTCGGCCATCAGTCCTGCCCACTTGGTTTCCAGGCCCAGCTCGCCGAGCAGGCGCTGAAACTGCTGGATCGCGAGCGGATCGGACACCCCGCCGGGCGCCAGGTTGTTGATGTTGAATTTGCCCTGCTCGTCATCGATCTGCGCGAACTGCAGCGACACGCCGGGGGCGAGCGCATACGGTCCGTATGGTTGCGCCCAGACCTGATCGAGTGAATCCTGTCCGGTGGTCGCACCCGACTGGCGCAGCACGTAGGCCGCCATCGCCTCGGCGCCCTCGGCCGCCAGCAAGGCCTGGTCGGCGCCGATCACCGCGCTGGCGCGCCGGGCGGCTATCGCGCTGGCGAAGCCGATCGAGGTAGCCAGCACCGTTGCGATCGCCACCAGGATCACGGCGGTGATCAGTGCGATGCCGCGCTGGCGCTTGCGCGGGCCGCTTCTCACCCGGCCACCTCGATGTCACGCACCAGCACGCCCCAGTCGTCCAGGTCGAGCGTCACTTCGACCGCGATCGGCCGCGAACGCAGCAGCATGCTGCGCTGACCGGGGCCGAGCGCAGTGGCCGGCCACTGCGTCTGCCATCGGTGGCCCGCGTCCATGAAGCGCAGGCTGAAGCCCTTGACGTGATCGAGCAGCACCCGGCTGACCACGGTGTCCTCCAGCGTCGCATCGAGCACCGGCCAGTACTCGCGCACCAGCGCTCCGTTCTGCACCGCATAGGAGACGCGCTGCAGCTCGCTGCGCTGCAGGCCGACCGGGTTGGTCCATCCGCCGCGGGTGAAGGTCACCAGCGGCACCGGCACGCCCGGCGCCGCGCCGCCGGTAGAGGTGTTGCTCGGCGCGCTGTTGATCGTCGCGCCGCCGCCGGCCCCGGCTGCGATCAGCGCAGGCAGGTAGCCATCACCGACCAGATTGCGTACCGGCCGCGGCTGCAGCAGCTCGAAGTCCTGCTCGATGATGCGCATCGCATGCCCGATCGCGAGCATTCGTGCCGATTGTTCATCCACCTCGTCGCGGCTCTTGAGCGCCTGGGCGAGCTCGCCATAGCCGATGGCAAACATGATCGCGGTAATGAACAACGCCACCAGCAGTTCGATCAGCGTGAACCCGCACGCGGGCCTGCGCGGGCTTCTCATGGCGCCACCCGAGAGCGCACATTGCCCTGGAACCCGGCGCCGGGAATGCCGTTGGCGCCGGGAATGCCGCTGGCGCCGGCCTCGCCGGCAAAGCTCGAGCCTGCCCAGTCCGGGCTCTCCCCGCTGGCCGCGGCCAGCGAATTGCCGCGAAAGCCGGTCAGCGTGATCAACCAGTTCTGCCCCTTGCCGCTGCTCGCTCCCAGCAGCGAGCTGGCCGGCGCGGCGCCCGGGCTTGTGGTGGGGCTGGCGGCCGCGGACGCGGTGCTCTGCGTCGCGCCGCCCGGCGTGCTCGTGCTGATACAGCCGCTCGCAGTGACGTCGTTGCCACCCGTAAGGCCGGTGGGACTGCCGGGGTTGCCGTTGCCGTCGGTGGCAGCGCCGGTGCGACGTACGCTCACGGTGATGCTGAGCAGTCCGGGTACCGCGTCGACCGCGGCGACCTGCTGCTGCCAGTGCCAGTTGCTATGGGCGCAGTTGCGTACGTCCCCGGCACGGGAGCCGATCGCCGGCGCCGCCAGCGTCAGCCGTACGCTGGCGATCTGGTTCATCGCGATCCACTCGGCCACGCTCTTGGTGCGCAGCGCGGCGATATTGCCCGCCGATGCGCTCAGGGTCTCGAGCAGGGCGCTCATGCCGAGCGCGACGATGACCAGTGCCACCAGCACTTCGATCAGCGTGAAGCCGCGCAGCGCGGGGCGTGCGCTCACTGCGGCGCCTCGGCTCACTGCGGCGCCTCGATGATGTTGCCGGCATGAACGCTGCCGTCAGCGGCGCTGCTGATGGTCACGCTGCGGTGCGTGCTGTCGCGCTCGATGGTCAGCGCGAACGAATTGGTGTCGCCATTGGACAGCAGCATGATCTGCGGAGCGTTATCGGCGCTCGGCGCACCCAAACCGACGGGCGTTCCCGCATCGGATAGCGCACCCGGACCCATCGGCGGCGCTGCCGCCGGCGCGAGCGCCGCAGCCTGGGCGCCGTCACCGAGCGTTGCGGCCGCCGGCGCGGCCGGTGCCGCGAACTTCAGCGCCTTGTCGTCCAGTACGATCGTGCGCCCCTCGATCACTAGCTGCAGCTGCAGCCCGGGCGGGAGCCGGCGCAGCCGCAGTGTATCGTCGAGAGTTTCGGGCAGCCACTGCATCGTGCGGTTGTCGTAGTAGACGAAGCGGTAGCCGTGCACGCCGCAACGGATGCCGTACTCGAGCGTCATCATCGAGCCGCGGTCGCGCACATAGCCGATTAACGCGGTGAGCCGGTCGCGTTCCTGTTGGAGCTGGCTGTCACGGCCGGCCGAGCCGAGGCTCAGGATGGTACCGGCAATCACGATGCCGATGATCACGACCACCACCATCAGCTCCAACAGCGTGAAACCGCGCGCATGTGCCTGCCGGCGCACGGGCTTCATGACAGGCTTACACGCCTCCCGGTGTGCGATGGCGGCGGGCTGGCGCGATCAGTTTTCCAGGTTCCAGTTGCCCAGATCGGCATTTAAGCCATCGCCGCCGGGCTGCCCATCCGCGCCGAGCGAGTACAGGTCATAGTCGCCGCCGTGCGTACCCGGCAGCTGGTACTGATAGTCGTGGCCCCAGGCGTCCTTGTTCAGATGCTGCAGGTAACCGCCAGGCCGCCAGTTCTGCACATTGGGATCGTTGGGCTTCTCAACCAATGCCTTCAGGCCCTCCTCGGTGGTCGGATAGGTGAAGTTGTCGAGCCGATACATCGTCAGCGCAGTCTCGATGGTGCGGATGTCCTGCTGCGTGCGGGTGACACGCGCTTTATCGACATTGCCCATCACCTGCGGCACCACCACCGCGGCCAGCAGGCCGATGATGATCACCACCACCATGATCTCGATCAGCGTGAAGCCTCGCGCCACCGGGCGGGGGGCTCGGCAGCGGGACTCTGTACGCGGGGCCATGGCACTCATATAGTTCACGGGTTGTTTGACAGTAGCAGGCGGCTCCCACCCTCTCGGGTGCGCCGATGATACCAAATGAAAGCGTCAAGATCTGACAGCATGTCGCAGTCCTGGTTCCGGTCGGCGAATTGCGACGCCCGCTATGGTGCGGCGCTATTGAGCATGGTCGCGGTGATCCTCGGTCTGAGCGCCACCGGTGAATGGGGCCGGCAAGCGCTGCGCTACGAACGCACCGGGCTGGCGCAGCATCAATGGTGGCGGTTGCTCAGCGCGCATCTGGTGCATTTGACGTGGGAGCACGCGCTGCTCAATTGCGCCGGGCTGGCGTTGCTGTGGTTCCTGTTCGCACGCGACTTCTCCCCGCGCCGCTGGCTGTGGATCGTGACGCTGAGCGTGGCCGCGATCGACTCGGGCCTGTGGTTCCTGCGCCCGGCGGTGGATTGGTATCTGGGAGCCTCCGGCGTGCTGCACGGGATCCTGGCCGCCGGCGCCTGTGCGATGTACCGGCGCGGCGAGGGCATGGGCGCGGTGCTGTTGCTGCTGCTGGTGGTCAAGCTGATCTACGAGCAGCAATCCGGCAGCAGCCTGTTTGCCGGCGGCCTGCCGCTGGTGCCCGATGCGCACCTGTTTGGTACCTTGGGCGGCCTGACGGCCTCGTTCGTGCCGCGTCCACAGGTCACCCGTGCATGAGCGACGCCGCGGCGGCCATCGCCCTGGTGTTTCCGGGCCAGGGATCGCAATCCCCCGGCATGCTCGGCGCGATGGCCGCGCGCTACCCGCTCGTGCAGCAATGCTTCGCGCAGGCCTCCGCGGCCCTGGGGTTCGACCTGTGGCGGCTCGTCGCCGAGGGTCCGGCCGAGCGGCTCAACGCCACCGAGTTCACGCAGCCGGCGATGCTCGCGGCGGGAGTTGCGACCTGGCGGGTGTGGCGCGATCAGGGTGGGGCAGCACCGGCGGTCGTGAGCGGACACAGCCTCGGAGAATTCACCGCGCTGGTGTGCGCCGGAGTGCTCGACTACGAGGGAGCCATCCAACTGGTGCATGAGCGCGGCCGTCTCATGCAGCGCGCCGTCCCCGACGGCGAGGGCGCGATGGCGGCCATACTCGGCTTGCCCGATGCTCAGGTCGAAGAGGCCTGTGCCGAGGCGCAGCGGCACAGCGATGACGCGCACGCCCCGCTGCAGGTGGTGCAGGCGGTCAATTACAACGCTCCCGGGCAGGTGGTCATCTCCGGCCACACCGCGGCGGTCGAGCGCGCGCTGCAGATTGCGCGCGGCAAGGGCGCCCGGCGCGCGCTGCGGTTACCGTTGAGCGTGCCGGCGCATTGCAGCCTCATGCGCGGCGCCGCCATCGAATTGCAGCAACGCCTCGAGCGGCTGGGGTTGTCGGTGCCCCGCTGCACCTATATCAGCGCCGTCGATGCATGCGCGCATGATGACCCGGATGACATCCGCGCCACGCTGGTGCGGCAGCTGGCCGAGCCGGTGCGCTGGACGCAGACCGTGCAGGCACTGCTGCGGCTGGCACCGACGCTGATCGAATGCGGCCCGGGCAAGGTGCTCACCGGGTTGAACCGTCGCATCGAGCGCGGCGCGAGCTGCTACGCACTCGAGGACCCCGCCGCGCTCGCCGCGGCCTTGCAGGCCACCGGCGCTGCGAGCGCCAGCGCTGGAGATGCCCATGTCTGAGCTGCCCCCATCCCCGCCGTCAGTACCGCTCGAGGTGCCGCCGGCGCTCGCGCCACAGCGAACGCTTGCCGGGCAGCTGGCGCTGGTGACCGGCGCCACGCGTGGCATCGGCCGCACCATCGCACAAGTGCTGGGCGGCGCCGGCGCCGTGGTAGTCGGTACCGCCACCACGCCCGAGGGCGCCGAGCGCATCAGCGCACAGCTGCGAGCGGCCGGCATCGCTGGGCGTGGCGCGGTATGGAACGCGGGCGAGGCGGGTGCGGCCGAGGCGTTGGCCGCCGACCTGCAGACAGCCGAAGGGCTGCCGAGCATCCTGGTCAACAATGCCGGCATTGCGCACGATGCACTGATCGTGCGGATGAAGAGCGAGGACTGGGACCAGACGCTGTCGGTCAACCTCTCTGCAGTGTTCCGGCTGACCAAGCTGTGTGTCAGGCGCATGCTGCGGGAGCGGCAAGGCCGCATCATCAATATCGGCTCGGTGGTGGGCTCCATCGGCAATGCCGGCCAAGTGCATTACGCCGCGGCCAAGGCGGGCTTGATCGGCTTCACCAAGGCGCTGGCGCGCGAGCTGGCCATGCGCAGCATCACCGTCAACACGGTGGCGCCCGGCTTCATCGAGACAGACATGACCCGCAACCTGCCCGAAGCCCAGCGCGCCGCCTACCTGGCGCAGATTCCGATGGGTCGCTTCGGCAGCGCCGATGAGGTGGCGCAGACTGTGTTGTTTTTGACCTCGAGCGAGGCCGGCTATATCACCGGGCAGACCCTGCACGTCAACGGCGGCATGTACATGGGATGAGCGGTGCGGGCTCGAAGCAGGCCGGCGCATGCGTCGCGCCCACGATACATTCGGATAGCTATTAAATAGCTGAAGAATCAAGTACTCGCGTCCGCGAGCGAGGTGGCGGCCTCGCAGGGCTTCCCCTACAATACGCGCCCCGAGCGAACGCCCCGTGACGTGCGTGCAGTGCGGGGGATCACGTAAGTCATCACGAAATGAGGATAAATCACAGATGAGCACCGTTGAACAACAGGTGAAGGCGATTGTTGCCGAACAGCTGGGAGTGAAGGCTGAGCAAGTCACCAACACCGCCTCGTTCGTCGACGATCTCGGTGCCGACTCGCTCGACACCGTCGAGCTGGTGATGGCGCTGGAAGAGGAATTCGAGATCGAAATCCCCGACGAGGATGCGGAGAAGATCACCACCGTGCAGCAGGCCATCGATTACATCAGCGAGCGGCGCAACAAGTCCTGATCTCAAGCTCGCGCCGCGCTGGCCGCGCTTGCTGCTGCGCGCTTACCTTCCTTCGATGTCGAGACCATCGTGAGCAAACGCCGAGTTGTCATCACCGGTCTCGGTCTGGTCTGCCCCGTCGGTAGCACCGTGGCCGAGGCCTGGGCTGCGATCCTGCGCGGTGAAAGCGGTATCGGCCCGATCACGCGCTTCGATGTCTCGGCCTTTCCGACCCGCTTCGGCGGCGCGGTGCGCGACTTCGATGTCGAGCGGTACATGTCGGCCAAGGAAGCGCGCCGCCTGGATGAGTTCATGCACTATGGCATCGCCGCCGGGGTGCAGGCCGTCACGGATTCGGGCGTGGACTTCGCCAAGCTGGACCGGGATCGTTGCGGAGTGGTGACCGGCGCCGGCATTGGCGGGTTGTGGACGATCGAGCAGACGCACGCCGCCTACGCCGACTCCGGCCGCAATCCGCGCAAAATCTCTCCGTTCTTCGTGCCGTCCACCATCATCAATATGATCTCCGGCCACCTGTCGATCCGCTACGGGCTGCGCGGGCCGAACCTGGGGGTGGTTACGGCCTGCACCACCTCGACCCACGCGGTGGGGCTGGCTGCGCGCTGCATCCAATATGGCGATGCTGACGTGGTGTTGGCGGGCGGCGCCGAGATGGCTACGACGCCTACGGGGCTGGGCGGCTTTGCCCAGGCCAAGGCGCTGTCCACCCGCAACGATTCCCCGCAGTCGGCCAGCCGCCCGTGGGACCGCGATCGCGACGGGTTCGTGCTCGGCGATGGTGGCGGGGCCATGCTGCTGGAGGAATATGAGCACGCCCGCGCGCGCGGAGCGCACCTGTATGCCGAGCTGATCGGTTTCGGAATGAGCGGGGATGCACATCACATCACCGCACCGCCCGAGGACGGCGACGGTGCCCGCCTGGCGATGACCAATGCGTTGCGCGATGCGCAGCTTGACCCCGGCGCCGTGCATTACCTGAATGCGCACGCCACCTCCACGCCGCTGGGTGACAAGGCCGAGACGATCGCAATCCGCCGGGCCTTCGGAGCGCATGCGCGCAAGCTTGCGATCAGTTCGACCAAGTCGATGACCGGGCACCTGCTCGGAGCCGCTGGCGTGGTCGAGGCGATCTTCACGGTGCTGGCGATGCGTGATCAGGTGGCCCCGCCGACCACCAACTATCACACTCCCGATCCGGATTGCGACCTGGACTACGTTCCCAACACCGCGCGCGCGATGCCGATCGACGTGGCGATGTCCAATTCATTCGGCTTCGGCGGCACCAACGGCACGCTCGTGTTCCGTCGGACTGGTTAGCTGGGCCGCCGGGACATGAGCGCTGCGGCGGCGCGTGGTCCGCTGGTTCGGCCCGTCCAGGCCGGGGCGCAGTCGCTGCGGCAACTCGCCTATGCCGATCCGGCCTCGTTCCCGGTGCTGCTGGATAGCAGCGCAGACGGAGAGCTCGGCCGCTTCTCGGTGCTGGCCGCCTTTCCACAGGCGGCGCTGTGGCAGGATGGCGCGGGACTTCACGGCGAATCGATCACGGCCGGGCTGCCGTTGGCCTCGCAGCGCGGATTTCTGCACGCCCTAGGGGCTGCCTGGCGCAGCGAGGCCACTGCGAACGCCGCCGCAGGCCCGTGCACGCGTGGCCTGCCCGGGCCGTTCCACGGCGGCTGGATGGTTTTTCTGGGCTATGAACTGGCCGCGCAGATCGAGCCGCGGCTGTCGCTGCCATCGGTGCCGTCCACGGGGCGCGCCCCGATGGCGTTCGCGCTGCGCATTGCGGCCGCGCTGGTATTTGATCACCGTACCGGCGGGGCCTGGCTGATCGCGGAGGCCGGCCGCGAGGACCTGCTGCAGCGCCTCGCGGCGGCGCTGGCGGCGCTACCGGCGCCACCGGCGCACGATGCGGCCGCCGGGCTGCTGCTCTCGGACGAGCAGTCGTTGCCGGCGCTCGCGCTGCAGGAGGAGGCACCCGAGCGCTTCCGCCGCCGGGTCGAGGCGGCACTGGAATATATCCGCGCCGGGGACATCTACCAGGCCAATCTGTCGCGAGCGTGGCGCGGGGAATTCGCCGCGAGCGCCGCGAGCGCCGCGGACGCCGGCGGCCCGGCGCCGGGCTTGGCCGCAGCGCTGTACGAGCGGTTGCGGCGCGCCAACCCGGCGCCGTTTGCGGCGCTGGCGCAATACCGCGGCTGGAGCCTGCTGTGCTCCTCGCCCGAACGCCTGGTGCGCGTGGCGGACGGGCACGTCGATACCCGTCCAATCGCCGGCACGAGACCGCGCAGCCGTGCGGCCGGCGCCGATGAGCGCGAACTGGCCGCCATGGTGGCCAATCCCAAGGAGCGCGCTGAGCACATCATGCTGGTCGACCTGGAGCGCAACGACCTGGGACGCATCTGCGAGGCCGGCAGCGTGCGCGCCGAGCCGATCATGGTCACCGAGAGTTACGCTCACGTACACCACATCGTCTCCAACGTCAGCGGGCAACTGCGGGCGGGCCTGACGCCGATGGACGTGCTGCGGGCGGTATTCCCCGGCGGCACCATCACCGGCTGCCCGAAATTTCGCTGCATGCAGATCATCGCCGAGCTTGAAGGCGAGCCGCGTGCGGCTTATACCGGCGCTATCGGCTTCATCAACCATGACGGTTCGATGGATTTGAACATCCTGATCCGCAGCCTGACCCTGTGCGGCCACCGGCTCGAATTCCGTGCCGGCGCCGGCATCGTGGCCGATTCGGATTGGCAGCGCGAGCTGGAGGAGACGCGGGCCAAGGCGCGCGGGGTGCTCGCCGCGCTGCGTGCAGCGCTGCCGCCATGAATGCCGTCGCGGTGACGCTGATCAATGGCCGCCCCGGCGATCAGGTCAACTGCCGCGAGCGCGCCCTGCATTACGGTGATGGCCTGTTCGAGACCATCAGCTGCCGCGACGGGCGGCCGCGCTGGCTGGCTTTGCATCTGCAGCGGCTACGCCGGGGCTGCCAGCGGCTGCAACTGCCCTTTGCGGCCTACGAGGAGCTCGCCGGGGAGATTGGGCAGCTGGCGGCCTGGACGCCACGCTGCATCGTCAAGGTGATCGTCAGCCGCGGGCCGGCCACGCGTCGCGGCTACGCGCCGGACGGCAGCGAGCATCCCACGCGCATCGTCAGCCGTCACGAATGGCCGCGCGATGCGCATGGGTCGGGGCTGCGCATCGGCGTATCGGCGGTGCGACTGGGTGGCAATACGCTGCTGGCAGGTCTGAAGCACCTGAACCGCCTGGAGCAGGTGCTGGCGCAAATGCAGCGCCCGGCTGGCCTCGATGAGGTACTGATGCTATCGAACGCGCAGCAGGTGATCGGTGGCAGCATGTCGAATGTGTTTTTTGCCGATCGGGGCGGGCTGTTCACCCCGGACCTGCGCGACTGCGGGGTCGAGGGTGTCATGCGCCAGCTGGTGCTCGAGGCGGCGGTGCCTGGCAGCACCCGCGCCGCCGGCCTGGCGATGACGGTGCGTCCGGTCGCACTGGCCGAGCTGGCCGGGGTGAGCGAGGCGTTCGTGACCAACGTACGCTGGGGTGTACGTTCAGTGGCGGTGCTCGACGGCCGAGCGCTGCCCGGTGATGATTACGCGCGGCAACTGCGCAGGCTGATCGATGACGATGATGCTGGAGTTTGAGCGGCGGGGCCTGGCATGAGCCGCACCGGCGCAAAGTGGCTGGGGCTGGCCGCCGCGCTGCTGCTGCTCGCGCTGGTGGCGCTGCTGGGCTGGCGGGGCCTGGCCGCCAACATGCAGCGGCCGGGCGACGATACCGCCGCGGTACGCATCGAGGTGGCGCCGGGCGCGCCGCTGCGCGAGATTCTCTCGGGTCTGCAGCGGCGCGGCGCGCTACGCCACGCTCGCTGGGTCGAGGCGTACCTGCGCCTGCGCGGGCAGCGGCCGCGGGCGCAGGCCGGCCGCTACCAGATCGCCGCGCATGCCACGCCGCGCCAGATCATCGCGCAGCTGGTGGAGGGCCGCGTGATACTCACGTCGATCACCGTGGTCGAGGGCTGGAGTTTCGCGCAGATGCGTGCAGCGCTGGATAATGACCCCGATGTGGCGCACACGCTGCGCGGCTTGACCGATCCGCAGCTGATGAGCGCGCTGGGGCACCCGGGCCAGCTGCCCGAGGGGCGCTTCTTTCCGGACACTTATCGCTTCGCCGCCGGCACCACGGACCGCACCATCCTGCTGATGGCCTATCAACGCATGGGCTCGACGCTGGCGGATGACTGGGCGCATCGTGCGCCCGGTCTGCCCCTGGCCACGCCCGACCAGGCCCTGATCCTGGCGTCGATCATCGAGAAGGAAGCCGCCCGTCCCGATGAACGCCCCAAGATCGCCGCAGTATTCTGCAATCGCCTGCGCCGCGGCATGCGGCTGCAATCCGATCCCACGGTAATCTACGGGCTGGGCGAGCACTACGATGGCAGCATCCACACCCGCGACCTGACCACTGACACGCCCTACAACACCTATACCCGCGCGGGTCTGCCACCCACGCCGATCGCCCTGCCGGGCGCCGCCTCGCTGCAGGCGACGCTGCACCCGGCCGACATCGACGCGCTGTACTTCGTCGCCACCGGCAACGGCGACGGCTCGCACCGCTTCTCAGCGACGCTGGCCGAGCATGACCGGGCCGTGCGTTCCTACCTGCGGCGCCTGGGCGTCACCCCGGCTGCGGGGCATGCCGCGGTGACCGGGGCACAGGTACCGGCCACGCAGGCAGCGCCTTGATGGCAGGGAAGTTCATCAGCCTCGAGGGCATCGAGGGTGCGGGCAAATCGACGCTCGCGCGCGCGCTCGAGCAGGCCCTGAGCGCACGCGGGCTGGCGGTGTGCTGCACGCGCGAGCCTGGCGGTACATCGCTGGCCGAACAGTTGCGCCGCGTGGTGCTCACTCGCGGCAGCGAGCACATCGGCGCCGAGGCGGAGACACTGCTGATGTTCGCTGCGCGCTCGATCCACCTCGACAATCTGGTGCGGCCGGCGCTGCGCGCCGGCATCTGGGTGATCTGCGATCGCTTCACCGATGCCACGCGTGCCTACCAGGGCGCGGGCCGCGGGGTCGACCGCGCGTTGATCGAGCATCTGGCGGCGGCGGTGCATGCGGACACGTGGCCGCATCGCACGCTGCTGCTGGACCTGCCGGTGAGCGATGGCATCGGGCGCGCGCGCAGCCGCGGCGCGGCCGCTGACCGCTTCGAAACCGAGGAGCAGGCCTTCTTCGAGCGCGTGCGCGCGGGCTACCTGCAGATCGCGGCAGCCGAACCGCAGCGCGTGCAGGTGCTGGATGCTCTGGCCGCGGCGCCCACGGTGGCACAGCGTGCGCTGGCAGCGTTGGCGGACCTGCTGCCGCCCGCGGCCGCGGGGCACCGGTGACGCCGCCGGAACGGCACGGGGCCGAAGGCGCACCTGATGCGCAGGCCGGGGTGGTGGAGGCGGTGCTCGATGCCCCGTGGCTGCAGGCGCCGGTCGGGCAGCTGCGGCGCGCTCGTGCCGCCGGGCGCTTCCCCTCGGCAGTGCTGGTGCATGAGCAGCGCGGCGCCGGCGGCCTGGCGCTGGCGCGATTCGCCACCCAGCTGGCGCTGTGCCGGGAAGCGGCGGCACCGTGCGGCCGCTGCCGCGATTGCCGGCTGATGCTCTCGGGGTCTCACCCGGACTTCATCAGCGTCGCCCCGTTGCCGGATTCCAGGTTCATCCGGGTAGAGCAGATACGCGAGCTGTGCGAGCAACTCGCCCTGACGGCGCATGGCGGCCACTCGACGGTGGCGCTGCTCTGGCCGGCCGACAGCATGAACCCGAACGCGGCCAATGCGCTGCTCAAGAATCTGGAGGAGCCGCGCGCCGGGGTCACGCTGCTGCTGGTCAGTGCGGTGCCGTCGCGGCTGCCGGCCACGATACTCAGCCGCTGCCAGCGCCTGCGCATCGGCACCCCCGCGCGCGCGGCGGCCATCGGCTGGCTGCAGCGCCGACGGGGCGCGGCGCCCTGGGCGGCGGTACTCGACGTGCTGGGCGAGGCACCCTTCGATGCGCTGGCGGTCGAGCCGGCCGCGGTAGCCCAGCTGAAGTCGCAGACCGACCGGGCCATCGCCGACCTGCTGGCCGGGCGGCTGGATATCGTCCGCACCGCGGAAGGCTGGGGCCGCGCCGAGGATCTCGATCTGCGCCTGACCGTTCTTGAGAACTGGCTCACAGCGCACATCGACAATGGGATGCGAGTACCGCGCCAGGCACGCGAACTGCGCAGTGGCGCGCACTCATCCACAGCCGCTTCCGATTTGAATATGGCAAGGTTGCTGCGGGTGCTGGATGGCGTCTACGGGCTGCGCCGGCTGCGGTTGACCTCCATCAACCGCCCGCTGGCGCTCGAGCAACTGCTGCGGGAGCTGGCCGATGCCGCGCACGCATCGGCGCGGGTTGCGGCCGGATGAGACGCCGGTTGGGGCTTACTTCAGGTATTGTCCGGGGAACATGATCAAGGATCCCAACTCCAGGTCCGGTATCAACAAGCCCGGGCTGCTGACGCTGACCATCAAGGACAAGAGCGCCTTATACCTGGCCTACATGCCGTTCGTGCAGAACGGCGGCTTGTTCATCCCGACCAACAGCAACTACCGGCTCGGAGATGAGGTATTCATGCTGCTGAACCTGATGGGGGAAGATGAGAAGCTGCCGGTGGCCGGGCGCGTGATCTGGGTCACGCCCAAGGGCGCGCAGGGCAAGCGCACCGCCGGCATCGGCGTGCAGTTTTCCGACCAGGACCGCGGCCAGACGCGCATGAAGATCGAGAATTACCTGGCCGGCGCGATCTCGGGGGACAAGAGCACGCACACGATGTAGCGCGGGCCCGCTATTGGGCCGCGGCGGTGATCTCGGCGCTGTCGAGGCCGCCGCGCAGCACCTGCGCATTGAAGCCGCGCTCGACCAGGATGAAAGCGGCCGCAGAGCTGCGCCGGCCGGTATCGCAATACACCACGTAACGGGTGCCACGGTCGAGCGTGGAGAGCTTCAGGCGGATGAAGTACAGCGGAATGTTGATCGAGTTGCCGATCGCCAGGTTCTGATGCTCGGACGGCAGCCGCACATCCAGCCAGCGGCCGCCGGCCGCGATGATCGCGCAGGCGTCGCGGTAGGGCACCCACTGCACCAGCGGTTCGTTCAGCAGCTCGCGGAAATTGTCCTTATTCAGCCGCATCAGCACCCCGTCGGTCAGCATCGTCACGGTGGCATTGCGCCGGGCCTCCGAGATCAATGCCTCTTCGCCGAAGGTGTCCCCGACGCCCAGTTCCGCGAGTTTCAGTCCGCCTCGATTGAGCGGGGTCTCGCGCGCCACCAGGCATTGGCCGCTGACGATCGCATAGAAGTAATCGCCCTCGGCGCCCTGCTGGATCACGATCTCGCCGGCACGAAAGCTCACGCGCTGCATGCGCGTGAAGATCGCCTGGATATTGCCCGGCGGGATGCGGTGAAATGCCTGGGTCTGCAGCAGCAACGTCATCCAATCCCCGCCGGTGCCGGCGCCGGCGTTGTGGGCCTGCAGTTCGGCGACCTCGTAGGTACCGGTCTGGTCCCATGTGATCATCATGTCGAGCAGTTCGCTGTCGACGGCGAGGTACTGGATGGGATCGACCGCGCGGGCGCTGAACCGGCGTGGCAGCGGCGCGGCGATCGGATGGTGGGCCTCGGCGCTGCCGCCGCGGAGCATCGCCACGGTGCGCTCGCCCTCGAGCAGTTCCAGCAGGCCGGAGATCAGCCAGAAGGTGCGCTTGTCCTTGTCCCCTTCCCGGAACAGGTAGCGATTGGCCGGCAGCTGCTTGACGGCAACCTTGTGGGCCAGGGCGACCAGGTTGTCCTTTTTCATGCCGTCGAGCGGCGAGAACCGTCGCATCAAGCTCGCATCAACCGGCCCTTCCTCACTCATCGGCGCTCACAATCCCTCATCGCATTGCACCTGCCGTTCGATGGTAGCACAGGGGGTCGCGCGCTCCGGCGCCGCAGTTCACGCTTCAATCACTGCGGCTGGCGGCCGCGTCGATGCCGTCGGCAGCGCGCAGTTGCGGCCAGCCCTCATCGGGCTGGAAGCGCTTCCCATACAGCTGTGATAGCTGCAGCAGACGCTGCACGCATTGGTCGATGCCGCGGGCGCGCGCGTAGGTCAGCGGGCCGCCGCGAAACGGGGCAAAGCCGGTGCCGAAGATCACTCCCGCATCGATCAGGTCGGCGTCTTCGACGATGCCCTCGCGCAGGCACGCGACGCATTCGTTGACCATCGCCAGGATCAGGCGATCGGCAAGTTCGGCGGATGACACCGCATCACCCTGCGCCGGCCCGGCGATGCGTACGCTCGTGCCGGTCACCTTGCCGTCCTGCCAGGTGTAGAAACCCTGGCCGCTCTTGCGGCCGAGCTTGTGCTCCGAGACCATCGTGCGCACGGTCTGCATGAACGCGGGCGGTTCCTGGTGCAGCTCACTCGCGACGATCTGCCCGACATCGAGCAGTACGTTCAATCCGATCACGTCGCACAGCTGCATCGGACCCATGGGCATGCCGAACTCCACCGCGGCGCGATCGATCGCGTCGATGTCGACCCCCTCACCGGCGGCGCGCAGCGCTTCGTACAGGTAGGGAAACAGCACCCGGTTGACGAGGAAGCCGGGGCTGCTGCGGCAGGGCAGCGGCAGCTTGTCGATGCGGCGCGTGAATGCCAGCGCGGTGGCCAGCGCCTGCGGACGCGTCGCCGGACAATGCACCACCTCCACCAGCGGCATCTGCGCCACCGGATTGAAGAAATGCAGCCCGACCAGGCGGCCGGGATCCGTGAGTGTCGCGGCCAGCGACTCGAGCGTGAGGCTCGAGGTGTTGCTCGCCAGGACCGCCGCGGGCTGCAGGTGCGGCTCGGCCTGCGCGTATAGCGCGCGCTTGGCCTCGAGGTTCTCGAAGATGGCCTCGATCAGCACATCCGCGTCCGCGGCGCCGGCCCCGTCGACATCGGCCTGCAGGCGCTGCAGCGCGGCCGCGCGCTCGGCCGGTGTCGACAAGCGCTTCTCGAACAGCGCACGCGCGCGCGTGAGCGCCGGCTCGATCAGGCGCAGCTCGCGGTCTTGTAAGGTGACCCCCAGGCCACGCAGCGCGCACCAGGCGGCGATGTCGCCGCCCATGACGCCGGCTCCCACGACATGCACGTGCTCCAACGGCGTGACACTCTTGCCGGCCAGTCCCTTGAGGCGGTCCTGCAGCAGGAATACGCGTATCAGGTTGCGGGTACTGTCGTGCTGGAACAGCGCCGCGATCGAATCGGCCTCGGCCGCAAAAGCCGCCTCGCCTCGGGCGCCGTAGCGCGACCACAGCGCCACGATTGCGTAGGGGGCGGGGTAGTGCTCGCGCCGCGCCTGCGCGGCCACTTTCTTCAGCAGCGCCGGCCGCAGCCAGCGGCGCACGCCGGGCCAGCGCAGCACGCGCTCGGCCAGCGGCGGGCGCTGTGCGGGCGGGCAGGCGCGAATCAGCTGCCGCGCGGCCTCATCCAGCTCGGAGCCGTTGGCGACCAGGCGATCCACCAGCCCCAGTTTCAGCACGCGATCGGCGCGCACCGGCCGACCGGTCAACATCAGGTTCATCGCCGGACGGGTGCCGAGCAGGCGCACGCTGCGTACCGTGCCGCCGAAGCCGGGGTGGATGCCCAGCTGCACCTCCGGCAGACCCAGCGCAAGCCTGGAATCGCCGACGGCGATCCGGTAGCGGCAGGCCAGCGCCAGCTCCAGCCCTCCGCCGAGGGCAAAGCCATGGATGGCCGCCACGGTCGGGTAGGGCAGCGCCTCGATTTCGCTGCACAGGCGCTGGCCGAGGCGGATGTGCTCGAGCGCGGCCGCGCTCGAGGCGAAGTGGTTGAATTCGCGAATATCGGCGCCGGCGATGAAGCCCGAGGACTTGCCCGAGCGGATCACCAGGCCGCGAACCGGCGCGGCGCCGGCGGCCGGGACAGCCCGCAGGGCCTGCAGCTTCGCCGCCAGCTCGCGCAGGACCGGCCCGGACAGGGTGTTGGCCGAGCTGTCCGGCTTGTCGAAGGTCAGCCAGGCAATGCCATCGGCGGCGATGTCCAGGGTCCAGGCGGTCGCGTCATTCATGGGTCGCGTTCCCGTTCAGATGGAAATCACACACGAGCGGACGATGATCGGAATAGGTAACTGCCGGGATACGGAACGAGCTGACCTCGATGCCGCCCGTGGTCAGGATGAAATCGAGCTCCACGCGCGGGTGGCGCGCCGGGAAGGACGGCAGGCCTTGCGAGTTGGCGCTGCGCAATCCGGCCGCGCGCATGAACAGGTAGATTTCGTGCGTGCCCCAGAAGGTATTGAAATCGCCCGCTACGATCACCGGCTTGGCCGAGCGCACCACCAGGTCGTGCAGTGTGCGCAGCTGATACTGGCGATGGCGGAACTTGAGCGACAGGTGCACCAGGAATATGCAGACTTCGTCGAGCTCCAGCTCGATGATCAGACGCTTGATGCCGGTGTCGAAGTAATGGAACCGCTCGCCGGTGACGCGCGGCGCCGCCAGCAGGGCATTGCCCTGCTTGCGCACGATCGGCAGCAGGTGATTGATCGAGCCGGTGCCGTACTTGCATTGGTGCGCGGTGTAGTGGCCGACGGCATTGGCGATGTAGGTCGCCTGGTTGAGCATGCCGGTGCGCACCGAGCCGGTATCGACCTCGACCAAACCGACCAGGTCCGGGTCCTCGGCGCGGATGAACTCGGTGATGCGCTCGAGCACGCGCCGACTGCTGCGCAGGTAGCCGGCGCCCAGCATCGGCAGGTGAAAGGCCGCCCCGGTGCCGGTGGCGTAGCGGATGTTGTAAAGGAGCAATCGCACGGCCCAAAATGCCCTGTCAGCCTTGTCTAGGCATGGATCGGGTCCCCACAGTACACTGCCGGCATGTCACAACGCGATCCCATCCGCGTGTTCGTCACTCACGGCTTCCAGGAGAGTGATGACTACACGCGTGCATTCGAGTACTTCGAGAGCGCGCGCAATTTTTACTACCGCAATTGCAGCGCCCCGGAACAGCAGCCCGCGAACGCCTCGCAGGAGGCGGTGCGCGAGGAGCTGCGCCGGCAGATGGCGGCGGCAGAGGTCGTGATCGCGCTGTCGAGCCTGTACACGGCGCAGCAGGATCTGCTGGTGTTCCAGCTCAACTATGCCAAGGCGAGCGACAAGCCGGTGGTGCTGCTGCCGCACTTCGGCCGCGGGACGCTCGATCCCAAGGCGCTGGAAGGCCTGGTGGACGAAAGCGTCCCCTGGGACGAGCGGGCGCTGGTGGATGCGGTCAAACGCCAGGCGCGGCACGAGGAGACCACGCGCTGGGACACCATCGAATTCAAGCTCGACTAGCGCGGCGGCGCGCGCCGTGCTTGTATAGTCAATGACATGGACATGGCGGACCGGGACACCAGGCCGCGCAGTGCCCGCTCGCGCGGGCTGCGCACCCTGCAGCACCAGACCCTGCCGGCGGCCACCTACTTTGCGATCGACACCGAGGTCTGGTTCCGCAGCCTGATCATGCAGGCTGAGGCCCGCCAGCCGCGCGACCCGCGCTGGGCCACCAAGGACCAGGTGCACGATGAGGCGATCGCCTGGTTCCTGGAGCACTGTGCCGAGCAGCCGCCGCAGCCGCGGGCCGCGCGGCGTGCAACCGATGAGGATCTGACCTTCTGGATCGACTCCAAGCTGATGGAGCGAGCGCGGCGCCTGGCGCTACGCCAGGGCATCCGGCTGTCCCAACTGCTCGAGGCTGCCTTGACGGCGTATGCAGACCAGCACGTACCCGAGGAGTTGACCGCGTTTCGCCGGCGCGTGCAGCAGGAGGCGGGCAGCCTTTATCAGGCGCGCAGACTGCAGCGCCCAGGCCCGAAGGGCCCACGCGGCTGATGCCCGCGCGGCTGCCGAACCGCGCCGGTTGCGGATGGCTGCGCTGCGCTGGGCTGCGGCACCCCGGCGCGGTTGCGCACACGGTGCCTTCTGCTTATCCTCGTAGCGCGCGGTCCAGCAAACATCCCCTAAGGGTCAGGGAGAGCCGCGCAGGCAATCTTGCGCGCGCAAGCCCGGGCAAACCGCTACCGCAGCGCTGTGGCCGCCGGGCAGGCCGCCGGCCGGATCGCGTCGGCAATGACGGCGCAGGGCGCTTTCTAAGTTTTACAGTGGCCGTGGCGCTGATCGTGATTGACCGATCGAGCATTGTGCCGCTTTTCTTTCGACTCGCCTGTAAGCAAGATCCGGCACGCATTTTCGCTTTTGGCACGATCTCTTTACGTCCGATGGAGTCATCCGCATGACGACGCAGCAAGCCGAGCTCCGCAGTGCCCGCCGGGCGGCCGTGCCGGCTTCCAAAGCGAATGGCAAGACCCATGGCAGCGGCGATGGCGGCACCAATCTCGACCTGCGCGAACTGCTGCGGGCCCTGCAGGCGATGCGCGATGGGGACTTCTCGGTAAGGCTGCCCAGCGACCTGACCGGCCTGACCGGCAAGATCGCCGACACCTTCAATGAGCTCGTGGTCTCCAACCAATACATGGCCGACGAGCTCGAGCGCGCCGGGCAGATCGTCGGCAAGGAAGGCAAGACGCGCTATCGCATGACGGTCAACCGCCGCGGGGGCGCCTGGGGTGCGATGGAGGGCTCGGTCAACAGGCTGATCGAGGATCTGCTGTGGCCGACCACCAAGGTCACCAGCGCGATCAGCGCGGTGGCCAAGGGCGACCTGTCACAGACCATGCCGATGGAAGTGGATGGCCGTGCGCTCGAGGGCGAGTTCCTGCGCTCGGCCACCGTGGTCAACGCAATGATCCAGCAGATGAGCATGTTTACCTCGGAGGTCACGCGCGTGGCGCGTGAAGTCGGCAGCGAGGGCAAGCTCGGCGGCCAGGCGGCGGTGCCGGGTCTGGTCGGCACCTGGCGCGAATTGACCGACAGCGTCAATTCCATGGCCAGCAACCTGACCGGGCAGGTGCGCAACATCTCTGAGGTCACGATTGCGGTGGCCAACGGCGATCTGTCGCGCAAGATCACGGTAGACGTGCGCGGAGAGATCCTGCAGCTCAAGGAAGCCATCAACACGATGGTCGATCAGCTGCGCTCGTTCGCCTCGGAGGTCACGCGCGTGGCGCGCGAGGTCGGCACCGAGGGCAAGCTCGGCGGCCAGGCGGTCGTGCCCGGCGTCGCCGGCACCTGGAAGGACCTGACCGACTCGGTCAATGCGATGGCGACCAACCTCACCGGGCAGGTGCGCAACATCGCGGAGGTGACCACCGCGGTGGCCCGAGGCGATCTGTCGCGCAAGATTACCGTGGATGTGAAGGGGGAGATCCTGGAGCTGAAGAACACCATCAACACGATGGTGGATCAGCTGAACGGCTTCGGTGCGGAGGTCACACGCGTGGCGCGCGAGGTCGGCACCGAGGGCAAGCTCGGCGGCCAGGCGATCGTGCCCGGGGTGGCCGGCACCTGGAAGGACCTGACCGACAACGTCAACTCCATGGCCGGCA
>Ga0307373_10005748_pt1 | contig 20105 bp, 11 predicted proteins | sample OX2MG_FD_202534 | JGI IMG/M metagenome (GOLD analysis project Ga0307373, IMG submission 202534) | Soil microbial communities from Risofladan, Vaasa, Finland - OX-2 | ecosystem: Environmental > Terrestrial > Soil > Coastal area > Acid sulfate soil | place: Finland: Risofladan, Vaasa | collected...
TGTCGTACGCCCACAAGGGAAGCGCGAAGGTAAGAATCATTATCGCAAAAAAGATCACTAGTCTGAATGCGTTCTTCTTCACAACATTCTTCATGTCCTGCTTTGGCATCGCGTAAATGTGATAAAGAATTAGGGCAAAGACAAAGTAAACACTCCACTCTTTGCTCAGAACGGAAAGACCCATTGCGAAAGCCGAAACATAATAGCTTCTCTTGAAGTAAGCTAGGAATCCTATGAGAGCAAATAGGATGGGCGGCCCTTCCAAGAGAAACAATGACGTGTGCACGAAGAAAAGAGTCTCAAAACCGAGAAAACATGCCGCAAGTAGAGCTTTTTGCTTCGAGACAAAATTTAGCGCGACGAGATACATCACGTAAACTGAAAGGACTCCGATAATTGCGTAAAATATCCTCCAGCCAAAAGAATCATTTCCAAAAAGATAGATCCCGATTGCCCCCCAGATCTTTCCGAAAAAGGGATGTTCAATGTTAGATGCGACGCCGCTCAGGATATCTTTTGCAGCGGGCACGTAGTATGATTCGTCGAAAACACAGACACCATTGCTCCCCGAACAACTGTTACCGTTTGGGAAAGACATTGCGAATATGTGTAGGCCCATAAGTATGATCAGAAGGTGAGCGATGTCGAACTTTGAAAGGAGACTTTCTATGCGATTCATTACGCCCGAATAGAAACTCTGAGTTGGAGACTCCGCCGGACCCAGGTTTGTTTTTGGAGACTCTTCTGTAACAGGTGGCGGAGCCTCATCACCGGGTTTCTCAAGTGTGTCCATTTCCAATTTCTCCATATTATTTCGATTCTTCAAGATTTGTTCTGACGCATGCACAGCTAGCGTCGCAATTCTTTGGATTCCATTACTTCATCCAGAGATTTCTCCTCAGTTTGATTAACTTTTGTAGTTTGACTGCCTATACCATTGTCATAGCAATCAAAGAATACCTTTCAACCATGAGAGCAATGGCACATAGATTTCATTGGCAAGTCTTCATCCTGATTTCTTCATGCAGAACGAAATTCCGGAATATGATGTCACGTTCATCAATACCTGCAAAGAGTTTGAATGCCTAGCTTGGATTAATTAACAAGGATGCAGAGATGTAGTCCGGGGAGTCTGGCACGTTCGAAAAACAACAAGCGGCCAGAAGAATATTCGGACTCCTCATTGGCAGGCCCATGAATTTTTCATTCATCGATGAGTTCGTGAGCGGTTCAGCCTGTCCAATGTCGAAGAGAGAAGTAGACTGGCTAAGAAAGAAGAAAGGAATCAAAGCTGTGTTATCACTTACGGAGGTGCCAATCAAGGCAGAGTGGGTCGAAGGTCTTGACTACAAGAACGTTCCAATACGCGATCATTCTATTCCGACGCTAGCCCAACTGCAAGAATCCGTCAACTTTGTTATTTCACAGGCCGAAATGAAACATCCACTGGTCATTCACTGCACTGCGGGGAAGGGGAGAACCGGAACAGTACTTGCATCATATATGTGCCAGAAGTACCGTCTCACAGCAAAAGAGTCTATAGAACAACTTAGACTGAAGAGACCAGGATCTGTTGAAAGAAGACAGGTGGCCATCATAGAAACTTTTTGTCAGTCATTCATGGAATGAAGCAGCACAGAACGCCATTTTTTTTACCTATGCGCGCCTTCACTTGTTCAATCCCCATTTCGTCGCCATCTTGACAATCAGGAAGATAACGAGTGCGACTATGATGAAGGTAATTATGGCAAGAGCAAAATCACCGACGAGGAAGGGACCAACCTTAGCTGTCTCAAATGAGCTTCCACCACCCGCTCCGAGTGCTTCCGATACGGGCGGTAAGATGATGTCCTTTACGAGTGCCTGAACTACATTTCCAAGATACAGGCCTATGATAAATGCAACAGCTAGACCAAGAACCTTGTACTGCGAGAGAAAAGTCATGAACTCGTTTTTCATTCCCTTGGGTGTTTGGGCGGCGGTCGGGGGTGTAAGCAGTTCCCTTATTCTTCGGAGCTCCTCAAGTATCTGATCATCCTTGTTGGGCGTTACTTCGGGCATTTGCTGTGCAATTGCCATAACCGATTATATGAACTAGCTGGAACAATTTTCAGCAAATTCTTGTTGACATTATTTATGCCAAGTTACTTATCTGTCACGAAAGATTCTAGCCACGCCCAAATCTTATTGAATCGCATTTCGTAGCCCCTGCGATAATCGTTCAAGATAAGCCCTAACCTCTATGGAGTTGCGGAGAGAATACTTGGCGCATGTGTCACGTTTAGATTTTCCTACAAATATTCCAACTCCCTTGTTTTTGATTGCGCAAAAGGCGCCTTCGTCGGTAAGATCGTCACCAATAAAGATTGGCACAACTTTCGAATTCGGCCAAAGAATATCCAATAGCAAGTCAAGAGCTGCTCCCTTATTCCATTGTGAATTCGGAAGAAGTTCAAGGATTTCCTTTCCATTTGTTTTCTTCAAGGATGGAAATTGAGAGGCAGTTCGGTTGAAACGCAGTTTCAAGATTGCGAGATATGATTTGGCAACTTTTCGGTAATGAATGGCTATTGAAAATTTCTTTCGCTCGACAATAACACCAGGAAGATCGTTCAATCTGACCCTGAGTTGTTCTTCTGCATCATTGAGAGCAGGCAGAAATTTATACCAATTTGTATTGACGCGGATTCCTCGGTTTCTAACAGCTATGTCGAATCCATGACTCCCTACGTAGATTATACTTTTCAATCCAACCATTTTCTTCACATCTTTAACGTCCCTTCCGCTAAGAATTATGACCGGGCAGCGAGTCGAGAGCTTTTTCAATACATTCCGGCTTTTTTGTGAAAGCACAGCTTGACTCGGATCGCTTACGATTGGAGTGAGTGTTCCATCGTAATCGAGGAAGATCGCCAATTTTGAATTGGTTAATCTCTTCTCTAATTGTAAGTTCCGCAGAGCAGATGGAAGTTTTCTGGGTCCATTTTTCTTCGCCTTCAAGTCCCATCACCCTGCTACTATTTTGTCGTTCGGACACTGAAGAATTCGTTGAATCGGTCTAGACCACGCTTGAGCAAGTGTATGGATTGATAATCCTAAATAACTTAGCCATCAATCGGATTTTTTCGCTCCTTGCATCCTTTGTATGATTTCAGCGACGCGTTTGTTAATTTCGTTTGCAAGTGCGTCTCTCTCTTCGGGACTTCGAATCATGACAGTTAGCGAGAGATCCGTCGACTGCGCGCTCCTTGATTTTGTAGTCAGGACCGGTGGAAATCTCTTGTCTAGGCGAAGCTTGAGCTTGTTTACGCTCTTCAAAACTTCACTTTCGAATGTCGCTAGGTCGATGGAATTGCCGATAGCAATGGGAATTGTCAGTTCCTTCCAAGCCTGCGGGGTAGAGTTAGTTACCACCTCTCGTACGAGAATGGAGTTTGGAATTGAAACCAATTGATTATCCTTGTCTGAAAGTAATATCGTACACATAGAATTTATCTCAACGACTTTGCCCGAATAATTGCTGACCAATATCGAATCTCCTACCTTGAACGGCACGTAAATATCTGAAAAATACTTGGCTCCGAAGTTCTCTAGAGGTACCCTGAGCCCTACGAGTACTCCTGCCCCGAAGAGTCCGACAACCAAGAGAAGAATATCGGACCTTACTCCAAGCTGTTCGATTGCAAGTATAGCTCCAATGGCCCAAACTAGAATCCAACTCAGTCTCTTGGCTTGGGCCGCTGCAAGCGGTTTACTTCCACTCATCAGGCGGCCAATTATGACGCTGGTCGAACGCGCAATTAGCCAAGTTAGCAGAACAATTATACCTGCAGTCGCTAATGGATCGAAAATCTCAGCGAAGTTCAATTTTATCACTATTCCAGGAGCTTTTCAATGACTTCTCTTTCGGCCTTAAGCCCAGCATCAATCGAACACAGTTTTGATGTTTTGTGTCCTTGGTTTCCCATCTTACGAGCCAGCTCCTTCTCCACGAGTAGTTTGCTCATCTTTTTCGCACACAGTTCCACATTTTCGGGGTCATATAACATTCCATTCTTTTCATCCTCAATTAGATCTGCGACTCCTGCGCGCTCAGTTACGAGAGCCGCTTTGTGATGAATCCAGCTTTCAACAACTACGAGTCCAAATCCCTCGTTGACCGACGGTAGCATTGTAAAACTGCATCGCTCATACATGGCGTCCAGCTCGTTCTGGGAGAGGTGGCCAGCAAATATCACTCGATCTTGGAGTTCCAATTTTTTGGTGAGATCTTCCAACTTTTTTCGCCAAAGGGCAGATTTGGAGTTTGCACCCTGTGTGGAACTGGAAAAACTTCCATTCCCGACACATACCAACTTTAGTGAAGGAAATGCTTTCGCGATTGACGCGAATGCAAGTATTGCTCTATCCTGTGCTTTCATTGGATCCATGCGAGCAACAATTAGCACGATTTCATCCTTCTCTCGGATTCCAAGTTTTTGAGAGACCGCCATAATCTCCATGGCGGATGGTACTGAATAATCATTCGGATTCACGTAGGGGTATATTTTCTTCACTTGACCTTTGAATCCCAGAGCTTTAAGAGAATCCAGATACTTGCCGCTACTCACAATTATCACATCGTAGCTGTTGAAATAGGTGGCTAGAAGCTCGCGCCATTCGTCAGGGATCATGGACTTGTCAAATGGGATATGCCACCGGTAAACCTTTGGTTTCAGAGTATTCAACATGTGTCCGACAGGAAGTTGCTGGAAATCGTGGATATAGAATATATCAAAGTCGTGTTCATTATCGAGCTTTTTCATCAGCTCGGCGGAGTATCTGTTGTAGAATGCATAGTCAGCAAAGTCGTCGCTCCAGAAAATATCATTTGAATTCGTGGTTCCGTTGATTCCATGGACAGTTCCCCAAATGGCTTCCTTGATCACACCATAATTTTTCAACCTATCTTTCTGAAGTATGACGTTGTGGAAAGTTATCCCGTTGGCTTTGATTGATTCAGGACCGGATGAATTCAATGAGATCCAGTGCGCATCTGAGATTGTTCCATCTCTGATCATTTGGCTTATCAAAGGGTAGACCATCCTAGTCACCCCTCCAGTCGAATACTGAAAGTCCACACCCTCAACCAAACTGGAAAGATCTGGCGTCGTAGGATTCTGCGCATCGTTGGTCTTAATCTGCGAGAGAAACTGAACTAGTGGTGTTTGTGTGTTTAAGCAAATTTTGGCCTTGTTCAACTGGTGAGATACCTACTCCGAGATTCACTCAGGAAATCCTAACGACCTCACAAAGAGATCGTTCCAGATCATGAGTTCTGAATGAAATTGATCTATACGAATTCTTATGCGTATAGTATTATGTTATATAAAATTGGACAAGTCCACTATTGTCCCAAGAGTCTCAGAAAACATGCGAGGGTCAGCATGAGGGAGTCACGCAAAGATTAGATGGCCGCAACAACTTTGTCGTTAAAGATTAGCGCAATCCCATCAATTGGGACCGATTTAATTTCCTTTGTGATCTGGAACGACGGAATCATACTTTCGCATTGGTTTCATAGCCCAGAAGAGTACCACGGCGCCGCCTGACAACCGGCTGGAAGAGTATTGAAAACCTTGGTCAGTAAGCGCTAGTTCCAACTCTTGATTCCAACGTGTTCGTGAGATTATCTTGGGGAGTTCGCTGAGTGTGAATGACATCCCGCGATCATATTTTCTTGTCAGCAATCCGAATAATCTCAACGCGCCGTAGACGTAGAAAAAGTGAAAAGGGGCAAACAACCCGTGAGGGCGTGCAAAGTCATAAAGAACCACGCGCCCTCCAGGCTTCAAGACACGATAAATCTGCCCCACGAAGTTCCTGCTATTGCAGTATTTTATGACGTAGCAAGACAACACCTTGTCGAAGGACTCGGTCGCAAAAGGAAGCTGTTCAGCGTCACCCAAAACCAAGTCATCCAAGCAACCTATTCGTTTAGTTTGTGCTATCCTCATCATCTCTTTGGTAAGATCTAGCCCAACAAAGGTCGCGCCCAGTGCGTCAATGCACTCCTCGAGCACTCCTGTGCCACAACCGACATCCAAAATCAAGTTACCGGGAGAAATGGAAGCCTCTTCGAGAAGTCGGCGCTTCCAGTATCGATCCTGAAAAAGTGTAAAGTATTCTAGGACCCAATCGTAAGTAGAGTATAGCCCACTAAAGATCTGCTTTGCTTTGTATTTGAGCGGTTGTACCATATTATTGCGGACACATCCATTGCTAAGAGAGGAGTTAGGCGCCTATTACTTAATAACAAACTCTTGTGTCCATTGTAAAGTGTGTTGGAGCCTCCCACCGAGCCAGACCTCACCCATCCATGGAACGGAAACGTGTGGTTCTATGGGTTACGAATACCATTCAGCCTAGTTTTTCTTGGCTGGATCACGTTCGCGCAAGTACTTTCTCCGAAGTTTGACGCGCTTCTGTATGCATACCTCCTTCTTGCGGCCTTCTTTGGACTTGTCGTAGGTGCCCATTACATTGATATCGCAACGAGCGTGGAAAAATTCTCGCCTTACTTCAAAATCCCATCGCGTGCCATGTTAGGAGTCGGGATAGCAGCCGTAGCGGCAGGAATCATAATCGGTGCTTACGTTTCTTTGAAGTGGAACCTTCCGCTCTTTCTCTTATTCGTTGTAATTGAAGGCGCCGCAGCAATAGCCTACCCAAGAGAAGTTCCCAAGCTTGCTCACTCTTATGTTGCCTTTGGGCTAGCCTGGGGCACGATTCCGTTCCTGGCTTCGTATTACGCGCAGGCAGGTACGATAAGCTTTCTTGCGCTAGCTGTCTCGGCATTCGTTGGCGTTAGCGTCGTAATGATGCATCATCTCGCCGTAATGACAAGAGAATCTTCTGATTGGAAGAACGCATTGTATCTCCTTGACTTGTATAGATACTCTGTGTACCTGATTGCAGTAATTTCGCTCATTGGCAGGATTTTTGCCTAGATTTAATCCAGCGCGAAGAGTTGGCATTGGATTGTCTGAATTCGAATTGATACCGCTCTTTTCATAATGCCTTTATGATTGTAATGCCAAGAAAGAAGATATGGCTACCATTCCGCCTCCGCCTGGCAAGACATACGAATGCATGAAGTGTGGAAGATCTTTTGCGAATGAAGCCGATCTGAAAGCTCATCAATGTACGGGATCTCGTAAACGAGATAGTCAAATAACTGATGGTATAGGGTAGCTCGAAGTTCTGCAGAATCGAAATACACTGCACCGATCTGGGAATCCCAATGTTAAAGAACGACCTTGCAGCTCTGATCAGGTTTGCTTCGAGAAATCTGTAGGGTTGACGACATACCTCTGACTGCGACACATGAATCTTACACGTAATCACAATAAGGAATGCTTATTACACCGATTTCGTTTTGCAGGAGGTTTTGGATCTGGAACAAAATTCTATAGGTTTATGTTTTTAAATGCCCTAGAGTTTTGGCTGGAACATCCTGGACAGTAAATTCCATTTTAACATAGGGGAGAGAAAACAAAGTTGAAAGGCCACAAATCTTCAATCCTGCTTGCTACATTTTTTGCGGCGTTGTTCCTCACGTCTTCTGCATTCTCGATCGCGTCGCTTGGCGTTGGTACTATTCTCCCTGTGTCTCACGCAGACGGTTCTCCGAGCATAACGATCACCAGCCCTGTGGGCAATAATGTTCCTCCCGGTGAACCCATTACGGTCACCGGATCGGGATTCTCGACATCCGACACGTCGATTACTCTCGACTTTGGTGACAGCTGTAGCGGTAATGGATTCACAGGGCTCACGTGCACTGCATCCAATCCCATTTCTCTTTATCCACCGGCAACAACATGCCCCGTTTCTGGTGGGAACTTCAATTGTACTTTCATAGCTCCTTCGGTTACAAGCGACAACGCCTGTAGTGCAAGTGCGGGCTGTGCTTCCACAAGCATTCCAAGTGGAGGGTGTGTCTATTCTTACAACGAAAATACGGTACCGGAGCCGACGATATGCACAGTCACTGCGGTCGGCAACACCGGTGATTATGCGGGAAGCAACAATCTTGCGATAGTGCCGGGCGTTGCGATCTATCCTACCTCTGGGCCACCTGGAACGCTCATAACGGTTGAGGGGACTGGTTGGGTTGCCGATTTCAAGAATTTTTTTGATACAACCGCCATAATAAATTTCGAAAATTCCGCGGGAGACGGAATGACAGTCGTAGATTCGAATGTACCATCCCAGTATCAGTGCGTCCCGGCAAAAGACGGACAGCTGGATGATTATGGTGCTTGCACATTCACGGCACCAGGATTCGAATACGGTACTTACACCATTAGCGTCAACATTTACGCAGAGTGGTCCGTGCCAGACAATCTTCCTTGTTTGAGCTTCACAGGGTACGCTGCGGGATGTTCCACTTCTGCCACGTTCACGTTAACACCACCATCAATTTCCGTTAGTCCAGGTATGGCTTCAGCAGGATCTACAATCCAAGTTACTGGAACTAACTTTGCGACCAACGATGCTAGCGGTACGATTTACATTAATGGGGAAGAAGTGACTTCGCCCTCAAGTTGTCCTTTCACTGAAACGGCTTATGGGAATTCATTTTCTTGTTCAGCCACAGTACCATCGGGATTAGTTTGCCAGGGGAATGTGGCTGTCACTGGAACGCAGTTTGGAGATCTAGCGCAGGCTTCATTTACAATTCCAACCTCGTCCAGTTACGACACTTGCCCGCTCACCTTACCTTCACAAGTAACTGTTGGTTCGCCCGTAACTGTGAGTGGGAGTGGATTTAGCGCTTCTGACAGCTCGGTAGAACTCACTTTGAACGCGATACCGTCTCAAGGCGGTAATAGTATTACTAGTTGCCCGCTAACCAACGATGCCTTTTCTTGCACTTTTACGGCGCCATCACAGTCGGGCCCCTACTCGGTCTACGCTACGGGAAACGTAGCAGCAGATTCTGCAGGTCCCGGCGAGTTTAATGTAGCAGGCGAAATTGGGCTATCGCAAACGTCGGGCACCGTGGGATCACTAGTAACGATCACTGGAGCGGGATTCAAAGAGTTCTCTGATAGTACCGTTACTCTGACGTTTGGTTCCCAAAGCATCCCGTTTGTCGCATGTGAGCCAAGCTCGTCTAGCTGCAATCCCTATGGTGATCTTTCGACAGTCTGTCTTGTAGACATTGGGATATTCTCATGCCAGTTCATGGTGCCGGATGTGCCTGGCGGATCCTATACAGTTACCGCGACTGGCAATAGTGGAGATACCCAGTCCGCATCATTTCAGGTGAATCCTTCATTATCCGTTTCAGCTTATCTTTCTACTCCGACGCCAACCGCTACAATGTTGTTGTCGACATCCGAGGCCCCAGCTGGGACTTTTGTTACAGTTAGTGGGTTTGGCTTTACATCTTCTTCGACCAGCGTTAACCTGATTTTCAACGGAGTCGATGGTGAAAGTGGGTTCTATACACCAGCAGGCGGATGTCCAGTTATTGAAGGGACTTTCTTGTGTTACTTCAGGGTCCCTTCTGCTCCCGCAGGATCTTATGAACTTGAAGCGCAAGGCGTCAACTTTGTTGTGCAACCTTACGGCGCAACCGGAGATGCTGCCTATGGTATTTTTACGATCACATCAACAGCTACTGGAATCCCAGCAACGCCACAGTTCCCTTCCGGATCTGTAGTTACGATCACCGGCTTTGGGTTCTCATCATCTGATACTGGGTCTGCACTGACGTTTAGTGGTAGAGCATTCGGACCAGGATCTGGTTGTCCGACTTCGAACGGAGCATTCTCCTGCGCAGGCACTTTACCGAGCCTTCAACCTGGATCATATTCGTTGCGGGCAACAGGTAGCAGTTCTGACTATGCGACAACCTTCGTAGCTCTAGTCCCGTCGCTCGTTCTGTCCCCAGCCTCGGGAAATCCTGGAACAAGCGTCACAATCACCGGCACGGGCTACAGCTTTTCCGACTCTTCAGTTACCATATATTTCGGCACTTTTGGCGAGACGACATGCTCGGTATCCAGCTCCTCCATCGTTGATTGCAGTGTTGTATTTCCACTCGGCGGAGGCACACCACCTGCTGGGGAGTATGCAGTTAGAGCAGTGGGATCTGGAGGATCTTCTGACGCAGGTTCAGCGAGTTTTGGTTTGACGGAGGTAACAATTCTCCCCATACAAGGACCGCCAGGTACCCTGGTCACACTCAGCGGGACTGGGTTTTCACCATATGATACATCGTTGTCTGCTGCGGCTGGCACTAGGGGCGTTGGGTTGAACGTTGGTTGTAGTATAGTATTCGGTACGATTGAAGACACCATTGGTGGATTGACTCCATCGTGTACTTTTCGAGTGCCTTACGTCACGCCCGGTTTGTACTCCCTTACTGTGACTGGGAGTACAGGAGACATTGCCTCTGCTCAACTCAACATTACGAGCAATCCAGTTCTTTACCTTTCCACATATATCGGAGCAACCGGAACCGTGGTTACCGCAACTGGAATCGGTTTCGGTGAAACGGATACTTCGGTTCAACTTTCGTTTGACTCTACCGATGTCACACCATCAGCAGGGTGTCCAATCACCTCTGGAACTTTCTCCTGCACTTTCGCCGTGCCCGGACAATTCACAGAACAGAGCATTCCACCTTCAGTGTACCCGAACCCCCCTGGCAATTACATAGTGGAAGCAAATGGCAACTCTGGAGATTCTGCCAACGTCTTTTTCACCGTATCGACATCGCTGTCTCTGTCAACTGTTCAAGGTCCGATTGGCACAATTGTTTCGGTAAGCGGCAGTGGCTATTCGAGCTCTGCAACTAGCGCCCTGCTCACTTTTGGGGGAGTCTCTGTCGGGCCTACTTCGGGCTGTCAGCTCTCTGGAGGGTCAATCGTGGAACCATGTCAGTTCACAGTACCGGTCGGCCTTCTTTCCGGAGGCTATTCTGTAACGGCAAGCGATGGTGCCGGAGATAATACTGCGACACAGTTCACCATCGTGCCTTCAATAACATTGTCTCCAAGTAAAGGCTCTGCTTTCATCCCTGTCACGGTGACCGGCACGGGATTTGGCAGTGAAGGGTTAGGTGCCGACAGTTCGGTTACCATAACATTCAGTGTGGACAACGGATTGGGGGAGCCATACCCTCCATCAACAACAGATGTAACGCCAGCCTCCGGTTGTCCAGTGTCTCTGGGCGCGTTCTCTTGCACGTTTAACGTTCCATCAAAGTATGCTTCTCCAGGTACACTCTTTGTTGTACAGGCAAGTGGAAATACTGGCGACGTCGGGTCTGCAGAATTTAGCGCGGCTAACCCGCTTCAAATCGAGCCGATCAGTCAAGGTCCGGCCAACGTGGAGCTGACCGTGAGTGGGAGTGGCTATGCGTCCGACACTTCGGTTGCTCTAACATTTGGAGGTCAAACTGTTACGCCGACCTCGGGTTGCCCCGTGTTCTATGGCGCTTTCATTTGCTCCTTCATAGTTCCGAGCGAACCATTTGGCAATTATGCCATAGTTGCAACCGGAAACTCGGGAGACCTTTCAGAAGCAAACTTGTACAATATCAATTCGACCAGCTACTTCGGAAATCCCGTAACGGCTCTGCTATTTTCCACAACTCAAGGACCGATAGGAGGAGTTGTGACTGTAAGCGGAAGTGGTTTTTCAAGTTTGGACACTTCAGTGGAGTATTTTGGATTCAGCAACTTCGCAGGGAACGTAGCGGGGCCTCTTACTCCATCCGGTTGCACGATAAGTGGAGGATCGATAGTCCAGCCTTGTACTGTCACTATACCTTCGGCCATAAACTCATGTCGTTCCTGTCTGGCTGGTCCGATAACTCAGGGCAGCTACTTGCTTGAGGCCTATAGCCAGAGCGACATATCCTACGGTTATTTTGTCGTCACGCCCTCCATAGCCCTGTCATCGAGCAGTGGTCTTGAAGGAACTACTGTGACCATTTCAGGGAACGGGTTCTCGTCTTCTGAAACGTCTGCTCAGGTCTGGCTCGACGGTCAGAATGTAGGACCGACTTTAGGTTGTCCAGTTTCATCAGGCACGATTTCTTCTTCCACGTGCTCATTTGTCGTGCCGCCAATACCCAACGGGCCGTACAATGTGTATGTGATTGGACCGAAAGATGCGGTACCCGCCTCTGCTAGTTTCTCCGTGATAACGAGTTGTAATGCTGGATCATATTTTTCAAGCGGCGCCTGCATTCTCGCTCCTCCCGGTTCATTCGTTCCCTCGCCCGGAGCTACATCTCCGACTGCCTGCCCGATAGGAACATACCAACCAGACTCCGGCCAAACCTCTTGCATCAATGCCCCCGCTGGTTCGTACGTTGATTCAACAGGTGCAATTTCAGCTACTCTTTGCGCGGCTGGCACTTACAGCGATATTGAAGCTCAAGCATCATGTACTCCAGCTCCTGCCGGCTACTATGTTGGTTCAACGGGAGCCACCTCAGCGACTTTGTGCGCAGCTGGAACTTACTCAGAGACTACCAGCGCGATAGCTTGCACCCCTGCTTCTCCAGGATATTATGTGCCATCGCCCGGCGCAACATCTGAGCTAATTTGCTCGGCTGGAACTTTCACTAGCTCAGTGGGTCAATCCGTTTGCACATCTGCTCCCGCCGGATCGTATGCATCAGGTCCGGGTGCTGTATCATCGACCCTTTGTCAAGTTGGGACGTACTCAGCTAATCCTGGCAGCTCTGCCTGCACCGACGCACCACCGGGCTCTTACGTGCCGTCACAGGGAGCAACATTTCCGACACTTTGCGGCCTTGGCACCTTCCAGCCACTTTCCGCTCAGGTATCTTGCGAGAAGGCCTCGGCTGGTTTCTATGTCGGCTCGACCGGAGCGACGTCAGCCACGTCATGTGCTGTGGGAACTTTCTCTGATACTTCAGGGCAATCTGCGTGTACTCCTGCTCCTGAAGGCTCGTACGTCGCGTCGACTGGATCCGTGTCTGCTACTTTGTGCCCCGTTGGTTATTTCACAGACTCTGTAGGCAACTCTTCCTGCACACCAGCTTCTCTAGGATACTATGTACCATTACCCGGCGCTACACTTCCTCTGATCTGTGCCGCTGGAACTTTCACGAGCTCTCCTGGCCAATCTGTTTGCACGCTCGCTCCACCCGGCTCGTTCATCTTATCATCAGGAGCATTCTATGCTACCCCTTGTCCAGGTGGCACGTATCAACCAAACACCGGCGCGGTATCGTGCATTCAAGCTCCCGAAGGATCGTACGTCAGCGCGCCACCTCCGGGATCGACCGTTGGTGCAACCTCTGCTACGCTCTGCGAGGCGGGGACATACACCGATATGTTAGGGCAGACAGAATGCACTCCTTCGCCAGCTGGTTCATACGTATCATCACAAGGAGCTGTTGCTTCAACTCTTTGTTCGCCCGGCACATACCAGTCGAATACAGGTCAGTCATCATGCATTAGCGCTGATCCTGGATATTATGTGAGCTCTTCCGGCGCAACACAGGAAACGCAGTGTTCACAATACTTCACTTCCAATGTGGGAGCCACATCATGTTATCCAATACCTGTCAGCTTGACCCTGACTCTTAATCCGGCAGCAGGTTCCAGTGCCATTTCTCCCAGTAACTTCTTTACAGTAAGATACACCTCGGGAGGCAGCCCTGCAACAATTCAAGCGACAGGAACTTCGACCACCTTCACCGCGGATGCTGGTACGCAGTTTACATTATCTGCCACCACTTCCGGTTCAGGCAGTTCAGAGCGATGGTGCATCACTTTCTCGGGCGAAAATTGCGATCAAACCAGCTTCAACATTGGAATCGGGGGTAGCACTGGGGATATCTTAACATATTATCAGCAGCTCTTTTTGACTGTAGCAACAGATCCTTCAGGTCTCTCGCCTTCGCCGACCATTTCGCCAATGTCATCGAGTGGCTACTATGATGCAGGAACATCCGTTACTTTGACAGCAAACACTGTCCCCGGATACGTTTTCTTGAACTGGCAGCTAGATTCAACGCAAGGGACGCCACTCGTCAACACGCTACTAGTCGCGATGAATGCACCCCACACCGCTATAGCGCAGTACGAGACTCCAACCCAGTCTGCACAGTCACTAATCAATACAATAAACAGCATGAACCTACCGCAGGGAATCACACAATCTCTTGACGCTCAAGTCAACGCAGCGGTCAACGCCCTAAATCGTGGAAATGTTAGAGGAGCAATCCAAATTCTTGATTCAATAATTAGCGAACTATCAGGTCCGCAAAATAACGCGCGCGCTCTTGCAAGCGCGCCATTCGATCCTCACGGCCCAGGTCAGATACCGCCTTCAGACGTCCAGCTCATAATCTCGGAACTACAGTCAATAATTAACACGCTAAAGTCTGCAACCACCACGACGGTTGCATGCACTCCTTTCACACAACAGGCAGGCTCATCTGTGCAGTGTATGGTCAACGTGACGGGAGATCAGCCTAGCGGCAGCGTGACGTTTACTAGCTCATCAACCACCGGCTCGTTCGGGCCAGGTCCGCAGGCATCAGCCTGTCAACTGGGTAGTGATCACCATGATGGCAGTCAATCTCAAAACACTCAATCATGCAGCTTGGAGTACTTCGATTCATCAGCTGGAACTTTCGTAGTAACTGCATCTTATTCCGGCGACTATGCAGACTATCCCAGTTCTGGAACCGCGCAGGTGACTTTCGTAGCGGCTGCTACGCAAACAACAGTATTCTGCCAGCCCGAACAACTTCAGGAGGGTCAGGCAACGATCTGCACCGCCACAGTGAGCGAAGGCACCGGAGCTCCAACTGGAACCATTTCCTGGACCACCAACTCAACGAGTGGTTTGTTCACCCCAACCAGCGCATCCTGCACACTTGCTAGCAACCCACGCCAAGGCCACGGATCAGGTCAACAAAATGCTGTATCGTGCACAATCCAGTATACAGATTCCTCGGCAATACCGGTCAAAATCACCGGGACATATTCCGGGGACGCAAACAACCTTGTAAGCGCGGGGAGTGACTCTGTTGTTTTTAGCCCTCCTCAACCCACGACTCTCGCCCTAACATGCGATACCACGATCGTAAACTCCAAGACAACCTGCACCGCAAACGTCCAGGCCTCCAAGAATTCCAACGGACAGCTGTCGGGAACTGTTTCCTTCTCATCGAGTGGAGCTGGTTCATTTGGAACCGTCAAGTGTGGACCTAGCAATGGAAATCACGGCAATGGAAACAGCATCAGAACTCAGGATCCAGGAAGAGGCGGCGATAATCTACAGTGCAGCGTCGCGTACACTCCATCTGCCTCGGGGAGCCAGACCATAGCCGGCTCTTATTCCGGTGATACTTACAACTCAGGAAGCAGTGGCCAGTTCGCTCTTATAGTCAATCCCGTTCCGCCGGCTACGACTTCTGTAGAGTGCGATCAATCTGTGCATTCAAGCGGTTCGTGGACTTGCACCGCAACTGTCAACGGAGTTAATCCGACCGGAACAATTGCGTTCACTGTGAGCGATGGATCACTCTCTGCAACTTCCTGCACATTAACCGGCCCACGTTACAGCTGCAGCGTGACATTCACGGACGCTTCGACAATCGGTACTGTCACGATCACCGCGGCCTATTCGGGAGATCAAAACAACGGCGCCAGCTCCGCCAGTACTACGATTAATCTACAACCGCCTAATCATTGAAACATCTTAAACGCACAGGGAATCTATCAGTGCAGATTGCTTGGTCAGTTCTGGTACAGGAGTGATGGGTGGATGGATATCAGGTTGTTGCCGGTGGTTTCGACTTACTCGATGTGAGTCAAATTCGAATCCTCAGTCACATTCAGCTACACTGGAACGGTTTGCAAATGCTCTAGGTTCACCTTAGTTGTGTTGAGAAATTTTCAACCCAACTCAATCTAACAGCGATATTTTCTTAGAATCAGCGTTGATTACCTCAAACTTTCATTGGTAAATCTATTCCCAAATTTCTCAACGAATACAATCTCGCTCAACTGCTTTCGGTTCTTTTTCTTCCCCGTGATATTTCTCGCTGGATAACCAAAGCCCGCAAAAGCAGTTATTTCCAGGGTCTCTGGGATTGCAAAATCTTTGCGTAGTTTGTCCTTTTTGACGCCGGTAAAGATTCCAGATCCGACCCCCATGTTCCAAGCTGCGAGTTGCATGTCCTGGAGGGCTCTCCCGCCATCAATGATGTGCCCCGGGACTTTTGGATCGGTCAAGATTATCACTGCAAAGTCAGCGCCCGCTACCCACGGGCCAGTGTTGCTATCATCGGCAAGTCGTTTCAAATTTTCCTTATCCTGCACGATCACAAACCGCCAATGCTGAGTGTTCATCGAGCTACCGGTGAGTCTTGCCGCTTCCAGAATTCTTGATTTCACATCCGCTGCGACAGATTTGCTTTTTGAGAACTCTCTAACTTCCAATTTTGTTGCAATACAATCAAAGGCGTCCAATTGGTTCCACGGGATGCAAACAGTGACTTCCAATAGTTAAGTGCTGGGATTTCTAAACAAGCGAACTTGAGTGCGTATTCTCTTTTTCAAAACTATACTTCTCCTATTAAGTTTGGCAGTATTTCACGAGTTGAGGCCAGTCGTAAACTACGATTGATTCTAAACGCTTTTATTTTCTCGGAAGGCATTTTCTTACATGTACTGTGGAAACTCGCTCAGATTCGAATCATTCTGTAATGGGTTAGGCACTCCCGGTTAATTTCTAAAGGAATATTACAGTCGACTGCGGTGTTCTGGTTGGAAGAGACTTCACAGACGGTCAGTAAGGAGGAAATGGAGAGGATTGTAAATTTCGAGGAGGCAAATCCTTCGACTGTTCTTGGACTGCATGAAGTCGGCCGTAATGTTCGCTCAATTCGCGCCTTCCTTCCCAGAGCAAAGAAAGCTTGGATAGAAATAGAACATTCACGAAAAGAAATGGCAAAGCTGGATGGGCGAGGATTCTGGGAAGCGCCGCTAAAGGGATCGGATGTTCCCAGATACGTGCTCTGCTTTCAAGATGAAACAGGATATGTTGAGAAACGCGAAGACCCTTACTCATTTCGTCAAATCTTAACCGATTATGATCTCTACCTTTTTGGCGAAGGAACGCACAAGCAAATCTACCAAGCGCTTGGTGCCCACATGAAAAATGTGAACGGGGTAAATGGAGTGCTCTTTACTGTTTGGGCGCCGAATGCCCGATCGGTAGCGCTTGTCGGCGATTTCAACCATTGGCAGGTAGGAGAAAATCCCATGATGGTACGTGGCTCTTCCGGTGTCTGGGAGCTTTTTGTTCCCAGGCTAAAAGAATCTGAAGTCTACAAGTTTGCCATCAAGACAAACACGGGTAAAATACTTCTCAAAACCGATCCGTACGCGTTCAGAACAGAAATCAGGCCGAGGACTGCTGCCATCGTCGCAAATCTCGATAGGCACGACTGGCATGATGACGATTGGATTTCAAAGAGAAATGCAACGAATCCACTTGATTTGCCGATATCGATATACGAATTGCATTTGGGTTCGTGGAAGCTAAAACCAGATGGATCGTATCTCTCTTACAAGGAAATCGCAGATGAGCTGGTGCCTTATCTTCAGAAGATGGGATTCTCACATGTCGAACTGCTTCCCGTTATGGAGCATCCGCTTGATGACTCGTGGGGATACCAAGTTGTCAACTATTACGCGCCGACTTCTCGATTCGGATCTCCCGAGGAGTTCATGTACTTTGTAGATATGTGCCATCGAGCGGGCATTGGTGTTATTTTGGATTGGGTTCCCGCTCATTTTCCTAAAGATGACTATGGACTTGCGCTTTTCGACGGGACACATCTTTACAATCACGTCGATCCCAAAATGGGTGAGCATCCTGATTGGGGAACTTTGATTTTTAACTATGGAAGGAATGAAGTAAAATCTTTCCTGATTTCCAATGCCGTGTTCTGGTTTGACAGGTACCATGTGGACGGCCTGCGCCTTGATGCCGTTGCGTCCATGTTGTATCTTGATTATTCCAGGAAAAGTGGCGAATGGATTCCCAACAAATATGGCGGGCGAGAAAATCTGGAAGCATTGGAATTTCTGAAGGAGACAAACGAGGCTGTACATTCTTCATACAAAAATAGCATAACCATCGCCGAAGAATCCACAGCTTGGCCGAAGGTAACCCATTCAGTCACTGAAGGTGGAATTGGATTTGACCTTAAATGGAACATGGGTTGGATGCATGACACGCTCGATTATTTTTCCACCGATCCAATATTTCGGAAACACCAGCAAGGAGGCCTAACATTCAGTCTACTCTACGCATTCAGTGAAAAGTTCGTTCTTGTTCTTTCTCACGACGAGGTAGTCCACGGAAAAAGATCTCTGTGGAATAAGATGCCCGGCGACAGTTGGAGAAAGTTCGCAAACCTTCGATTGTGTCTCGGGTACATGTACACACATCCAGGAAAGAAATTGCTGTTCATGGGAAGTGAATTTGCCCAAGAAAATGAATGGAATTTTCGAACTGGGCTGGATTGGAACCAAACCAAAAACGATGCAAATTCGAAATTTCAGAGATTTGTTCATGATATTAATGAGCTGTATCGAACAAAGAAAGCGCTGTATGAACTCGATTTCTCGTACGAGGGATTTGAATGGGTAGATTTCAAGGATGAGGATCAAAGTATCATCAGTTTTATCAGAAAGCCGAGGGATAACCGTGATTTCATTGTCACTGTTTGCAACATGACACCTGTACCGCGCTCTAATTATCGCGTTGGCGTGCCCGAGGAAGGCTTCTACAAGGAAATTCTGAACAGTGACGCCGCCGATTACGGCGGAAGCGGAATAGGCAATCTAGGTGGAGTTACCTCGGAGCAGGTTCCTTGGCACGGTAGGCCCTTCTCTCTGAAACTGAGCCTTCCTCCACTTGGCCTAGTTTTGTTTGAAATTCAAAGACCTGGATCGTAGTGGAACCCTAGAGTGAATTGATATCATGCCAAAAGGAACTCAGCATGTTAGGCGTAGAGAGAACAATCAGTCAAGAATCTCTGCTCCGAAACAAGTCCAAAGAGATTCGGATTTTATTTCGATACTGAATCTTTCTCCACAAATTGATTGTGGCCGCTACCCCGTGAAGAGAATTATTAATGAGACACTGCGCGTAAGCGCAGATGTTCTAAAACCTGGCCATGGTTCAGTTCTTGCTCGAATGTGCCATAAGAAAAGAGAAGAAACCAATTGGGTCCAAACGGAAATGGCGTACGACTTGGATAATGATAGATGGTTTGCAACGTTTCCACTCAAGGAATTAGGCACTTATGAATATTTTGTGGAAGCATGGATTGATAATTATTCGTCAAAGCTCGAAGATTTGAAAAAATGGACTGCAGCTGGAGAGAATGTTTCAGCTGATCTGGAAGAATTAATGGATCTAATAAAGCGCGCGACAACAAACTCAACGATGAAAGAAAGAGAAGGTCTGTCTAGTTTTTTGAAAAAGATCCAAATTTCAAAGGACATTGAAAATACTTCGATATTGCTTTCAGATCCGGAGTTTTCTAGGATTGTCATCAATAACATCGACAAGCAACGCCATACCAAAACAAGCGTGTTTCGAGTAATAGTTGACCGAGATACAGCAAGTTTTTCGACTTGGTACGAAATGTTTCCGCGATCGCAAGGGAAAAGGCTCGGCGCCAGTGCCTCATTCAAAGATTGTGAGAGCAGACTAGGAGATATTCGAGCTATGGGATTCGATGTGATCTATCTTCCGCCAATACATCCCATCGGGCACACAAACCGGCGAGGTCCAAACAATACTCCCAGTAAAAGCGCTTCCGACCCCGGGAGTCCCTGGGCGGTCGGCGACGAACGCGGTGGTCACTTTTCAATCGATCCCGAATTAGGGTCTATGGAAGATTTTCTTCACCTTGTCAAAGCAGCCCATGAAGGAGGTCTTGAGATAGCTCTCGATCTAGCCTACCAGTGTTCTCCTGATCATCCATACGTAAAGGAGCATCCGGAATGGTTCTATCACAGGAAAGACGGGAC
>Ga0307373_10005749_pt1 | contig 20104 bp, 15 predicted proteins | sample OX2MG_FD_202534 | JGI IMG/M metagenome (GOLD analysis project Ga0307373, IMG submission 202534) | Soil microbial communities from Risofladan, Vaasa, Finland - OX-2 | ecosystem: Environmental > Terrestrial > Soil > Coastal area > Acid sulfate soil | place: Finland: Risofladan, Vaasa | collected...
GGCAGGGCAGCCAGTCCTGGCAGGGCAGCCAGTCCTGGCCGGAGCAGCCGCGCTGGCGCCATGCCGCGCCCACCGCCGGGCCGGTCCCGTCCGGCCCACCGCCCGCGACCCATGCCGGCTGGCCGGACCCGCCCGCGACCCATGCCGGCTGGCCGGACCCGCCGCCGCAGGGCAGAGCGCCGGCCTGGGATGGTGCCCCGTGGGCACGGGGAGGGGCGCCGGGAGATGTCCAGCCCGCCGGGGATGCTCTGCCCGCCGGGGATGCTATGAGCGGGGAAGCTCCGCCGGCCTGGCCGCCGCCATCGGGTCCCAGTTCGCCCGAGCTGCCATGGCCGTCAGCGGGCACATGACCGGTGCGGGCGTCGGCCGCGAGCACGCGGCCGACTTCGCTGACCGCGTGCTCGACGTCGTCGACACCATCCCGCCCGGCCGGGTGATGTCCTACGGCGACATCGCCGAATACCTGGGCGTGGGCGGCCCGCGCCAGGTGGGGCGGGTCATGGCGCTGTGGGGCGGCGGCGTCGCCTGGTGGCGGGTGATCCACGCCGATGGGTCCTTGCTGGCCGGGCATGAACGGGAGGCGCTGGCCCGCTACCGCCAGGAGAGAACGCCGCTGCGGGAAGGCGCCGGCGGCAGCCGGCTCCGGGTGGACATGCGGCGGGCCCGCTGGACCGGGCACCAAACGCGTTCGGTGACCACAAACCGGGACAAAACCATGGCGATCTTGACTGAACCGCGTGAAACCAGCCTATAGCGGGGTCTGGGGGGCGGGCGGGAACGGTTCGGGCTGGTGGAAGCAGCAGGTGCCGGTGGCGCCGTGCGGCATGCTCTTGATCCCGGCATCGGGATCTTTGCTGCCCCGCACGATCGCGCCGCCATAGCCCGCCCCGCCCAGGAAGGCGCCCCACCACAGCACCCACGGCTCCGGCCCGGACCGGGCCGGGAACGGCTCGGCGAGCGGCCGGACCCGGCGCCGCAGCACGAACGGGCTGTCCATCGCGGCGGCGAGCTGCCGTTCCCACTCCGCCGGGGTGGTCAGCCAGCCCTGGATCACCCCCGCACCCGAGTGCAGGGCGGTCGGCTTGAGCACGAGATGCTCACGTTCGGCCATCGCGTATTCGGTCATGTCGGCCTGCGTTCCGCCGCCGACGGTGACCGGCCCGGGACGGACCATCCGCGTCCATGGCAGGGCACCGCCTCCAGCTGGTACCTGCGCAGCAGTGCGGCGCTGTAGCGCAGCTGAGGTTCCAGGATGCTGAACGAGTCCGGCCAGTCGGCGATCGCGATCAGCGGCCGTGCCCCGTCATCGATGGCGCACTCCGTGCGCAAGGTGCCGACCAGGACATCCATGGTGTCCACATAGGACAGCCCGTGCGCGGCGAGATCGTCGCGCAGGACGGCGAATTCGGTGTGCTCGAGGAAGACCGGCCGGGTCAGGCACTGGCCGTCGTAGGAGGTCGCCGCCAGGTCGAACTGCTCGCTGGCCAGCCGCACCAGCCAGTCAGCAACGGCCCCGCGCCCGGCCACCTCGGCCAGATACTGGCTGGTGAGCGTCTGGGGAGTCGCCACGCCCCATGGTGATCACGCGCGTTCCCGGGTCACCGGCCGTGCGAGCCGGCGCCCGGGAACGCCTGCGGGTGTGAGCCGCTGCCGGGGTGGACGGCACATCAGGCCGCGGCCGCGACCTTGGCGTAGCCGTCCAGGATGGTGGCCCAGCCGCCGGGCGAGGAGACACCGCCATGGATGCCGGCCGCGCCCGCGCCGTGCCGCTCGAAGTGGCGGTGCTCGAGCTCCACCCGGGTCTGGCCGTCCGGCTGGCCGGTGAACGTGACCTCGAACTCGCTGGCATGGGCGGGGTCGGGGTCGAGGAACCAGTCGTCGGCGTTCGCGTTGATCTGCCAGGTCACCACGATCCGGTGCGGCGGGTCACAGGCGAGCACCGTGCCCCAGTCGCACTCACTGCCGTCCACGCCCCGCTCGTAGTAGCGGCCCCCGGTGCCGGGTTCCAGGATGGTCTCGGCGAGCTCGGCGCTGCCGATGTGGTGGCTGTGTGGCCACCATGAGTGGTAACCCTCGGTGAACAGGGCGAACGCCTTGTCGGGGGATAGCGGCACGGTCACCGCACAGCGGACGGGTGCGTAGGTGGTGGCTGCCGCGGCGTTGTCTGTCATGGCTGGTCCTGCCTTTCGCCTGGGGTGCTGTCTGCGGCGGCAGCGGCCCGGATGGCCGCCGCCTGAAACGAGGCCAGTGCCTGCGCCCACATCTGATCCAGGTAGGTGTGGATGGCCTGCACGCCCTGCGGCTGGATCTGGTAGATGCGCCGGGTCCCCTCCGCCCGGTCGGTGACCAGGCCGGCCTCCTTGAGAACCCGCAGGTGCTGTGACACCGCGGGCCTGCTGACCGGCAGCTCGCTGGCGAGCTGGCCAACCGCTTTAGGCCCGCGGGCGAGGCATTCGAAGATGGCCCGCCGGGTTGGGTCTCCGAGTGCGGTGAGCGCATCAATTCCGTAAGTCCCCACGAACCGTAAGTCTGCACTTACTAATGCTGGCTGTCAAGCCGGTGGTGGGATGAACACGCCGGCGGCGCGGCCAAACGGCCCCGGGATGTCCGAGGGTTCTGCTGGAATGCGGTACGGATATGGACAGGCACGCTCACCCCTACCGCCTCGTCCGCTCGCCTGGGCGAGCCGGCGAGGCACCTGTGCTGGACCCTGCCCAGCAGGCCGTCGTCGACCACGTGGGCGGCCCGCTGCTGGTGCTGGCCGGCCCGGGCACCGGCAAGACCACCACGATCGTGGAGACGGTCGTGGAGCGCATCACCGGCCGCGGGATCGACCCGGAGCGGGTCCTGGTGCTCACCTTCAGCCGCAAGGCCGCCGAGGAGCTGCGGGAGCGGATCACCGCCCGGCTGCACCGGACCACCAGGGAGCCGCTCGCCCTGACCTTCCACAGCTACGCCTACGCCCTGGTGCGCCGCGAGTTCGTGCTGGCCGGGGACGAGCCGCCCACCCTGCTGTCGGGGCCCGAGCAGCTGCTGGAGGTGCGGCGCATGCTCCGGGGCGAGGCCGAGGACGGCGGCTCGCGCTGGCCGGAGCGGCTGCGCCCGGCCCTGGCCACCCGGGGCTTCGCCGCCGAACTGCGTGACTTCCTGCTGCGCGCCGCCGAGCGCGGCCTGGACGGCCACCGGCTGGCCCGGCTGGGCCGCGACCACGGGCGCGACGACTGGGTGGCCGCTGGCGCCTTCCTCGACCGGTACGCGGCGCGCTTCGACCTCGCCCCGGTCCCGGCCTACGACTACTCCGAGATCATCAGGATCGCCGCCTCGCTGCTGGCCAACGGCGCGGTCAGGGACCGTGAGCGCAAGGCCTACGACGTGGTCCTGGTGGACGAGTTCCAGGACACCGACCCGGCACAGGAGGCACTGCTGCACGCCCTGGCTGGCGACGGCCGGGAACTGATCGTGGTCGGCGACCCGGACCAGTCGATCTACGCCTTCCGGGGCGCTGATGTGCACGGGATCGGCCGGTTCCCGGAGCGGTTCCGCACCCCTGACGACCAGCCGGCCCAGGTCGTCGCGCTGCGCACCTGCCGGCGCAGCGGGCCGGTGCTGCTGGCGGCGTCGCGGCGGCTGGCCGTCAGGCTGCCCGCCGGGCCGGGCAGCCACCGGGACCTCGGCGCGCTGCCGTCCGCCCCGCCGGGCTCGGTCCGGGTGATCACCGCCACCAGCGCCAGCCAGGAGGCCGCCGTGGTCGCCGACGTGCTGCGCCGCGCGTACCTGCACGACGGTGTGGGCTGGGCGTCGATGGCTGTGCTGGTCCGGTCGGTGACCCATCAGGTGCCGCTGCTGCGGCGGGCATTGGCGGCGGCCGGCGTGCCGACCGTGGTGGCCGGGGACGAACTGCCGCTCACGGCCGAGCCGGGGGCACGGCCGCTGCTCCTGCTGCTGCGGTGTGCGCTGCGGCCGGACACGCTGGACGAGGACGCCGCGATCGGCCTGCTGACCGGGCCGCTCGGCGGCACCGACGCGCTCGGCCTGCGCAGGCTCCGGCGGGCGCTGCGGGCGGCCGCCCAGGCGGCCGGGGAGGAGATGAGCGACGAGCCGCTGGCCGATGCGCTGCGCGACCCCCGGGAGCTCACCCTGTTCGACGGCCCGGCCGCCGATGCGGCCCGGCGGGTGGCGCGGCTGCTGCGGCTCGCCCGCGACACCGCCAGTGACGGCACCGCACACGACACGCTGTGGGCGGTATGGCACGCGTCGGGCCTGGCCCGGGGGTGGCAGGAGGCGAGCGCGGCTGGCGGGAGCCGGGGCGCCGCGGCCGACCGTGACCTCGACGCGGTGGTCGCGCTGTTCGACTCGGCCGCACGGTTCACCGCACGGCTGCCACCCGGTTCGGCCTCGCTGTTCCTGGACAGCCTGTCCGGCCAGGAGATCACCGGCGACACGCTGGCCGGGCAGGCGCCGCCGGGTGAGGCGGTCCGCATCCTCACCGCCCACCGCGCCAAGGGCCTGGAATGGGATGTGGTGGTGGTGGCCGGGGTCCAGGAAGGCGTCTGGCCTGACCTGCGGCTGCGTTCCTCACTGCTCGGCATGGACGAGCTGGTGGACGCCGTCGGCGGGATGCTGGGGCCGGCCGCCGGGACCGACGCCGCGACCGCCGCGCTCGCCTCCAAGCTGCTCAGCGAGGAACGCCGGCTGTTCTACGTCGCGGCCACCCGCGCCCGCCGCAGCCTGGTGGTGACCGCGGCGGGCGGGGACGACAGCGAGGAGCGCCCGTCCCGGTTCCTGGCCGAGCTGGCGGGCGAGGAGATCACCATCGAGCACGTCGCCGGGTCGGATCTGCGCTGGCTGTCGCTGCCGGCGCTGACCGCCGACCTGCGGCGGGCCGCCGCCGACCAGCGGCGCCCAGCCGCGCTGCGGCAGGCCGCGGCCACCCAGCTGGCGCGGCTGGCCGCCGCCGGGGTTCGCGGTGCCGACCCCAGCCACTGGTACCAGCTCACCACCCTGTCCGACTCCGGCCCGCTGGTGGCGGAGGTGCCGGTGCCGCTCACCGCCGGGCCGGCCGAGGGCGCCCTGATCAGGGTCTCGCCGTCGCAGGTGGAATCGTTCACCAAGTGCGGGCTGCGCTGGCTGCTGGAATCGGCCGCCGGGGCCGGCTCGGTGGACGTGGTACGCCACTTCGGCATTGTCATCCACGCCGCCGCGGTGCTCGCCGCCGAAGGGGCCACCGACGACACGATCGGCGGGCGCATCGACCAGGTGTGGCACCACCTGGACTTCGGCAGCGCCTGGTACAGCGAGAAGCAGCGGGAGCAGGCGCACGAGATGGTCAGCAAGTTCCTGGCCTGGCACCGGGCGAACCCGCGCGCCCTGGTCGGCTACGAGGAGAGCCTGCGCGCCCAGGTGGGCGCGGTGGAGATCACCGGCCGGGTGGACCGGCTCGAAAGCGACGGGACCGGCCGGGCGATCGTGGTCGACCTGAAGACCGGCTCCCGGGCGGCCGACGGTGACATCGACCGGAACCCGCAGCTGGGCGTCTACCAGCTCGCCGTCATGCTCGGCGCGTTCGAGCAGCTCGGCCTGACCGAGCCCGGCGGCGCGGAGCTGGTCCAGGTCGGCCGGGCGAGCCTGGCCGCCCAGGTCCGCGTGCAGCCGCAGCGGTCGCTGGCCGATGACCCGGAGCCGGGCTGGGCACGCGATCTGGTCGAGACCGTGGCCCAGGGCATGGCCGGGCCGCTGTTTCACGCCACGGTGAACCCGGGCTGCCGCACGTGCCCGGTCGCCACCAGCTGCCCGGTGCACGAGGCGGGGGAACAGGTGACCCCGTGACCGCCGCTGCCCGGTACGGCCCCGCCCAGCTGGCCCGCCTGCTCGGCCTGCCCGAGCCCACGCCCGAGCAGGCGGCCGTGATCGCCGCGCCGCTGGAGCCGCTGGCGGTGATCGCCGGGGCCGGCTCGGGCAAGAGCGAGACCATGGCCGCCCGGCTGGTCTGGCTGGTCGCCAACGGCATGGTCACCCCGGAACGGGTGCTCGGCCTGACCTTCACCCGCAAAGCAGCGGCCGAGCTGGGGCAGCGGGTCCGGGCCAGGCTCACCGGGCTGCGCCGGGCAGGTGTCGCCATCGCCCGGCCCGAGCCAGCCGGCCAGGACCCGCCCGGGCCCGACCTGGCCGGAACAAACCTGGCCGGAGCCGACCTGGCCGGGCCGGGCCTGGCCGGGGGGAACCCGCCCGGGCGGGGCACGCCCGGGCAGGGGAGCGCCGGTGCCGGGGAGGTGCTGGATGGCGAGCCGGTGGTGTCCACCTACCACGCCTACGCGGCCCGGCTCGTGACCGACCACGCGCTGCGCGAGGCGCTGGAGCCGTCGCTGCGGCTCATCACGCCCGCGGTCGCCTGGCAGATCGCGGCCCGGGTGGTGGCGGGCTACACCGGCCCGATGGACGCCATCGACTGGGCCCCGCAGGCGGTGACCGCCGCCGTCCTGGCCCTCGCCGGCGAGCTGGCCGAGCACCTGTGCGGTCCCGGTGACGTCGCCGAGGTCGGCGCCTGGCTGGACACGGCCTGCCAGGCACTGAGCCCGAAGGTGCCCGCCCAGGTCCGGAGGATCACCCGGTGCCAGCGGACCCGGGAGCAGCTGCTGCCGATGGTGACCGCCTATACCCAGGCCAAGGCCGCGCGGGAAGTGATCGACTACGGCGACCAGGTCGCGCTGGCGGCCCGGATCGCCACCCGGCACCCCGACGTGGGGGCGGCCGAACGCGCCCGGTACCAGGCCGTGCTGCTCGATGAGTACCAGGACACCAGCCATGCCCAGCTGGTGCTGCTGAAGGCGCTGTTCGGCGGCGGGCACCCGGTCACGGCCGTCGGCGACCCCTGCCAGTCGATCTACGGCTGGCGCGGCGCGAGCTCGGGCAACCTGCGCCGCTTCGTCGCCGACTTCCCGGTGAACGTCCCGGGGAGCCGGGAGAGCCGGGACCCAGCGGGCCGGTCCCGCCCGGCCGAGGTCATGATGCTGTCCACCAGCTTCCGCAACACCGGGCGGGTCCTGGACGCGGCCGCGGCCCTGCAGGAAGGGCTGCGGGCGGAGGCGCCGCTGGTGCCGCGGCTGGTCCCGCCCCCGCAGCGGGCCGGCCGGGGGCAGGTCGTCTGCGCCCTGCTGGAGACCGCCGCGCAGGAGGCCGACTGGGTCGCGGCGCAGATCGCCGCGCTGCTGGCCTTGCCGCCGGGGACGGCGCCGGACGGCGAGCCCTGGCCCGGGGCCGGCGGGGCCGGCGGGGCCGGCGGGGCCGGCGGCACCAGCATCCGCGCGGCCGACATCGCCGTGCTCTGCCGCAAACGGTCCCAGTTCCCGGCGCTGCGTTCGGCGATCGAGGCGCGGGGGATCCCGGTCGAGGTGGTGGGACTGGGCGGGCTGCTCACCGTGCCCGAGGTGGCCGACGTGGTGGCGACCCTGCGGGTGCTGCACGACCCGACCGCGTCCGGCTCGCTGGCCCGGCTGCTGACCGGGCCCCGGTGGCGGATCGGCCCGCGCGACCTGGTGGCGCTTGGCCGGCGGGCCCGCGACCTGGCCCGCGAGCAGCACGCTCCCGGGCCGGCCAGCGCCAGGCGCGCTGGCGGCGAGCCGGGCACCCCCGGACCTGCCGGGACGTCCGGCCCCGGGCAGGGCCGCGCGGGCGTACCCGGCCAGCCTGGCGGCGGCGTTAAGCGTGACGATGCTCTTGACCTGGCCGTCACCGACCTGACGGCCGAGCAGGGCAGCCTGGTGGAGGCCCTGGATGACCTCGGCCCGGCCGGGGCGTACTCGGCCCGCGGTCATGCGCGGTTCGCCGCGCTCGCGGCCGAACTGCGGCTGCTGCGGGCACACGTGGACCGGCCGCTGCCCGACCTGGCGGGAGAGGTGGAGCGGGTGCTCGGGCTGGACGTCGAGGTGGCGGCCCAGCCCTGGCGCGACCCGGCCGCCGCGCGCGCCGACCTCGACGCGTTCGCGGACGCGGCGGCCGCCTTCGCCGACGACGAGGAGCAGCCGACCCTCGGCGCGTTCCTGGCCTACCTGACCGCGGCCGAGGCCGAGGAGTACGGCCTGGAATCGGGCCAGCCGAGCGGCACGAACTCGGTGACGCTGACCACGGTGCACGGTGCCAAGGGCCTGCAATGGGCAGCGGTCGTCGTGCCCGGCCTGTCCGCAGGCGCGATGGCGCGGGTGTTCCCGGCCCGGCCGGTGGCCAGCACGCGGTGGACGGCGAATCCGCGGCTGCTGCCGTTCGGCCTGCGCGGCGACGCGGGTGACCTGCCGGGCCTGGCGGACCTGAGTCGGCAGTCGCTGGACGCGTTCAAGGAGGCCTGCGACGCGCGTGACCTGGCGGAGGAACGGCGGCTCGCGTATGTGGCCGTGACCCGGGCCGCGTTCTGGGTCGCCTGCACCGGCTACTGGTGGGGCGATGGCGTCTCCCCGCTCGGCCCGTCCCTGTTCCTGGACGAGGTACGGACCGCCTGCGAGGCGGGCGCGGGGACGGTGGCGCGGTGGGCGGCGGTGCCCGAGGAGGGTGCCACGAACCCGGCCCTGGCCGAGCCGGCGTCGGTGTCCTGGCCGCCGGCTCCGGGTGGGCCGCGGTATGACGCGGTCAGCGAGGCGGCGGCCCTGGTCCGGCAGGCCAGGGCCGGGCTGGCGGGTGCTGGCGGCGCGGGTGCTGGCGGCGCGGGTGCTGGCGGGGATCAGGCCCGGGCCGGGCTGGCCGTGGACGGGCCGCTGCGGGGGAAGGACCGGGCGCTCGCGCTGGCATGGGAGCGGGACACCACCATCTTGCTCACCGAACGCGAGGAGCGGCGCGGTGAAGCCGCCGCCGCGGTCTGGCTGCCCGGCCGGCTGGCGGTGTCGTCGCTGGTGACGATGGCCGCCGATCCGGCCGAACTGGCCCGGCAGATCCGCCGCCCGCTGCCGCGCCCGCCTGCCCCGCAAGCCCGCCGCGGCACCGCGTTCCACCGCTGGCTGGAGGAGCGTTTCGGGCAGCAGCGGCTGATCGACCCGGCGGACCTGCTCGGCGCCGCCGACGAGCCCGCCGACGACGGCGATGCCGGTGACCTGGCGCTGCTGCGCGAGCGGTTCGAGGCGGGGGAGTGGGGCAGCCGCTGGCCGCTGGAGGTGGAGGTGCCGTTCGAGACACTGATCGCCGGGCGGTCGGTCCGCGGGCGGATCGACGCTGTGTTCGGCGACGCGGGGGATGGGGGGTTCGACGTGGTGGACTGGAAAACGGGCCAGCCGCCGGCCTCGCAGGATGAGCAGCGGGCGGCCGCGGTCCAGCTCGCCGCCTACCGGCTGGCCTGGTCCGGGCTGGCCCAGGTGCCGCTCGGCCAGGTGCGGGCCGCGTTCTATTACGTGCGCCACGACCTGACGCTGCGGCCGGCGGACCTGCTCGACGAGACCGGGCTGGCCGCGCTCATCGAAGCCATCCCGCTGCGGGCGTGACCTACCTGGCAGAAGGTTGTGCCGACATCGCCGGGCCGTGGTGTGGCCGGCGGCTCCGGCTTACCGCGACAGCGGGTCATCAGCTCCCTGCGCGGGAAGCGTGACATGGAACACCGCCCCGTGGCCCGGCTGGCCCTCAGCCCAGCACCGGCCGTGGTGGCGTTCCACGATGCGCTGCACGCTGGCCAGCCCGATCCCGGTCCCGGGGAACTCCTCGGGTGGGTGCAGGCGGGAGAACGGGCGGAACAGCTTGCCAGCATCGGCCGGGTCGAACCCCGCCCCGTTGTCGCGGACATAGCAGTGGATGACCCCGTCCCCCGCCGGGATCACGCCGAAGTCGATCTCCGCCCCGGTGGTCTTCGAGGTGAACTTCCAGGCGTTGCCGAGCAGGTTCTCCACCACGGTGTGCAGCAGCCGTTCATCGCCCACGGCCTGGACGCCATCGTCGACGCAGGCCCGCACCTGCCGGCCCGGACCGTTGCGGCGGAGCGTGGCAATGGTGTTGCGGGCGAGTTCGCTGAGGTCAACGGTGGCCGCGTGGATCTCGGCCCGGCTCGCCTGGGACAGTGCGAGCAGGTCGTCAATCAAGTCGTCCATGCGCACACAGGCAGACTGGATGCGGGCGATGTAGTCGCGCCCGTGGCCGCCGGGCCGGTCACCGTAGTCCTCGGCGAGCATCTCGGTGAATCCCGCCAGTGCCGTCAGCGGGGCTCGCAGGTCGTGCGAGACGGTGTACGTGAACGCCTCCAGGTTGCGGTTGGCGGCCTGCAGTTCGGCGGTCCGCTGCCATACCCGCTCTTCCAGCTCGGCGTTCAGCCGGGCCACCTTGTCCTGGGCGTGCTTGTGGGCGGTGATGTCGGTGATGGTGTCCACGTACTCGGAAACCCTGCCCTCATCGTCACGCAGCGCCCCGACGGTTATCCCGACCCACACAACCGAGCCGTCCTTGCGGATGTAGCGCTTCTCCAGCGAGTACCAGGGAATCTCGCCGGAAACGACCTGCCATGCCTTGGCGACGTGGAGCTCCATATCGTCGGGGTGGGTGATGTCGTGGTACCTCCGGACCAGCATTTCCTCCTCCGAGTAGCCGGTGATCTCGCAGAGGCGGCGGTTGACCCGCAGGAACCGGCCGTCCAGGCCCACGTTCGCGAACCCGGTAGCGGCGCTTGCCAGCGTCACCCGGTAGCGCTCCTCCGAGGCCCGCAGCTGCCGCTCAGCGTTCATCCGGGCGGTGACATCGCGCAGCGTGACCACGATCCCGTCCCCCAGCTTCGCCCCGCGGACCTCGAACGCCCCGGTCAGAACGTCTTCCTCGAACCGCGGCACCTGATAGTCGGTCGGCTCACCGGTCTCGATGGTGTGCACGAGCTTCGCGAACATCCCCACCGGCGCCATCGACGGGAGCACGTCGAGCAGCCGCTGCCCCACCAGCTCCTCGAGCGGACGCTGGAACAGGGTGCAGGCGACCGGGTTGGCGTACTCCGCGCGCAGGTCCACGACCTGCCCCGACTCATCACGCACGGCCGACAGCACGCCAGACGCGTCCAGCAGCACATCGACCGTGGAGCGGAACCGTTCCTCCGACGCGTGGGCCCTCTCACTGAGCCGGTGCTGCGTGGTCACGTCCCGCAGAAGAAAGATCACCCCCGTGATCGCGCCGTCCTGGCTGTGCAGCGGCTCGAACCGCGCCTCCCATGCCGAATCAGTACGGGAGCTGGGCAGAACGGGCACAGTGCTGCTCTCGCCGCGCAGCGCAGCCGCCATGTGCTCCTCGATCAGCCCGGCTACCGGTGGGGGCGCAAGATCCTGGGGCTGGCGCCCCAGGATCTCGTCAGCCTGCCAGCCCGCGCGTTCCAGTGCCTCGCCGCCGACCAGCACATAGCGCATGGCCCGATCGGTCACGATCAGGACCACATCAGGCAGCTGGTCAATCAGATGCTGATACTCGGCGGCGTCGAGCGTGATGCGATTTCACCCCCTGCCCGCACCCCGTGGACAGCCCCCCCCATCACATGCTACGTGCCCGGGCCCGCGCCACCCCGGCTGAGCCCGAGCTCACGCACCCCGCTGACCTGGGAAGAAGGCTGCTCACTGGCGGCCAGGCTGGCGGGCCTGGTCAGCAAGAGCCAGGCCGCCAGGCCCAGCGGGTACATGAAGTAGCCGGCCCGGCTGGCCGGCGCGAGCAGGAACAGCAGCGTCAGGCCAGCGACGAGCCGCCAGCCCGCGGCGGGCAGGTCGGCTGGCGGGCGGACGATCAGCGACGCCCCGACGGCCACGCCCGCGATGACCACCAGGGCGACGGCCGCCCACCGGCCCCCGCTCCCTGCGGCCGCGATGAGGTGACCGGGCAGGACGCTGGCCGCCGGGCTGGCGACCTTGCCCATCCCGAGCGGGAACGTGATCGTGTTGGCCACCATGGCGCCAGGTGCCGCCGCCACCGCCGGGCCGTCGGCGACGACCGCCAGCCCGGCCGCTGCCAGGCTGAACGCGGCAGCGGCGCGCCTGCCGTGCCGGGCCACGGCCAGTGCCAGCGCGACCGCCAGCGCGGGCCAGGCGGTCGCCTTCATGGCGGCGGCCAGGCCCAGGACGAGCCCGGCGGCCACGACCCGGTGCCAGGAGCGCCCGCGCGGCCCGCCGGCCAGCAGCGCGAACCCGAGGCACAGCAGCCCCAGCACCGGCAGGTCGTCGCCGCCGACCGACAGCGGGAAGGCGGCCACCGGCGACGCCGTGACGGCCGCGGTCCACCAGCCCACCCGCGGCGTGCCGAGCAGGGCGAGCGCGGCCCCGAACGTGACCACGAACACCACGCCGAACCACACCCGCGGGTCGGTCGCCAGCCCCCCGCCCAGCACCACCCGCGGCAGCCCGAACACGATGAGCGCCGGCAGGTACGGATCGTAGGCGTTCGGGCTGTGCGCCGCGGCGAGCGCCGCCGTTCCCTGATAGGGCGTTCCCCGGTAAAGGAACAAGGAGGCAGAACGAATGATCACCCGGACCTCTGGTTGCGCCCGCCCGGCCGCCGCCAGCCAGGCGAGTGGGGCGAGTGCGGACCCGGTCAGGGCTGCCAGCACCGCCAGCCGCGTGCCTGGGCGCCGCGCGGCCGGTCCCAGATGCGCCGCGGTGAGCATGATCAGCCATGCCGTGCCGTAGCCCACGGCGGCGAACCGGCCCCAGGTCCGCTCCGGCGGCTGGGAGCTGACCACCGCGATAACGACGGCGAAAACGGCGGAAAGGCCGGACAGCACCGCCAGCCATTCCCGGCCGAGCGTTCCGGCTGCCAGCGCCGCCGGATGCCACTTGTGCCAGGGCAGACACCGCGGTGCACCAGCACCCTCCCGGTCGCAGGAGAGTTGCAGCGTCACGATTCATGAGGCTAGGCGAGGGGCATGGGCGCAGTCGTCATGCCCGAGGGTGATCTGTGACTGGGCCCAGGGGACCATCCCGGCGCACCGCCGGGCCGGGCACCCGCTGGTCTAGAGTGCCGGAACAGAACCCGTGAGGAGGCGGTCAACAGTCATGGATGCCCGTGGCTACATCGAGCAGCACGCGCGCGGCTTCTTCGAGGACCTGAAGCAGTGGCTGGTCATCCCGTCGATCTCGGCCGATCCCGGTCACCACGGCGACGTCCGGGCCAGCGCCGAATGGCTCGCCGCGCACCTGCGGGCCACCGGGTTCCCCGAGGTGGAGATCTGGGAGACCGGCGACGCCGGCTCCCCCGGCCTGCCCGCGGTGTTCGCCTGCTGGCCGGCCGACGATCCCGCGGCGCCGGTGGTCTGCGTCTACGGGCACCACGACGTGCAGCCCGTCGAGCCGCTCGCCGAGTGGGACTCGCCGCCGTTCGAGCCGGCCGAGCGGGACGGCCAGCTGCTGGCCCGGGGCGCTTCCGACGACAAGGGCCAGGTGATGCTGCACAGCCTCGGCCTGCGGGCGTACCTGGCCGCCGCCGGCGCCACCGCCCCGCCGGTCACCATCAAGCTGATCATCGAGGGCGAGGAGGAGTCCGGCTCGCCGCATTTCGCCGGCCTGCTGCGCGCCCGGTCCGGCAGGCTGGCCTGCGACGTGATCGTCGTCTCGGACACCACGATGTGGGCGGCCGATGTGCCGTCCATGTGCACCGGTATGCGCGGGGTCATCGCCGCCGAGATCGCGCTGCGCGGCCCGGACTCCGATCTGCACTCGGGCTCGTTCGGCGGCGGGGTGCCCAACCCGCTGCACGCGATGGCGTCACTGCTGGCGGGCCTGCACGACGCGGACGGCCGGGTCACCCTGCCCGGCTTCTACGACCGGGTGGTGCCGCTCACCGCGCAGGAGCGGGAGCTGTTCGCCCGGCTGCCCTATGAGGAGAAGCTGTGGCTCGCCGACGCCGGCCACAGCCAGGCGGCCGCCGGCGAGGCCGGGTTCACCACCCTGGAGCGGATCTGGGCCCGGCCGACGGCCGAGGTCAACGGCATGTGGGGTGGCCACACCGGGCCGGGCGGCAAGACCATCGTGCCGCGCGAGGCGCATGCGAAGGTCTCGTTCCGGCTCGTCGCCCACCAGGAACCGGCCGAGGTAGCCGCCGCGCTGCGGGAGTACGTGCGCGCGAGCACACCGCCGGGCATCGACGCGGACGTGACGTTCGAGGGCCCCGGGGTGCGGCCCTGCTTTTCGCCGATCGCCTCGCCGGCCGTGCAGGCGGGCAAGCGGGCGCTGGAACGCGCGTTCGGCCGCGACGTGCTGTTCACCCGGGAGGGCGGCAGCGGCCCCGAGGCCGACCTGGCCGACATCCTGGGGGCACCGCTGGTGTTCGTGGCGGTCGGCCTGGACTCCGACAGGATCCACGCGCCCAACGAGAAAGTCGAGATGGCGCTGCTGCTCAAGGGCGCCGAGGCGGTGGCCTATCTGTGGCCCGAACTGGCGGCGGCGGCCAGGCCGGCTGCGGCAGGCCAGCACTGACGGCGGCAGGCAGCCGGGGGCCGGGGTTCGGTGGACAATGGCCCGGTGGGTAACGGCACGGTGGGCAGCGGCACGGTGGGCAGCGGCACGGTGGGCAGCGGGATGACGGTGGACGGCGCCGCTGGCGGAGCTGAGCCGCAGCAGGCCCGGGATCTGGGCGGGGAGCTGGGCGGGTTCGTGCTGGCCCGCAGCGAGGTCGACCGGGCCAGTGCCCGGCGGGAGGACGCGGACTGGATCACCGCCGCCTGGGCCGACGCGGCCAGCCGGGTGCTCGTCCTCGACAAGGACCAGGCGCTGGTCAGTTTCGGCGAGGGCACCGCCGATCTCGTCCTGGTCCCGCCCGGGCAGGCGCCGGAAGGAGTGCGGTTCCTGCTCGGCCTGGACGCCGCCGGCGTCGCCTACTTCGGGCTGGCCGGCCCGGTGGGAGGTCTCGGCGCGAAACCTGTCCCGCCGCCCGGCAGCGCGCTGCCGGCGCCGGAGCCGGGGGTGCGCCCGGCAGGCCTGCGCCAGGTCGGCCCGCTGCTCGGCGACCGCGACGCCGGCCTGTTCACGCACGCGGTGGCGCTGGCCAACTGGCACGCCCGGCACACCCACTGCCCGCGCTGCGGCACCCTGACCGTGCCGGCGCCGGCCGGCCACGCACGGCACTGCCCCAACGACGGCAGCGAGCACTTCCCCCGGATCGACCCGGCAGTGATCATGCTGGTGACCGATGACGGCGACCGCTGCCTGCTCGCGCGCAACCGGCAGTGGCCGCCGCGCCGGGTGTCGATCCTGGCGGGTTTTGTCGAGCCGGGGGAGTCCGCGGAGCAGGCCGTCGTCCGCGAGGTCCGGGAGGAGACAGGGATCACCGTCAGCGGGATCCGCTATGTCGGCAGCCAGCCCTGGCCGATGCCGCAGAGCCTGATGCTCGGCTTCCGGGCGCTGGCCGGCCCCGGGCAGCAGATCAGGGTGGACAAAGAGGAGATCGCCGAGGCGCGCTGGTACACCCGGGCAGAACTGGCCGCCGCCGTGACCGCGGGCGAGGTGCTGCTCCCGCCGCCGGTGTCGATCGCGCACCGGATCATCGAATCCTGGTACGGCGAGCCCATTCCCGGCAGCTGGTAGCCCAGCCTTTGGACCCACAGCCCGACGTTTCATCGTTTTGGGTCATGATCGCCGAAGTTTTGTCCCGGTTTGTGGTCACCGAACCCGTGAAACCAGCGTCGGACTGGCGCCCGGAGTGCGGGGCGCAGGGGCGTGACGGGTGATGACGGGTGGTGACGGGGAGCCGGCTGGCGCGGGTCAGGCGGGGGCCAGCTGGCGGACCGCTTCGGACTCGTCCACGCCGGGGGCGGGCACGATCATGATGACCGGGGTGTCCAGCCCGCTGTCCCGGTACTGCTGCACCCGCTCCCGGCACTGCTCGGGCCGGCCGTGCACGACCAGGTCATCGACCACCTCGTCGGGGATGGCGGCCAGCGCGCCCTTGCGGTCGCCCGCCGCCCACGCCTTCTGCATGGGCCGCAGTGCCTCGCCGCGGCCGAGCCAGTCGTGGAAGGCGGCGTAGGCGGGGACGGTCAGGTAGGCCGCGATCAGCCGCCGGCCGATCTGGCGGGCCATGTCCGCGTCGGCGACGGGGCAGACGAAAACCCGGGCGATCAGCTCGCAGTCCGGCCCGGCCACCGCGCGCACCGTCGGCACGTCGGACGGCGCCAGCCAGTTGGTGATCGCCCCGTCGGCGAGGGAGGCCGCCAGCCGCACCATGCCGGGCCGCAGCGCGGCCAGCGCCAGACCAGGCGGCTGGGCGGGCGCCGGCTCCAGCCGGAACCCGTTCACGGCGAAGGTCTCGTACTGGGCGCTGACCTTCTCCCCGGCCAGGGCCGGGCGCAGGAAGCGCAGCGTGTCCCGGGCGCGCTGGTAGGGCCGGTCCAGGGCGATGCCGTTCCAGTCCTCCACGATCACCGGGGAGGACACGCCGATGCCGAGCACGAACCGGCCCGGCGCCAGGTCGGCCACGGTGGCCGCGTTCATCGCCAGCAGGGCCGGCCCGCGGGTGAAGATGCCGGCGATCGCGGTGCCGAACCGCAGGCCGGTGGTCCACTGGGCGGCCAGCGCCAGGGGGGTGAAGGCGTCGGCACCGTTGAGTTCGGCCGACCATGCGTCGGTGTAGCCGAGGTCGGGCAGCATGGTGACAAGATCCCGCTGCCCGGGCAGCGGCTGGCTGCGCAGTGGGAGCGTGATGCCCCATCTCGGCGTTGTTTCCATCGGCGGCCTCCTCGGGGTTGTCCGCCCATCATGCTGTCACGGCCGGGACGGGCAGCGGGCCCGCCAGTACTGGACCACCAGACGAGAGCGAGAGCACTGCTCTTGACAAGCGGCACGCCAGGGGAGACACTGTTCTTAGTCAAGAGCACTGCTCTCGAAGATGGAGCAGGCCTCACGGAAGGGACGACCGTCATGACCGGCAGCACCCCCGACCCCCGCTATGTCCAGCCGGACCGCGGCACCCGGTTCTTCAACGGGGCCGTCGCCGCCTTGACCCGCGCCGGTGTCAGCGTCTGGGGATCACGGGTCCTTGCCGTCCGCGGGCGCACATCGGGACAGTGGCGCACCACCCCGGTGAACCCGCTGACCCTGGACGGGGTGCGCTATCTGGTCGCCCCCCGCGGCGAGACCCAGTGGGTGCGCAACATGCGGGCCGCGGGCGGCGGCGAGCTCCGGGTCGGCCGCCGGGTGGAGCCGTTCACGGCGACCGAGCTGGCCGACGCGGACAAGCCGCCCATCCTGCGCGCTTACCTGAAGAAGTGGAAGTTCGAGATCGGCATGTTCTTCGACGGCGTCGGCCCGGAAGCGCCCGACGCGAAGCTGCTGGAGATCGCGCCCGGTTACCCGGTCTTCCGGCTCGGCCGCCCGGCCTGACCGGCCCGGTCAGCCGGGCCGCCCGGGCCGCCCGGGCCGGCCGCACGGGCCCGGGCGAACCCGCCCCTGCCCCGCAGCGCGGACAGCACCCCGGCCACCGCCACCGCGCGGACCTTCTTTCAGCGGGTGAGCGCCAGGGTGGCGCCGGTGTCGTCGAGCAGCCGGTGGTGGCCGTCCGCGGCCGCGAAGCTCTCCCGTGCCTGGCGCACCCGTGCCCGCGGCCCGTCCGGGCCGGCCAGGGTGGTGCCTTCCGCGCCGACGGCGATCAGTTCCCCGCCCGAGCGGAGCAGCACCGGGCCGTCCCGCCGGGCGGAGATCGCCACCCGGCCCGAGCGCAGGCCGTCCAGCACCGCCGCCAGCCCGTCCCCGGCACATTCGACCCAGGTGGTCGGCGTCCCGGGCGGCGCGTCCGCGCCGGGCCGGTGCCAGTCGCTCCCGCCGACCGGGATCGCGCCGGAGTCCCAGGCCAGCCACCAGGCCAGCGGGGTGGTCCAGTGCAGGTCCAGCCAGCTCCAGTGCCACACCTCCACCAGCGGCGGCTTCACCCGCATCGGCAGCGTCCAGCTGACCTCACCGCCGATCGGGTGGTTGACCGACAGCAGCCCGCCGCGCCGCTGTGTCTGCTCCAGCCAGGCGTCGGCGGGCTGCCGGAAGTCGACCCAGCCGACCTCGCCCAGCGCTCCCGCGTGACCGCCGGGGATCGTGACCTCCTGCCCGGGCAGCAGCGTGATGCCATACCGCGACGCGGCGGCGGGAAGCTCGCGGTGATGGCTGACCGTGTTGTGGTCGGTGACCGCCAGAAAATCAAGACCAAGCCCGGCGGCATAACGAGCCAGTTCCGCGACTGTCAGCGCACCATCCGAATGCACCGTGTGGGTATGGAGGTCGCCGGCCAGCCAGCGCCGGCCGGACCCGGCCGGCAGGACCCGGGCCGGGGGCCGGTCCGCGGGCGGGACCGGTGGCGGAGGTGACGGCTCCGGCTCCAGCTCTCCCGGCCTGGCGCTCACCTGCGCTGAGAGCCGGTACTCCGCCCCCTCGGGAGGCAGCCGGTAGATGCCGATCATCACCTGCCAGGTGCCCGGCTCCAGCTCGCCCGGCAGGTAGCCCGGGGTCGCGGCGTCCGCGGCGATCACGAACGACTGCCGGGCACCGCCGGACCAGCCGCGGAACCCGGCCGGGCCGACGCAGCCCAGATCCAGCACGGCGGCCGAGCGGTCGTACTCCAGCTCCACCCGCAGGGCGCGCGACCCGGGCGGGACCTCGAACGGCAGGTAGTGCCAGGACGAGGCGAAGCGGTCGGCCAGCGTCCACCGGCCGTGGTGCCGCGTCGCATCGGGCATGCTTCCATCCGACCAGATCCACCCGGCCCAGGCCAGATGTGCGGGCCAGGCTTGCGGCCTGCCGGGGTGTTTTCCGGCTCGCGCCTACAATCCCGGCATGGAACCCGCCGCTGCCGGTGCGGCAGTAACCCGGCGGCGGCGGTGGCTCCCCGAGCGCAGCCCGCACGACGGCGAGATCCTGCGGCTGGCGGTGCCGGCATTCGGCGCACTGGTGGCCGAACCGCTGTTCCTGCTGGCCGACTCGGCGATCGTCGGCCGGATCGGCACCACCGCGCTGGGCGGGCTCGGGGTGGCCAGCCAGGCGCTTACCACCCTGGTCAACGTCTCCATCTTCCTGGCCTACGGGACCACGGCGGCGGTCGCCAGGCAGCTGGGGGCCGGGAACCGGCAGGCGGCGATCCGCCACGGCATCGACGGTCTGTGGCTGGCCGGCGCCATCGGCGCCGTCGTGCTCGCGGCCGGCTGGCCGCTGGCCCCCACCATCGCCGCGCTGTTCGGCGCCTCGGCCGGGGTCACCGCTGGCGCGGTCACCTACCTGCGGATCAGCCTGCTCGGGGCGCCGGCCATGCTCGCCGTGCTGGCCGGGACCGGGGTGCTGCGCGGGCTGCAGGACACCCGCACCCCGCTCGCGGTCGCCGTCGCCGCCAACCTGGCCAACGTCATGCTCAACGTGCTGTTCGTGCTCGGCCTGCGCTGGGGCATCGCCGGCTCGGCGTGGGGCACGGTGATCGCCCAGAACGCCGCTGCCGCCGCCTACCTGATCATCGTGGCCAGAGGCGCCCGCCGGGCCGGGGTCGCCTTCGGGCCGGACCGGGCCGGGGTGCGGGCCGCCGCGACGGCGGGCGCGGCGCTGGTGGTGCGCACGCTCGCGCTGCAGGCGGTGCTGGTGGTGACCACGGCGATCGCGGCACGCCAGGGAGACGATGCGATCGCCGCCCACCAGATCGCGTTCCGGCTCTGGCTGCTGCTGGCCCTGGCCCTGGACGCGATCGCGATCGCTGGCCAGGCCATCACCGGCCGGTATCTCGGCGCCGGCGACGTGGCCGGCGCCCGGGCGGCCACCCGCCGGATGACCGGCTGGGGCGCGCTGTACGGGCTGGTGTTCGGGGCCGCGCTGCTGGCCGCCCGTCCCCTGCTGCCGGGCCTGTTCGCCGTCGCGCCGGGGGTCAGGCACCTGCTGCTGGCGGTGCTGCTGGTCGCCGCACTCCAGCAGCCGGCCGCTGGCGTGGTGTTCGTGCTGGACGGCGTGCTGATCGGCGCCGGGGACCAGAACTATCTCGCGCTGGCCGGGCTGGCGACCGCGGCCGTGTTCGGCGTGGCGGCCTGGTATGTGCACGTCACCGGCGGTGGCCTGGTCGCCCTCTGGCTCGCCTACAGCCTCTGGCTGGCGGCCAGGTTCGTGTCGCTGACCTGGCGCGCCCGCGGCACCGCCTGGCTGGTCACCGGCGCCGTCCGCTGACGGTGGCCTCG
>Ga0307373_10005752_pt1 | contig 20098 bp, 19 predicted proteins | sample OX2MG_FD_202534 | JGI IMG/M metagenome (GOLD analysis project Ga0307373, IMG submission 202534) | Soil microbial communities from Risofladan, Vaasa, Finland - OX-2 | ecosystem: Environmental > Terrestrial > Soil > Coastal area > Acid sulfate soil | place: Finland: Risofladan, Vaasa | collected...
ACCGATGAACATCGCGGGAAAGATCGGACCGCCCCGAAAGCTGCTCAGCGACGCGCCGTAGGCGAGCCCCTTGCAGACCACGAGGAGCGCAAGGGCGCCCACCGGATAGTCGGCGGCGTTGTGGATCAGGTTCGGTAGCGCCGCCTGTCCCGAGAAGAGCACGTCCGAGGTGCTCTTCCCCGTGCCTTCGGCGTAGGCGATGGCCAGGCCTGCGATCGCCGCGCCCACGACCGGGGTGAGCAGGAGCATCCTGGGCTCGACGTGGGCCCGTAGGAGGCGGCCGAGCCAGCCGATCCCGTTGCCGACGATGGCGGCGGCGACGCCGATGACGATCGCCCAGGCGAACTCCGCGCCGTTCGGATGGGCGAAGTGGGGCAATTGGGGAATCGCCAACGAGAACGTCCCCAGCCCGGTCAGCGAGTCGAGGCCGATGAAGATCAAAAAGCCGATCCCGGCCGCGAGGAGCCCCGGCAGGAGCACCACGGTCAGCATCGGGCCCCCGAGCCCTGCCGCCTCCATCAACAGGAACGCTCCGATGAGCGGTGATCCCAGGAGGGCGCTGATGGCGGCGAAGCTGCCGGCTGCTCCCACCACCGCCACGGTTTGGGCCGGGCTGTCCCGCTTGGCCAGCCAGACGACCAGTGCTGCCAGCCCGCCCCCGAGGGCGATCAGGGGAGCCTCGGGGCCGATCACGGCTCCCAGTCCGATGGAGGCCAGCGCGGCGATGAGGATGCCGGGAAGCTCGACGGGCGAGGGTGCCCCCCCCGCCTTGAACCCCTCGACCGGTGAATGGCCTCCGTGGCCCGGCACGTAGCGGATGGTGAGTGCCACGAGCAATCCCGCGACGAAGAGGGGGAGGACGGGCCACCACACCGGCTCACCGTGAAAGCCCAGCGTGTCCGGCAGGCTCGTGTAGGTCCACGGTTGAAGGCGGTCCACGAGCCACAGGAAGTAGTACGCCGCGGCGGAGATCGGTACCCCGAGGATCGCCGCGAGGATCAGGAGCACGACATACCTGCGCGTCCGCAGGAGGGAAAACGGGTCGACGGGCGTCGTCATCAGGTGAGATCCCCCTCCATCAGTCGATCTGACGGAGTCGACCGATGCCGCCTTCACGGCGGTCCGACTCGGCTCAGATTACGCCCGGAGCCTGCCGGCCTCATCATCCAGATGAGGTGAGCCGATCAGGCGAACCCGGCCACCGGGTGGGGCAGGTACGGCTCCTCGAGGAGCCGTACCTCCTCGTCCGAGAGATCGAGGTCGACGGCGGCAGCCGCGTCCTCGGCGTGGTGGGGCTTCGTCACGCCGACGATCGGAGCCGTGATCCCCGGCTTCGACAGCATCCAGGCCAGCGCCACCTGGGCGCGGGGGACGCCCCGTTGGCCGGCGACGTGGGTGACGCGGTCGACGACCGCCCTGTCGGCCTCGGTCACGCCGTACAGCCGGCGCCCGAACTCGTCGGTCTGCGACCGCTCGGTGACGTCGTCCCAGGCGCGGGTGAGACGGCCGCGGGCGAGGGGGCTCCACGGGATGACCCCGATCCCCTCCTCGACACAAAGGGGCAGCATCTCACGTTCCTCCTCGCGGTTGAGGAGGTTGTAGTGGTCCTGCATGCTCACGAACCGGGTCCAGCCGTGCTGCTCGGAGACGTGGAGCGCCTTGCTGAATTGCCAGGCCCACATCGAAGAGGCACCGATGTAACGGGCCTTCCCCGCTTTCACCACGTCGTGCAGGGCCTCCATCGTCTCCTCGATCGGCGTCCGGGGGTCCCAGCGGTGGATCTGGTAAAGGTCGATGTACTCGGTGCCCAGCCGGCGGAGGCTGTGGTCGACCTCGGTCATGATGGCCTTACGCGAGAGCCCTCCGGCGTTGCGCCCCTTCCGCATCGGTCCGTGGACCTTGGTGGCGATCACCACGTCATCGCGATCGGCGTAAGCGGCAAGGGCCCGGCCTACGATCTCCTCGCTCGACCCGGCGGAGTAGACGTTCGCGGTGTCGAAGAAGTTGATGCCGAGCTCGAGCGCCTGGCGGATGAACGGCCGGCTCGTCTCCTCGTCGAGTGACCACGGATGGCCGCCGCGGTCGGGGGCACCGAAGCTCATGCAGCCCAAGCACACCGCGGACACGTCGAGGCCGGTACGGCCGAGCTTGCGGTACTTCATCGATCTCCTCCTCCGACGGGACCTGAGCTCTCCCGTGCACGCCGCCCATGGTAGCTAGCTGCGGCTGGCGCCGGTCCACGCGAGGGGTCGGGCGTCCGGGCGGGACGCCGACCCCGCGGCCCTCGGGGTGCGGGACGAGGTCGGCATCGACATCATCGCCTGGGAGTGTGATCACCCGCACTCCGACTCGATCTTCCCGAACGCTCCGGAGTCGGTACCAGGCCAGCGAGGAGGCGACGGTCGGAAGCCTCCGGGCCGTGCGCCCGCAGGGCGTCACTCCTTCTTGCGCGCGAGGAAGCCTTCGGCGATCTTGCGGACGTCCTCGGTGCCGAACGACTCGGTCTCGGCAGCCAGAGCGAAGCTCAGGACCAAGCCTGCAGCGTGCTCGAGGTGCTTGTTGAGAGCCCGCTTCGTGTCCCGTAGCGCCTGCTGCGGCTGCTCTGCCAGGCGACCTGCAAGGAGCAGGGCCTCTTCCATCAGCCGGTCCGGAGGGCAGACCCGATTGGCGAGCCCGAGCTGCACCGCGTCTGCAGCCGGGATCCGGTCACCCAGGAAGATGTACTCCTTGGCCTTGAGGAGGCTCATCATGAGGGGCCAGCTCACGGCTCCTCCGTCTCCGGCGACGAGCCCGACGTTCACGTGGGTGTCGGCAAACCATGCATCGTCGGCCATCAGGACGATGTCGGACATCACGGCCAGCGAGCACCCGAGGCCCACGGCAGGCCCGTTGACGGCCGCGACGATGGGAAGGTCGCAGTCGATCATGGCTTTGGCCAGATGTTCGGCTTGGCGGATATCGCGCCGGCGCATCACCGGGTCCTGATTGCTTCGGATGAAGTTCGCCATGTACCCACCGGTGCAGAAGGCTCTGCCGGCCCCGGTCAGGACGACAACCCGGGCCTCGTGGTCGGAAAGCAGCTCATGCCAGACTTCGCCGATCGCGTGGTGGAGGTCGTCCGACATCGAATTGAGCTGCTCGGGCTTGTTCATCGTGATGATCCGGACCGGGCCCCGTTCCTCGACGAGGAGCGCGGGCGAGAATCGTTCGTAGTTCATGGGTCTCCTTCGTCAGGGCGATCGTGTCGGGGCGAGCGAGGATGGACGGGACAGACGGCTGGGGTCGTCGGGGTCCAAGGGTACCTTCGTCCCTGGCCGTCGGGCACGTCCGGTATGGGCACGTCCGGTCCGGTGCACCCGGTGGCGTCCGGTGACGGGGCCGGTGGGCCGGACACCCCGCTGGGGTGAGCGCCGTCGCGGACGCGATGGACCGGGGGGACCTCTCGGGGACGACCAGGGGGAGGGGTTGCGTGGCGAACGCGAGACTGTTGGAGCACAAGGTGGCGGTGGTGACCGGTGCCAGCCGAGGAATCGGCAAGGCGATCGCGCTCGAGCTCGCCGACCTCGGCGCAAGTGTCGTGGTGACCGCCCGCACCGACGCACCCCGGTCCGACATCGCGGGAACGATCGGGGAGACGGCGCGCGATCTGGAGGCTCTCGGCGTGCCCACGCTCACGGTGAAGGCGGATCTGCTGAACCCCGCCGACCTCTTGGCCCTGAGCGAGCGGACCGTGGCCGTGTTCGGCCGCGTCGACATCCTCGTCAACAATGCGGCGTACATCGGCGACGAGGTCTTCCAGAGCTTCTGGGAGATGAGCTCCGAGGCATGGCAGGCCCAGTTCGATCTGAACGTCAACGTGCAGTTCCGGCTGATGAAGGCGTTTGCTCCTCTCATGAGGGAGCGAGGGGGAGGTCTCATCGTCAATCTGGGGTCCAACGACGGCAACGTTCCGGTGGGGGACCTTCCACTCCCTCGCCAGGGTGGGCTCGGAGCGGCCTATCCGACCACCAAGGCGGCCATCGTCCATATGACGAGATGGATCGGCAACGAGCTGCGAGCCGCCGATATCACCGCCGTCTGCCTGGGCCCCGGCTACGCAAGGAGCGAGAGTGCGGAGCTGCTCTCCTCCAAGATGGGGCTCGACGTGTCCCTGGCCCAGCCGTGGAGGTCGCGGCCAAGGTGGTGGGCTGTCTCGCAACCTGTGAGAACCCGCTGCAATACGCCGGGGCTTTCATCGAGGCCGCCGACCTGGCCGCAGAGCAGGGGCTCCTGTAGACCGGGGCTCCCACGGGCATCGGCCGGCTGCACCTCCGTGGAGGTCGACCACCGGACCCTCAGATGGCCCCTACGGGTGAGGGCCCACCGTGGCGGCGTTGGAAGGTCCGCCGGACACCGGTCCGCCAGTCCACCTGGCACGGACCGGTGATGGACGAGCGCAGCGTGACATCGGCGACCGATCCCTTGTGGGTGCCCGGGACCTGCTGCACCTCGACGCGGGCGCCGGTGCCGGCCAGGTCACCCATGTAGGCGCACCACTCCTGCACGCTGACCGCCTCGTCGCCGGCCCAATTCACGACGAGGGCGGGCACGGATGCGGCATCGAGGAGGGCGCCCGTTTGTCCGATGATGTCGTCCTCGTGGATCGGGCTGTAGAGGCAGGGGTCCCAGCGGGTGACGACCGGGCGCCCGGCCACCACCGAGTCCATGTGGTACGCCGGAAGTCCTCCATTGGCGCCGTAGGAGGCGTTCATGCGGGCGATCACGACCGGGAGGCCGAACAGGCGCGAGCACGTGCGTGCCACCGACTCCTGACCGATCTTGGCCATCGAGTACGTGGGGCAGTGCTGCGAGTTGACCTCCCCGAGGGGGTCCGTCTCCCTGAACACGTGGTGCACGTCGGCGTGGGGCCGGTAGACGGAGTGGGTCGACATCACGAGGGCCGCGCGGGCCCGGCGGCAGTGGGCGAGGAGCAGCCCCGTTCCCTCGGCGTTGACCCGCAGCGCGTGGTCGTAGTTGAGATCGGGCCCCTGGTGGGCTGCGAGATGCAGGACCACGCTGAAATCCTGTGGAACATCGGCGAAGTCACCTGCAGCGAGGTCGGAGACCCGGGTGGTCACGCCGATCGCCTCGACCCGCTCGCGGGATGAGGGATCGGAGAACCGAGCGATGCCCCACACCTCGTTGTCACGGGCCAGCGCCTCGCAGAGCGGGAAGGCGATCTGACCCGCCGGACCGGTTACCAGGATCTTCTCGTCGGAAATCACTCCGGCCCCCTCGCGCCCACTCGGCGACGGCCTGCAGGCCGCCCCGGCGTCAGCCGGGTTTAGCAGGCTCGGGGCGGTCTTCACCACCGTGCCCGGCCAGAGCGGCGGCGGGGAGGAGGTCGACCAGTCGGGCCAACGACACCGTGGCCACCGGGCCGGAGGTATCGGACAGGGTCGCGTTCGTCTGGCCGATGCCCGCCCGGCTGATCCGGCCGGTACCGGTGATGCTGATCCATTCACCGGTCGGATAACGGGTCACGTTGAGCGACAGATCCGCGTTGATGCTCCGGATCGGGGCGTCTCTCGGATCGCCGATCCCGCTGGCGAGGTCGGCAAGGTAGGCGAGGCGGGCCATCGGCGACGTCGGCCGGCCGGCGATCACCCGAACGCGAAGGCGGACCCACGTGGGATCACTGAAGTAACCGCCGGTGTCCTCGAACAGGTACTCCACGGCGAGGCGGGAGCCGGGAGGCTTGCGGCCCGGGAAGATCTCGCTCCAAGTCCCTCGGGGGCTGTCCGGCAACGGGTTGGGAGCTTCTCCGGTCGGGAGGTCGAGGTCGCCGAGGTCGACCGTCCGCACTCGGAGGGCAGCGCACCGGGCGACCTCGAGCGTTCCCGCCCACAGCGAGGCTTGCACGACCTGGATCCGCTTGCCTTCGCGCACGACGCGTACCGTCGGGTGCAACGGGCTCAGGGGGACCGGACGGAGCAGGTCGACGGTGAAGCGGGCGACCTGCATGGGAACCAGCGTCGGCACCGCTTCGACGAGGGTCGCGAACAGGGAGGAAGGAGCCCCACCGAACTGGGCGTCGGGATCCCACGGCCCCTCCGTGAACTGGGTCGGGAGGAAGTGGTCACCCTCGGGAACGAAGAGGGCGACGCCCTCGCCGGCAGGGTCCGTCATGTCGAGGAGTGTCCCAGGACCGGCCCGGCGGTCGCAACTTGCCCGGTCAGCTCACCTCATGCTCCCCTGACGGGTCGACCCGTGCCGGTCGCCCAATCCGTCACGATCCGTTCGTAGACCGACTGCCCGATGAGGACGTCCTTGTCCGCGAAGCCGAAGGCCTCGGGTGGAACGTCGCCGTGCTCGCGGAGGTGTGTCGCCCATTGGAGGTGGGCTCGAGCGGCGGAGGCCGTGCCCCAGCCCGTGAAGAGGCTGAAGGCCAGGCCCGGTTCGAGCTTCCCGTACCCGGCGATGGGGACGGGAACCTCCTCGCCGATCCGTCGGATCTGCTCCGCCGATGCGAAGGTCGGGAGGAAGACGTCCGCTCCGGCCTCCGCGTAGGCGACGCCTCGTCGGATCGCCTCCTCCACCGATCCGCTCCCACCGCCCCCTTCGCTGTAGAGCTCGTCAGTACGGACGATGACCAGGAACGCCGGGTCGGTCCGGCCCTCCACTGCGGCGGTGATCCGGGCCCGCATGTCGCCGATGTGCATGAGCGGCCCGTCGAACGCGGAATGCTTGGGGTTGATCTCGTCCTCGAGGTGGATGCCGGCGACGCCGGCCTGCTCGTACCTCCTGATCGTCCGATAGACGTCGGCGACCGTCTCGCCTGCCTGGTCGGCATCGACGATCACCGGGATGGAGACGCTCTCTACGACCCGGGCCGCCTGCTCGATCATCTCCGTGGTCGTGAGCACGCCACAGTCGGGAACCGCGTAGTGCATCATGCCGGTGGCATGCCCACCCATGTAGGCGACCGGGAACCCCACGTGCTCGACGATCCTGGCCGTCAGGGCGCTGTAGCAATCCGCGGCGATGAAAGGGTCGTTGCGCTCGACGAGCGCGCGGAGCTCCTGTGCTGGACGACTCATCTCTGTTCGGGTCCTTCCACTCGGAGGAGGCCGAAGGGCGCCGACGGACGATCGGACCTGGCCACATCGGGAGAGTAGTCGGGCCAGGGGGTGAACGGTCGGGTCGAGTGGCCGGGAGGATGGTCCGCCGCCTCGTTGCGCCATGACCTGCCGACTGCTACGAACGGGCATGCGCTTCGGCTATGTCGTTCCCAACAGCTGGGGGTTGGACGACCCCCGAGAGGTCATCGGACTCGCGGTGCGGGGGGAGGAGCTCGGGGTCGACTCCCTGTGGGTGAGCCACCACGTGCTACATGCGGGGTTCGTGGCCGAACGCCTCGGCCGGCGCCCGTACCACGACCCCCTTGTGATGCTGGCTGCGCTGGCCACGGCGACCTCTCGGGCCCGCCTGGGGACGAGCGTGATGGTCCTGCCCTATCTCCATCCGATGCCGACGGCCAAGGCGGTGGCGACGATCGACCATCTGAGCGGGGGCCGCCTCGACCTCGGCGTCGGCGTCGGGGGGCTCCGTGAGGAACACGACGCCATCGGGCAGGTGCCTTTCGAGCAGCGGGGCCGGTACGCGGACGAGTTCCTGCAGGTGCTCGAGCTCCTGTGGTCCCCGGGACCGAGCTCGTTCACGGGGTCGTTCTTCTCCTTCGAGGGCGTCGAGGCCTACCCGGGACCGGTTCGGGCCGGCGGTCTACCGGTGTTCGTGGGCGGGCACGGCCGGCCCGCCGCCGTCCGGGCGGCTCGGTTCGGCACGGGGTGGCAAGGCGTCGGCGTCGAGCCGGACCCGGTCCGGGCCCAACGTTCGCAGCTGGCCGAGGCCCTGGCCGCCCGCGGACGGTCGCTCGACGGCTTCGGCGTACAAGTGCGGCTCCACGTCCCCGTCGAGGACGTCGACGTCGACGCCTGGCGTGACCGGTTCGCCGCCTACGGGGAAGCCGGTGTCGACGAATTGCTCCTGGCCCCCCAGAGCGGCGACCTCGGACTGCATCGACAGTGGCTCGACACGCTCGTTCCCGCCCTCGGGTCCTGACCCGAACCGGCCCGTATACTGCGATCGAGCAAGGGAGGGGCCATGCCCAAGGGAATACTCGTTGTCAGCTCCGGACCGGTAGAGGCCGGCCGCGAGGCGGAGTACAACAACTGGTACAACGACGTCCACCTGGTCGACGTCTTGAAGGTCGCGGGCTTCACGGCCGCCGCTCGGTACAAGAAGGTGGGCGCCGACGACGATCCGCAGCCCTACCTCGCCATTTACGAGGTGGAAGCCGACGACCTCCAGGGCGCGTTTGGCGCACTGGGTGCCGCGGTGGCGAGCGGCGACGTGCGTATGTCGGACGTGCTCGCGATGGAGCCGGCCCCGAGCCTCACCATTTACGAGCACCTTTACGAGCTGTCCTCCTGATCTCGCGGCGCCCGGAGCCGGAGCCGGACATCGACCGGATGGTGGGTATCGGGCGCCGAATTGTCGGAGGTCGGGCACGCGAGTCAGGAGAGCGAGAGGTCGTCCTCCGCCGGCGTCGGCGGGCCGCCGAGCCGGCTGACGTCCTCGAAACCCACCGTCTGCCCGCTCCACTCGGCCGGTTGGCCCAGCATCCAGAGAACGTGCTCGGCCGCCTGCGAGGGGGTCACCAGGGCGGCGAGACCCGCCCCGCCGGTGGCGATCTCCTCGCCCTGGGTCTCGAGCACGTGACGCCAACCTTCGGTGGCCACCAGCCGGTCCACCCGGAGGGTGTTGAACGACACCCCGCCGCCTCCCAGCTCGAGGTGGAGGTACTCGTTCCAGCGCTCCATCGCGAGCTTGCTGGTGGAGTACAGGGCGAGGTTCGGGGTGAGCGCCTGTGACGTCCCCGAGCTGACGTTCAGCACCCGTCCCGACCCCCGTTGGAGCATGGCGGGCACGAACGCCTGGCACAGCTGCATCGGCGCCACCACCTGAAGCCGGAACGCAGTCTGCCAACGCCGCCACGGGATCTCGAGCACCGGGCCGTTGGACGTGAAGGCTGCGTTGTTGACCAGCACGTCGCACCGATCGAAGGCCAGGAGCGTCTCGTCGACGATCCGCTTCGTGGCGTCGGGGTCGCTGAGGTCCGCCTGTACCCCCCGTGCCTCCACGCCCTCGGCCGCCAGTTCGGCCACCACGGACTCCACCGTGCCGGGAAGCGTGGGGTGTGGCGCCTGGTCGCCGGTCCGACCCACGACGACCACCCGCGTGCCGGCGCGCCCGAGGGCCTCGGCGACGGCACGCCCGATGCCGCGGGTGGCGCCGGTGACGACGGCCACGGCATCGGCGAGGTCGAAGGAGCTCGCCGATGCCGCTCGGGGTCGGTCGCTGGCCGGCACGGCGCGAACGCGACCGAGCGCGTCTTCGACCCGGTCAGGCTTGTCGACGAGCATCCGCTGCGTCGCCGGAACCCGTGAACCGACCCGAACCGTCAGTCGGCCCAGTCCGCGGCCTGCGACCGCCGGGCCGCCTCGGACCGCCGGGCCGCCTCGGACTGACGGTCGCCCGTGTGCTCGTCGGCGGGCGCCGATCCATCGCCTTCGCCGCCGGGGCGTCCCTTGTCCGCGTCTGCGGAATCGGTGTCTGCGGAGCCGGTCGAAGCCTTCTCGGCAAGGCGCGCTCCCCGTGACGACACGTTCGATGAGGCCATGATTTCCCTTCGTCGGGTCGGCCCGAGATCTGGTCCTGCCACCCGGAACCGGGGTTCGGGATCATCCGCGACCCCGCAGCCTCCCGGAATTGCCGGCCGACCGGGTGCATGGCCCGAGTTGAGCCGACCCAAGGGTACACCTCACAATGGGCTCCCCCGTCGCGAGACGCTGCCGGCCCGGTGGTATCTATACCTCTACTACACGTTGAGGGGCCTTTGCCCGGCGAAGATTTCGGAAGCGGAGCTTACTTGCCAACCTATACTTGGCCGGGTGCCCGGCACGCTCGAGGGGGTGAGGATCGTGGAGATCGAAGGACCACGACGGGGTGTTCGCGACCTCGGCAGCGTGCCGGGCTGACGCTCGGGGCGTGCAACGGAGACCGAGGGGGTTCTTCATCGATGGCCGGGGACGACGAGTCGACTGACGAGGACCAGCTGCGTCGGTGGGTCGAAGCCGTCACCGAGGGGAGGATCTCCTCGTGGCGCCGCACGCCGGCAGGGGGCTCGCGGGAGACCTACCTGGTGGACGTGACATCGGCGGACGGCCGCTCCCTGCCCCTGGTCCTGCGGATGGAGTCCGGTGGGGCCTTCACCGGGACCGAGATCAACGTGAGCAAGGAGGCCACGGTCTACCGCGCCCTGGCCGGCTCCGGAGTGCCGGTGCCCGGAGTCGTGGGAGTCGCCCCGGGGGGTGCCGCCCTGCTGATGGAGCGGGTCCCCGGCACCGGCGACCTGGCTGATCTGTCGGAGGACGAGCGACACGAGGTTCTGGCCGAGTTCGTCGAGGTCGTCGCCGACCTCCACAACCTCGATGCCGCGGGGCTCCACCTACCGGGGTTCGCGAGGCCCCGGACCCCCGAGGAGCACGCGACCCTCGACCTTCGGCTCTGGTCCGATCTGGCCGAACGAGGGGTGCCCGATCTCGATCCGCTCGTCAGGTACGCCGGCGCCCATCTCCGTCACCACCCTCCGGATTCCGTGGCGCGGACGGTTCTCGTGCAGGGTGACACCGGGCCGGGCAACTTCGTCACGGACCACGGCCGCATCACCGCCCTCGTCGACATGGAGTTCGCCCACCTCGGCGACCCGATGGACGACCTGGCGTGGATGCTCATGCGGACCGCACCGATCGGGGTCGACCTGGCGCGCCACTTCGACCGGTACTCGGAGAGGACGGGGATCCCCGTCCTCCCTCGTTCGCTCGCCTACTACGAGGTCGCGGTTCAGTACCGGTGCGCGGTCACCACGTCGTTGGCGGTGGCCCGGGGCGGAGGCGCCCGGGGCTGGGCGCCGTACCTGCTCGTGACCCAGCGGTACATCCGGGGTATGGCCGAGGCGCTGTGTTCCTGCCTGGGCGCCGAGCTCCCCGCTGTGCCGACCCCCGAGGTCACCCCGACCGGACGCGCCCCGTACTACGAAGCGCTCCTCGAGGGGGTGCGCGCCGCCGTGAAGGGGATCGACGACCCACGGCTGCGCGAAGAGACCCGCAACCTCCAGATCTTCGTCCACCACCTGCGGGCGATCGACCGGTTCGGGAGCGAGCTGGCCGATCAGGACCGCCGCGACCGTGGCGACACGCTGGGGATCGCCGACGACGACCGGAGCCTGGCGAGCGCCGCCGAGGAGGGGGGCAGGAGCGCCGACCGCGAGGTGCTCGGGTACCTGCTCCGGCGGGCGAGGCGCAACGAGGTGTTGTGGGCGTCGCTGCTCGACCGCCCGCGGCGGTGACCGGGCCTGCCGGGCGGGCCGCCATACCGGCTACGGCCATACCCCTTACGAAGGAGGAGCCATGACGACGCCACCCGAGGAGCTCGTGTCGTACGAAGGGAGCGAGTCCCTGATCGACGACGACAATTTTCACGATCCCGAGACGGACCGTTGGTGGGAGCACGAGACGATCTGGTTCTGGTGGTTCAACCCGGAGCGGAAGCTGGGGTGCTGGATCTACCACTACGTCCGACCCAACATCGGCGTCGCCGCCGGCGGCGTGCTGCTGTTCGACGACACGGCGTGGTTCCACATGGAGACGCCGTACTACCTGAATTACTCCAACACCCAGTTGCCCGCCGAGCGCGACCTGCGGGACTTCACCTTCCCGGGGGGGTCCCGGATCCAGATGATCGAGCCCCTCGAGCGGTACCGGTTGAGCTTCGCCGATCGTGACACCATCCGCTACGACCTCGACTGGCGGGCGGTGATGGCCCCGTGGGTGCGGGTATCGCCGCCGCTCGACATGTCCCGGCCCGGCGGCGGCCCCGGCGAGCGCAAGCCGCGCCACCTCGACCAGTTCGGCCATGTGACCGGGCAGCTCGTGCTCCACGGGGAGGAGATCACCATCGACTGCCTGGCCATGCGCGACCGCTCGTGGTGGCACCTGCGCCCCGAGCCGTGGAAGACGGGGGGCGGGCGGAGCAACTACATCACCGGTGCCGCCTCACCCGAGACGGCCTTCTTCGGCTGTGGGCCCGGGGGGTTCCTGGTGCTCGACGGCATTCGAAAGCCCTTGGTCCGGGGGTCCAAGCGGCGCGATCGGGACCCCGAGCACGGTTACGTGCGGCGCCTGTCCATCCAAGCGGTGGACTCGGAGGGCCGGGAGCTCGAGGTGGAGGGCGAATCGGTCAGCCGGATGGCCATGCCGATCTCGGGAGCGCACGGGGTGTGCTGGCAGAGCCTCATGCGGTACACCATCAACGGGATCCCGGCCTGGGGCGACGACCAGGACGCGTGGCCGATCCACTCCTGGTCCGCCTTCCGGCGCCGGCAAAGGGGTCTTCACGACAGCCGTGCGGCGATCCTGGGCGACGTCTACAGCTGAGCTCGCGGAGACCCCGGAGAGTGGCCCGGCCCACCGATGGCGGCGCCCCTTCCCCAGTGGGTAGGGTCGCCCGAACCGAACACCACAAGGACGGCCCCCGTGCCATCGATCGACATCGACAGCTACAAGACGGTCAAACTCGCAAAGCGTGGTGCCGTGCTCACCGCGACCCTCTCGAACCCCGGGAAGAAGAACGCGTTCTTCCCGGCGATGGGAGCGGACCTCGACCGCCTCTGGCGTGACGTCGACTACGACGAGGACGTCCGGGTCGTGGTCCTCACCGGCGAGGGCGACGCCTTCTGCGCCGGTCTCGACCTCTCGTACCTGTCCGCCGGTGCCGGCACTGGCTCGCGGATCCGGCGCAAGGGGCAGACCAAGGGGATCCGGTCCAGGATTTACGACATGCTCGACTGTGAGACCCCCATCATCTCCAAGGTGCGGGGCCCGGCGTACGGCCTGGGTGTGAACATCTGCCTGAGTGCCGACATCGTGGTGGCGGCGGAGAACGCGGTGTTCTGCGACTCCCACGTCAGCAACGGCATCGCTGCGGGAGACGGCGGGGTCGCCATGTTCCCCCTGCTGATCGGGTTCCACCGGGCGAAGGAGGCGTTGATGCTGGGACGGCGCATCCCGGCCCGGCGGGCGGAGGAGATCGGTCTGATCAACCATTGCGTTCCCGACGAGGAGCTCGACGCCTTCGTCGACGCCATGGCCGACGAGTTCGCGGAGGGTGCGCCGCTGGCCATCTCGTGGACGAAGCTGTCCATCAACGCCCTCTTGAAGCAGCAGATCATCGGAGCCTTTGAGACCTCGGTGGCCTACGACGTGCTCTCGCTCGAGACCGACGACGTCACCGAGGGGACCCAGGCGTTCCTCGAGAAGCGCAAGCCGCGGTTTCAGGGCAACTGAGCCGGCTCGGTTCCGGAGGGGGAGGAGAGCGGACCGTGAGGCAGATCGAGCGCCGGGTCGACGTCACCGAGGCCGCCGGGATGGGGGAGTCGCTGACGACCGCGGCGACCGTCACCCTGCCGGATCCCGAGGCCCTCGGTGCCCCGCCCGTCGTCTGTTTCGCCTTTCCCGGCGGAGGTTACTGCCGCCGGTACTTCGCGTTCGATCCTCCCGGGTTCCCCGCACGCGGCGGGCAGGCGGGGTGGCACGCCGAGCGTGGATGGGTCTTCGTGTCGTGCGACCACATCTTCGTCGGCGAGAGCGACTCCCCCTCACAGCCCGGGCTCCTCACGCTCGAGGACGTGGCCGCGGTGAACGCTGCGACGGTGGAGGCGATCTGGTCGGAGCTCGTCTCGGGGACGATCGCCGACGACTTCCCGCCCTTGGAGGGAGCGGTCCGTCTCGGGATCGGCCAGTCGATGGGAGGTTGCCTGACCATCGTGCAGCAGGGTCATCACGCCACGTACGACGGGATCGGCATCCTCGGGTACAGCGCGCGCCACACCGTGCTGGCAATGCCGCCGGGGACGCCTCGCGCCCCGGCGGCCTACGTTCCCCGGGGTTCGCCCTCGGTCCTGGTGATGGGCGAGCCCCCGACCGATGCCAACCCCGATTTCACCTCGAGGGCCGACGGCCTTCCGATCAGCACCTGGGGTTTCCACTACGACGACGAGGCCGAGGACGTTGTCCGCGCCGACATGGTCGACTACCCGGCCCGAGGGGGTCACCCTCCCGTCTGGGCCAGCGCCACCATGCCCCCGTGCGCCGTCATGATGATGTCACCGGGGGTGGTGGCGCCCGAGGCCGCGGTCGTCACCGTTCCGGTCCTGGTCGCCGTCGGCGAGCGGGACGTCTGCCCGCGACCGATGAGCGAGCCGACGGCGTACGAGAGCGCGACGGACGTGTCGGTCTTCGTCTGCCCGGGCATGTCCCACATGCACAACTTCGCCCGCACGCGCGAGCGGTTCTGGACCCGGATCGGGGCGTGGGGCGACGGTGTGGCCCGCTCGACGTTGACGGCCCGCTGATCGCGGGCCCATCTCACCGGGCAACCTCACCGGGCAACCTCACCGGGCAACCTCACCGGGCCATCTCACCGGGCAACCTTCACCACCCCGCTCCGGACGAGCTCGTCCAACCGGTCGGCGTCGTAGCCGAGCTCGGTCAGGACGGCCTCGGTGTGCTGGGCGAAGGTACAGCCGGGCGACGCGACTCCTGGGGTGGCCGACAAGGCCACCGGCGGCGCATAGCGCCAGAAGGTCCCGAGCGTCGGATGCTCCACCTCGACGACGAGGCCCATCTCGCGCAACGCCGGATCGGTGGAGGTGACGGCAGCCTGGCTGGTGTCGTTGACTTCGGCGCACCCCACGCCGGCCTCGGTCAAGACGTCCTCCCACTCCCGCGCCGAGCGCTCGGCGAAGAGGCCGCCCAAGGTCTCGGCCAGGGCTGCATCGTTGTCGCGGCGCCTGGCGGGTGACGAGAAGCGTTCCTCGGCGAGCAGGCCGGCGCACCCCATCGCCTCCACGGCGGAACGGAGCTCGCGGTCGGTCGGGGCCGCGAAGAAGATCCACCCGTCCCCCGCCGCCCTGTACAGGCGGTAGACCGCGCCGAACCCGAACTGCTCGGGATCGGCCTGTGGCACCGCGCTCTTCCCCTCGTACCGGTTGAAGTCGTCCGAGTAGCAGAGGGCATTGCCGCCGAGCATGCTGGTGGAGACGAACTGTCCCTCGCCGGTCCTGCGCCGGTGGCGGAGCGCCAGCATCAACGCCGAGAACACGGCCAACGCGGCGTTGGCGTCGCCGTCGGTGATCCCGCTCATCCGGGGGGCGACGACGGCCTGTGCCTCCAACGCGCTGAGGTCCTCGGAGAGCCCGCTGTCGAGCCAGTACCCGGCCTGCCGATAGGTGCTGCCGGCCAGCGCCCCGGCGACCCCCGCGTAAATGGGCCGGTGAGCGTACGGACCGCTCGTGCCGTACCCGGCCGCGTGCACGTACACCAGGTCGGGTTTGATCCCGCGCAGCGTCTGGTAGTCGGCGTGCACCCGTTCGCCCACGCCCGGGCGGAAGCCCTGCACGAAGGCGTCGGCCCGGAGGACCAGCCTTCGGAGCACCTCTTGGCCGGCGGCGGTCCGGAGGTCGAGAGCGATGCTCTCCTTGCCCTCCATCGCGTGGGTGCCGCCCCATTCGGGCGGCCCGAAGGCCGAGCGCATCGGGTCGCCGTTGAGGTCCTCGATCTTGATCACCCGGGCCCCGAGGGCGGCGGCCAGGGTCACGCCATAGGGCATGGCGTAGAAGTAGCCGAACTCGATGATCGTCACCCCCTCGAGGGGGTGGGCGGGGAGCGATGCCAGCGCAGGCGCAGCCGCAGCCCGAGCCGCAGCCCGAGCCGCAGCCCGAGCCGTAACGGGAGGCGGCCACTCACCGCCGTTCCCGCCGAGCGGAGGCGCCGAGCGGGTCGTCCGCAAGGGCGTCGCGCTGAAGGTGGCGACCGGCCCGAGCTCCTCGATCGGTCCCACCCCCGGGTCCTCCACCACCTGCACGAGGCCGTTGTGGCGCATCTGGGGATGGTCGAGCGCCTGCTCGGGCGAGAGCACGCCGTCGAACGGGAGATCGCCTTCGGCGAGCCCGAGGTCGACCCACTCGTCGTAGTCCCGCTCCTTCACGCGCTCCCACACCGCCTCCTCCCAGCTCCGGGCGTCCTCGACGGTGGGGAACTCGGGGAGGTCGGAGAACCGGGGGTCCTCGGTCATCGCGGTGAGACCGAGGACCTTCATCAGCGCGCGCGCCTGATGGGGGAGCTGTGGGCTGAAAGTGAGCCAGCGCCCGTCCCTGGTCGAACCGGTGACCCCGTAGCGGGTGGCCCCGCTGCCCGAGGCGGACTGGGCGATCGGTGCCGCCTCCTCGCCGGCCGCGGCGGCCGCGGCCGCCGCTTTCTGGGAGAGCTGCATCAGGTAGGACATGAAGTAGTCGCAAGGGTTGAGCCCCTGGAACAGGGAGGCCTCGACGAGCTGCCCGACCCCGGTGCCGTCGCGCACCATGAGCGCGGCCATGATCCCTCCGAGGGCCATCTGGGCCGCACCGTTGCTGGCCACGAAGGAGCCGTTGAAGATCGGGCCAGGCCGGAAGGCGAACCCGCCCCGGCCGAACATCCCCGCCTTGGCCTGCACCAGGGCGTCGTAGCCTTTCAGCCGAGCGTACGGCCCAGTGGTCCCGAAGCCCTTGATCGAGCAGTAGACGAGGCCGGGATTGGCCGGTGCGAGGTCTCGGTAATCGAGTCCCCAGGCCGACGCTCGCCCCGCGCCGAACGCCTCAACCACCACGTCGGCCGCCGCCGCCGCCGCCCGGACCTCCTCCCTGCCCGGAGCCGTGCGGAGATCGGCGACATGGCTCTCCTTGCCGCGGTTCCACACCAACCACGCCGACGGGAGCGCGGTGCGGAGCCGATCGCCCTCGGGAGGTTCGATCTTGGTGACGCGGGCCCCGCTGTCGGCGAGCAGCATGCCCAGCTCGGCCGCTGCGGCACTCCCCGAGCTCAACTCGAGGACATCGATGTCGTCACAGATCTCGGCCATGGTCGTCCTTCTCCTGGTCCGGGTCGGCGCGAGCCTGGGACCGTCGCGTGCGGATCTCAGCGAGGGGCGAAGAGCACCAGGGTGATCTCGTCGTTCTGGGCTTCGAAGGTGGCCCGGACCGGCATGCCGATCCGAACCTCGTCGGGCTCGCAACCCACGATGTTGGTGGTGGTCGTCCACGTGCCGCCGTCGACATCGACGTCGGCGAGCACGTAGGGGACGGCGAAGTCGGGGCTGGCCCCCCGGTGCACGACGGAGAAGGTATAGACCTCACCCTCTCCCGAGCTCACCGCCCAGTGCCACGTCGACCGGCAGTACGGGCAGCGGGCCTCTGGCGGGAAATGCCGTCTCGCACACGCGTCGCATTCGGGGACGACCAGCTGGCCTCGCCTGGCGGCTTCCCAGTAGGGAGCGGTCATCGCGTCGGGTACGGGCAGCGGGCGGCCCATCTCAGATCCTCCCCACGCACGCCATCTCGATGTGCTGGGCACCCGAGCCGGCGTTGGTGGCCACCGCCACCTCGCAGTCCGGCACCTGCCGACCGTCCGCCTGCCCCCGAAGCTGGAGCACGCATTCGACGAGCTTGAGGGTCATCTGCTGGGTGCCGTTCCACGCGTGGGAGAGGCAACCCCCTTCGGGGTTGGTGGGGAACCGGCCACCGAGAGCGATGGTGCCACCCTCCGTGAAGGGACCCCCCTCGCCCTCCTTGCAGAGCCCGAGCATCTCGAATTGCCGGATCACCTCAAACGAGGTCGGGTCGTACAGGGAGAAGAGGTCGGTGTCGGCCGGGCTGACCCCGGCCATGGCGTACATGCGTCGGGCCGCGTCCACACCGAGCATCCCGCAGTCCCGGTACACCGAGCCTCCTGTCCAGGCCGCCCGGTTGAACTCCATCGCCCCGCCGAGCAGGGCGACGACCGGTTGCCGGAGGTCGCGCGCCCGCTCGACCGTCGACAGCACCAGCGCGGCCCCTCCCTGGGCGACCAGGCAGATGTCGAGCAGGTTGAAGGGAGTAGCCACCGGGCGTGACGCCAGGACGTCCCCGGGCTCGTAGGGCCCGCGCCCGAACATCACCGCCTGGGGGTTGCGGTGCCCGTTGTTGCGGATGGTCGCCGCCACCTCGGCCATCTGCTGGCGCGTCGTGCCGAAATCGTACATGTGGCGCTGGGCCACCAACGCGAAATTGGCGGCCACGTAGCTTCCAAAGGGGTCGCCACCGCCACCGATGGCCACGCCTCCGGACCCGAGGCCGCCGACGCCGCGGGCTTCGAACGAGGGCGACCCACCACCGGGAACCCGGGTCCCCGACGCCGTGGCCCCTCCGACGACGGCCACGTCGCACAACCCGGTGGCGATGGCCGACGCCGCCTTCAGGGCTCCCCGGGCGCCCGCGGTGTCGAGCATGCCGTCGGCGATGAACCGGAGCGGATGCCCGAAGAGCCGGGCCCACGATCCACAGTCGCCGGGGACCCCACCGGGGCCGAGGAACTGGATCGCCGCGCCGTCGACGTCGTCGGTGGTGAGCCCGGCGTCGGCCAGGGCGCCGTTCACCGCCTCCCAGGTCAGGTCGAAGGCCGACGTGTCGTCGATCACCCGTGCCTGCCGGGTGCAGGAGACGCCCACGAGGGCGACGTCGCGCAACCTCATCGGCCCACCCGTGCCCGAGCGCTCCGGGGTCGCCGCGCCTTTTGATCGGGAAGGTGGGTTCCGTTACGGTACGCCCGATGAGCGACCAGCCCGCGACCGTCACCGAACGCGACGGGGTCCTCACCGTCACCCTGAACCGCCCCGAGAAGCTGAATGCCATCAACCTGGCGCTGAGCCAGGTGCTCGACGAGGCGACCCGGCGGTTCGGGGACGACGAGGACCTCCGCGTCATGGTGATCACGGGAACGGGGCGTTATTTCTGTGCCGGGCTCGACATCAGCGACACCGGCCAGGCGGAGCGACGGGAGTTCGAGGGTCCCCAACCCACCAAGACGCTTCAGCGGCGCAAGTACCGGCAGCGTCACCACGAGCTTCACGACGAGCTCGAGAAGATCGAGAAGCCGATCATTCTCGCCGCCCAGGGCCCCTGCCTCGGTCTCGGTCTCGAGATGGCGGCCTCGTGCGACTTCCGCTTCTGCACGCCCGAAACCCACTTCGGCCTCCCCGAGGGCCGCCGTCTGGGCGTGCTCGCCGGGAGCGGCGGCACCAGCCGCCTGACCCGCCTGATCGGTCCGCACTGGTCGAAGTGGATCGGGATGGCCGGCAAGTACGTCGACGCGGAGATGGCCCTCCGGATCGGGCTCGTCCACGAGATCTACCCGGCCGAGGAGTTCATGGATCGCGTGGACGCCTTCGCCCGGGAGCTGATGGAGATCTCGAGTGAAGCGCTGGGCATCGCGAAGCTGACGATCGACCTGTGCACGGCCGAGGACCGCGAGAAGTCCCGCCAGATCGAGCGGATCGCCAACTCGAGCCTGGGGGCCGGAGCTCCGCGCGAGCGGGGTCGCGAGCCTTCCGGGAGATAGGCAGGGCTCGGCCGTCATCGCCGCATGTCGTCGGCGTCGTCGGCGCCGGGGAACACCGTCAGGTCGATGCGGGTCGGCGCGACCCGCGTGATGGCATCGACGTTTATCCCGGCCGTGTCGAGCATGGCGATCCCGAGCGGGGCCAGCAGAGGCCCTCCGGGCACCCGCAGGTCACTGCGGATCCGCATCCGGCCCACCGCCTGGTGCCGGGACACGGCCTCCGACGAGCACCCGAGGTACCGGTACGAGATCTGGCCTTCGGGGCCGAGGTTCGACTCCCACTCCTGCCAGAAGGCCGGTGCGAGGTCCTGTTGCTCCGCCTGCTCCACGCCGCCCCTTCCCTGCGGACCGTCCCTGCGGACCGTCCCTGCGAACGTCCCTGTGAACGTCGCTCCTCCCACTCTGAAACCCTTGCTTTGAATCTGCCACACTGGGCCGCCCGTCGTCCACGGCTGCCGGCCGAAGCTCGCCTAGGCTCACCCCGTGCCGACAGCCCACGTGGACGGAGCTCAGCGCCGGCGAGGGCGTCC
>Ga0307373_10005754_pt1 | contig 20093 bp, 20 predicted proteins | sample OX2MG_FD_202534 | JGI IMG/M metagenome (GOLD analysis project Ga0307373, IMG submission 202534) | Soil microbial communities from Risofladan, Vaasa, Finland - OX-2 | ecosystem: Environmental > Terrestrial > Soil > Coastal area > Acid sulfate soil | place: Finland: Risofladan, Vaasa | collected...
CCGCGGCCGCCGCGCAGGCAGCCGCCCAACAACAGCTCGCAGACGAACAAGCACAGACCAGGACTCCCCTCCAGCTGCAACTCAACGGGAGCTTCGCCCGCGGCAGCGTCCTCGAAGCCGATGTGACCGGCGAGATCCCCGTCGGCAACCTCCCGTTCCTCGGCAACTTCGGCACCATCACCGTCCACGCAACGGCCAATGCGCCCATCGACGCATACCGAAGCCTGAACGGAAGCGACCAGTGACGAGCCTGCGGCGGCTCATGGGCGAGCAGGGATCGGTCGCGATCACCGGATTGCTGCTCGCGACGGCGCTCGTGATGCTGATCGGCACAGGTGTCGATATCGCGCACGCGTTCATCCTCCGCAGCGACCTGACCGCGATCGCCGACAATGCTGCGCTCGCCGGCAGCCAACAGGTCGACCTCTACGCCTGGCGCCAAGGCACCCTCGCGCTCGACCCAGGGCAGGCAGAACAGGCCGCCGAGCAGGAACTCGCCGCCAACCCGCAGCTCGACGGGAGCGCCAACTCGACCACCAGCTCGATCACCGTCCGGGTGCGCGAAGCGTTCCCGACGTTGATGCTCCGCCTCGTCGGGATGCCCAACCTCACAGTCACCGCCTCCGCGACCGCCACCCCGGAAACACCCGGAACATCGTGAACGAGACTCTCGAGGCGCCCAAGCCCGCTGGTGCCAGTTGGTGGGCGCGGCTCCCGCTGGGACTCCTCGCCCTCGCCGGGCTGACCGCGCTCGTCGCGGACCGTCCATCGCTACCGGCGACGGCATGGGCGCCGATCAAGCACAACCCGAGCGTCGAGCTTCGCGAGACGCTCCTGCTCATCATCTGGCTCCTGTTCGTCCTCATCTGCCTAACCCTCTGGCGGTCCGTACTGCGACCCGAGCGACGCGAGGCGTCGCTCAGCGACCCAGCTGCCCCGCCAAGGCCGCGCCGTAGCGCTCGGCCTCGAGAGACCTATGTGCCGCCGTCCCGTGAGTTGCTCGCGATCTTCGCGACACCCCGACTCACCGCCTCCCCGGCACGGCCCGACCCGCAGAGCGAGGTGGCGGCCTCTGCAGTCGAAGCCCTCGCCGTCCTGCCTGGAGCGACCGTCGCGGACCACCTGATCGAGCCGCGGATGCTGCGGCTGTTCGGGCCGCTCAGGCTCGACGGCGCCGACCAGGGCGGCTTGCGTCAACACCCGACGCGCGGCCTCATCGCTTACCTCGTCGTCAAACGCGGCCCCGCCACCCTGGACGAACTCCTCGACGCACTCTGGCCCGAACAGCCAACCAAGCTCACACGCCCGCGGCTCTGGAAAGCCAAACAGCAAGCCGCCGCCGTCGTCGGGGAAGCACTCCAACGGCGCCACGACCGCTACCAGCTCGACCGGAACATGATCCACTGCGACACCGACGAGATCGAAAGACTGCTTCGCGGAGACCCAGACCCGGCGCGGCTCGAACAAGCGCTGACCCTGATGCAAGGCGAGCCACTCGCGGACATCGACTACCCCTGGGCCGAAAACGAACGCCGACGCCTACAAGCACTGCGCGCCGAAACACTCGCCCAAGCCGGGAGCGCCCGGCTCGACGCTGGCGACCCGAGCGGCGCCCTCAACGCCGCCGAGCAGCTGATCGAGCTCGATGCTCTGAACGAGCGCGGCTGGCATCTCGCGATGCAAGCCGAAGCCGGCCTCGGCCGACGCCAAGCCATCCTCGACCGCTACCAGCAACTCACCCGCGAGCTCGACGACCGGCTAGGGCTCCGCCCATCAACCGAAACCCGAGACACCTACCACCGCCTCCTCAGCCAGGATCGGCGCGTCCAGCCCTCTGAATCGGGTGTCCGCGCCCCTGCCCGGTGAGTGAGCGTGGCGTCGATCCGGCGCTGGTTCTGGGCCCAGAAATGCCAAATCCCGCGAACCCGAAGGCCCGCGGGACTTGACATCACAAGCCTCTCACGATCGAACGCCCCGTGTCAAGCGGGAGCCGACTCGCTGACGTGACCGCTCTGGACGGTGTCGTCCCGCTGAGGGTCGATCGCTCGTTCGATCGCGCGCGCGATCCCGTCGATCGTGCTGGCAAGTTGCTGGATCCGTTCCGCGGGCTGGTCGGGGTTCCAGCCGGCGAGGTAGGAGACACTCTCACCGCTTGTGTCGAGGCCGACGCTCCCGCAGACGATGTACGCGACGCTCTCGACGATCAACTCGGCCTCAGCGCGCGTGTAGCTCGAGTAGTCGATGCCGTGGGCGTGCGCGATCTCGTGCACGAGCGTCGCGACCTTCCCATTCGCGGACAGCGCGATGTCGACCGCGATCCGTGACTCGCGCTTGGAGCAGTAGCCCGCCTGGCCTTCGAGCGGCTCATAGCTGACCGCGAAGCCGAGCGACGCTGCGTGCCGCTCGAGCGGGGCGAGCAGGTCCAGGTGGCTGTCGCCGCTCACGGGCTCGCCGGGCGGTTCGAGCGGCGCCGGCTCTACCCCGGGCAACTGCTCCGTCTGCGAGACGTCGAAGACAGCCACGAGGCGGAAGCCGACCAGCTGCTCCTCCTTCTCGCCCTCTGCGGGCCGGTCGGCCTCGCGGCGGCGGTAGCTGACCGGGGCGAAGATGCGAATTCCCGTCTCGCCCTTGCGGACGCAACGGCCGAGCTCGAGCCACTTGCGGAACCCGGCGACATGCGTCGCGTGCGGACACTGGAGAGCAATAAGCAGCGTGTTACGAAGCGAGTAACGGTGGAAGCGCGAACGCGTCCGGAGCCAACGCTGCCAGCCATCGCTGCTCAGCAGGGCGTTCGTTGCCTCCTTGAGTTGCTCGATCTGCGCGCTTCGCCGCGCATCGCGCTCCTCGGTACTGGGGCGGCGCTGTGAACGGGTTGCCATGTTCGTCCTCCTTCTCTTGGGCCTGCGTGATGCGGCTGCAGAGCCCGGACGACGAAGCTGCGCAACGGCGGGGTTCCCCCTGGATTCCAAAGCCGCCCGCAGGGCGGCCGCGCCTCGGCGCGGGAATCGAGGGGTGCCGTTGCGCGGCGAGGAGCCGGGCATAATCGCGGCGGCCACGCAGGCCCGGAAGAAGACAGACGACGCCTTCCGGCACCAGACGGATAATCCCGCTATGGGAGTGCGCCTCGAGTGGGACGGGAAGCCGAAGCAGGTGGAGCGGATCAGCCTGCCGTTCCAAACCGTCGAGACGATCAACGAGTCCCGAGCGACTCGCGAGCGAGACGAAGGCTCGCTCCTTCGGGGTGATGGCATGCGCGACGACTCGTGGCGCAACCTCCTGATCTGGGGCGACAACAAGCTCGTCATGAGCAGCTTGCTCAAAGAGTTCGCTGGCCACATAAAGCTGGTCTACATCGATCCGCCGTTCGACACGGGTACCGATTTCTCGTTTCGGGTCGATGTAGGGGACGACATCCTCACGAAGGCGCCATCGATTCTCGAGGAGCACGCCTACCGTGACACGTGGCGCGGAGGTCGAAGCTCGTACCTCGCGATGATGTACGTGCGCATTGTCTTGATCCACGAGTTGCTATCGGACGACGGCGCGCTCTACCTGCACTGCGCTCCAAACGTGAGCCACTACCTCAAGGTCGTCTGCGACGAGATTTTCGGCGCAGACCGCGCTCTTGCCGAGATCGTCTGGAAGCGGGTCTCAGGGCATGGAGACGCCAAGCGGTGGTCGCCGGTTCACGAGGTCATCCTCTGTTACACGAAGAGCTCGAACTTCGTCTGGAATCCACCGCGAGAGGCGCTCACTGACGAGTACGCCGAAGGCAAGTATGTAAACGACGACGGCGACGGACGGGGCCCGTACCAACTCGACAACATCACGAGCCCGAACCCGAGGCCGAACATGACCTACGAATGGCAGGGATACCCGTCGCCTCCGAAGGGCTGGCGCTACAGCTTGGCAACTATGAACGAGCTCGACGCCGAGGGTCGCATCCACAAGCCAACCGACAAGACGAAGCGACCTCGCCTCAAGCGCTATCTCGAAGAGAATGAAGGTCGCTTGGTCGACGATGTATGGACAGACATTCCGCCGGTGAATTCTCAAGCTCTCGAACGCTCGGGGTACGACACGCAGAAGCCGCTCGCCCTGCTGGACCGGATCATCGAAACCGCGACGAACTCTGGCGACCTGGTGGCGGATCTCTTCTGTGGGTCAGGCACTACCGCTGTGGCCGCGGAACGCTTGGATCGCCGGTGGATCGCCTGCGACCTCGGTCGCTTTGCCATCCACACGACCCGCAAGCGCCTTCTAAACATCCCTGATTGCCAGCCGTTCGAGATTCGCAATCTCGGCTCGTACGAGCGGCAGCGTTGGCGGCAGGAGAGTGGCAACGGCGCGCTGCGCGGCTATCTCGACACGATCCTCGCGTTCTACCGCGCTGAGTCGATCGAGGGGTTCCAGCATCTCCACGGCCGCAAGGCCGGACGCATGGTTCACATTGGTGCCACCGATGCTCCGGTCACGATCGACGAGGCCGAGGAGGTGATGGACGAGCTCGCCGACAACGGGATCGAGTCGTGCGACATCCTCGGCTGGGAATGGGAGATGGGTCTCCACGACACGATCGGCGAGCGTGCTCGGCGCCGCGGCCTCGACGTACGCACGCTCCAGATCCCGCGTGAGGTAATGGAGCGGACAGTCCAGGAGGCCGACGCGGTTCGCTTCTTCGAGTTGGCCTACGTGGATCTCGACGTACGACGCCAGAGGCAGGAAGGGAAGGTCGTGCTCAAGGACTTCGCGATCCCGAGCGAGGACCTCATCCCGCCGCAAGTTCGCGAGCAGATCACTCGCTGGTCGGATCTCATCGACTACTGGTCCGTCGACTTCGACCACGGAGACGGCGTCTTTCACAATGAGTGGCAGGCCTACCGCACGAAGGCTGTCCCTGTACTAGCAACCGAGAGCGATTGGCACGAGTATCCGAAAGTGGGTACCTACGCGATCGTCGTGAAGATCATCGACATCTTCGGGAACGACACGACGAAGCTCGCCGAAGTCACGATCAAGTGAGCGACCCATACGACGTCCCGGAGCGCCGACCGCCAAGCGACGGAACCCACCTCGTCAACGGCGTCCGAGCAGCGGTCGACGCCTGGCGCGCTAATCGGTACCCCAGCGCCAGCCCAACCACGAAGCGTCTACTCGCCTTCTGGTTCGACGACGAGCACCGCCGTGAGGACGGACTCCCGTTCCAGTTCTACTTCTGCCAGCGCGAAGCCGTCGAGACGTTCATCTACCTGACAGAGATAGAGCGCGTCAGCTCGTTCCGCGATCTCCTCGATTACGCGGTGCAGGGAATCCTGATCGACCCCGCGGAGACGAAGCGGCCTCGGCTGGCCTTCAAGATGGCGACCGGCTCCGGCAAGACGATGGCAATGAGCCTCTGCATCGTCTGGGCCTACTTCCATGCCCTCTTCGAACCGGACTCGCCGATGGCGACAGCGTTCCTCATAGTTGCACCAAACGTGATCGTGTTCGAGCGGCTAAAGGTCGACTTCGGCGACGGAGCAACCTTCCGCCACGACCCGCTCGTTCCACCCGAGTGGACGGAGGACTGGGCGCTGACCGTGGTGCTCCAGGATGATCCAGTCCCGGTCACCACCCGTGGGGCGCTCTATCTGACGAACGTCCACCGGCTCTACGACCCACCCTTTACAGGCTCAAAGTCGCCGCCGAATCCTGTTGAAGCGATGGTTGGCCCGAGGGTGAATCGCGACATCGATTCCGCCTCTGCCGAGGAGCTGTTCGACCGGATCGCGATCCACGACAAAGTGCTCGTCGTCAACGACGAAGCCCACCACGTGTGGTCGGAGAAGCTGAAGTGGAACGAGACAATCGAACGACTCCACGCCACGCTGACCGAACGCGGCGGTGGCGTCGTCTCCCAGCTCGACTTCTCAGCGACACCGAAGAATCAGAAGGGGCAAGTCTTCCGGCATGTAGTTGTCGACTACCCGCTGAAACAGGCAGTCGACGACGGGATCGTGAAAACGCCGATCATCGGCGAAGTGAGCGGCGCAGTCGCCGAGCTCGGCGAGACGGCAGCTCAACGGTATCGCCCCTGGATCGATGTCGCCGTCGGACGGTGGCGGAGGTTCCACGAGGTGCTCTCGCCGTCAGGCAAGCGACCCGTGCTGTTTGTGATGTGCGAAAACACGCAGGCCGCGAACGAGGTTGGGGACTACCTCGGGCAGCTCCCTGATTTCGCCGGCGACCGGCTACTGGTGATTCACACGAATCAGTCGGGCGAGGTCACGAAAGCCGACCTTGACATGGCGCGTACTGCGGCACGAGAAATCGACGGACCCGAAAGCCCCATCCGCTGCATCGTCAGCGTCTTGATGCTGCGAGAGGGCTGGGACGTCCGGAACGTCTGCGTCGTCGTGACGCTTCGAAGCCTGACAGCGAAGGCGAAGATCCTCCCGGAGCAGGCACTCGGCAGGGGCCTACGCCGGATGACTCCACCCGGTTCGGGCTTCGACGAACGCGTCGTTGTCATCGAGCACGACGCGTTCCGCGATCTCTGGAACACCCAGCTTGATGGTGGGCTGATCGTCGAGCGCGAGGAAGCCGACCGCATCGAACCGGGCGCGGTGACCATCTTCGCCGACGAGGCAAAGCGCCGCTACGACATCTCCATCCCTCAGCTGACACGAACGCTGGCACGTGCGGACTCACCGCTCGCCAAGCTGCGAGCGGAAGACGTCCCCGACCCCGTCACGCAGATCGAGGTGCCGAATGTCGCACCCGATGAATACCTCGAGTACCGCGGCGTCCACCTGATTCACAAGGTGGAGATCGAGCGAGACAGGTTCCTCGTTCCGTACGCGGAGGACCCATCCGGAGTCGTCGCCTGGTACACAAAACGGGCCGCTCACGAGGGCGGCGTCGGCGGCCTCGAAGGGTCATTTGCGACGCTTGTGCCCCTTGTTCGCGACTACCTCGAACAGCGGATCTTCGACCAACCGGTCGACCTCGCCGACAAGGTCGTCTTGCGACGCCTCGCCGAGGCTGATGCGCAGCAGCTCGTGATCGGCGCTTTCGGCAGAGCGATCCGCGCGCTCGCCGTCGCGGAGCGGGAGGCGACGATCGTCGACAACGCCCTCAGGGTGTCGGACACGCCGGCGTTTCCCTGGTCGCGCGCAACCGTCGAGGCCGCCCACTCCATCTTCAACCTCACCCCAGTCGAGAACTCGCTCGAGCGTCGGTTCGCCCAATTTCTCGATCGCGCCCCTGATGTCGCCGCGTTCGCGAAGCTCACGCTGCAGAGCCGCTTCTCGCTGGAGTACATCTCGACGACAGGCGCTCTGCGGTACTACTACCCTGACTTCGTCGTCCGCCTCGACGACGAAACTTGCCTCGTCATGGAGACGAAAGGCTTGGAGGATGTAGAGGTAGCACTCAAGGACCGGCGGGCGCGGGCATGGTGTGCCGATGCCACGCGCCTCTCAGGCCGAAGGTGGTCGTACTACAAGGTTCCGCAGGCCGCCTTCGACCAATTTGGTGACAAAAGCGTCAATTCTCTCTGCCGCTACCTTGACGCGCGCGAGGGTCGGCCGGACACTGTTGACGATGGCAGCTGAACCAGCACAGCAAATGGACCTCGTTGCTTGGGCAGACGAGCTTGAAGCGGAGCGCAAGCGCGTCGACGAAGTAAACGAGCGACGCAAGCGGCGGCGCGGCTTCCTCGTATTCGCAACCGATCCCTCGGCCGACCCCGACTCACCGGACTACCGCGAGGTTTACGCGACCGAGGCCGACACACCCGCGAAAGCCGTAGCGAAGGTTCGACCTCTTACGAGCGGGCGCCGCTTGCATGCGTACCTAGCAACGGGTCACTACAGCGATCAACTCGCGCAGGCCCGCTGGGTCGCATAAACCACCTGCACGCGTTGAAACTCCGAAACTCCGGCTCCCTGCGCCGCCTTAAGAGCGGCCAGAATGGATCGCCGAGTTGAACGGGTGACGGCGAAGTTCGAGGCCGCCACGCATGAGCTACGAGGGGTCGAGTCTGGGCCTGGGGCTCGAAACCAACTCGAGAGCACTTGTCCGTCAGCGGACGACGCTATCGTCTGGGGGCGCGGATGGGAGAGAGCAGCCTTTACTTGGAGCTGGGCGAGCCCGTTGAGGCTGAATGGGCGCGTGGTCGGACGGAGATCACCAGGACCAACACCGAGACCATCGACCGGGATATCCAGATGCTGCCGCTGGAGTTGCTCGGGGTCGGTGATGGGCGTGGGCAAACGAGCATCACCTTCACGAAGGAGACGGTCGACAACGACCGTGAGACGACCTCCTGGCTCGAGTTCCTCGCTAGCGTCTGACGGGACGGTCGGTCATCGTTGCCGCGTGACGGATTGAGCGTGCCGCACTGGTGATGGCGCTCGGCGCAGCACGAAGCTATGGTCTTGGCGTGGGGGCCTAATGAACAGCCTTTATCTTGAGCTGGGGGAGCCCATTGAGGCTGAATGGGGACGTGGTCGGACTGACCTCACCAAGCAGGAGACGGAGACCGTCGACCGAGACCTTCAGGTGCTTCCGCTCGAACTGCTGGGCATTGGTGGTGCGCGCGGACAGACGCGCCGCACCAGCGAGAAGGAGACGATCGACGGCGACCAGGAGACGAGCGCCTGGCTCGAGTCGCTCGCCGGCGTCTGACAGCCCGCGCGATCGTCATTGCGCCGTCCGATGACGAGCATGCCGCGCCGGTAATGGCGGCGCTCTCCGCTAGAGGCGTAACTGCAGCCCAGTTCGACGTGTCTCTGTTGGAGAGCGTTCCTTACCGGTTGACGTCCGGGGGTCTCATGTTGGGCACCGACGAAGCAGCGAGTTGTATCCCGACGGCTAGTTGCGTTCGAGGTTGGCTACGACGCCTGGCTCCGCCCGAATGGCGCCGAGACGTTGCGCCGAGCAGCCACGAGGGTGTGGTCAGAGCGTCGTGGGTCGCTCTGTTGATCGGCATTGCGGACGGTTGCGGTATCGAATGGCTCAGCGATGTTGGGGGACTGTTCACGGCTGAAAACAAGATCGTTCAGCACGCGGCGGCGACAGCGCTCGGGATTTCGGTTCCAGCCAGCGCGATCGTGAGCAGCCGCGACCGAATCCCCGCAAGCCTCGGCGACGAATTCATTGCGAAGCCCCTTGGGCCGGGCCAGTTTGAGGACGGCGGCGGCGAGCCAAGAGTCGTCTTCACCCGGCTCCTGTCCCGCGGTTCACCAGAGCTTGAAGCTCTAGCGGGTGCGCCGTTTCTGCTTCAGCAGTATGTTGCTGCAGAGCGGCACTTGCGCGTGGTTACCGTTCGCGAGCGATTCTGGATCGCCGCGCTCGATGCTTCGGACTTACCCGTCGACTGGCGAAGAAATCACGCTGCTCACGATGCATTCGTCCCGAGTCAGGAGCACGGTGAGGTTGGTCAGCTCGCCCTTAGGATCGCTCGGAAACTCCGCGTTGGCTACTCGAGTCAGGACTGGGTGATCTCCAGAAATGGGGAGTCTGTGTTCCTTGATCTGAACCCTGGTGGACAATGGCTGTTTCTGCCGGAGCCTGTCCGCACAGAAGTCACCGAGGCAATAGCAGCGTGGCTAGCTGGCGAAGAGAGCCCCTGAGGAACGCAACATGGCACATGCATTCCTCCGTGCCCAAGGAATCTACGCCGAGCACGTCATTGCGCTCGTTCGTCCGGGCAACGTCGTACCTACGTTTGCTGCCCATCAGGTTGAGGCTGGAGACTTAGCGTCGTGGAGTACGGACGAACTCCAGATCATGATTGATGAAGGGCGTCGGCAGTCTGACCGTCAACAAGCGGACCTTGAGCTCATTCGAGGACGCGCTCAATGGCTTTTTGCGGTCGGGCTTCCCCTCATCATCGCAATAGCGACGATCCGTGCGGAATTCCACAAGACGGATAGCTGCTGGTGGACCGTACCTTGGGCGATCAGCCTCCTGATATCTGTGTACGGGGTACTCGGTGCTGCCGCGATCATGACCGTACGGGCCGACTTTGACATGATCGACACCGCAGCGCTCAGCAATCACCAACGACCGATACTCCGCAAGCTCGCCGACGATTATGCGGTGATGCTGGCCACCGGCGAGAACACCGTCGCCACCCGTCTAACCGTCTATCGACAGGCTGTCGTATGGCTGATTATCGGAGGTCTCGGTGCCTTGGTCGTCTGGCTAGCCGTCAAGTAACAGGGGGAGGGTAACCACCATTCCTCGAACCATGGCTTCCGCGCGGCGTGGGGAGGGCTCACGCGCCGGCGATGTGCACTGGGTGAAATGTTGGTGGGTGCCGCTTCATGTGGCGATAAATAAGAAGTGGGGTATCCGCCGTCTCCCACCTTGCGGCTTATGTCACGTAGTCGGCTAGCCTGTGTGGCGGATGGCTGTTGCTGCTGCGCCGAGCGTCGCTGAGTCTGCTGTCACGCTTCGTCTCCGCGCGGGCGAGCACTATCCGCGCACGGCTGTCGAGTTCAACGCGTGGTTCGCGGACGAGGACGCCTGTTCCGCCTACCTGGAGCGGTTGCGCTGGCCGAACGGGATCGCTTGCCCTGGTGGCGGCGAGACCGGCAAGGTCTGGCATATCACCCGTCGCGCGCTGCGCTGCCGTGCGTGCAGGCATGAGTCGAGCGTGACCGCGGGGACGATCCTGGAGGACACGCGGCTGCCGCTGACCGTCTGGTTCCAGGCCGCCTGGCTGATCACGAACGAGAAGGACGGCGTCAGCGCGCTCAGCCTTCAGCGCGCGCTCGGACTGAAACGCTACGAGACTTCCTGGCTGCTGCTCCACAAGCTGCGGCGGGCGATGGTGCGGCCGGGCCGCTCACTGCTCGAGGGCGCGATCGAGATCGACGAGACATATCTGGGCGCGGCCGTTCCCGGCAAACGCGGCCGTGGGGCGCATGGAAAGGCCATTGTCGCAATCGCTATCGAGAAGGGCACGACCGGCAAGAAGAGCCAACGGGTCGCCTCCGGCCGCGTTCGCCTCGCCCGGATCCCCGACTGCTCGGCGCTGACGCTGAACGCATTCGTCGAGGACGTCGCCGCTCCGGGCTCGCTGATCCACACCGACGCCTGGGGTGGCTACAGCCAGCTTGAGCAGCTCGGCTTCACCCACGAGGTGATCAACCAGAGCGCCAGTGGCGACCCGGCGCACGTGACGATGCCGCACGTCCATCGCGTCGCGTCGCTCTTGAAACGCTGGCTTCTCGGCACCCATCAGGGCGGCGGCAAACCGGTCCAGCTGGACGCCTACCTGGACGAATTCGTCTTCCGCTTCAACCGACGCAAGTCCGCCAGCCGAGGCCTGCTCTTCTACCGGCTGCTCGAACAAGCAGTCGAGATCGAGCACGTCACCAACGACAAGATCGTCGCGGAGCGAAAGCCGCGCCGCTCACGCGACCTGCTGGAGTTCATCGCCGAAGCAGACGACGACGATATCCCGTTCTAGCTCGTGACAAACCGCCGTAGGTGGGAGACGGCGGATACCCCACAATAAGAAATCCGATCAGGGCGGCGAGTAGTGCGGGAATTAGGACAGTAGTGGAGAGGCCGCGCACCATCCCGCCGCCAGCCAGGCCGCCGAGCGCTGCTAGGAGCTTGGGTCAGTAATATTCATTCTCATTAACGGGGCCCTGGGAGCCGTTCTGCGGCCCTCCGAGCCATTGACCCTGCTCATTTGATTCCCTAAAACGGGGCAGAATGGGGTTTTGCGGGCATTGTGACCCACGCTCCTAGACCCGAGCTAATGCCTGCGGCGCTGTAACCAGGTACGCCCATCGCTCCGACCACGTAAAGGGCACCCGCCGTGCCGATGACTGCGCCTCCGAGAGCGCCCTGCCGGCCCATCCGTCTCGCCTCGCGTTCATCGTCAGGGAGCGTCGGCTTGTCGGCCAGCGCGTAACACATCACACCCGTCGTTACGAGTCCCGAGGCGCCGCTCAGTACGGCGATCCCGCCGATGGCGCTGCCGCCGATGGCGGATAGGCCGGACATGAGATTTGGGCCGCTCCGTACGGCCGCGGTCCCGAGGCCGCCTACAAGTTCGATGCCGAGTGACGGCGCGATTGCTGCGGTGCCGACGAGGCCGGCGCTGGTCACACCGTTTTCGATCTGGGAGCTTGACGCATGGCCGGTCACGCACCACGACGCGAAGTGCTCGCAGTTGTTCGTGAGGAAGTCGTATCTGGCGGTTCCGAGCATGGACTCAGCTCGGGCGGCCGCGGTTTCGTGGTCAAGTCTCGTGCCGTACTGTCGGACCTCGACGCGGCCTCCCTGGCCAAAGTCAGCTAGGAGCCGCCGTTGAATGATTGAGTCGCGCTTTGTGCCCGTTGCCGGCACGTATTCGATAACGGTCCTGTCGCCCATGTCGACCGCGTGGTGGGTGTACAGCGTCCGGCCGACGCAGACGCCTTTGAAGGAGTCTCGGCAGACGTAGATGTGATCGCCACGCGCCATGGTTAATCGCCCATCGCGCGCTGAGCGATGTGTTCTTTCGTCCAGTCGAGCGCGGTTTCTGGTGTAGCGAGAGTCGGTGCTCCCTCGTCTCGGAGGTTGAACGTTCGATAACCGCGCATGCCGGTCAGATACCAGTTGGCGACCCATTGCCCTCGAGCGCCCAGTTCTCGCACGACGATCGACGAGCCGTCCGGGAGAACCTCGAAGTTCATGTTGGTTCCGGCCCAGCAAGAGATCGCCTCCCACTTCCAGACGATCGCATTCCCGATGCGCCCGAGCGGTTCCGGAAAGTCAGTGCGCGCGGCGAGTTGATGGGCGCGCTGAGTGGACATACCCAGCCGCCGAGCGATCTCGGCGCCAGTTACGAGGGCGGTAAGTTCGTGCGTGATCTCAGGCATGCTGGGAGCGTACCGTGGCTCTTGACATTCATCAAGGGCCGGGATGGGAGGCTTCAGGATAATGGCGGCATGCGTCTGACCAAGATCACAGCACGCGAGATGTTCTCGTTCGGCGGTCTGGACATTGACAACATGCCGGCGCGCGCCCTCGTCGTGGTCGGCCCAAACGGCTCGGGCAAGACAAACCTCTCACGCCTGATCGAGGTGATCCTCGCGGCGATCGAGCGTTCCGCGACGGCGTCGCAGGAGGCGTACGCCTTGCTCGTCCGCTTCGGGGCAGCTCGGCGGTTCGACGCGCCGCCCGCGAACGTGTCGAGTGTCCGGCTGGGGATCGCGCTCACCGAGGAGTGGGAGTGCGATCTGCTGGTGCGTTTCGTCCGGGCCGCGATCATGACCAGTGTCCTGCGCGAGGCGCCGAGCAACATCCAGGCCTCGGGTCTACTCGCCTGGGTCCGGGAGATCCAAGCGGACATGCTGACCCCGCTCACGAGCGGCGAGATCGTCGTCGACCTCATCGACGCGTCGACCGGCCAGTGGGCTCTTGCCTACGAGTTCGATGCCGACGACGAGCGGTTCCGCTGGGTACTGGATGGGGCACAGATGTCGGCGGGAGCGATCGTTCGCGTTGCCGACGCTCCCGGCACTCCCAATCACTACATCGGTGAGCGGTTGGATGTCGACGAGAGCCGCGTGCCGCCGAAGCCCTTCACGTTCGCCGACCTGCTGCCTCCGGCTGGCGAGGCGCGCCTGGTTACATTGGACGCCGGACCGCTTCCCGCACGAGAGCCGGTGCGCGAATGGGCGTCGGTCGCCGGGATTGCTCTCGCAGAGACCCAAAACCGTTCGTACACGATCGCCTGGGTGCTGCGCGTGCTCTTGGAGCGCGGCCTCATCATGCTCGGCGACACGCGACAGCTTCCGGCGACGGAGTACTCCGTCGCGGAAGCGACGTTCGACCCCTCGCCCGCCGATGGCAGCCGGGTCCCGCTGCGCCTTTTCCGCTGGAAGAACGGCGGCCCGACACAACGAGCGCGGTTTGCCGCCAGCCAGGCGCTCTTCACGCGTCTCACCGGGTCCACCTTCGATATCTCGTTCCCTATGGAGCCACCGAACCAGCTCGGCCAGGCGCCGGCAAATCTCCTATTCACGCCCGTCGTGAGCCGGCAGGGTCGCGATCTTCCAGTCGAGTTCGCGGGCGCCGGGATCTGGGAGGCGCTGTTGCTCAGCGCCACGCTCTCCGATTCGACCGGACGGGTCGCGGTACTCGATGAGCCGGCCCGCAACCTCCATCCGACGCTGCAGCGGCGGCTGCTCAGCGAGATGCGCCGTGCTCCCGGTCAGTTCATCGTTACGACCCACTCGCCGTACCTAGTTCCTATCGGCGACGGCGGCGACGTCACGAGCATCGTGCGATTGGATCTCCGAGGCGGAGCGACACAGTCGCGGCGTCTGCCCCAGGGCGGGAACGCTGACGACGCGCGCCTCCGCAAGGTCCTCGGCGAGTCGGCCGATGCCCGTGCCCTGCTGTTCGCGCGCGGCGTTGTCCTCGTGGAGGGCGGCACGGAGCTCGGCGCGCTACCGGAGTGGTTCGCCAAGAGCCCAATCGCTCAGAAACTCGGGACGCCTGACTCGCTCAACGTGGAGATCTTCTCCGTCGACGGCGATCAGGGATATGGGACGTTCGTTCGCTTCCTCCACGGGCTCGGAGTACCGTGGGCAATCGTCTGCGATGGCGGAATCTTCCGCCTCGGCGCTGGCAAACCTCAGATTTTCGAGCAGATCCTGAAGGCGGGTGTCGCGGTGGATGAACTGCGCACGGGCGTGGACGCATCTGCGACAACGCCCTCATTCACCGAAATGCGCGACCTCGGTGCGCGGCACGGCATCTTCACTGTCGCGACCGACTGGAACGCGCCGGCCGAGGGGTTCGAGGCGTTTGTCGAGAGCGTCGCACCAGCCCAGCTCGACGCCGCCGAGGCGATTGTCGGTAGGAGCAAACCTCGCAAAGGCCGACACGTCGCAGCGACTACCGACTGTCCGGCGGAGATCAACGCGCTCTACGCACAGCTCCTGACGCATCTCGGCATGGATGTCGCTGACGCGTGAGGAATATCGGCAGGTGTTGCTCCGCACCCCGCGAACGCCGATTTTGCACGTAGATCGGGATTTTCGTGCCCTCAGGCGTTTAACCCTCCCATTCCCACGCTGGACGATCTCGAGTGGGTTGATGGCGTCGCACCCTCTCCGTCGGTTCTGAAGCCGAGCTCGGTCCCTGCACTGGGGATTTCTCAACGCTCGAAGAGCGAAAGACTTGCCGAGAGTAGTGGCGCACGCTTGCGACGCTCACTTGGCCCAGCGCTTTTCTCCAGAGACCTACACGCGGTCTGGCTCTACATCCTCGCCCCAGTCGTCGGCACTAACGCAGGTCGCGAGGTTACCGAGCGACCCTTCGGTAGCGGTGGAGGGCGACGGCGGCCCAGATGAGTTCGACGACGCCGAACGGCCAGGTTGCTGCGAGGAAGCCGTAGGCGCTTGAGAGCGCGCATCCGCACGCGAAGGCGAGGATGAAGCGGCGGCCGCGTCGCTCGAAGGCGTACATGAGCATCATGAACGTGACCGCCGCCGCGCCGTAGATCGTGAGCGTCATCGGCGTCCATCGTAAGCGGCCATCACGGAGGTGTTCAGCGCGGACGCCTGGGTGCGAGTCAGCCGACGCGTGGTCGAGGCTGTTGGTCCATATGCGCTTGCGGTCTCTGGCTCTCTGGACAGGCGAGGCCCGTGCCCGTTGCCACTCCGAATGCAAAACAGGTTCAGCTCGACGGGGTAGACGAACACCGGGCATGCGAGTTGTTGCCAGGCCGACGCTGGACCCGCGGACTCGCGTGGTCGTGGTTCACTGACGGCGGATGCAACGCGACGGGACAACTGCTGAGCACTGGGACGGTGCCTACCGCCGTGACCGGTTCACGTTGAGCTGGTATGAGCGGGAACCAACGACCTCGCTCGAGCTGATCGACGAGCTCGGGGTCAAACCAGAGCAGAGCGTTGTCGACATTGGCGGGGGAACCTCGTCGTTGACTGGCCGTCTGCTGGATCGAGGCTTCCAACAGCTCACCGTTCTCGACGTCTCCACGGTCGCGCTCACGGCTGCGAAGGCTCAGCTCGGCGACCGGGCTGCGCGCGTGGGGTGGCTTGCACAGGACATCCGCAGCTGGCGTCCAGAGCGTCGATTCGACCTTTGGCACGACCGCGCCGTCTTCCACTTCCTCGTCGACCCCGAAGACCAGCGACGCTACCTCGAAACGCTCACAGCCTCGCTCGCACCGGGAGGAGGCGTCATTCTCGCCACCTTCGCGCTGGACGGCCCCGACCGTTGCTCCGGCCTCCCCGTCGCCCGCTACGACGCAACCACGATCGCGACTATCTTCGCCTCCACGCTCCAACTCGTGCGTGAACGGCGCGAAGAACGAACGACGCCCAATGGAACGGACCAGCCGTTCACCTGGACAGCTTTCCGAGCTCGACTCTGAGCCAGCAGCTTCCACCAGGCGCGCATGATGTCGAGATCGGGCGGAATCGCATGGCCCTGCGCGCACCCCTCTCCAATTTGTTCATGATCTGATCCTGTGATCCGCGCGGGAGAGGAGGCGCTAGTGCCTACGAACAGTAAACAGCGTGACCGATGGCGTCGCTACTGGGATAAGCACTCGGCGTCCTACGACACGGAGATGCGGTTCTTCGATCGCGTGTTGTTCAAGGACAGCCGGAGCTGGGTTTGTTCGCAGGCCACCGGGGATACCCTCGAGGTCGCAGTCGGCACCGGCCTCAACCTCGCCTTCTATCCGAGCGAGGTCCGGCTCTCGGGAATCGATTTGAGCCCGGCCATGCTCGAGCTCGCCCGCACCCGTGCCCGGAGCCTGGAAATCGCGGCTGACCTCCGGGAAGCAGACGCCCACGCGTTGCCTTTCCCTGACGGCTCATTCGACACGGTGGTCTGCACGTTCTCCTTGTGCGCCATCCCGGACGAGCGCAGTGCGATCGCAGAGATGAAACGGGTGCTGCGCCCGAGCGGGCTTCTGCTGCTGGCAGACCACATCGCCGGATCGGCGTGGCCCGTTCGTTTCATCCAACGACTCCTCGAGGTCGTCACCGTGCCTCTGGGCGGCGAACACTTCCTCCGCCGCCCATCCGACCAAGTCTTGGCCGAAGGATTCAAGATCGAGCAACGCGACCGGTTCAAACTCGGAATCGTCGAACGGATCGCCGCCCGTTCTCCGCCCGCGCGGTCCTTGGGCTAGGAGGCTGGTGTCTTTCGCGAGAGGTCCGATTTTGTCCTCGTGGGCGGACATCAAATCAGCAGGACCAACGGCCCGAAGAGCCGCAGACGAGCTTACAGGGCGTCGATTCTTCGAGGCTTGCCGTGCCATCGAGCGTCCCCGTTTTCGGAGGCCGTTTGACACCGGACTCCTAGCGGGTCACGGCGAGGCGAGGGAGCCGGACGAGGGGGCGACAGAGGCGTCGTCGGCGGCGCCAAGCACTGAGTGCGAAACTCGTGATGAGAAGGGCGAGGCCGAAGTAGAAGCTCGCCGCGTCCGCGCGAAGCGGTGTTGCGCCGTGATGCGGCGGGATTGACATGCCCGACATCGATCCTTGGTGAGCGCCGCTCTCGCTGCTCGAGGGAAGCTGGAACATCGAGAGGTAAAGCAGGATGCTCCCGCCCAGGGCGAGGATTTGCGACAAGCCGGCTGCAGGCAAGCGCGCCGAGTAGGACAAGTATCGCCGATGCGATGAACAGCGGCTGGGCGACCGGGGAGAGTGTTCGGGCGAGCGCGCTCGAACCGCCGATACCGATCGCTCCCAGTGCGCCGGCGGTTGCTCCTGGCAGCATCGCGACCATGCCAGCGCAGCCACCGACAACTCCGGCGGCACCTACGAGCGTGAAGGGTGCGCGGCGCACCTGCTCGAGGGTAGCCTCGGGTCGCCGTTACCTCTCATATCATGTTTTTCTGATAGAACGGAGGTGATCGTGAGGCGACCACTCAAGATCGACCGGATGTGCCTGAGTGGAGGTGGGGGCGCGAGGCTTGCCACGGGGAGCTTGTCGCGCGACGGCTCCAGGCTGTTGGGCTGCGCGGCGTGAGTGGGAAGCGGTTCGACGCGGTCGTTCTTGGCGCCGGCCCGGCGGGTGAGGTCGCGACGGGGATCCTCGTCGAGGCGGGCTTGCGGGTGGCGCTCGTCGAACGTGAGCTGGTCGGCGGTGAGTGCGCATACTGGGCTTGCATCCCATCAAAGACGCTGCTGCGCCCGCCTGAGGCGCGCAACGAGAGCGCACGAGCGGCTGGCGTCTCGACGCCTGAGCTTGACTGGCCCCGGGTCGCCGCGTACCGGGACTGGATGATCCGCGATCTCGACGATTCGGGCGCGGTCGCCGGCTATGAGGAGCGGGGGGTGACCGTGTTCAAGTCGGCTGGGAAGCTGGCTGGGGCGAATCGTGTCGAGGTCGCGGGCCGGGTGATCGAGACCGAGCACGTGATCATCGCGACCGGATCCGAGCCGCGGATCCCTTCGATCGAGGGCCTCGGCGAGGCCGGCTACTGGACGAATCGTGAGGCGACGACGCTGAAGGAGATCCCGGCGAGCGCGGTCTTCATCGGCGGTGGCGCCGTCGGCGTCGAGCTCGGGCAGATGCTGGCGCGGTTCGGTTCTCAGGTGACGGTCATCGAGGGCGCCGAGCGGCTGCTGAGTCGTGAAGACCCTGAGGTTGGCCGGCTGATTGGCGGCCAGCTTGAGGCCGACGGGATCAAGCTGGCGCTCGGTCGGAAGGCGACACGGGTGCGCGTTGAAGGCAGCGAGCGCGTCGTCGAGCTCGACGACGGTAGTGAGGTTCGCGGCGAGGTGCTGGTCGTGTCGGCGGGACGTACGCCGCGCGTCGAGGGGCTCGGGCTCGAGAGCGTGGGGATCGCGGTCACGGCGGGTGCGGTTCCGATCGACGAGCGCTGCCGCGTTACAGACGGCGTCTGGGCGATCGGGGACGCGACGGGCGTCTCGTTGTTTACGCACGTGGGCAAGTACCAGGCGCGGGTCGTGACGGCGAACATTCTGGGCGAGGAGACGGTCGCCGGCTATCGCGCCGTGCCTCGGGTGGTGTTCTCCGACCCGGAGGTCGCGGCGGTCGGTCTGACCGCAGAGGCCGCGCGTGCCGCCGGGCTGCGGGTGGCTGAGGTGACGCTCGACCTCGTCGATGCGATCGCGCGGCCGTACACCTATGAGGAGAACCCGCGCGGCTGGTTCGGCCTTGTCGTTGACCGAGATCGCGATCTGCTTGTCGGCGCCTGGGCGGTCGCGCCGCTTGCTGGCGAGTGGATTCACCAGGCGGTGCTCGCGATCCGCGCCGAGATCCCGGTTGCGGTCCTCAAGGACACGATCGCACAGTTCCCGACGTTCAGCGAGGCCTACGTGAGCGCGCTGCGCAAGCTTCCGGCCGCCTCCTCCGACGACGAACGAGGTTAATCGCAGGCAGAACAACACAGGTTTGGTGCCGACGTACGAGGCGGCTGCTGCGACCGTCAGCGCAGAGTGAGGAACGACGGTATTCGACCGTTTCTGATATAAGAATCAGACGATATGAAAGGCGAAGCCATGTCCACCCTTGAAGCCCCGTTTCGGTTGCCGAGCGCACCGGGAAAGAGCGATCTCGTCGCAAAGTACTTCCGGGGCTTGGGCGACCCGACGCGGCTGCGGATCCTTGAGCTCTTGCGTGACGAGGGCGAGCTTTCGGTCGGCGAGCTCGTCTCGCGACTCGGCCTCGCCCAGCCGAAGGTGTCGAACCACCTGGCCTGTCTGCGCTGGTGTGGCTTCATCGACGCGCGGCGTGAGCATCGCGTCGTCTACAACCGGATCGCCGACAGGCGGGTCGAGCAGCTGCTCGAGCTCGGGCACGCCCTGCTCGAGGACAACGAAGAGCACGTCGCCGCCTGCTGCCACATCAAGGAGAAGTCGTGAAGGAACGCGGCGGGGGCTCGGCCTCGTGCTGTTCCCCCTCATGGCCGTCGCCTGCTGCGCGGGGCCGCCGTTGATCGCGACCGCCGGCATCAGCATCGCCGCGCCCGCCTGGGTCGGCCGGATCGCGCTCGGAGCCGTCGCGCTTATCGCCGGTGCAGTGGCGCTCTCGATCCGGGTGCGTACACGACGCCGCGGCGGCTCATCGGCCCTCCCTCCAGGAAG